>Ga0335069_10014854_pt1 | contig 10896 bp, 15 predicted proteins | sample Lox_Sample_11_FD_206714 | JGI IMG/M metagenome (GOLD analysis project Ga0335069, IMG submission 206714) | Soil microbial communities from Loxahatchee National Wildlife Refuge, Florida, United States - Lox_Sample_1.1 | ecosystem: Environmental > Terrestrial > Soil > Wetlands | place: USA... | reverse complement strand
CCGCCGCTGCCGGCTCGGGCCGGGGCGGGACCGTCCGCTCGAAGAGCTTGAACTCCGGCTGGAACCAGCGTTGCGCGATCAGCGTGGGCACGACGGCGCTGCCGATCACGGCCGTCAGAAGAATCGTATATTGCCGCTCGTCGATGATGTGGTTGGTCAAGCCGAAGAGCGCCGAGATCGAGCCGAAGGTGAGGCCCGTGGACATCAGGAGCGTCGTGTACATGCCTTCCTTCGGCTCGAACCGGAATAGGCGGGTGAGCGGCAGGATACCCACGAACTTCGTGATCATCTTCACCCCGAGATAGACGAGGATCAATCCCGCGGAGGCGACGATGACGTCGGCGCGCACGAGGGAGCCGGCCTTCAGAAAATAGAACGGGGTGAGGATCGAGAAGGCAATGACGCGGACGCGATGCGTGAGCTCCCTATCCTTCAGGAAGACGGGCGCCAGCACCATCCCGATGAGGTAGGCGGGCAGCACGGCCTCGCTGCGCGCGCTGCTGGCGAGGCCGCCGAGGCCGAACAGGACGAGAAGCACGAATTTTATCTGCGGCTCGCTGACGCGATGGCCGATCCTCCGGAAGAACCAGGGGGCGAATCTCGGCAAGGCCAGCAGTACCGCGATCGTCACGACGCCGAACAGAATGAGCCAGGCGTCGTAGTTGGCAAAGACGATGCCGAGGGCGAGGACGGTGCCGAGATCGTTCACGAAACAGGCCGCGAGGATGATCTTGCCGAGCTCGGTGTCGTTGAATCCGGTCTCGACCATGACCGCGTAGACGACCGCGACCGAGGTGGTCGAGAGCGCGATCCCCGCGATCTGCGCCTGCGGCCAGGGCCAGCCCGAGACGAAGTACGCCCAGGCGAGCACGCCGAGATAAGGCGCGAAGAAGCCGACGACGCCGATGCTCATGCTCGACCAGAAGTTCCGGCGGATGACCTGCACGTCGATCTCGGCGCCCGCGAGGAAGGTGAGCAGGATCGCGCCGAAGCCCGCCATGTAGTTCACCCATGGCGTGAGGCTCATCTGCACCAGGTTTCCGGCGATCGCGCCCACGATGATCTCGAGCAACGCGATCGAGACCGCGACCCACGCCTGCGCGACCGACGCCGCCAGCGCCAAGCCGATCCACAGGGCCGAAGCGAGCCAAATATTGTCCACCGCATCCTCCTTCTTCCGAGCCGGCGACTTCCCGCTCGCGCAAAGGAGGCAACAAAAAACCCGCCTCGCGGCGGGTTGGCCTGTCAACAGCTCCCACCGCCTCGCTTCGCGCGGTAGGAGTCATCAGCCCTCGCGGGCGGTTTCGGGGGACCCCATCCCCTCGAGCCGATGAAACTACTCTCGATCGCAGGCCCGATCAACCCTCTCGTTACTCGAGCACTGTCTCAGTTTGGCGCTCTAGCCTGAAACTCGTCCGTGATCCTGACGAGATCGGCCATTTCCCACAGGCGCGTCTCGATCCCTGCTGCCATCGCGGGCGACATCTTCACGGCCTGGTTAAGCCGAACGAAATTGGAATACATGAAGTAGAGCGCCTGGGCATGGTGATGGTTCGCCAGCTTTTTGCTGTGTGCCTTGGTCAGTCGCGTGAACCGCCTCATGCTCATGCGCATCGTGAGATTCTGCCGCTCGACATAGGACGTGCTCACATGCTGCCGGTCCGGGTTGCCAATGATCTTGGTCTTGCGATCGCCGACGCACTCGGCGGGGCTACAGCGGTGCTCGGGATCAGTCGCATTGCCGTAAAGTTTCACCAGCATGGCGTAGTCGATGTCGTCCCCGAAGGCGCCTTCGACCGCTTCCAGATAAGCCTTGTACCCATCGGTCGTGAGCTGCACGCGGTTCGCGAGCCGCGCCCGCAGATCGTCCATGAGCGCCATGGCGTAGGCACTATCACGACCTCCCGAGACATAGCTCACAATCAGTTTAGAGTCCGTCGCGAGGGCCGTCCAAGTCCAAACGTCGCCATAGACGAGGTCCTTCCGCTTCGCAGTCTCGACGTTCTTTTGCTTGCTGTAGCAGAAGGCCCAAATCTCGTCGCACTGCACGCGGGACGCTTTCACGCCCCGCACATTCTCATCGTGATAGGCCACACATGCGGTCCCGACATCGACCAGCAGCTTGGTCACGGTGTTGATCGAGACGCCCGTCACCCGCGAGATCGCCCGGATGCTCGATCCCTCACAGACCATTTGAAGGATTTGGACGCGGGTTCGCGGGGGCAGCCTGTTCATGCCGCCATCCTGGCCCACGCGCAAACCTCAATCAAGCAATAAGTTCATATTAACGCGTTGTGATAATCAGACAATTGACAAGGCCAAACCTCGTGCCCATAATCGTGCCGAATGAAGATCGAGTTCCGCGATAGGCGCCTCGGGCTCATACGGACGGACCGGGCGGCGGAAACGAAGCTGCCATTCCCGGTTATCAAATCATGTCGAGAGAAGCTAATCGTGATCGAGGCGGCGCCAGACGAAAGGACTCTCCGGAATTGGAAAAGTCTGCACTACGAGAAATTACAGGGCGATCGGGAGGGACAACGATCTATCCGGATTAACAAGCAATGGCGCCTTGTCTTTACCTTGGACGACTCATCGAAACCACCAACCATCGAGGTGTTGAGCATTGAGGATTACCACTGAGGCAGGAGGAACGGACATGAACGACAAAATCGAAGTTCCGCCGCCTGGGCATTTCATTCGCGAGGAGCTGGAAGCGCGCGGATGGTCGCAGCGGGATTTGGCCTACATTCTTGGGGTCTCTGACCCCGAGATAAACGTCATCATCTCGGGCAAGCGCGGGGTCAGCGCAGAAATGGCAAAGGCGCTCGGCAAAGCTTTCGACGTACCTGCTGAGTTCTTCGCCAATTTGCAAAAGGCTTACGACCTTTCGCATGCGCGCGAACCGGACGCGAATGTCGAGCGAAAGGCGAAGCTGCAATCTGTGTATCCTATCCGCGAGATGATTAAGCGGTCGTGGCTGACGGATGCCAACGCGGCGATCCTTGAGGCCGAGATCGCGAGGTTTTTCGAGGTGCCGAGCGCCGATCAGATCCCTCATCTTGCGCATGCCGCCAGGAAAGCCAATTATCAGAACATCAGCCCAATACAGCTTGCTTGGCTCTATCGCGTCCGGCAGATCGCGCGCGAGATGGTGGTGCCCAACTACTCCGAAAAGGCACTCAAAGACGCTCTCGGGCGGCTAAGGATGCTCATGGTTGATCCGCTCGATACTCGTGAAGTGCCGCACATACTGAGCGAGTGCGGGGTGCGCTTCGTCATCGTTGAAGGCTTGCCTAATGCAAAAATCGACGGCGCATGTTTTTGGCTTGGCAAGTCGCCGGTGATTGGCATGTCGCTTCGCTTCGACCGCATTGATAACTTCTGGTTTGTCCTGCGGCATGAGATCGAGCACGTTTTGCAGCGGCATGGTCGTGACCGAGAAATTGTCGATATAGAGTTAGAAGGGGATCGCGCGGGATACGAGAGCAATACGCTTTCCCAAGAGGAACGGGTGGCTAACCGAGCGGCAAGCGACTTTTGTGTGCCCATCGGTGAGATGGACTCATTTATCGCACGCAAGACTCCATTCTTCTCAGAGCGCGACCTGTTGGGATTCGCGCGCCGTTTGCAGCTTCATCCCGGCATCGTAGCGGGGCAACTTCGCAAACGGATCAATCGATGGGACATCTTCACGAAGCTGCTAGTGAAAGTGCGCGATGCGGCAATCTCGGCCGCGACTGTTGATGGCTGGGGCCATGTGGCTCCGGTGTCTGGATAGGAGGCTGGAGTGTCGGCGTACAACCACACGTTACAGCAGATTTGGCACCGCTATGAAGAAGAAACCGGCCAAATGCCGGCCACCACGCGCGATGCTGTTGCTTGGGGGATAGAACGGAAGCTATTGCGGGCCCCTGAGATTGATCCACTGGAGAAGCTTGCAGAAGACATGGCAACCGCACTGCGAGCCGAATACCGCATTGACGCTCAGGGGAGGAAATACCGGGTCAATCATGCCGTCCGCATCACCAGGAGCGGGGTCCAATACACATTTTGGGCCGATCTAGATCATGCAGCCCGCCCCCACATGGAGAAGGCGTTTTCTCAGCGTCGCAAACAAATCGTCAATGACTGTCTTCAATTGAAGACAGATGTTGATGTTTACAACGACCTGCATGCGGACCAGCCGCCAATTCAATTGGTGCTGAATTTCACGGATGACGTTGCTGAGATCGAGAACCTTGATCGCGGAAAGGCCGCTTAGCGCGATTTCTTCCATCGGGCAGAAGCCGCAATCCTCGCGATCTCTGATCGCCGTTCAGGCGTGAGTTTCTGGGCGCGGCTCTTGCCGCCCTTTAAGCCGCCCTTCCGAGTGTGTGCGCGCCTAACCAAGTTCTCCTCGATCTCGCCCGTAGCGATTTTCGCCACCATGATCGCGGCCCCGATCACGTCGGCGGGGCGCTTCTCGCCTCGGGGACCTTTGGCCATTAGGCGGGATAATACCTGAATGGATCAGCGGGACCGCCAGCACCGCGACGTTCCACTCTTCGGGCATCAGCGAGCATTCGGCAGTCTTGGTTTACGTGCTGCTGGTAGGATTGGTCGCCACGCCCGTAAATGGCTTCGGACAGTTCCTTTTCTGTACGACCAGGCCCTTTCTCGATCAAGAATGCAAGTACGTCCATGACGGTTAGATTTGCCATTTGCCTCTCCCCACGCTCAGTGAAGCATGACCGGCGATGGTGCCACGTCAAGGGCAATCGGATTTCAAACTGAGACGGTGCCGTTTCTCGCCGTCACGTATCTCGCGTTCCGGAGCGGCAAGAGCCCGAGGCACACGGATTCAATGCGTTGCGACGAGCGCGGCCCGATCGGGCCGATGCCGGCGTGAGCCATTCCCGGGCCGGCGAAAGGATTTGCGATGCCCGGACGGCCGTTCCGACCCGCCTGGAGAACGTCGGAAGAGGGCTCTCGCTCAATCGGAAGTGTCGTCGCTGCATCGCGGGGATAGGCGGCCGCTGTCGCCGCCTATCCTTTCAGAAGGGGATGTGATGGAGATCGCCATGGAACGCCAAATCCTCGAGCGATGGCTGCCGAGCATCAGCCTGGTCCTCGGGCTTCTGCTCCTCGCAGCGGCAGCCTTCGGCCAGGAGTCCCCACCCTCGGAGCCGGGAGCGCCGACATCGGTGACCTCTCCCGATCCCGGGTCGGATGCTCCCGCGCGGCACCGCATGGGCGATTGGCGGCGCCGCATGATGGAGCGGTTTTCTCGGATGACGCCCGAAAAGGCCTGTAAGGAGCGCTACGCCCGCGAGGCCGGCTTCCTCGCCTATCTCGGCGCGGAGCTCGACCTCACCGCGCAACAGCAGCCCTTGTGGGACGCCTACCAGCGAGCGATGCTGGATGCCGGCGGAAAGCAGCGGCAGGCCTGCGTGGAGAACGTCGTCACGCCGGGATCGGACTTGACCGCGCTCCAACGCCGGGACCGCTTGCAGAAGCTGCTTCAGACGCGCCTCGACGGTCTCCAGGCGACGCGCCCGCCATTGGAGGCGCTCTATCAATCGCTTTCGCGGGAACAGCGAAGGACGCTGGACCAGCCCTTCGGCGAATGGACCCCATCGAGGCGATGAGGGATCGTCGCAATGGGAATACCGTGAGCAGACTCGTCCTCCTCGGCATCCTCGCGGCGCTCAATCCGGCACTCGCGTTTGCGGCGGGCGCGGAGAAGGCGCCGGATGCGGGCGACGTCTCGGCCGGACGGGACCTCGCGCTGAGCCTCTGCACGCCTTGTCACGTCGTCTCGCGGGATCAGGAAAGGCCTCCGATTCTGCGCCCGCCCGCACCGAGCTTTCGCGTCATTGCCGACAAGCAGGGCATCTCGGCGGAATCGCTGCGAACCTTCCTCTCCACGACGCATTCGACGATCGATACTCCCGGGAACATGCCCAACCCCAGCCTGAGCGAGGATCAGATTCGCGTGCTCGTCAGCTACATTCTGAGCCTTCGAAGCTCTCGTTGACGGGACCGCTGACGACGACCGACGGCCTTCCCATCCTGTCGTTTTCCGCCGCATCCGGCGAATGGGAGGGGGCGAAATGATCTCCGGGTCGATCGCATGCAATGCCCGAGGGTGTCGAGGGTTCTCGGGTCCCTGCCGCTGAAGAACGATGCCGAGGGTCCGCGCGGCAGGCGTCCGGGTGTTGCACCCTTGTGAAATCCAGAGAGATTGACAACAACGTTCCCGCCTTTCCGTGCCGCACAGCGACGGGGGCGACATGGTTGCAAATTTGGCGGTGTCGCTTTTATTTCTGGTTTGGTCGTGCGCTCTTCGCGCGCAGGCATTCCGGGTGTGGTCGCGCCGATGGCACTCCGAGACCCGCTGACTGGACAAGCAATCGAAATTCAGGTGGACGCGCTGTTCACGACGCTGTGGGTGAACGGGGGCGACTACTACTTCCGCCGTCTGACGGGCCGATTTGATGGGATAGGTCTAGGATGCCCTAACCAATCCTCTGGTTGCAAATCGGGTTCAATTCGAGAATAAGGCGCTTTTCCAAATTCTCGTCATCGGTTGTGACCACATCGACCCAATAAGTGGGCTTTTCCCGTGTGATGCACGGATTGTCGCCACCGAGATGTTTCAAGAGGCGGTCGCGAACGTCACCACGACCGACATATACCCAAACTCCTTGCCGATACAATCCGTAGCACCCAATCTGTCCAGGGGTAATGTCCTCAACATTCGCTCTGGTGAAGGCCCGAGGCGTCTGCTGGGGAAATGGCATCGTTCTCTCCTTGCCAGAAGGAAGGCGAGAAGAATACAACAGTCCTACAACAAATGGGAGCCGTCGCCAGAATGGACGCTGGGTTGCCCATATGCGATGTTGACGGCATGCCTGAGCGGTCAAGAAAGCGCCCGCGCGACGCAAGCCGGCTTGCTAAGCTCGTCGTTGATATTGCCACGGGCGAGATTGAGGAAGCTTCAGAGTTTGAGGGCAAAAACCCGGCGGCGGTCCTGTTGGGGCGGCGCGGGGGGCAAAAGGGCGGCAAAGCTCGGGCCGCCAAGCTCTCGAAGAGGCGGCGACTGCAAATCGCAAAGAAGGCAGCACAGGCTCGCTGGGCCGCGAAGGCGCCAAAGACCTAATCTAGTCAGCAGCATTGTTGGGGGAGCGATGCCGCAGAAGACCGTCTACACAAAGGTCGGAATGGAGCGCTGGCAGACGCCAGCGAGCCGCCAGCATCTGTTCCCGAAAATCTCTAAGGCATTCGGAGGAAGAGCAATCGTCACATTTTTCACGAGTTTTCGTTATCCCGTGCAGATAGATGATGATGACTGTGACATGCTTCAGAGCGTGCTACAGGAAACCGATCTCTCGAAGGGCTTTGTGCTGATGATTAACTCTCCAGGCGGTGATCCGCTCGCTGCGGAGAGGATCGTTAACATATGCCGGACCTACGGCAACGGCGGGTATTGGGCACTCGTCCCTAGTCGCGCTAAGTCTGCGGCTACTGTTATCTGCATGGGCGCAGAGAAGATTATCATGCTGCCCGTGTCCGAGCTCGGGCCGATTGATCCGCAGATCATTCTTGAGGAGGACGGCGTCACGAAGTGGTTTTCCGCGTTTAGCTTAGTATCGAGCTACAAGGAACTGTTCGATGCCGCGATCAAAACGACCGGCCATGTTGAACCTTTTGTGCAACAGTTGCAGCGCTACGACGCTAGAGAAATCGCGCGCTACCAGAACGTCATCGATCTTATGAAGGATGTCGCGATAAAGATTCTTTCCAGCGGGATGATGAAAGGTACGCCGACCGTTGATATTGAACGGAAGATTCAACTTTTCCTTGACCCGAAGGCGGGCACCAGGGAGCACGGAAGGGCGATCTATGCAAGTGAAGCAAGGGCCTGTCACTTAAACGTCGATGAGATAAGCGTGAAAACGCCGGAATGGGAGGCCATATACGAGCTGTATTACAGATCCGAGAGCTACGTGACCCACAACGTGTCAAAGATGGTTGAGAGCCAAACCGAAGCGTTTTACATGCCAATCCCGGAGTGATGCCTATGGATGAGGAAAAGCAAGCTGAGCCGGAGCGCATCAAGAAGGGACGCGAGCGCCTAGAGGAAATCGAGCGCCGCATTGGGAGATTCATGCCTCATCATACGTCGAAAGATGGGGTTAAACGCGGCGAGTGGCGTTCTGACTATCCGCATCTAACGGCTGATCCCGCCAAAGCAGGCGAGAAAAAGAAGAAGCGCGCCTAACCGAATTTTATGCTTGACCGCGCAAGCATGGGCGGCTATTGCGGGCGCCATGAACAAACCGCCTCGCCACAAGCGCGCGTAGATCATTAAGGCCTTGGTGGACGGCAATAGCATGCGCGCCACGGCGCGGATTGGCGATGTGTCTTACAACGCAGTCCACAAGCTTCTGATTGATGCGGGCAAGGCATGCTCGGACTATCAGGATAAGGTGTTTCGCAATCTCAAATGCAGGCGTTTGAAGCTTGATGAAATTTGGGCATTCGTCGGTCGCAAGGCCGCAAATGTGTCGACCGAGCGCCGTGGGGAGTTTGGGATAGGCGATGTTTGGACTTGGACCGCGATTGATGCCGATGCCAAGCTTATGCCGCCGTAGTTCGTCTCGGATCGCAGCGGTGCTGCTGCACGGGAATTCGTGTGCGATCTCGCGCGTCGGCTTGCGAACCGCGTGCAGATCACTACGGACGGTCACCGTGCATACCTGGAGGCGGTCGAGGCCGGGTTTGGTGCAGAGGTAGATTACGCCTACGTCGTAAAGCTTTTTTGGTCAGACCGATGAGGGACAGCGGCGTTACAGTCCGCCGTAGATCATCGGAACGGAAACTGTGTGCTGCGCCGGCTGACCCGACCCAGCGCATATCAGCACCAGCTATGCCGAGCGGGTGATCCTTACAATCCGCATGAGTATTCGCCGGTTCACGCGCCTTACAAACGGCTTCAGTAAGAAGGTGGAGCATCACGCTTATGCCGTCGCTCTTCACTTCATGTATTATAATTACGTCCGCGTGCACAAAACTCTGCGCGCAAGCCTGGCAATGGCAGCTGGCATCACAGATCGGCTGTGGAGCATTGAGGATGTTTTGGACGTACTCGATGCAGCCGAAGAAGTGCCGAAGCGTCCGAAACCTACCGGAAGCGCCAAGAGGCAGCCTAAAATTCAAAAGGGTGCATTACCGGCGTCCGCGGACACTTGACGGAACCGGACATTCGATGCGCTACCACGGGCGGACGTCTTCACGCGCTGCCGACACCGTCCGGCCTCGCGACACCGTCTCGTTTCGCGAGCATCAGCGGGCGGCGAGCAGGGCATCGGCGACCTCCACGAACCCTGCTCCTCCGGGGCCGCGCGTCGTCCAGCGGGGCGGCGCCCGCATGCGATCGAGATACTGCGCCACCATGGACACTCCGACGGAGTTCGGAAAGTATTCGAACATCGGCTCGTCGTTCAGGGAATCGCCGACGTAAATCACGGCATCCCTCTCCGAGGAGAGGTCCGCCGCATAAAGCTCCGACGCCATCCGCAAGGACATCGCGAGCTTGTCGAAATCGCCGACCCAGCCGAGCACCCAGAGCGAGTTGATCGTTGAGCGCATGCCGGCGGCGCGCCAGACCCGAGCCACCTCCTCCGCCGTCGCGGCGCGGCGATCGCCTCTTCCCAAGGGCTCGATCGCCCAGGTCGTCTCGCGAAAGGGCTGATCGGAAGCGGGCCTTGCCTCGGCGGCCGCCAAGAGGATTCCGCGGGCGGTCTCGGCGAGCCTCGCCATCGCGCGCGCCCTCTCGTCGGCCGGCAGCCAGAATTCCCGCTGTATCGCCTGCCCATCGGCCTCGCGCCGGAAATAAAGTCCGCCGTTCTCGCCGATCACGGCATCGACGGGCCACATGCGCGCGATGAGATCGCACCATCCCGCGGGAGCCGCCGTCACGGGCACCAGGACGAACCCGGCCTCGCGCAGCTTCTCCATCGCGCCGTAGGTGGCGCCCGACAGCCGCCCGCGGAAGGTGAGCGTGTCGTCCATGTCGGTGAGGACGAACCGTATCTTCCGCCGAGCGGCGGGCGGAAGCTCCTCGAGCGGCCGCACGTCCGGCGCCGGGGCTGCGGGCTAGATGTCCGCGTAGACGTGCGTCTCGGCGCGGGCGCCGGGATGCGTCACCGCTCCCTTCTCGGCGTCGCCCACGGTCTGCGCGTAGCGCCAGAGCGCGCCGGACTGGAAGTCGTTCGTCCGCGGCTTCCAGTGCCGGCGCCGCTCCGCGAGCTCGGCGTCCGAGAGTTCGACCGCGAGGGTGCCGGCCTCGGCGTCGATGCGGATCGTGTCGCCGTCGCGCAGCAGGCCGATCGGCCCGCCCGCCGCGGCCTCCGGCCCCACATGGCCGATGCAGAAGCCGCGCGTACCGCCGGAGAAGCGCCCGTCGGTGATGAGCGCGACCTTGTCGCCCATCCCCTGGCCGTAGAGGGCGGCGGTGGTCGAGAGCATCTCGCGCATGCCCGGGCCGCCGCGCGGGCCCTCGTAGCGGATGACGAGCACGTCGCCCTCCTTGTAGCGCCGCTGCTCGACGGCGGCGAAGCAATCCTCCTCGGTGTCGAAGCACCGTGCGGGCCCGCGGAACGCGAGGCTCTTCATGCCCGCGACCTTGACGATCGCACCCTGCGGAGCGAGGTTGCCTCTGAGCACGACCACGCCGCCGGTCGGCGAGATCGCGCGCGAGGTCGGACGCACCACGTCCTGGCCCCCGGGAACTCTCACGCTTCTGAGGTTCTCGGCGACCGTCTTGCCGGTGACGGTGAGGCAATCGCCGTGGAGGTAGCCGCCGTCGAGGAGCGCCTTCATGAGCACGGGCACGCCGCCGACGTCGTA
>Ga0335069_10014853_pt1 | contig 10897 bp, 7 predicted proteins | sample Lox_Sample_11_FD_206714 | JGI IMG/M metagenome (GOLD analysis project Ga0335069, IMG submission 206714) | Soil microbial communities from Loxahatchee National Wildlife Refuge, Florida, United States - Lox_Sample_1.1 | ecosystem: Environmental > Terrestrial > Soil > Wetlands | place: USA: Florida... | reverse complement strand
TCGAGGAGCTTGGCCCAGCTCGCAGGCCTGGCAGGATGGCTGACGCGCACCGAGGCCATGACCGGCACCCCGATGGAGTCGGCGATCTCGTCACGCTCACGCAGCCACCGGTTTCCGCGGCCGACGGCCAGCGCCACGATCACTCCGATCAGGGCGCCGACCAGCACGCCCGTGCCCGCCGCGTAGAACAGCCGCCAGGGCAGCGTGGTGCCCGAGGCACCCGTCGCGGGCAGGAACAGCTGTACCGGCACCGAGCCGGCCGTCGGGCCGTTGCCCGACGTGGCGTAGGCGACATAGCTCCGGGCGACGACGTTGGCGGTGCTGATGGCCTGGCCGGGACTACTGGCCTCGGCTACCACCGCCATCAGCCCGGCGGCTGCCGTCAGGACGAAGACGCGGTTGCGCAGAGTGGTCAGCGGTACGCCGCGAGCGACACTGTTGAGCGCTGGCGCCAGGACCGGCGGGCTCTTCACCACCGCCGCCTGTTTCGCGATCGAGACCGAGGGCGCGATCGCGACCAGGGCACTGCTCTGGTAGACCGCCGGGGTGACCGCGGTGTAAGCCGCACCACCGAGGAAGCCGAGCACGATAAACGCAGCGACGAGCCCCTTCAGCCGCCACACGATCTGCGCGGACCGCCTGAGGTCCAGCGCCTGCCCGCTCATCCAGCCTCCGCTCGAGCTTTTCGCCTCCGTTACGAGAGCAATCGCGGGGCCGCTTTGATACCTCCGAAGAGGACATCCGGCGTTTCCCCGATCGTCAGCAGCGGATGTATCAGGGGCTCACGCTTCGGGATCCCCTGATCCAGATGTGACCTGTACTGGTCCGCCAGACCCCACGGCCTGAGAAGTCCGGAAGGAAAACGATGTGGATCCTGGTTGCAGGCGATGATACCCGTGTCCCCGCCGGCGGTCGGCGGTGAGTCCCCGGGTCGGCCTGTTCGGCCTGATCGGCTCGGGCAACAGCGGTAACGATGCCTCGATGGAGGCGGTGCTCGCGTACCTGCGGACCGCCCATCCCGAGGTTGTCGTGGATGCCATGTGCGGAGGGCCGGAGCAGGTCCGGGCCCGCTACGGCATCGACGGAGTACCGATCTCCTGGTACCAGAAATTCGAGCAGCGGAAGACGGCCGTGCCGCCCGTGCTGCTCAAGGTACTCGGCAAGTTCGCCGACACGTTCCGGACGGCTCGGTGGGTCCGCCAGCACGACGCGGTGATCGTGCCCGGCGCGGGCGCGCTGGAGACCACGCTGCCGCAGCACGCGTGGGGCTACCCGTACTCGCTGTTCGTGGTCGGCCTGTCCGGGAAGATCTTCGGGACCAAGGTGGCGCTGGTCAGCGTCGGCGCCGACCGGATCGGCAAGCGGGTCACCCGGTGGCTGTCCAACTCGACCGCCCGGCTGGCCTGCTACCGGTCCTACCGGGACAGGTTCTCCCGGGACACGATGCGGCAGCGGGGCATCGACACCTCCGCGGACCGGGTCTACCCGGACCTGGCCTTCGGCGTTCCGGCGCCACCGTACTCTCCGGGCGACCCGCAGGTCGTCGGCGTGGGCGTGATGGATTATCACGGCGGAAACGACGACCGCGAGCAGGCAGACCAGATCCACTCCGCGTACACCACGAGCCTGGCCGGCTTCGTCCGGTGGCTGATCGACAGCGGTCACCAGGTCCGCCTGTTCGGCGGCGACGCCAAGTTCGACGGCGATATCGCCGGAAAGATCGTGGCCGGCGTGCGTCGCGACCTGCCCGGCGTGCACGAGTCGTGGATCACGGTGGCGCCGGCCTCGACCTACGCGGAACTGATGCGGGCTATGGCGCCGTGCGGCACCGTCGTGGCGACGCGCTACCACAACGTGATATGCGCCCTCAAGCTCTGCAAGCCCACCATCTCGCTGGGCTATTCGCGCAAGTTCGTCGCGTTGATGGAGAGCCGGGGGCTCGCCGATTTCACCGAGCCCGCCGAGTCACCCGACGTGGACCGGCTGGTCGCGCTGTTCAAGGAGATAGAGAACCGTCACGCGGAACTCCGGCACGAGATGGCGGCGCGCAACGCGGCTAGCCGGCAGAGCCTGGACGAGCAGTTCACCGTGCTGTCCGCGCTCCTCCTCCCGGGCAGTAAGCCCGTGACGGCGCGGCCCCGCGACGAGGTCCCTCCCGCGCCCGGCGCCGATGACCCGCTCGGGTTAACCGCGGCGCGTCACCGCGCGCGAGCGCCTCGGGCACGATCACTGACTTGGTGCACGCGAACGCCTCGGCATAGCGCGCCCGGCATTCCATGCCGCGCAGCCGCGCCAGTCCGAGGAAAACCTCGTCGTCCCACCAGTCACGGCCTCGTTGCGACGGGAAGCACTTATTCAGCAGCTCCACCTTGTGCCGCATGATGCGGGCCGGAAGCGGAACGTACATCGACGGACGGCCGATGTCACCGTCCCACTTGGGTATCTCGTAGCCGAGGTACAGCTGGTCCCGGAAAACGGTCGGCACGATCTCCGCGATGGTGCGGTGGTCCTGGTGCGCGTCACCGGGCGACGGCGCGATGATGATATCGGGCGAGTACGATCGGGCCACACCCTCCAAGATCTCCTTCACGCTGCTCCACAAGCCGGGCAGCCGCCCCTCGGGCAGGTCGAAGAACTCGGCGGTCAGGTCGGCGCCGGGCATGAATGAACGCGCCGCGTCCCGCGCCTCCTGCCGGCGTTCCCCAGTACCGGTCAGCACCACGTAGCGAGCCCGCAGCCGGCTCTCGGCCAGGCCGAGGAGCAGTCCGCCGGCGCCGATCTCGATGTCGTCCGGATGCGCGCCGATGGCCAGCAAGGACAGCGGCTCGCCTGCGGGGGCGGTCAGAGGCAGTGGCAGCATGGCACGTCCCGTTACACCGCGACGATAGCGCCGGCCTCCGCTGCACCGGCCCGGTTCTCGCCGGAGCGTTCCGGATCCCAGATCATCCACGGGCACTGCCCCCGGTTGTACATCTCCTCGAGCAGGGCCCGCTCCTTGACGGTGTCGGCGGGTGACCAGTAGCCCTTGTAGGGATAGGCCAGGACCCGGCGCTGGGCGATCAGCCGGGGAAGCGCGTCCTCCACCAGGTCCTCGCCCTCGCTGAGGTAATCGAAGATCTGGGGGCGCAGCACGAAGTAGCCGCCGTTCTCCCACTGGCGCAAGTCTCGTACCGGGGTGAGCTGGGTGATCAGGCCGTCCTCGCCCACGTCGACCACGTGATGGGAAGACTGCGGCGGCACCGCGAGCAGGCTGGCCACCGCGCTGCTCGCCTCGAACCGCTGGATCATGTCCGGCAGCGATGCGTCGGTGAAGACGTCCGCGTAGTTGGCCAGGAACATCGGCTCGCCGTCGACGAACCGGCGGACGCGCCGGAGCCGCTCCCCGATGGCCGAGTTCAGGCCGGTATCGACAAAGGTGATCCGCCAGTCGGAGATGTCGGTCCTGAACAGCTTCACCTGGCGGTCGCCGCCTTCCAGGACGAAATCGTTCGACCGGGTCTCGTCGTAGTTGAGGAAGAAGTCCTTGACGTACGAGGCGCCATACCCGAGGCAGAGAATGAAATCGGTGTGACCGAAATGCGCGTAATAGCGCATGACGTGCCACATCAGCGGACGATCGCCGATCATCGCCATCGGCTTGGGCCCGCTGTGGATCCCGTCACGCATCCGCATGCCGAGGCCACCGCAGAAAAGCACGACCTTCATGATTCACACCCCGCAGAGACGATTTCGAGTTCAGGGATCGGGACGACGAGCTTTCCGCCCCAGGAACCGACGTAGGCGAGCTGCCGGCTTATCTCGTCCCGCAGGTTCCACGGCAGGACGAGTACGTAATCGGGTTGGGTCTCGGCCAGGCGTTCTGGCGCGTAGATCGGGATATGGGTGCCAGGCAGGAATTTTCCTTGCTTGACCGGGCTGCGGTCGACGGTGTAAGACAGAAGATCTGATCGTATGCCGCAGTGGTTGAGCAGCGTGTTGCCCTTGCCCGGTGCGCCGTACCCGGCCACGGAGTGCCCCTCGGCCGCGGCGTGGAGCAGGAAGCCGAGCAGATCGCTCTTGATCTTCAGTACCGCGGGCGCGAAACCGTCGTGTCCCGCTGCGGTGTGCAGCCCCGCGGCTTCCTCCGCCGCCAGGACCACCTTGACCCGTTCGGCCGGCTCGCCCGCGCATTCCCGCGGACGGGCGTAGACCCGGAGCGAACCGCCGTGCGTGGCGAGTTCGTCGACGTCCACCACGCGCAGCCCGGCCGTCTCGAGGGCACGCGAACAGGTCAGCAGCGACAGGTACGAGAAATGCTCGTGGTAGATCGTGTCGTACTGCCGGCGCTCGATGAGGCGGAGCAAGTGCGGGAATTCCAGCGTCACCATGCCCTCGTCTTTGACCAGCGCGCGCAACCCGGCCGCGAAGCCCTTGATATCGGGCACATGGGCGAAGACATTGTTCCCGGCCACCAGGTCGGCCCGGCCGTATTTGCGCGCTATCTCGCGTCCGGTGCCTGCCCCCAGGAACTGGACCTCGGTCCTGATGCCGCGGGCCCGCGCCGCCCCGGCGACGTTGGCGGCCGGCTCGACGCCGAGCACCGGGATGCCCGCGGAGTGGAAGTGCTGCAGCAGGTAACCGTCATTGCTGGCCACTTCGGTGACGAGGCTGCTGGACGTCAGGCCCAGTCGCTCGGTCATCGCCTCCGCGTAGCGCTTCGCGTGCGCGACCCATGAATCGGAGTACGAGGAAAAGTAGGCGTAGTCGGAAAAGATATGTTCACCGGATACATAGGCGGGAAGCTGCACGAGCAGGCAGGTCTCGCACAGCCGGACGTGAAGGGGATAGAAGACCTCGGCCTCGTCGAGCCGGTCGGCGGGAACATAGCTTTCGCACAGCGGCGACATTCCGAGATCCACGAACGTGCGCGTAAGCTCGGCACCGCAAAGACGACACTGATGCAAGGTAGACATAGATCTAAGCCCCCCGCAAAACAGGACGTAAATGGACAAGCATGCCTGCCGGGCTTGCCGTGGGTCGGTCGGTGACGTCGTGCTGGATCTGGGTGAGCAGCCAGCGTGCGACTATTTCCCACGACAGGACGACCCGGGCCCGGACCCCGTATACCCGCTGCACATGTGGCTGTGCTCATCGTGCGGCCTGGCCCAGTTGCTGTCCGATCCCACCGTGCCGGAGGAGCCGAGGGGAACCGAGCCCGCGGCGCTCGTCTCGCAGGCGGCTGACGCCGTGCAGCGAGTCGCCGTGGCGGGGTGGCTGCCGGAACGCGGCGTAGTCGCCGAGTACGGCAGTCCGCACGGCGGCTCCTGGCTGGGACTGCTGGCCGCCCGGGGGCTGACACCGGCAGGCCACGCCGGCCGGGCCGACGTGATCGTGGACTGCTTCGGGATGATGCACGCGGCGGACCAGCGTGCGGCACTCGCCGAGCGCACGGCCCGGACGGCGCCGGGCGGAGTGCTGTTGCTGCAGTACCACGCCCTGAGCACGATCCTGGGCTGCGGGCAATGGAACGCGCTGCGGCACGGGCACTACGCGTACTACTCGACGACCGCGCTGACCGGGATGCTGGCCGGGGATGGCTTCATCCCGCGCGCCGCCTGGCGGTTTGACCTGTACGGCGGCACCGTGCTGCTCGCTGCGACCAGGGACGGCGACGGACCGGACGGACCCGGCGACGGGGTCGACGGGATCCGCTCGATGCTCGACGGCGACGCGGGCATCGGTGTCCGCGATCCTGGCGCCTTCGCGGGCCTCCAGCGCGATAGCCACGCTCATGCTAAGGCGCTGCGTGACTGGCTGGCGGCCGAACGATCCGCCGGGAGGATAGTGATCGGGTACGGCGCTGCGTCTCGGGCGGTCGCGCTGCTGTGCCAGGCGCACGTAGATCGCCTCCTCTTGCCCGCGGTGATCGACGCGTCGCCGGCGAAGCAGGGGCTGCGGATGCCGGGAACCGACATCCCGGTCGCCGGCCCGGTCGAGCTTGCCGCGCGCAGGCCGGACGCGGTCCTGCTGTTCGTCCCGGATCTGCTGGCCGAGGTCCGGGCGGCCTTTCCCGAAGTGGAGGCCGCTGGCGGTCGGTGGGTGGATGCTGTGACGCTGGGCTCATGATGCCTGGAGCAGGACACGGAGCCGGGCCAGGCACCGTCCCCGGGTGGGGCCGATGCTCCCGACGGGAAGGTCGAGCTCACTGGAAATGTCAGCGTACGACGCCGGCGGATCGGCCATGAGCAGTTCCAGCAGCCGCTGCCACCGGCCGGGTAGGCGGGACAGCGCATCGCGCACCACCTGATCCCGCTCATCGGCCAGGATGCGCTCATCAACCTCGGGCGAGGAAGCGACCACGCCCGTCAGGACATCGTCGTCGTTAGCCAGGACGACCCTCTTCCGCGCCGCGAGGCTGCGCAGGCACTCGTTCCGTGCCGTCGCGGCCAGCCATGAGCCGACGCGGTCCGGGTATTCGATGCGGTCGATGTGCTCCAGCAAGCGGAGCCACGTGGTCTGGGCGACGTCGGCGGCGTCGCTCTCGATCAGCTTGAAATCGGCGGTAATCGACCAGATGAGCCTGGCGTACTGATCCACCAGGCGCTCCCAGGCCCGCCGGTCCCCCTCCGCGGCACCCCGCACAAGCCCCGCGATGTCCGGAGCATTGACGTCATGCCCGCTCGTCCTCGTCACTCGCTCTCCCAATCGGTAGACACGCGGACCGGCAATCCCGTCATAGGCCCCTGACGGGATTGCCGGCCGCGCGCGGATATGAAATTTCAGACACTCCTTCGTGTCAGGAATGGCACACAATGCGAATGACGCCATCATCGGCAGATAGCTGCTAATAAGCGCCTGAACCCCGCACCATTACCGAAATCGTTTTCCATATAATCTGCAAATCGAGCGCGAACGACCAGTTCTCCACGTACCTCAGGTCGAGCCGCACTGACTCTTCCCAGGTCAGATCCGATCGCCCGTTCACCTGCCAGAGTCCGGTCAGGCCCGGCTTGACGACGAGCCGACGCCGGACATGCTCGGCGTACTTCGCCGCCTCGTCCGGCAGCGCCGGGCGAGGCCCCACCAGTGACATCTGGCCGAGGAGCACGTTGAACAGCTGCGGAAGCTCGTCGATCGACCAGCGCCGCAGGTGGGCACCTACCGCGGTGACCCGGGGGTCATTGCGGAGCTTGAACAGCACCCCGTCTGTGTCGTTGCTGTCGAGCAACTGGGTCCGGCGCTGCTCGGCATCCACAACCATGGTGCGGAACTTGTAAATCCTGAACACGCGACCGTCCTTGCCGACCCTGACCTGCGAGAAAAGCGCCGGGCCACGGTCATGTATCCGGATGATCACGGCCAGGAGGACAAGCAGCGGGGACAGCAGGATCAGCGCCGCCGCGGCGAAGGATCGATCGAACAGGCCCTTGACCACCACGCGGAAGCCCGACAGTTGCGGGTGATCCACATGCAGCAAGGTGAGCCCGGCGGTCGGCCTGATCGTGGTCCGGGGCCCGGCGACATCGAGCAGTGCCGGCGAGACACACAGGTCGGTGCCGGTTTTCTCCAGTTCCCAGGCCAGGCTCCGCAGCCTGATGCCGTCCATCTCCGGGCAGGGGAGGACGGCGACCGTATCGGCCCCGAACGCTCGCACGGCAGCCGGGACGTCATCGAGGCCTCCGTACAAGGGCACTCCTGCGATCTCCTCGCCCGCCGAGGGCTGCGCCACGCAGGCGCCGACCACAGTCAGTCCGTGATATCGATCGCGTCCCAGTTCCTTGACCAGGTCCGCCACGGCCGCCTCATGGCCGACCGCCACCACGCTGAACATGCAGCGGCCGGTGTCGCGCAGTCTGTGTAGCCGCTTCCGCATCTCATACCTGGCGACCAGGTCGAACAGGGTGACCGTCGGCAATGCGATGAGCACGTAGGCACGGGACAGGTCGACGTTGACGAGATACGAGAAGATCGCGACCGCCGCCGTCAGGCCCACTCCTGCGTTCAGGACCTTGCGGTACTCGTCCGAGCCGGTCCCGATGAACCGGGCATCGTACCCTCCTGCCAGGGCGACCGCTGCCAGCCAGAACCCGGGAAGGGCGAGGCTCAGCGCGACGTAAGTCCCGGTGACATGCTCACCGAATCGGAGCTGGACCGCCGCGAAGACTCCGACGACGGCACAGCCAAGATCAGCGAGGGCAACTCGGCGCAGGTAGTCCCTGGCCCATGTCGATGCGCCACTCGCGGTCTGACGGGCAACACCGTCGCTAACAACGGCATAGTCAGACATCCACACCTACCCCCCCATGGGCAGCACCAAGCAGAGACGGCACTTCCCACGCTCCCGCTCCAGTTCGCCTGAGAATCCCGCATAGGAGACGCGCAGCAGAATGCGCCGGTTTACGAGTACAGCTCGTAACTTATCGTCACAGATACTGGTTGACTCGTGAGCAACTTACATCACTGAAAGTGAATATCGCCCCGAGGAGACAGAACTGCACCCCGATAGTACCCAAACCTCACGTGGGCGCCCGCCGCGACAGCGGCGCGCAGCCTCATCGCGGGTCGCGGCGCTCACGGAGGCCCTGGACCGCGGGCCGCTGGCTCACCGAGGTGGCGGCCGACGCGACGGCGGTCACGCGCGTTCCCTGCGTCCGCGCCGGGCCAGCACGACCAGAGCTGACCGCGAGCACCTCAGCCGTGCAGCCCGGCCTCGAGCTGCCCAGAAGATTAATGTGATAATCTTCTGTTTACATTTCTCATTGCCCGGTCACAGGATTCATTAGAAGCTGGCCGCTTGAAGACGATTAGCCTTACAGAAAGGTTTATTCTGCCGTGGAGCGTGAGACATCCAGATGACCGGGGCAGGCAGGTTCTTGATCATTAGCTGGAACGGTGGAGGAAACGTACCGCCAGCGCTCAACTTGGGCACACGACTTGTACACCTAGGGCACCATGTCCGGCTCCTCGGTTGGGAATCCATGGAGTCACGTGCGGCCATCGCCGGGCTTGAGTTTACGGCATACCCCTCAGTGCCACCCTGGCCATCAGGGGTTACTCTTCAGCAAGCCTGGAAAGAACGCGTAATACCAGCCTTGCTGGGCCCGGGCACACGAGATGATATTCGAACTGAAATCGAGGATTTCTCACCTGACGTGGTCGTTGTCGACTGCATGATAGGTGCAGGCCTTGAGGTCGTGGACACGCTCAACCTGCCGCGTGCTGTTCTAATACATGTCCTCTATTCTACGTTCACGGACAAGTGGGGCAGTAGGGCAACCCGCGCGAAGAACGCAGCTTACCTTGACCATGCTGACCAGGTGCTGGTGCTTGTCCCTCCTGGCTTCGATAAAGCCAGCCAACTTCCACCCAATACCTCGAGCGTCGGCCCGATCACTGATCCGGACCCCGGTCCGCCGCTCAGTACCCGCATGGCTGAATTGCTGGCGGAACCAGGTAAACCGTGGGTACTACTGAGCCTAAGTGCGATATTGCAAGACCAGGCTACGACGCTACCGAGAATTCTCGAGGCTGTTGCGCGGCTACCGATCCGGGTGCTGCTAACCCTCGGTGGCGTATTGCAGCCCAGCGCCATTGATTCGCCACCGAATGTGACGGTGTGCGGGTTCATCCCTCATGATCTAATCATGCCGCACATGGCGGCTGTCGTCTCCCACGGTGGGCTTAGCACCGTTACCACGGCCCTTGCGGCAGGTGTGCCGCTGGTGTGCATCCCGGAAAGCCACGATCAGCCTGACAATGCACAGCGCGTCGTGGCCTCGGGCGTCGGACGGGCCGTCGACAAGGACGCGCCGCCGACTGAAATTGCTGCAGCTATAGAGGCAGTGCTGACGGATCCGTCTGTACTGGACAAAACAAAACACTTTGCTAAAGCCATTGCTGCGCTTGGACGCGGCGACGTCGCCGCACGAAAAGTCGCCGGGCTCATCGGCCCGAATACAGCTGACGAGTCAAACTAGTTTGATATGTAGGCGCCGCACTCGGTCATAAGGCGTGGATGCCACATCCACGTCGCCTGGACGACATGGCTGGGACATCCACGCCTTTATGCACGGCCAGGGCCACGGGCGCCGGGCGGATCAGGAGCCACCGCAGCCACAGCGATCACTCCGCGAACGCCCGGCCCGCACGCGGCCCGGACAGACCGTCCGGAGGCCCCTAACCTCCGACGTAACGGGTCGTTAGCGGTTGTAGACCTGGATTTCGGCGAGACCGACGTTCAGGGTGGTGGAGCTGACCGAGGTGATGTTGAGCTGGAGGCTGGTCACGGTCTTGGCCGCGAAGGTCAGGGTGTACGCCGACCCGTCGTTAGGCAGGGAGCCGACCGTGATGGAGCTCCCGTCGCTGAACGCGATGTTCCCGCCGGTGATCTGGTCATTGAGGTTCGGCCGGTCGTACAGCACGATGGTGTCGATGGTCTGCGCCGTGGCCCAGGTGAGCTTGAGCCAGCTGCCCGCCTTGCCGCCGTTGGTGGCCCATTCCTGGGTGTAATCCCCGGGATAGCCGTCGATGACGCCGTTGATCGCCTTGGCAGCCGTCTGGCCGTAGGCGGGGGTATCGGAGGATGCCGTCGCCGTCGCGCTCAGGGCCAGGTCCGGAGCGGTGGTGCTGACGGTGATGGTGACGGTGGCCGGGCTGCTGCTGACCGTGCCGTTGCTGACGACCAGCTGGAAGGTCAGGGTCGCCGCGCTGGACGGGGCCGTGAAGGTCGGCTGGGCCGCGGTGCTGCTGGACAGCGTCACCGCGGTGCCGCCGGTCTGGCTCCACTGGTAGGTCAGCGACTTGCCCCCCGGATCACTGCTGCCAGAACCGTTCAGCTGAACAGTCGCACCCGCCTGCACCGTCTGGCTCGAACCCGCATTGGCCACCGGCGGCTGGCTGCCTCCGCTGGATCCGGTGC
>Ga0335069_10014852_pt1 | contig 10897 bp, 7 predicted proteins | sample Lox_Sample_11_FD_206714 | JGI IMG/M metagenome (GOLD analysis project Ga0335069, IMG submission 206714) | Soil microbial communities from Loxahatchee National Wildlife Refuge, Florida, United States - Lox_Sample_1.1 | ecosystem: Environmental > Terrestrial > Soil > Wetlands | place: USA: Florida... | reverse complement strand
TCCCGTTCTTCGTCGCTATGCCGATCAGGAGAATCGTTCCGATCAGCGAGAAGAGGTTGAGCGTACGATGCGTTAGGAAGAGCGCTCCGATCGCGCCGATCGCGGCGACCGGAACCGAGAAGATGATGATGAGCGGCGAGACGTAGCTGTTGTAGAGCGCGACCATCAGCAGGTAGACGAGGACGATCGAGACGATCATCGAGAGCCCCATGCCGACGAGCGTCTGGTGCATGAAGTCCTGCTGGCCGAGCGGGGCCGGGCGCACGACGATGTTCGGCGGCAGATGGAGCGAAGGGAGCCGCTTGATCAGGCCGCGCTCGACGGCCGAGAGCGACGAGTTTCGGGCATAGTTGGCCGAGACGTGGATGACGTTGTTGCGATTCGTCCGCGTGATCAGCGGCGAGGTCGGCGTCGATTCGAAGCGCGCGATGTCGCCGAGATAGACGAGCCCGCCGCTCGAGGAGCGGATCGCGACGGACTTGAGAGCATCGATGCTCGTCTGGTAACTCTGCGGATAGATCACCTGCACTTGCTCGAGCCCCGAGGTCGTCTCGAACTGCGTCGCAACGCTGCCTCCGAACGCCGCGCCCGCCGCCTGGGCCGCCTGCCCGAGATCGACGCCGAGCGCCTGGGCCTTATTGCGATCGAACTGAATCGAGATCTCCGGGGCGAGCTGCGTCCCGCTGCTGTTGACGCTTATCGCGCCCGGCACTTTCTCCAGCAGCCTCTCCACTTGCAGCGCGTACGACGTCGGGTCGCCGCCGGTCACGTCGGTTACGAGAAAGTCTATGGGCTGCGCGTTGCCCCCGGCGGTCGAGGTGGCCGGGACGACGACGGCGGTTACGTCCTGCGGCAGATTCTTCTGCGCGAGATCGCGAAACTGCGTGACCCAGTACGACGTTGGGTGACGCCGTTTGTCCTTGAGCCAGATGTGGATCTGCCCGACGTTGCTCTGCGCGACGAACCCGCCGAACGAGGCGGCGTACGCCCCGGCGACCGCGGTGTTCGCGAACGTGTCGGGCGTGCCCAAAATCTTTTTTTCCAGATCGAACGTGCCGTTCTCGACCGTCGCGATCGGCGTGCCGATGGGATAGACCAGTTGAAGGTATATCTCGCCGCGATCCACTTGCGGAATGAACTCCTCGCCGACGGCGCCGAAGCCGACGAGTGCCAGCGCGAGCACGGTGCTCCCCGCGCAGAAGAGCGCGACCGCGCGGCCGTGCGCGAGGCTCCAGGGCAGGACGCGTTGCGTGTACCAGTTCCGCGTCTCGTCGAACTTTCGCCCGAACCAATCGACGATGCCCCAGGGCTTCCAGTGCGATCGCAGCGCCCAGAGACCGGCAAGCGTCGGCGTGATCGTGAAGGATACGAAGAGCGAGGTGAGCGTCGAGATGACGACGACGATCGCGAATTCCGCAATCTGCCGGCCGACCTGGCCCTGAATGAATGCGATTGGGAAAAAGACGACGACGTCCACGAGCGTGATCACGACGGCGGCGGCGCCGATCTCCTCGCGGCCTCGGACCGCCGCTTCCTCCGGCGGCTGCTCGAGCTCGGTGAAGTGGCGCTCGATGTTCTCCAGCACGACGGTGGAATCGTCCACGAGGATGCCGATCACGAGCGACATCCCGAGGAGCGAGATCGTGTCGATCGTGAGGTGCAGGAGCTTCATCGCCGTCACGGCGATCGCGAGCGAGGTCGGAATCGAGACGCAAACGACGATCGCGCTGCGCCACGACCGCAGGAAGAATACCATCGCGAGGCCGGTCAGCACGATCGCAAGGATCAGAGTCCGCGTGACGATCTGAATCTGCTGGTTGGTGAACTTCGATTGGACGTTGATGACGCGGAAGTGTATCTCGGGAAATTGCTTCTCGATCTGCGGAAGCGCCCGGAGGACGTTGTTCGACGCGTCGACCTCGCTGCCGTTCGCGCTCTTCTGCACCTGCATGAACAGCCCGGTCTCGCCGCTGATATGCGCGTATTGGAGGCGAGGCTCGTAGCTCTCCGTCACCGTTGCGACGTCGCCGACTCGAACGACCGAGTTGCTCGCGCTCCACGGATTGACGACGCCGGGGAGCGCCGCCATGCCGCCTTTATAATCCTCGACTTGGGCGCCCGTCGAGTTCGCGACCGATGCGAGCGCGCCGCCCGCGCGAACGATCGCGAGGTTGCGGACGCTGTCGAGGCTTTGAATGTCGCCCCGAATGTCGATCGTGGTCTGGCGGTTCGGCTCGTAAGCAAAGCCGCCGGGAACGCGCTGGTTGTCGGTTTGGAGCGTGCCGACCACGTCGTTGAGCGTCAGGTTCGCTGCGGCGAGCCGGACGGGGTCGACGACGACCTCGTAGGCGGGGGTGACCGAGCCGCCGACGTTGACGAACGAGATCCCCGGCACTTGCTCGATCTGCGGCGCGATAACGTTGACGGCGTAGAGCGCGAGTCGCGAGAGCGAGAGCTTCTCGGAGTAGATCGCGAGCGTGACGACGACCGACTGCGTCGGATCGTAGAGGTTTACCGTCGGCGGCGTAAGGTTCGTCGGCAGGTAGCGTTCCGCCGATTGAATGGCCTTATTCGTCAACGCGAGGTCGGTCGCGGTGTCTGAGCTGATGTCGAAGATCGCGGTGATCGTCGCCTGGCCTTGCTGCACGACGGAGTTAAACGTTTGGAGATCGGCCGTTCCGGCCAGGCTCTGCTCGATCGGCTGCACGATGTTGTCGCGCATCTCCGTCACCGAGGCGCCGCTGTAGCCGACGGATATCGTGACCGTCGGCTGCGTGACGTCCGGGTAGAGCTGCTTCACGATCGTTGCGGTCGAAAGGAGGCCGGCGAAGATCATGAGCGAGACGATGACGAAGACCAGCGTCGGCCGATTGATGAAGAGCCTGGTCAGGCTAAAGTTCACTGCTGGAACGAGACCTTCTCTCCGTCTCCCACGCTCGTCTGACCGTTGCTTACGATGCGAGTGCCCGCGGGCAATCCGGTGACGACCGACGTCGTGCCGTCGCTTGCGGTTTCGGCGACCTTGACGGTCTTGATGCTGCCGTCGGGCAGGACGGTCATGACCGCGTCGTGGTTGTCGTCGGTGAAGGCGCTCACCGGGACGCGTATGCCGCGAATCGGCGTCGTCGCGATCGTGCCCTGCACGACCATGCCGGGACGGAGCCGCTGCTGTGGGTTGGGGAGGAGCACTTTCACCTGAAAGTCGGTCGATCCCGGGTTGATCTCGTTGAGGACGCCCGTCACGCGACCGGCAAAATGCTGCGAGCCGCTGAGATCGACGGCGATGATGCTCGCAGGCGCGCCGTTTTCGATCCGCGCGACCTGCTGGCTCGACGCGTGCAGCACGGCGTAGATCGGATTGACCTGCTGCAGCGTGAATATCTCTCGATTCCCGGGATACTCGCCGGGATTGATGTTGCGGTTGACGACGACGCCGTCGATCGGCGAAACGATCGTTGCCTTCGCGATCTGCACGCGCACCTGATCGGCCTGCGCGAGCGCTACCTTCACCTGCGCCTGCGACTGTTGCACCGCGGAAGCCTGAAGCCCGCCGCCGGAGAGATTTCCGTTCGCCTGCACCGTCGAGCGCGCCGAGGCGAGGTTGGCGTTCGCCGAGCTCAACGCTTGCTCGTCGTTCTTCACGATCGTCGCCTGCGCGTCCGCCGACTGCTGCGAGATGTATCCCTGCGCGAGCAGATTCTGGTCGCGCTGCAAGTTCAGCCGGTCGTTCGCGAGCGTCTGCTTCGCCTGCGCGACGGCCGCTTCGTCGGTCTGCTGCGTGTCCACGCCCTGCGCGATCGAGAGCGATCCTTGGTAGACGGTATGGGTGGCGCTGGCCCGATTGCTATTTGCGGTTGCGAGGTCCGATTCAAGTTGCGCCTCGAGATCGGCCGTGTCGAGCCGCGCAAGCACCTGCCCCGCTTTTACGGGATCGCCTTCGCGAACGAGCACGGAATCCGCAGGCTCGGCGAGCGTGCTCTGCATCGCGACGTTCTGATACGGGGCGACGATCCCGGCGAGCTGCCGGCCGGGCTCGATCTCGCCGAAGGCGGCGACCGAGGTCTCTACGAACGGGGCCGCCTGCGCGGGGGCTTGGCGCGCCGCGCAGCCGCTTCCGGCCAGGATGGCGAAAGCGAGGGGGAAGAGCGGCGAGGGCCTGGCGCTCGGCTTCATGGCTGGCCCGATTGTAACGAAAGGCTGCGTTCGGAGTCCTGGAGTGAGTCTGAGAATGAGCGAGGGTGAGCCGCCGCGCGTCCTGGTCGTCGACGACGAACGGGGCCTGCGCGAGCTGCTCGAACTCGGGCTGGGACAAGCCGGTTTCTCGGTCCGCAGCGTGACCGAGGAGTCGGCCGCATTTGCGGTGCTCGAGTCGTGGCAGCCGGACGTGATCGTCCTCGACGTCATGCTCCCCGGTCGCGATGGGTTCGAGCTGCTTCCCGAGATACGGCGGCTGACGACCGCGCCCGTCGTAATGCTCACGGCGCGCACCGAGGTTGCCCAGCGCGTCGCCGGCCTCTCCGCGGGGGCCGACGATTACGTCGGCAAACCGTTCGACCTCGAAGAGTTGGTCGCACGGCTACGGACGCTTCTGCGGCGCCCGCAGATCGAACGGCGCGAGACTTTGACCTACGAGGATCTCAGCATAGACGTTCCCAGTCGCGCTGTCTACCGAGGCAACCGCCGCATCGAGCTCTCGGCGCGGGAGTTCGATCTTCTTCGCGTCTTCGCGGAGAATGCGGGAGAGGTGCTCACCCGCTCGCAGCTGCTCGATATGGTCTGGGGCATCGATCGCGACGTGATCCCGAACACCGTCGAGACCTACGTCTCGTTTCTTCGCGCGAAGATCGATAGCGGCGAGTCCGTAAAGCTCATTCAAACGCTGCGTGGCGCCGGCTACGCGTTGCGTGCGGCCGCGCCGTGAGCACGCGGCTCGCGCGCCGGATCCAGACGCTCGCCGCGATCGAGATCTCGCTGCTGCTCTCCGCACTGCTGATCGCCGGCGCGCTGCTCGCCTTCGGCTTCTATATCCACACGCTCCAGAACGAGTTGAGCGGCACGCGAGCGCAACTGCTCGCCGCGCTCTCGCGAGCGCCGTTGCCGAACGCGCGGGCGGGAGGCAACTTCGCCGGATCGCTCCTGCTCGGAACGGGCAGCGAGATCGTCTTTCTCGACGCGACGACGCGCGTGACGGTCTATCGCTTCCACCGCGCGGATCCGCAGCCGATCGTCGTCGTGCGAAACCGCGGCGACCTTTCGGGCGATCCTCGTCCCTCCGGCCCGCTCACGCGGGTCATTCTCGGGCTCGCGACGGCCTTCGGTCTTCAATCGCTCTACGCACACGTCGGAGCGCTCTACATCATCGTCAAGAGCAACGACCTTACGCTCGTCTCGAGCGTCCGCGCCTTCGCGCTTCCGCTGCTCGTCGCGCTCCTCGTCGCCGTCGCGTTGGGCTTCATGATCGCGCGCGTTCTAACGCGGCAGGCGCTGCGGCCGCTCGACGACGTAACGGCCGCGCTCCAGCGCTTCGCGTCCGGCGACCTCACGCCGCAGCTCATCGCGGCCGACCAGCGCCACGAATTAGGGGCGCTGGCCGCCGCCTACAACGGGGCGATCGAACAGATGGAACGCGCGTTTGCGGCCCGCGACCGAGCGAACTCCGGGATGCGGCAGTTCATCGCGGACGCCGGGCACCAGTTGCGAACGCCGCTGACCGTCGTACAGGGCTTCATTGCGATCCTGCGGCGCGGCGGCTTCGAGAGCCCGCCCGACCGCGATCGCATCCTCGACACGATGAACGATCAGAGCCGCATCATGGGCTCGCTCATCGATAAGCTCATCCTCCTCGAACGGTGGGAGAGCGTCGACGGAGAACCGCCCGCCGCGCCGATCGACGTCGGCACGCTCGTCGCCGATCTCGTCGCGCCGATCGCCGACGCGCATCCGGATCGCCGGTTCGCGCTCGCGACGCCGCCCGGAATACTCGCCTCGATCGATCCGACGGAGCTCGGGCACGTCGTGACCAACCTGGCAGACAACGCCCTGAAATACGGCGTCGGTGAGATCACGATCGCGGTGCGCTCGCAGCGCGGCGACGCGGTAATCGAGGTCGCCGATCAAGGCCCCGGCATCGCCTCGAGCGACTCCACTCGCGTCTTCGATCGGTTCTATCGGGGCGCGCAGCGCGACGTCTCCGGCTCCGGACTCGGCCTCGCCATCGTAAAGCGCGCGGTCGAACGCGCGCACGGCACCATATCGCTCGACACTAGCCCGTCAGGCTCACGCTTCACGGTCCGCTTACCCCTGCGCCCTTCGTCCTTCGACACGCGCGCTTCGCGCGCGGCTCAGGTTGACACCAGAAATTCACGATGACACGCTAGGAGGCGCCGGCTGACGTAATGCTAAGGAGGCTCCGACCGACGAGCGGAGCCATGGATGGCGAGAGCGAGGAGGCGGCGCAGCCTGAGCGCAGCCGTGATGGCGGAGCGAAGAGCGTCTCCGAAGCGTTACGTCAGCCGGCGACGACGATTATCTGGCGGAGAGGGTGAGATTCGAACTCACGGAACGCTCAACACGTTCGCCCGCTTTCGAGGCGGGTGCCTTCAACCACTCGACCACCTCTCCGAGGCCTTGGGTTGGGATGACCCGCGCGTTATACCTGCTTGCTCTCCGAGCGGCGCTCTCGGAAGAAGCGCTGCAGCTGCGCTGCAGCTTCCGCTTCCAGAACTCCGGCCGTCACGTCGATGCGGTGGTTCGTGCTCGGCGAGCGGAGGATATTGAAAGCGCCGCCGTCGGCCCCGCCCTTCGGGTCGCGCGCGCCGTAGACGACGCGTTTGATCCGCGCCGCGATCATCGCGCCGGCGCACATGACGCACGGCTCCTTCGTTACGTAGAGCGTCGCCTCCGAGAGCCTCCACGCACCGGCACGCCGCGCGGCTTCCCGTAAGAGCAGCATCTCGGCGTGTGCCGTAGGATCGCGGCGGCTCTCCTTCTCGTTCTTCGCTTCGAGGACGAGACCGCCGGCGACGAGGATCGCGCCGATCGGCACGTCGCCGCAGCGTCGCGCTTCCTCCGCCAGCTCGAGCGCGCGTCGCAGGCGCGTTTCGTCGTCAGTCATCGGCTTTAGCGATCGCGAATGCGCGCCCGGAGGGATTCGAACCCCCGATCCCAGCCTTCGGAGGGCTGTGCGTTATCCAGCTACGCTACGGGCGCACGCGATCGCGGCTACGTTCGAGGGGCGTCGGGCGGCGAGCCCGCGCTCGGGATGTGCTTGAAGAGATCGAGTTTATGATCGACGAGCGTACGGTAGAACTTGCGCACGCAATCCGGATGCCCGAAAAAGTACGTGCGCGCGTATGCGAGGTCTTCGCCGGAACTGTCCGGCACGTAGTGTGAGATCTCGATCTCCTCCATCTGGCCGCGATCGACCGGATGAGGACAGAAATCGCACGGAATCGTCGACATGAAGCACCACCTCGGAAACAAAACAAATGGCTCGGGTAGGACTTGAACCTACGGCCAAGGGCTTATGAGTCCCCTGCTCTACCACTGAGCTACCGAGCCGCCGCCGTCTCGCTGCCGATTCGACACCGCAGTATAGCAGGCCCCGCCCGCGCCGACAACGCCCATAGGGAGCAGGCGAACGCCGAACGAACCTCGTCTCACGTTTTTCCGGAACTAGGAGCACGACATGGTTGCCAGGCCCCTCCTCGCCCTTGCGTTCCTTGGACTCGCCGCCGGTTGCTCTGCAACCTCGGAGCCGACCGGGCAGAATCTGCTCCCGGCTGCATCGCGCTGGTTGACGAAACCGGCAAGCGGCGGCGTCAGCCCGTACATTCAGCACGTCGTCGTCATCATCCAAGAGAATCGCAGTTTCGAGAATTTCTTCGCGGGTTATCCCGGCGCGAACGCGCCGACCTTCGGATACGCGCTCCACTCGCACAAGCGCGTGAAAGTCTCGCTGCATCAAACGACCTTCGAGACGAATCCCAACCTCCCGCATAACTGGCAGGCTGCGATTGCGGGTTATCACGACGGTAAGATGGATGGGTTCCATACGGGACCGAAGACGAACTACGCGGCGTACGCGTATATGGACCACACCGAGATCGCGCCCTACTGGGCGATGGCGCAGCAGTACGTCCTCGCCGATGCGATGTTCCCGACCGAGTTCGGAGGCAGTTTCACGGCGCACCTCACCGCGATCGCCGGGACGGACAACATGAGCCCGACCACCGCGCAGGTGAACTACCCGACGCACACGCCGAACGATTGCGATTCGCCGCCGGGAACGACGAGCTCGCTCGTCGACCAGAACAGGGACGTCGGCCGAGGGAACGGCCCGTTTCCGTGTTTCACGCAATTCAATACGATGGCACAGCTGCTCGACAACGCCGGCGTCACGTGGAAATACTACGCCGATAAGCACCTCAATGCCGGCATATGGTCGCCGTTCGAGGCAATCTCGTACGTGCGCTACGGCAGCGATTGGAACAACAACGTGATCGCGCCGCAGACGAAAGTGCTAACCGACATCGCGAACAATCAGCTCGCGTCGGTTAGTTGGGTGACGCCCGATCACGAGACCTCAGACCATCCCGGCGCGCACAGCGACATGGGTCCGTCGTGGGTCGCCTCGATCGTCAACGCCATCGGCGAGAGCCCGTACTGGGACTCCACGGCCATCGTCGTGATCTGGGACGATTGGGGAGGGTGGTTCGATAATGCAGCGCCCCCGCAGCTTGATTTTCGAGGGCTGGCAATCCGCGTGCCCTGCCTCATCATCTCGCCGTATGCGAAGGAGGGTTCGACCTCTCAAGGCTACGTGTCGCACACGCAATACGAGTTTGGCAGCATCCTCAAGTTCATCGAGGAAGCCTTCAACATGCCGACGGTCGGCCCGGGGTTTCAAGGCTACACCGATACGCGCGCAAACAGCCTGTCCGACAGCTTCGACTTCACGCAGTCGCCGCGGACCTTCACGCCGTTCGGCTCGAAGTACTCCGAGTCGTTCCTCCTCCACCGGCCGCCCTCCGACGAGCCGGTGGACGATGAATAACCGCTAACCTATTTCAGCGTCGAGTAGGTCGCAACGCCGGACGGATCGGTAAGCCCGTTCTTCGAGCCGAGCGTGGCGATGCGCCCGCCCGACGGATACTTGTCGACGAGAACGTCCGCATCGCTGCTGGGATCGGCGATGAAGATCGTCGTGTTTGCCGCGTCGAGCGCCACGTGGAAGCTGTCCTGGCCGCCCTTGATCGTCGAGCCGACCGATTTGTACGGCGGCGGCACGATGTCGACCCCGATCGTCTGATCGCAGACGACGAGGTTCTGCTTCGCGTCGAGCTGGAGACCGCCGGCGTATCCGAGCGGCACCTTTAGCATCGTCGCTTTGCAGCCTTTGAGGCCCCCCTTGTACTCGATGATGTTCGCCGTGCCGTTGGAGTTGTTGCCGGAGACGAATACGTCGCCTTTGGAGTCGACGACGACGCCCTCGTTGGCAAGCTTCGTGCTGCAGCTGGCGATCGGGTTATCCCGACCCTGCGGGTACTCGACGACGACGCTGGGTTGACCGCTCGCGTAATCTGCGACGAAGACGTGGTTCTTTTTGTCCACGGTCACGTTGACCGGATCGAGCAGATCGACGGAGTAGGTGTGCGTGAGTTTACCCGTTTTACTGTACTCCGTTACGTTGACGCCGGCATAGTCTGCAACGTACAGGTTGCCCTTGGCGTCGTAGTAGTCGCCGTCGGGACCGTTGAGACCGTCGGTGATCGTCTCGGCAAGCTTATACGAGGGGTTGAGCACTTCGACCGCACCCGAGCCCCAGTCGGAGACGGCGATATCGGCGAGCTTGCTGACGTCCGGATGCGTGTCCGGACGCACGTACGGCGCCTGACCGAAGCGAAGCATCTGAAGATATTGGGGTGCGACGCCCGTACGCTCCGGCGCAAACTGCGAGTTGCGGAGTTGCGATTGTACACCCGGTACCGCCGATTGCATCCCGGTCAGGCCGTTGCCGGAACACGCAGCGAGAAGGGCCGCGCCGGAAAGGGCAGCAGCCGCGAGTGTTAAGTTGGTTCGCACAGAATTTCTCCTATCCATAGGAACGCGATCTGGCTTGCTTGGTTTTTAGCAAAGGCCAAACGGGCCGTCTCAAACGACCCGGTCTCCCTATGGGGCAACTCCTTCGCGGCCGGGGGTTCGCCCCCTCTCAACCTGCCCGAAGGCGAAGGGCGCGCCGCGCGGCGCGCCCTTCGTTTTGGCTACGGGAGCGGTTCTTACGGTCCGTAGGGCGTCGTGGCGACGCCGGCCGGATCCGAGAGTCCGTTACCCGAGCCGAGGGTCGTTATCGGGGTACCCGAGGGATACTTGTCCACGACTACCTCGGCTAAGCCCACATCGGCAGTGAAGAGCGTCTTGTACTTCTTGTCCATGGCGACGTGGAACGGATCCGAGAAGCCCGAGATCGTCGACGACACCGAGGTGTACGGCGGCTTGATGATGTCGACCGTCGGTCCCAGTTGGTCGCAGGCAACGAGGTCCTTCTTCTTGTCCAGCTGGAGGCCGCCGGCAAACGCCAGCGTAACGCTGAGCGTGGTACCGGAGCATCCCGAGAGACCGCCGCTGTACTCGATGATGTTGCCCTGGCCGGTGTTCGGGTTGTTGCCCGAAACGAAAACGTCGCCTTGCTTGTCAACTGCGATGCCTTCGTTCGCGAGACCCGTGTTGCAGCTGTTCGACGGGCTGTTGCTGCCTTGCGGGTACTCCACAACGACGCTGGCCGAGCCCGAGCCGTAGTCGGCAACGAAGACGTGGCCGGCCTTATCGGTCGTGACTCCGACCGGGTCACCGAGGCCGCTGGAGTACGTGCTGACCAGCGAGTTCGATTTGTTGTACT
>Ga0335069_10014851_pt1 | contig 10897 bp, 3 predicted proteins | sample Lox_Sample_11_FD_206714 | JGI IMG/M metagenome (GOLD analysis project Ga0335069, IMG submission 206714) | Soil microbial communities from Loxahatchee National Wildlife Refuge, Florida, United States - Lox_Sample_1.1 | ecosystem: Environmental > Terrestrial > Soil > Wetlands | place: USA: Florida... | reverse complement strand
AGAAGTGGGCGGGGAGAAGCAGATCCTTCGCCCCAGGCGCGCGGGCTCTCAGGATGACACGGCAGTGCGTGTACGAAGAGAAGTGGACGACGGAGCAGTTTGTTCTAAATGCTCCACGGGATTGACTTATCGAGGGGTGACTTTGGGGAAGAGGTGAGGGACGATTCCCTGGCCTTCTTTTACTGCGATGATCTGGTCGGTGGGGATGTTGGTGAGCTTGTCGATCTGGCCGCTGGGCCAGGTGATGACGAGGGAATCGATCTTGGTGTGTTTGCCGAGGCCGAAGTGGATGCGCGGATCGCTGGCGGACATGTAGCTGGATCCGCCGGTTCGCTGCTCGGTGCGAGTGAAGTTCTGGGCAGTGAGCTTGAGTTCGGCGCCGATGCCGTCGCGGTTGGATTTGGTGCCAACGAGAAGGACTTCGAGCCAGTGGTTGCCGTTGTTGAGATTGTTGCGGAGCAGTTCGGGGGATTCGCCGCGACAGACGACGGCGATGCCGGTGGAGCCGTTGTTGAAGAAGTCGGCGGTGGCGAGGCCGCGGCCGGCGATGGGGTGGTTGAAGTCGGGGCCTAGCTGGTCGGACACCTTCTGGAAGTGGCCGTTGCCGGTGTTGTGGAACATGAGCAGCGGCTCTTTGTAGGTGATCTCGCTGTGATAGAGGGCGACGTTGTCGACCATGGCGCCGTTGGCCTGCACGATGTCGGGCCAGCCGTCGTTGTCGTAGTCGAGGAATTTGGTGGCGACGCCGCTGAGGGTCATGGCTTTGTTGCCAATGCCGGAGCTGTAGGTGATGTCGGTGAAGGTGCCATCGCCGTTGTTGTGATAGAGGCGGTTGAGCTCGAAGTCCAAGTGGGTGATGTAGACGTCGAGGAGGCCATCGCCATCGACGTCGGAGGCATCGATGCCCATGCCGGCTTCGTAGCGGCCGTCTTCGCTGGCGGCGAGGCCGGAGATGAGCGAGACGTCGGTGAAGGTGCCGTCGTGGTTGTTCTGGAAGAGGAAGTTGGGCCAGGTGTCGTTGGCCATGGCGATGTCGGTCCAGCCGTCGTGGTTGAAGTCGAAGAGGACGACGCCCATGCCTTTGGACTCGGGGGCGCTGACGCCTGATTTATCGCTGACATCGGTGAAGGTGCCGTCGTGGTTGTTGCGATAGAGCCTGGTTTTGAGGCCGCGGTAGTTGTTGGGGCTGCAGTAGGAGCGATAGCCGGGGGTTTTCTCGCCGCACCAGGGATTGTTTTGCGGAGACCAGTCGAGATAGTTGGCGACGACGAGATCGAGCCAGCCGTCGTGGTCGAAGTCGAACCAGCCGGCGCTGGAGGACCATTGACCTTCGTCGGCGACGCCGGCTTTGGCGGTGACATCGGTGAAGGTGCCGTCGCCGTTGTTGTGGTAGAGAATGGCGCGGCCGTAGCCGGTGACGTAGAGGTCGGGATAGCCGTCGTTGTCGTAATCGCCGACGGCGACGCCCTGGCCGTAGTGGCCCTCTCCCCCGGTGTGGGATTTGTCGGTGACATCGGTGAAGGTGCCGTCGCCGTTGTTGTGGTAGAGAGCGGAGCGCAGGGGATGGGTTGGTTTGTAGGCGTCGGTGGCGCCGGCCTGGACGAAGTAGAGGTCCATGAGGCCGTCCTGGTCGTAGTCGAGCCAGGCGACGCCGGTGCCCATGGTTTCGAGGTAGTACTTTTCGTCAGATTCGGTGGAGTCCTGGACGAAAGTGATGCCGGCGGATTGGCGAATGTCGGTGAAGGCTGGGGGCGTGGCGGGGGATGGGACTGGAGTTGCGGTGGGTGCGGGCCCGGAGGTTGTTGTCTGGGGGCCGACGGCAGCGACGAGGAGGGCGCAGGCAAGCGCGGCACCGCAGCAGCGGAGAGCGAAGGCCCAGTCTCCTTGTTGCGATGCGGTCATAGTGTGCGGTCGGCGAGAGAGAGCGCGAGCTGAAGGAACTGGGTCTTCCCTTCCGCAGTGAGCGGCTGGACGGTTGAGGACGACGAAGTGGCCTGATTCAGGGTTTGTTCGATGCGATCGATGTCGAGGCTGCTGCGGGCCGTGCTGTTCTTAAAGCGGGTAAGGACTTCGCGGGCTTTGTCGACCTGGCCGGTTTGGAAGTAGTAGACGCCGAGCGTGGAGTAGCCTGCGGACCATTCAGGGAGTAGATCGATCGCTCGTTCTAATTCGTCCGCGGCTTGCTTGGAGTCGCCCTCGAGGGCGGCGGCGAGGCCGAGGCCCCAGTCGAGTTTGCCGGAGTCGGGCACGCGGGCGTGTCCTTGCTGGAGGACGTGCTTCGCGTCGTCGGTATTGCCTTGGCGGAGGTTGAGGAGAGCCAGGGAGAGATAGCCCTGGTCGTTGTCGGGATTGCGCACGATGGACTGCTGAAAGATGGTGCGCGCGGCATCGTAGTTGCCGGTGTGGGCGTCGAGATCGCCGAGCAGAGCCTGATAGGCGTCGTCTTTCCTGCCGTCGTCGGAGACCTTGTTGGCGACTTCGAGTGCCTGGTCATAGGCGTGTTTGCGGAAGTAGGCGTTGGCGAGATCGAACTTGATGTCGTCGGAGTCGGGATTGAGAGCGAGGGCCTGCTGGAAGTGGGCGATGGCGTCGTCGTAGAGGCGGTAGCGTGCGAGAAGAACGCCGGTGCCGGTGAGGGAGCGATAGTCGTTGGCGCTGAGGTGGTCGAGCTGGGTGATGGCGTAGCGGGCGTTTTCAGCGTCGCCGAGCTTGAGGTAGGCTTCGGCGAGCAGATAGAGATTCTGGGGCTGATCGGGATGACGCTTGATCTCGGCGATGAGCTCGTTGACGTCGAGCTGCTGGCGCGCGATGGGAGTCATGGTGGATCGGCTGTCGAGGTATTCGAAGAGATGCTCGAAGGGCAGCGGGCCGGTGGGCGCGTTTTTGGAGAGGGTCTGGAAGGAGTGCAGATCGCGCTCGGCTGCGGCGGTCTCGTGGAGCGAACGTTCGACGGTGGCGAGCTTGTAGTAGCCAGTGGCGGGGTCGTTGCTGACGCGTACGTAGCGGCGGAGGAGGTCTTCCGCCTCGGGGAATTTTTTAGCGGCGATGCGCATGTTGGCGAGCTCGAGTAGAGCCTCGGGGTGATTGGGATTTACGGCGAGGACTTTTTGGAAATAACCTTCGGCGGCTGCCGCCTGGCCCTGCCGCTCAGCGATGAAGCCGAGGTTGAAGAGGCAGGAGGCGTTGCGGGGATCGAGGGCGAGACCTTTTTCGAAGTAGGGCTTGGCTTCGTCGAAGCGGCCAAGGTTGCGGTAGGAGAGACCGAGGAACGAGTAAGAGCGCGCGGAGTGCTCGAGTTCAATGAGCTTGTTGAACTGCACGATGGCCTTGTCGACTTTGCCGGCCATGAAGTAGCTTTCGCCGAGCGCGGCGACGAGGTCGGCACGTTGGGGAGCGATTTGCACGCCGGACTCGAGGAGGGGGATCGCGTCTTCGTAGTAGTACTGCGACATGCTGATGCGGGCCATGAGGAAGATGACGTCGGCGTTGTTGGGGGCGGCTTTGTGGGCGCGTACGAGGAGGTCGAGAGCATCGAGGGGACGCGATTGATCGGAATAGGTCTCGGCGAGCATGTACATGGCGTCGACGGAGTCGGGCTGCAAGGAGAGCGCGCGGCTCAAGGTGGATTCGGCCTTGGGGAGCTGGTTGTCGCGCAGAAGCGCGAGGCCGAGGTTGTAGACGATCTCGAAAGTGTTGGGCGCGAGCGCGTCGGCCTTGGAGAGCTCATCCTGGGCGGGCTTGTATTGGCGTTGGGAGGCGAGAAGGACGCCGAGAGAGAAGTGCGCCTGCACGGTGTTGTTCTGTGCAGAGAGCTTTGCAGCGAGGCGGAGCGCGTCGGCAGGGCGCTTCGCGGTGAAGTAGGCACGAACGAGGTTGAGCTGGGTTGCGGCGTTCTGGGGATGGACGCGTTCGAAGTGGGGGATGGCTCCGGCGGGGTCGCCTTTGGCCATGAGGAGGATGCCGAGGTTGTAATTTCCTTGTGCGTCAGAGGGGGCGAGACGCAGAACCGCGCGGAATTCTTTCTCTGCTTCGGCCATTTGATTGGCGGCGAGATAGAGACCGCCAAGGTTGTTGTGGGTTTTGACGGAGTTGGGAGCGAGGGTGAGAGCCCGGGTGAAGGCGTCGAGAGCCGCGGGGAAATCTTTGAGGTTGCTTTCGATGATGCCGAGCAGGTTGTAGCCTTCGACGCTTTTGGGATGACGTTTGAGGGCGTCGATGGCGGCGGATTTGGCCTGATTGAACTCGTGCTGGGCAGCAAGCTGTTGCGCCTCGCTGAAATCGGCGGAGGAGCCTGCGGGGGTCTGGGCGCAAAGAGAAGACGCGCCGAGGAGGAAGAGGGCGAGGACGCTGTTGCGATTTAGCGAGAACGAACTTTTTGCGGGAATCATCATGGGACGAACTTGCGGATCACCCTTTTGACTTTCATTTGGTGTAAAGGAAACTGCTCATCGTAGCATTTCGAGCGCCTGTTTTGCCGCAGCGTTGTCCGGCTGGACGGCGAGCAGGTCGAGCAGAGTTTTTCGTGCGTCGGATATGTTGTTTTCGATCGCGTAAAGGCGAGCGAGGTTGAGATAGGACTGATCGAAGGAGGGCGCGATGCGGATTCCCTCTTTGAATTCGGCTTCGGCTTTCGCAAATTCCTGCTGGCGCACGTAGAGGACACCGAGATTATTCAACGCCTCAGGGTAGTTGGGGCGCAACTGGAGGGCAGTCTGCAGGTACTGGAGTGCCTGCTGCGGCTGGCCTTGCTGCGCGTAGAGCATACCGATGCTGTAGTTGACTTCGGGGTCGCGCGGATCGAGCTGGAGAGCGTGGTTGAGGCAGTCCGCGGCCTTGTCGTAGACGTGGTGGGCGCGGTAGAGGTTGCCAAGGTTGACGAGGGCGATGGTGTAGTTGGGACGGAGCTGGAGCGAGCGCTGGAAATCGTTGATGGCGTCGTCGGTCTGTCCGGCTTGTCCGGCGAGCATGCCGAGGTTGTTCCAGGCTTCGGGATAATCGGGGCGCAGTTTGACGGTTTGTTCGAGGGCGTGGCGCGCCTGGTCGTAGTCCTTGCGGCGCAGGCTGAGGGTGCCGAGGTTGTACCAGGCATCGGCGTCGTCGGGCTTTTGGGCGATGACCTGCTGGAAGCTTTCAGCGGCCTGGGTGAGGTAGCCGTTCTGATAGAAGGCGACACCGAAGGTGAAGATGTTGCGCTGAAAGCCGCCCAGGGGGAGCTCGCCGCGAAATGGGAGAGCTTTGGCGAGGCGGTCGGAGGCAGTGCGCGGAATGTCGCGGATAGCGCGCGGGAGTTGCTGCGGATCGAATGTGCCCTGGTAGACCTTGACGATGGCGCCGCTCGCATCGATCAGGAAAGAGACGGGGAGGGGCAGGTTTCTGCGGCGATCGAAGAGGTGGCGGTAGACGAGGTTGTAGACGCCGGCGATGGTGTTGTCGGCGAAGAGGACGGGGAAGGAGAGGTTTTTCTGTGCGGCGAAGGCTCGGGCCGAGGCCTGATTGCTGTCAACGTTTACAGCGAGAGGGGCGAGGCTGGAGGCACGGAGCGAAGCGCTGTGCTGGTGCAGACGGGCGAGGAGATCGAGGCTCTCGGGAGACTCGGCAGACCAGAAGGTGAGAAGCGCGGGAGAGCCCTGGAGGTCTTTGAGGGAGTGGGTGGAGCCGGAGAGATCGGGTAGGGAGAATGCGGGAGCGGGCAGAGGCTCGACGAGCCAGGTTTCGACCTGGTGCGGTAGATCTTCGCCGGATGGTTGAGGGGGTTGCGGAGGCGCGGCGCCGGTGGTCGCATGAAACGGGGTTGCGGAAAATTTGGATTCGCCTTCGACGAGTTCGATGCGGTGATCGGCGGGCAGGGATGCGAATTGCTGGACGAGGCCGCTGGGCCAACGGACGGCGATGTTGACAGAGGCATCGTCGCCGGTCCCGAAGAACAATTCTTTGGTGTGTTGCGCGAGGACGCCAGTGCCGGCCTGGAGATAGCGGGTTTGCTTGCCGGTTTTTCTTTCGACGGTGACGGATGCGCCGATGGCGTCGCGATTGCTTTTTTGTCCGCGCAGGCGGAAGGAGATGGAGCGGCCGATGGCGGAGAGGTTGTTGTGGAGGATGCGCAGTTGGGGGGCGTTGCGACTTTTGAGGATGATTTCGAGGCGGCCGTCGTGGTCGATGTCGGCGACGGTGAAGCAGCGGTCGTCTTCGGGGAAGTCGAGGCCGGAGGGGCCGGAGATTTCGGCGAAGGCGCCGTCGTGGTTGTTGGCGAAGAGGACATTGCGGGCGTAGCCGTGCCAGGTGTGATCGGAGCGGACGAGTTCGTTGATGGCGTTCCAGCCGCGTTCGTAGGCTGGCGCGGGCGTGGCGTCCTCAGAGGATTTGGCGACGACCTGACGCCAGAAGAAGCCGGCGAGATCCTCGCGGTCGACTCCGGAGAGGTAACCATTGGCGACAAAGAGGTCGGAGTAGCCGTCGTGATCGAAGTCGATGAAGTCGGAGCACCAGGACCAGCGGCCCATTTCGACGGCAGCCTGAGGGCCGGTGTTTTCGAAGGTGCCGTCGCCGCGATTGCGGTAGAGCGCGTTGCCGCGGGCGTGGCGTTGATAGAGGCCGCGAATGTGTTCGGGGGCATTGGCGTGGAACTGGGATTGATTGGAGACGCGCTGGCCGGCGGCTTCCCACATGCTGGGGACGTAGACGTCTTGTAAGCCGTCGTTGTCGTAGTCGCACCAGCAGCAGCTCATGCCGGCGCCGACGCCTTCAACGCCGGCCTGGGCGGAGACGTGGGTGAAGTGGCCGTTGCCGTCGTTGCGGTAAAGCTGGGAGGTGCCGAAGTCGTTGACGACGAAGAGATCGGGTTTGCCGCTGTTGTCGGCGTCGCCCCAGGCGCAGGCAAAGCTGTAGCGATTGTTTTCGACGTTCATGCCGGTGGCGGCGGTCGTTTCGACGAAGGAGAGATTGCCTTCGTTGTGAAAGAGACAGTTGGGCGGGCCGTTGCGAGCGTCGTAGTAGGGGATGGGGTAGTGATACTGATCGAGTCCCAGGTAGTACTGATAGGTGCAGAGGTAGAGGTCGAGGCGGCCGTCGCCGTCGTAGTCGGCTGCGGCGGCGTGGGTGAAGGTGCCCTGGGGTTGTTGCGCGAAACGAAAAGCATCGCGCTTGAGAGCGAAGGTGCCGTCGCCGCGATTTTCGTAGAGCAGGGGACCGGTGCCGCAGAGGACGAGGAGATCCTGCAGGCCGCTGTTTCGGAAGTCGGCGAATAAGGCCGAGGCGGTGTTGTCGAGGACGCCGACACCGGCTTTTTCGGTCACATCTTCGAAGGCGCCGTCGCCGCGATTGCGGTAGAGGCGGTTGGGCAGGCCGGCGGGCTGGCAGATGTAGAGATCGTCGAAGCCGTCGTTGTTGTAATCGCCTGCTGCGACGCCGTTGTTGCAGTAGACATCGACACCGATGGCGCCGTCGAGGATTGTGCGCCAGTAGTCGGCGCCGTGGAGAAGCTGCTTTGTGTAGGACTCGTTGGCACCGATGGATTGGGCGGTGATGTCGATGAAGGCGGGGCCGCGGAGGGTGGCGGCAGTTTCATCGCCGGCTTGCCAGCGGCTGGCTTTCCAGGATGGCGATGCGTTTTGGGTTGCAGCGGCGGCGGTGTTTTTGGCGCACTCCATGTGCCAGGAGCCGATGCGTTCTTCGGTGAGGGAGTTTTCGTGCTCGAGGACGAGGTCGTAGCGGAGGGAGATGCGGACGGTGAGCGGGTCTTGAGAGGTTTGGTCGATTCGGTAGATCTCGAATTCGGCGGTGCGGATGCGGGTTGCGGAGCCGAGCCAGGTGTGGAGGCTTTCGAGGAAAGCATCGCGGTTGAGGGCTGGGTTGGGATCGAAGGTTCTGCGTTCGGTATCGATGCCGAAGGAGGAGCGGATTTTATTTCTTGTCTTGGAAGAGAGCGAGACGGCCTGGAGGGCTGGGCTGAGGAATTCGGCGATGTTGCGCAGGTTTTGCGGGGATGCGATGAGGTCCTGGCCCCAGCGATGGAGGATGGCTTCGATTTCGACGGCGTATTTTTCGGTGATGTATTCGTCGGAGCCGGGTGCAACGCGGCGGAGGATGTCGGCCAGGGGAGACTCGTTGGGGTAGTGGGGGGTGAGGCGGATGTCGGAGAATTCGGGCGGTGCGGAGTTGTTGGAAGAGGGCTTGCCCGGTGCAGGAAACGCCGCGGAACCGAAGAGAGCAGAGGGGCGGAAGAGGACGGGAGCCCAGCTGAGGGATTTGAGCAGAGTTCGTCTCGAAAAGGGGGTGGGCTGGATCACGTCGCGCGGTGTCATCGGGTGAGTCGTGGGCAGATGCAGCATAGCATCCGGTCGGGTGGGGCGGGCGGTGTGGCATGGAGGTGAAAGCCGCTGTTTCAGGCGCCTGGTGACCGGTTGTGGAAAAACTCCGGCACGGGGAAGGCTGTGGCGAAGGGGCGGCGGGCGGAATTCGTTTTCTGGACTGATGGAGCCCAATTCTGCCGGGTTTGGAACCCATCTGGTGAACAGGGGGATGCGGCGGAAGTTTATCGATTTATTACGAGAGTTTGCCGAATGGAAGGAAGGACGGGGCTGGTTAGGTGACGGTGACTGAGCCTTCGGTTGTAAGTATCTCTCCAACTTTCGATTGACAAAAATAGTACGAATCAACTACGCTTCGGCGCACGCTAATGAAACCGTTTACATCTGCGGTGTACAGAGGCGGCTTCGAAAACAAACACAGGACAAAAACGAAGGAAGCAAGGATGAAAGTGGAGGTATCTGGTATGGGCCGTGCGCGCGGAATCTCGAAGTTCTGGAGAGTGTTTGGCTACGCGGCTGTGACCTGTTTGTGTGTTCTGTTGTTCCAGTCTCAGGGTGCGTTCGCCCAGGTGGACGAAGGCTCGATCACTGGTACAGTGCAGGACACGACAGGCGCTGTTGTGCCGAACGCGCAAGTGACGCTGCTGAACACCGACCAGGGGATCACTCTGGAGACGAAGACAAACAGCAGCGGGTTTTACACATTCAACCCTGTCAGAATCGGTCACTACACAGTCACGGTGACGGCGCAGGGGTTCGCAAAAACCACGCAGACGAACTTGACTGTAAACGTTGCGCAAAGCCTTCTGGTCAATGTGCAGTTGAAGCTGGGCGCGGCGACGGAGACGGTGCAGGTGAATGAGGCTCCTCCGGTGCTGCAGACCGAAGAGGCTTCCGTCGGTCAGGTGATCGGGTCGAAGGAAGTGAACGATCTTCCTTTGAACGGCCGCAACTTCACCTTCCTGGCGCAGCTGGGCGCCGGCATGCAGACGCCGCAGGCGGATACGCGCGGCAACGCAGCGTCGGGTGCTTTCTCGGCTAACGGACTTCGTCCTGCGCAGAACAACTACCTGCTGGACGGTATCGACAACAACTCGAACGCGGTGGACTTTTTGAACGGCACGAACTTCGTGATTCTGCCTCCGGTGGACGCGATTCAGGAGTTCAAGGTGCAGACGGCGGACTTCAGCGCAGAGCTGGGACGCGCGGCCGGCGCGGTGATGAACGCGACGATCAAGTCGGGCACGAACAGCCTTCACGGGGCAGCGTGGGAGTTCTTCCGCAACGACAAGCTGGATGCGGCGGACTGGTTTGAAGACAACTCGTCGACGCCAACCAAGGGCAAACTCCGCCTGAATCAGTTCGGCGCGATGGCCGGCGGTCCGATCATCAAGAACAAGCTGTTCTTCTTCGGCGATTACGAAGGCAAGCGCCGCGTGCAGGGCACCTCGTTCACCAGCGGTGTTCCTACGGCGCTGGAACGCAGCAGCGGTTTTACTAACCTGACGGACATTCTTTCGCAGCAATCAGGTACGGCGAGAACGGATATTCTGGGCCGCACCATCCAGAGAGCCGTGATCATGGATCCGGCAACAACCCGCTTCGTGGCGAAGGGCGCGGTGGACCCGGTCTCGGGCTACACCAACACGTCGGGGGCGGATGGGTATGTTCGCGATCCGTTCAGCACGGCTTGCACGGCGACGACGATGAGCTTCACCACGGCAAGCTGCCCTGACCTGAACATGCTTCCGGGCGGCCGTATCGATCCGGCTGCAGTGAAGCTGTTGAATTTGTATCCCGCGCCGAATGCGGGCATCGGGACGTATCAGGACAGCCCAGCGCTCTACGAGCACTCGAACACGTTCGATACGCGCGAGGACTTCAACCCGAACGACAAGAACCAGGTGTTTGCCCGGTTCAGCTACGCGGACGATCCTCAGTTCATTCCCGGACCGTTTACGGGCGTAGCCGACGGCGGCGCATTCGAACAGGGCCTGCAGACAGCGAAGTCGGCGCAGATGGTGGCGGCCTACACGCACGTCTTCAGTCCGAACAGCATCAACCAGGCACGTGCCGGTTTCGCGCATCTGCATACGACGCGGTACGGGCCGGTGGGAAGCCAGATGGGGATTCCAGCGCAGTACGGGATCTCGGACATTCCGCAGGTGGCGGAGAACGGCGGATTGCCCAACTTCTACATCACCAACCTGACCAACCTGGGCAGCAACAACTTCCTGCCCTCGGACGAAGTGAGCCAGACGTTGCAGGTGACGGACGACTTTACGCGGATCTGGGGCAAGCACAGCTTCAAGATGGGTGTGGAGTACCAGTACGTGAAGTTCTCGACCTTGCAGCCGGCGTGGTCACGCGGCGCGTGGCAGTACGAGAGCAACTTCACGGACATACCCAACCAGGGCAACACGAACGGCGGCATGGCACAGATGCTGCTGCCTCCGGCTCCATTCTCAGCCGGCCAGGGGGCCTTCACCCCTCTGAACGAGCCGGACGGGTTCAGCTACTCAGGCGGCCCGGACCAGGTGTATGCCTCGAACATCAACAAGACGTATGACCAGAAGATGTATGCCGCGCCT
>Ga0335069_10014850_pt1 | contig 10897 bp, 19 predicted proteins | sample Lox_Sample_11_FD_206714 | JGI IMG/M metagenome (GOLD analysis project Ga0335069, IMG submission 206714) | Soil microbial communities from Loxahatchee National Wildlife Refuge, Florida, United States - Lox_Sample_1.1 | ecosystem: Environmental > Terrestrial > Soil > Wetlands | place: USA... | reverse complement strand
TCCACCGCGGACCGAATCGAGCGCCGTGTGCTTTCGCCTTCGTTCGAGGACACCTGGGAGCGCAGTTCAGCGACACGTGTAGAAGTCACTGCGCCGTCTGGTGAGCTTGTCGTTTGGGAATGGAACAGGACCGACCCTCACTTCAAGATCGTAGAAGACACTCGTCGCAAGGAACCCGCTTGACAGCCGCTACGTCCTCATGCGACTCCAGCCTTCGCACCAACACCGCACGCAGTAGACAAAGAGGAAGGGAAACTCCGATGGGACCAGTAGCACCGAGCGGCCAACAGCCGCCACAGGCGTACGCCCAAGCGCCGCAGAACGGCGCGCCCACGCCCTATCAGCAGGCGATGCCGCAGATCTTGCCGATGGTGCAGCTGGCGACGGGGCTCGACAACCACTGCCCGATGCTCACGCTCATCGCGCAGGAGAAGTTCGGGAAATCAACCACGGCCATCACATCCCTCATCGGCTACCCCGAGCCTCACATGCAGCCGCTGGTGCTCGCGTGGGACGAGTTCGGACCCGACGCCTGCGCGAAGCTCGGCTACATCGCGCACGCGATTCGGATGGGACGGCAGCCGGGCAACTCCGGCGTCGACAAGATGCGCGGCGTGATGCGCTCGCTGGAGCAGCAGAAGAGCGCCTATCACGCGCAGTACGGGAGCATCGTTGTCGACTGCATGTCGACCGCGGTCGGCGTGTTCAAGGAGGACGCGAAGAACGTCCCCAAGAACAAGAACAACCCGAACACGAAGGCGCCCTACTTCGAGCTGGCCGAGTACACGAAGGAGTTCGTGAACCGCGTCATCGACTTCGGGCTGCCGTCGATCTGGTTGGCGTGGCAGACGGACGGTCACGTCGCGATCGAGAACAAGGTCGAGCGTCAAGAGATGGGTGGCATGGATCTCGACGGCAAGAAGGTGCGGAACTTCGTCGCGGGCAGGGCCCACCACAACTTCATCCTCGAGAAGAAGAAGATCGGTGTCGGCGCCGTTGACAACCTGAGCGGCCAGCGCGCGGACGATCAAGGCTACATCCGACTGTTTCACTCTCAGCCCTGGAACATGGTGAACGCGGGCGGCCGCTACTCGCACCTGATTCCTGAGCCGTGCCCGCCGCACTTCGGCTGGGTGCTGGGTCAGATCACGGGCCGCGGTCAGTTCGGGAGGCGCTCGTGAGCGACACGATCCTGTTTCCTGAGCCTCGCGTCGTGAAGGAGCCCGACACATCCGATCGAATCGTTGGTGACGGTGGCGTCGTCATCGTGACCGAGGAGACGCAGCGGCTGTTCGCCAGCATGCTCATCAGGCTCACTGAGATGGCGCTCGAGGCTGCCAACGCTGGTGGCTCGGACGGGTTCGCCGCGTTTCACGGCGCGATGCAGTACTTGAGCGCGAGCCCGCTGCCGCCGCAGGTACTCGCGCGCGCGAAAGAACTGTCCGCGTGGGCGAAGCACAACGGAATCGTCTCGCTGTAAAGCATCCCGAAGGGCACCCGGCGCATTGGGCGTCGAGTGAAGAACGCGCAGTAGAAGGAGCACCACAATGAAGATGATGAAGAGCTGTCCGGATTTTCTCCAGGCGCCGCCGAAGGGGCGCTACCCCAGCAAGATCGTCGTCGCGAACCCGGGGTTCTCGAAGGCGGGTGAGAGCCACATCGAGATCACGACCGAGATCACGACCGGGCCGCACAAGGGTGCGCAGGCGTACGACTACATCGGCACGGACGGCACGACGAAGTACGGCATCGGCGGCAAGCGCAAGCTCCGCCAGCTGGGCATCGACCTGAACTCGGATCAGGAGATTCCCGATCAGGTCGTCGCTCAGCAGCTGCTTGGGCTGGAGCTGATGGTGGAGTACGAGAACGAGCAGGCGCAGTCGAAGGACGAGTCGGGGAAGCTGAACCCCCGCTTCGAGCTGGACGCGAACGGCAACAAGGTCGCCGTGCAGCGTCTCACCGTGGTCGGCTACATCCGGGCGCAGGGTGCGCCGCAGGGTCAGCAGCTGCCTCAGCAGCCGCAGCAGAACCTCGCGCCGCAGCAGGGCGGCGTGCCGCAGGGCTACCCCCAGGGTCCGTTCCCCGGGGCGCCGCAGGCGCCGCAGGGCTTCGCTCCGCCTCCGGGTCTCCCCCAGGCGTGGGGTGGCGCTCCGCAGCAGGGTGCGCCGGCTCCGCAGGGCTGGGGCGCTCCGCCGAATGGCGCTCCGCAGCTCGTGCAGGCCCCTCCGGGCTGGACGCAGCCGGCCGGCGCTCCGCCCGCGGGCGCGCCTACCCAGCGCTAGTAGGTCCGGCCTTTAGGCCGTACTACGTAAGGTGTGATTCCCCTTGACGCAGTACGTCTGCTGGCCGTACTGTAGGGCACAAGATGACTGGGAGCCCCCGCCGTCATTCGTGACGGCGTGTCGCGAGGTGGTTGGTGCCCTTCCTCCTTTGTGGATGGCGGGGGCCTCCCGGGTTTTTAAAGCTGGTCCGACGCGGTGCAGGGTCAAACCTCTCCAGAGGGGCCGCGCGGACCAGTGTTGTTTGAGGAAGGGCACTTCCTGTGGCGAAGGGTGGAAACGCGGTCCTGCGGCTGTCACCGGAGCCCTGGCTCGGCGTGACGACGGACTTCAACCCGAAGTTCACCGAAGAGCTGAAGAAGCTCGTCGACGTGAAGGCGTGGGATCGATCCACGTACACGTGGTGGATGCCGTCGCAGCTCATGCCGCACGTGCTGACGCTGATGCGTGAGCACAAGGTCGCCTCCGACAACGAGATCGAGCACGCGCGCCGCGCGATCGAGATCGAGCGCCGGCCCAAGTTCGCGCCCACGAGCGAGACCTTCGCTCTGTACGCTGAGCTGGGGCTGCATCCCTCCGCGCCGCCGATGTTGGTCGAGTGGGCGGTCTACTTCTGGCGCAAACAGTCCGAGAGCATCGGCGCGCCGACGACGAAGCTTTTGCAGGTTGAAGAGGCGTATCGAAAAATCTGCGCCGGAGCGCAGGGAGGAATCACACCGTGACCAAGCTGGTGACGCATAGCGAGCCGAGCAACTGGACGCCGCACGAGCACGAACTCGTGAAAGAGGCGTTGAAGAAGTACGGCACCGAGTTCGGGCAGATCGTTCGGCTCGGCGACGCATTGGACTTCGCCGAGAAGAACGGCGCGAGCAAGCGGGTGCTCGACTCGATCAGGTCAAGGGCCCACCTGTGAAGAAGATCTATGTCTGCTCGCCGTTCCGTGGGCCCGGCGGCCAGCCGAGCCCGACGAACATCGCTCTAGCCCGGCGGCTGATGAAGGCGGTCTTCGACAGCGGCAACGCGCCGTTCGTACCCCATCTTTTGTACCCTCAGGTGCTGTCGGAATCGAAGGAAGACCTCGCGCTCTCGTTCGGGGCGAACTTCGCGTTCCTGACCAGCTGTCACGAGATCTGGGTGTGGGCTCGGAGGATTGAAGAGTGCTCGACGGGAATGAAGCTCGAGGTCGACGGGAAAGATCAAATCCGCTGGCGCCCGCGGGTGATGTGGATGCCCGATCCGTTTCTCGCGGTGGAGCGCGAGGGCTGGCGTGCGGAAGTTCTGGGGCGTCCTGGGCTCGTGCCCGGCGGCGCGAAGCCGTCGAGTGCCTTGCCGTGGCGCCAGAGTGGACCCACTGGCACCTGCGCGAAGTGCGCACGTGGCCCGCGTGAGCTGAACCGCGAGGGCTGGTGCCTCGAATGCTTTAGTTTTGGAGGGGCACCAGCGTGAGTGCGAAGGAAATCATCTCGGTAGTATCGATTGCGTATCCGGTCAGCGAGAGCGAAGCGCGGAAGACCGTGAAGCAGTGGGTCGACGTGTGGCTCGAACAAGCTGAGTACGACAAGCGCCGTGGTGTGCATGAGGTCTCTGTGGCAGCACGCGGCTTGCGTTCGGCCCTCGCAGAGTTCGAGCACGCGAACAGTGGAGATAACGGCAAATGAAGCGGCGAACCGGAGTGCGAGAGCTTTTGGAAGAGGCGCTCGCTGCGCACGAGGCGTTTCGCCGGCTCGACGTCGCGCCGGACGAGATCTTCTTTGGCGTACAGAGCGAGGGCGACCCACGGGACCCGAGCAAGGCACTGGGTCTCGCCGCGTTCATCAAGGTCCAGCGTCACAACGGCTTCGAGTTCAATTACATCTGCGGCCCAGTGAAGGACGACGCGGAGAAAGACTTGCTCGCCGAGATGTGGCCGAAGGCCGCGAAGGAGTGGAACGAGGCCGAGGACATGGACAAGGAGCGCGAGCGTATCTGGAGAGAGTCGAACATCGGCCAGAACGCAGCATGGCTCGCGACCGCGTGGAGCCTGAAGCTCATGGGCTGGAAGGCGAAGAAGGGGCTCTGAGTGAACGGCGTCCTGCCCAACGGGTCGATGGACCCCAAGACGTACAATCCGCGGGCGTGGGGCGCGCGGTGTGATTCGTGTCCGCTGAGTGGACAGAAATGGGCCTCGCCCACTGGCCCGACCGACGCGCCGCTCGCATTCGTCGGCGAGGGCCCCGGCAAGAACGAGATCATTCGAGGCGAGACTCTAGTGGGCCCTAGCGGTGCCAAGCTCAGCGAGATGCTGTACGCCAACAAGGTGCAGCGCACGCAGGTCTTCGCGACGAACGTGCTGGTGTGCCGGCCGGAAGTGCCGGGGCTCGACGGCAAGCGCCGCTACGACATGAAGGTCTACGCCGCGTGGTTCAGGAAGCAGAACGCGGAGCGCAAGAAGAACGGCTGGCCGGAGCAAGAGAGCCCGTGGGCCTGCTGTCGTCCGCGGCTGCTCGCTGAGCTGCGAATGCTTGAGGCCGCTGCGGCGGCGCGCGGCGCGCCGAACGGCGCAGTCATTGTGCCGCTCGGGAACTTCGCTCTCGAGGCGACGACGGTGAAGGGCCCCGAGGGGAAGCAGCCCAAAGGAATCTTGAAGTACCGCGGGTCGGTTTTGCCCGTCGACGTGGGGGCTCTCACATGAAGTGCGTGATGTCCGGCTGCGTGAACCTCGCAGTGTACATCAGTGGTGGCTCGTCGACGCTCTGTCCACGACACCGCGACGAGTTCAACGCGTCGCCCGAGGGCAAGCGCCTCGCTGCGATCTCAGTGAGCCTGTTGGCCGAGTGGCAGGAGCGCGAGCGGTGCGAGAAGTTGAACGCGGGCAGCGCGGAGCCGGTTGTGACACCCACGACGTCGGAGGACAGCTGATGCCTGCGCGAATCGTTGCAGTCGGAGAGAGTGACTGGTCCGTCGAAGCTGCGAAGGGCGATACGCGCATGCTCTTGCAGGTCACGCTCTCGCACGAGCCGGCGCAGGACGGGCCCGATGGCACCGGTATGTCAGTCGCCATCCGCGTGAAGAACCATCTCACGACCGCGATGCAGCTCACGCTCATCGAGGCAGTGATTCAGCAGCTCAACGAAGTGAAACAGGGCCTCGTGAGAGAGGTCACGAAAGGAAACAGATCATGACCGAAGGGATGCAGGGCAACGGGGCGCCGTTCGTTGATGGCCGACAGATACCGATGTTCGATGCTGCGCCGATTGTCGACGCCGCGCAGGCAGCGAAGGCAGCTGCGGACGCGAAGGTCGAAGAGAAGGCGGCTGAGGCGGCGAAGAAGGCAGCCGAGGCCAAGATCCGCGACTCGTGGGCGACGCCCAAAGCTCTCTTCGATCCGCTGCACGCCGAGTTCAACTTCACGCTCGACGTCTGCGCCGAGCTGTGGAACCGGAAGCTCGATCGGTACTACGGACCGGGGTCGGCGATCGTGGATGCCTTCCAGGCGTCATGGGCCGGCGAGCGCTGGTGGTGCAATCCACCGTTCTCCGAGATGGACAGGTGGCTCGACTTCGCGTGGCGCTGGTTCTCGCCCGCGGCGCGGCAACAGGGCCTGCTGTCGCAGCTCGGCGTGATGCTCTTGCCGGCGACACGGACCGAGCAGGAACCGTGGCAGAAGCTGGTCGAGCCGTTCCGCGACAAGCCGCACGTGTGGCAGCAGTTCGGCGTGTCGCTCGAGACGCGGTTCATCACGATGCCGACTTCAAAGAGCGATTACGGCCGCGTCCAGTTCGACCCGCCGCCCGGCATCAAGAAGTCGTCGAACACGGCGGGGTCGGTGCTGCTCATCTGGCACGCGTACTGACCGATGAGCGACGACTCGCACGATCACGTGATGGGCTACGGCGTCGTCATCGCGACGACTGATAAGGCTCTTCTCGTCAAGCTGACGGACCAGCACGCCGATCAGCAGTTCTGGGTCCCACGCTCCGTCATTCACGACGACAGTGAGATCGAAGAGGACGCGGCTGAGGGAGAAGAGGGCGAGTTGGTCGTCGCTCTCTGGTGGGCCGAGAAAGAGGGCTACGCCTAGTGGTGACCGAGGACCTGCTCAAGTCGGCACTCGAGGCCGCGGTGCCTCTGTGGATCCTGAAGTGGAAGGACAAGACCTTCGCGGAGCGCACTGCGAGAGCAGGCGAGTGTGGCGACATCATCGCGGAACACGGTGACATCATCATGTTCAAGGGCAAGAAGAAGGGCGAGACCGCGAATGCGTTCAACGCGCTGGCGGAAGCGCTTGCGATCCTGTCCTTCCAGCCGGGCGGTGTGAAGTTCATGGGGCTGCACTTCGAGACCAAGTGAGGGATTCGTGTCCTCGGTCCACTACCAGTTCATCAGCAATGCACAGACGAGCTGGTGCCAGAGTCGCACGTGTGACCTGTGTAAGAAGACCATCGAGCGTCAGGGGCCGATGCCGAAGAACGAACCTCAAGGCGGCATCTCGTCACGCTTCGTTGAGGGCGTGTTTCACGGCTGGGTGAGCATCTCGTTCCGCTTCGAGCCACTCAATGGCGACCCGCCACGCGACATCTATCTCGACGTCTGCGACGGCTGTCGACCGGTGCTCTTCGATGTGTGGGTGATTCACGGTCTCGACTGGAGCAAGGACACGAGCAAGACCATCTACCTCGATGCGAACGGAAACGTCGTCGAGAACCCAGATGAGTTGTTAGGTCGACCGATGTGCGTCTGGCGCGCGGAGGGGAAGATCGGCATTCGACCGTGCCGGCGGTTCAAGGGACACGAGGGCGAGTGCTCTCTAGAACCAGAAGGCCACCCGTGTCCGTTGTGCACTTCGGCCCAATGGCTTGATGATGCGTCGACCCTCATCTACTCGCCGCGCGCGTTGGAGCACCATGCGCAGGCGGCACATTGGTTTCATCACACTGAAGAGGGTTGGTTTCGGACGTTCCACAACGATCCTTTTGGCCCATTTCCAACCGTGCGCGAGGCGCTTGACGCGGTAGCGGCTCTCGATGAGGTACATCCGTGATTGTCGTCCCCGCTCTTCATCCCGCCGCTCTCTTGCGCGGCCGCGACAACGACAGTGGACTCGCGAAGTTCGAGGTCACCTGCGTCGCGGACATCGCGAAGGCAATCAGGCTCACGCACAACCGGCCCGTCTGGGACGAGCGCGCCATCTTCGAGCGGGACTCCGTCGGTCGGCTCGTCTGCCTGTTCCCGACAGTGGAAGAGGTCGAGCGGTTCTGTGCTGCGGCTGAGGGATTCCCGCTCGCTCTCGACACCGAGACCACGGGCGAAAGCACGCTCGATTGCCGCCTGCTGTGCTGTGGCTTCGCTTCTGCGAACGGGTCGGTGATGTGCGTGCCGTTCCTGCGGAAGGGCGGCGGCCGCTACTGGTCGCCCTACGATGAGATCAGGGTGAGAGAAGCAGTGGCGAAGCTGCTCGCCAGCACGCGCACTCCAAAAATCATCCACAACAAGAGCTTCGACCAGATCGTGCTCTGGGCGAACGGGCTTCCTGTCCTCGGAGAGACCTTCTGCACGATGCAGGCACATCACTGCATCGACGCCGAGCTGCCGCACGGGTTGGGCTACTGCGGCACGCGCCATCTTGACATCCGGTACTGGAAGGACGACGTCAAGGGCGACGAGGGCTGGCTCAACATGGACGAGACGATTCTTCGTCTCTACAACCTGCGCGACTGTCTCGTCGCTCTGCGGCTCATGCCGGTGTTTGCCGGTGAGCTATCGCGGCTGTCGCTCTGGCCGCTCTTCCATGAAGAACAGGCGCTCGCCACGCTGATGGCGAGGGCGACGATTCGCGGGCTGTCGCTCGACTTCGTGCGCCGCGACGGTGGGCAGGAAGTCGACCCGAAGACCGGTCAGCTCGTCAACGTGAAGGGTCTAGGTCCGCAGCTGCGCGAGCAGATGAACAACGCCCTTGGGCTGCTCAAGTACGTCGCGGGCGACTCCGGCTTCGACCCGATGAAGCCGACCGCCGTGAGGAGCTTGCTCTTCGATCGGCTGCGGCTCCCGATCGTGAAGATGGCGCAGAGCGGCAACCATCCGAGCACGGACAAAGAGGCGATGGTCCTGCTGGCTTTGGCTGCGGACAACGACTGGCAGCGCGCCGCAATCAAGGGGCTCGCCGACTTCCGCACCGCGCAGAAGTACCTCTCAACGTTCGTCGATGGGCTCCCCGTGTTGGGCGACCAAGCGCTGCACGTCTCGTGGAAGCTTTTGACCGTGAGTGGGCGCTTCGCCTCGTCCCCGAACGCGCAGAACTGGGGGAAGAAGATCAAGAAGATCTTCAAGGCACACGCCGGCTACAAGCTCGTCGGGGCGGATCTCTCTCAGGCTGAGCTGCGTGCCATCGGCTACTTCGCGAGCGATCGCCGGCTGCTCGAGATGTACGCGAAGAATCTCAACGTGCACACCGTGAACCTCGCGATGAGCCTCAAGGTGAGGCCGCCCATCGGTCACAAGGATCTCGACTCCGCGACGGAGCAGTACATCCGTGAGCAGATGCCGTTGCTCGTGGGTGGGGACTTCTCTCAGCTGATGGAGATGAAGGGCGAAGCGCTGAAGGGCGCTCGGACGCTCATCAAGAACGACACGTTCGGCCGGAACTACGGCGCGATCGAGGACACCGTGTTCACGGTGCTGCGGAGCAAGAGAGATCCCGACACGAACGAGCTGCTGTTCCCGGGCCTGCTGCGCTCGGAGGTCGAAGCGAACGGCGTGATGTGGCGCAAGCTCAACGTCGACATCATGAAGTGGTGGTCGACGATCCAGAACTCGGTGAAGGCGAAGGGCTATTACCGCGATCCTGTTTCGGGCCGGCTGCACTGGTTCCGCGCTGGCTTCAAACAGAACGACATCTTGAACCGTCCGATTCAGGGCATCATCGCCTCGATCGTGAACAAGCGCATGCTCGAGATCCAAGACGTTTACGACAAGGAGACCGGCGGCGCAGCTTTGATCGTTCAGCAGGTGCACGACGCAGTGAACGCGGAGGCGCCCGACGGCTACGAGAAGCGCGCGGCCGAGGTCATGAACGAGAAGCTCGATCAGCGCGTCGACCTGTCCGAGCTGGGACACCCGAGCGCGCATTTCCCTGCGGACCCGGCGTTGATTGGGACGCACCTTGATCAAGTGTGAGGGAGAACATGCCCAAGCTTCTATTCCCAAAGGCCGGTGTTCACGCTGACGATGACGACGACGAGCTGAGCCCGCTCGATCGCCCCACACAGTTCTCTCTGGCGCGTGTCGCGACGGGAACAAGGAACCTGATCGAGAACGCAGAAGAGGCACAACTCCAGGCTGAGGCGAAGGAGAACCGCGAAGTGCTCCTGCCCGGCGTCGACGCAGCGACCGCGTGGGCTTTCGTGAAGGGTGTGAACGAGAAGGCCGGCGGCCGACGCATCGCCCGCTCGAAGTCACTCTACGAGCAAGATGGCTCCGAGTGGCGCGCGATGTGGCGCGTGAAAGAAGGCTTCGCGCTCTTCTTCCACGAGACGTGGACCGACCTGCATCACCTGATGCGCTACTTCGAGCTGATCGAGAAGAACGAGGCGCCGGACACGAGCCTGCTCGAGTGGCTCGTCGTCGCGCGGGTCGTGCCGGCGAAGACGGCGCGCGACTGCGTCGAGAAGTTCAAGGCCGCGCACATCCCGCTGGCGAAGGAAGACTGCGATCGGCTGCTGATGGCGGCCGACGTCGCGGAGCAAATCACGCAGGGCGAGGGGAAGGCCTAGAGCAGGCTCTTCCCGACGGGCCTTGAGCACACGATGCAGTAGTAGTGAAAACCGCGGGTCTCGTCGAAGCGGCGCTCAACGCAAGCCGTGGTCGTCTCCACGCACCCGGGTGACTCCCTGCCGTGATTGAACGCTGCCTTGTTGTGCTCCCACCAGAGCGGCCAGCCTCTGAACCAGTCGAGGACGTCGAGGAAGTAGAAGTGCAGTCTGGCGAGACACCATCGCAGGGACCAGCGTGGGAGGATAAAGAACCCGCCCTCGTCGTCATGGTAGACGATGTCGCCTTCCTTGGCGTGGCCCTGGAGGCGGAGTCGCTCGACGATGGCATCGGGCTCGTCGTCGTTCACTGGCTCTCCCAAAAGTAGTAGTGCACGGCGTCGGGGTTGGTTTCGATCGTCCTCGGAAACGACTCACGTGGGGCGCCGATCGCGGCAGCCATTGCACCCAGGGTGCGCCAGTCTTCTTCCGTCGTTGAGCCGAAGACCTTTGCTGAGAAGATGTTTCGTGGCAGCTCGGGTAGCTGACCAAGCAACGGATCGGTGACGCTTCCCTGGGCCGAGAAGATGAAGCTCCAGTAGCCATCACAGGTCGTCTTGACCATAACCTTCTTGCCAGCGCGCAAGTCAATCGCGGCTTTGAGCGCCTTGTCACGTGTGAATGGGAGCTGAATCATTTTTTCAATACCTACGTAGCCTGTTCTGCCGGAGCTTCTCAACATCAGGCTCTTCGTAGAAGGTGAGTGGGCCGAGGCGCTCTTCGTACGGGCTGATTTCGCCGTTGGCGACGAGCTTGCGGAAGCCTCTCCCACCGATGTTGAGGCGCGACGCGGCCGCCTCAGCAGAGAGCCCCACACGTCCCTTGCCGTTCTTC
>Ga0335069_10014849_pt1 | contig 10898 bp, 9 predicted proteins | sample Lox_Sample_11_FD_206714 | JGI IMG/M metagenome (GOLD analysis project Ga0335069, IMG submission 206714) | Soil microbial communities from Loxahatchee National Wildlife Refuge, Florida, United States - Lox_Sample_1.1 | ecosystem: Environmental > Terrestrial > Soil > Wetlands | place: USA: Florida... | reverse complement strand
CGCCATCTCCGCTGCGCCGCGCTAAGCCATGACTCTGCCGCGCTGCCGGGCCGCAACGGCAGCCTGGGCTAGGGCGTGAGAGAGGCTGCATACCTCCTAATCTACGGAGCCGATTCGCTACGTATCTCTACGTATTGACAAAGCAACTAGAGATATGCTCAGAAAAGATAGCAAACCGCAACAGCGGAAGGTCTGACGCGTAGCCAGCGGGGGCGAGTGGCGCGCAGCTTTATTTCTCACACGGGTAAGAAGACGCAGGCGCGTGGGGCGAGCTTGTCTTCGCAGTGCGGACTGCACCAGCCTTGTCGGTGACAAGACTGGACGCGTTGTGCAGAGATTCGAGCGAGCACTAACCATAGGAGGTTCCAATGACGGACCGCAAACTGGTACGTGCAGTGGCACAATGCACCAAAATTCGCATGAAGGGCGCTGCTCCGACGCAAGGGTTCTCCCGCCCCGCGGGGCCGGCGATCATCCACGCTGCACACGCGTTGCCTGCAGTCCTGGCGGCAACGCTAGCGCTCGCTGCGCAAGCTGGCGTCGCACACGCAGTCACGCCGTTCCTCAGTACCGCCAAGGACGCGGCCGCGCTCGCTACCTGCCAGCAAGCGCAGGTGAACCTGCACGTCACCGGGTCGGGCGATCCGCAGACGCAACGCCTGGGGCTGGACGTGATGATCGTATTCGACCGCTCCGGGTCCATGAGCCAGCAGGGAGTGGGGAGTCCGAACACGAAGCTGGTGGACGCGAAGAATGCTGCCAACACCCTGATCGGGCAGCTCGACTCGAGCAAGGATCGCGTCGGACTGGTCTCCTTCTCTGATACCGGAACGCTGAACAGCGCGTTGACCAGTAGCTTTTCAACCGTCACCAGTGCCATCAATGGCTTGACCGCCAATGGCAACACCAACATCGGCGACGGGGTGTACGTGGGACAAAATGAGATCGCGACGCATGGGCGCGCGGCGCCAGTGGTCAAGGTCATGGTGGTGCTCACCGACGGCATCGCCAACCGCCAACATCCGAGTCCCCAGAACCCCGGCAACTCTATCTGCCCGCAGACGCCCACCGTGGCGAACATCTGCACGCAGGATGCGATCAATGAAGCCGCGGCCGCCAAGGCGACCGGCACCATCGTCTACACCATCGGCCTGCAACTCGGAACCGACGCGTCCGGACTGCTCTCAGCAAGCATCCTGCAGTCCATGGCGACGGACCCCGGCAAGTTCTTCAACTCACCGAGTTCGACGCAGTTGCAGGGCATCTTCCAGAGCATCGCCACCCAACTGCTCACGTTGGCCGGCTCAAACGTTGTCGTTACTGACCTTCTGCCGTCAGGTGTGACGTACATCACCGGTTCGGCGTCGCCCGCACCGACCAGCGTCTCCGGTCAGACGTTGACCTGGAACCTGGGTATCATCAGCATCGGCTCAACCATGAACATCACGTTCAACGTCACGATCAGTCCATCTGCTTCCGGTTTTCCAAACGCACTCGTGGACGATCCGACATCGGGGGTGAGCTACACGGATTTCCAGGGCAACCCGGCATCAACACTGTTCCCGGTGACCCACGTGAATGTGACGGTGTGCCCCGTGTGCGGGAACGGCATTCCCGAAAGCGGAGAGCAATGTGACCAAGGCGCTGCAAATGGGACACTCGCCTCGTGTTGTACTGTGACGTGTACACTCAAAGCATCGGGTACGACATGCACCGACGATGGCAACATCTGCACCCTCGATCAGTGCAATGGTACGAGCGACACTTGCCAGCACCCGGCGGGGAATGCGGGCGTGGTCTGCCGTGCGGGATCTGGAGACCAGTGTGACCCGGACGAGGTGTGCACGGGCTCGAGTCCGACGTGTCCGAGCGACTCCGTCCAACCGAACACGTTCACGTGCCGTCCTGCGGCGGGTGAGTGTGACCTGGACGACAAATGCCCAGGTGTGGCCGGGCAGCCGTGCCCGGCCGATGCGAAGAAGCCAAATGGAACGGGTTGCGCGGACGACGGCAACGCGTGCACGACGGACACCTGCAACGGCACCAGCAACAACTGCCAGCACCCGGCGGGGAACGCGGGCGTGGTGTGTCGCACGGGATCGGGTGACCAGTGCGACCCGGATGAGCTCTGCACCGGATCGAGCCCCAACTGTCCAAGCGACGTTGTCAAATCGAATACGTTCGTCTGTCGCGCTGCAGCCGGAGACTGCGACGCGGCCGAGAAGTGCCCCGGTGTTGCGGGGCAGGGCTGCCCAGGCGACGGGAAGAAGGCGAGTGGCAGCGTTTGCCCAGACGATGGCAACGTCTGTACGACCGATACCTGCGACGGCAGCAGCAATGCGTGCCAGCACACGGCTGGCAACGCGGGCATGGTGTGCCGTGCGGGGTCAGGAGACCAGTGCGATCCGGATGAAAAGTGCACGGGTTCGAGTCCGACCTGCCCGGCGGATGTCGTCCAGCCCAATACCTCCACGTGCCGTACGGCGGCCGGTGAGTGTGACCTGGACGATAAATGTCCAGGTGTGGCCGGGCAGCCGTGCACTGCCGATGCGAAGAAGCCAAATGGAACGGGTTGCGCGGACGACGGCAACCCCTGCACGACGGACACCTGCAACGGCACCAGCAACAGCTGCCAGCACCCGGCGGGAAATGGCGGTACAGTATGCCGCGCCGGGTCGGGAGATGTCTGCGATCCCGATGAACTCTGCACCGGCACCAGCACGACGTGCCCCGCTGACGTGAAGAAGTCGGCCTCCTTCGTCTGTCGTGCGGCCGTGGACGTGTGCGATAAAGACGAGAAATGTACCGGCGTGGCCGGCCAGCCCTGTCCCCCTGGGGACAGCAAGCAGAGCGCCGGGACCGCATGCACGTCCGACGGCAACCCGTGCACGCTCGATCAATGCGACGGCACCAGCGATGCCTGCCAGCACCCGGCGGGCAATTCCGGAGCGGTGTGTCGAACCGGGTCTGGGGACATGTGCGATCCGACTGAGACCTGCGACGGCAGCAGCCCCACGTGCCCTCCGGACGTGGTGCAGCCGAGCACCGTCGTCTGTCGTGCCACGGCGGGCGAGTGTGACCAGGCTGAAACCTGCCCCGGGGTTGCGGGCCAAAAGTGTTCGGCGGCGGACACCAAGAAACCGAGTGGGACACTGTGCACTGACGACGGCAATGTTTGCACCACCGATACGTGCAACGGGTCGAGCAACTCCTGTCAACATCACGCGGGCAACGCCGGCACGGTGTGCCGGGCCGGATCGGGCGATCTGTGCGATCCGGATGAGACCTGTACAGGGACGAGTGCTACCTGTCCTGCCGACGCGGTGCAGCCGCCCACGTTCGTCTGTCGCGCCGCAGCGGGGGAGTGTGACCTCGACGAAACTTGCCCGGGTGCGGCCGGACAGCCGTGTCCCAGCGACGCGAAGAAAGCCAGCGGGACGACGTGCACAGCGGATAGCAATCCCTGTACGCTCGATCAATGCGACGGCAGCACGCCGGCCTGTCAGCACCCGGCGGGTAATGCCGGAGCAGTGTGCCGCACCGCGGCGGGGCCATGCGACGTGGCGGAGTCGTGCACCGGCACCAGCGCGACGTGTCCGACCGACGGTCTTGCGCCCAGCGGCAGAGTATGTCGACCCGCAGCCGGCGCGTGTGACGTCAGCGAGAGCTGCACGGGATCGAGTCCACAGTGCCCAACCGATGCCTTCAAACCCAGCGGCACCCTGTGCCGCGGCGCCTCGACGTCATGCGATCCGCCCGAAAACTGCACGGGGTCGAGCGCCAGTTGCCCGACCGATGTCAACCCGGACGTCGACTGCGATGGCGTCCTCAACGACGGGGACAACTGCCTGTTCCTGTCCAACCCCGATCAAAAGGACACCGACCACGACGGCGTCGGCGATGCCTGCGACAACTGCCCCGACGTCTTCAACCCGGCGCAGAGCGACGTCGATCACAATGGCAAGGGCGATCTCTGCGACGGGAGTTCCGAAGCGTTCGTTCTGAACGGGAAACCCAAGCACGTATGTATGGGGCCGAACAGCGCCGCGGATCCGAACGGAAATGGCAAAGTGATCGTGCGCGGCACGTTGGATTTCAGCGTCCTGCCCATGGGTCTCGTAAACGCAGCGCTCAACGGCGGATTCATGGTCGGTGTAACCGGTGGGGGTCTCCCGCAGATCGAAACAATGCAGTTCGAGGGCACCCACTGTTTGCCGCTCGGAAAGCGTGCGGTGCGCTGTATCGGCGATGACGTTGAGCAGGCGATCTTCCGCCAGAAGGGAAAGACCAGCTTGTACGCCGTCACAATTCTGGCAAACAATCGATCGTTCCCGGCGCCTCTCGACACCGACCCGGTAACAGTGACCATCTCGGCGGGCGGCCGCGATATGCAATTCACGATCGGCACGTGCATCATGCAGGGCGTCGCCCTGAAATGTAGACAGCATTGATCGTCGCTCACGCGGGCAGGCGCGACCGTGCGCCTGCCCGCGCGCGTCAGCGTTGGCCGACTGCGGTGCGCAGGGCGTCGATGTGACCGCGTCCCCGCGCCAACCGGCGCACCTGATCGCTGACGACGCGCGTGAACGCACCGACGTAGCGGTCGAAGCTGCAGTCGAGCCCGCCGATCATGAATGATGGGACGGTGTCCGGGTCGATCACCAAGGTGCTGCCCTCGTCATTGAGCTGCATCACACCGCTGAGTGGTTGCGGGGTCAGATCGTCTCCGACGAAGTACGCCACGATGGCGGCCTCGCTCGGGGAACTGGCGACAGCGCCGAAGGTGATGATCGGATCGCTGCCGATGCTGACGGCAACCAGATTGCCACTGGTGGGATCGCTCAAGACGAGCGCGCTCAGCTCGGTCGAGCACGCGGGGTTCAGGCTGAAAGCTCCGGAGTAGCCGCACGACATCCCCAAGCCTAGCGTGTCGTCCAAAAAGGTATACGGGCACGTTCCGCCGCAGCCCTCCAACGCGGCGATGACTGCCTTGATGATCTCATCGATGGTGACCACCTGATCGCCGTTCACATCGCCAGGACACGGGTCGGTCGCGCAGCTGTTGAGTGCGGCGTTCACCGCTTTGATGATCTCGTCGACCGTGACCATGCCGTCGCCGTTGACATCGCCGGCGCACGGAAGAGCGGTTACCGCCCGGGACAACATCGCCAGGGCAATGACGAAGACGAGGACCCCTCGAAGGCACTGCATGAAAGCGACCGACAAGAGAACTCAGCACGAGGTGGGTGTGCCGCCGGCGGGCAGTACCCGGTGGGCGTCCCGCCCTTTCCACGCACAATAGCGCCGCAGCCCGTCGTGCCCCAGCTCGTAGGCCATGGCCATGACGACGGCGTCGTCGAGCTGTCCGATGTGCGGCAAGAAATCCGGAATCACATCCAACTCGTCGGCGAAGTAGGAGACTGCCGCTGCCAGCAAGCTGATCGTGTAGTAGGGGATTTGCGGGCAGGCGCCGTCGACGTGATCGCGCAGACAGTCGAGCGCCAACGCTAGCTGCTCGGCCAGCAGCTGCAGGTGATCTGATTGCAGGCCGGCAGCACGCTGCCGCAAACCGCGCTCCGCCTGCAGCAAGGCTGTGATGTCGGCCGGCGCGATACGGTTGGCCAGCTCGTGTACGATCATGCGGATATCGCTGCGCTCCAGTAACGGCCGCTGCCGTGATGTTGCTGAACCTCTGTGTTTCACCGACGGACGAGGTGAACGCCTGCCGGTTGTCTTGCGCGCCATCGGCACTCCCAATGATTTCGGGCGAGCCTACGTCAGATCAACGGCGGCAACAAGGGGCGCGGCGCATGTGCACGGCACTCTGCATTGTGCGCCCCTTGACCCTTCGGAGGTGTGGGCTTAGAAGCTCAGCACGATGCGCCGCCCGAGCGAAGTGCATGGCCTCGCTGTCCCACATGGCCGTGCTGCTCAATTCTGACGAGGACTGGGTGTGACCACGCCGGTGGAGCGGTTGCGCTTGCTGTACGAGGTCAATCGGCGACTGACGACGTTCGTCGACCTCGACGAGTTGATGCGCTACTCGACCCGCCGGACGTGCGAGCTGTTCGGTGCCGACGGTTGCGCGCTGCTGTTTCTCGATCGCGAGAAGCGCGAGTTCTACTTTCCAGTTGCCAGCCAGGGGGCCACGCAGCAAGCGTCGCAGGAGTGCCTGGCGGAGATTCGCTTTCCCGCCGATCAAGGTATCGCCGGCTGGGTGCACTCCCACGATCAGGCAGCGCTTGTGCCGGACGTGGCCAGCGACCCGCGGTTCTACAAGGGAGTGGATCGGGCGACGCATATGACCACCCGTGCCATCCTCTGCGCACCGCTGCGCAGCCGCTCGGGCAATATCGGGGTGATCGAGGTGGTGAACCCGGCCGCCAGCGCGCTCACCGCCGACGACCTCGAGTTCCTCGAAGCGCTGGCGGGCGATATTGCCGTGGCGCACGAGAAGGCGATGCTCCACGAACAACTGCGGGGCGAAGTCACCGGGCTCCGCCAGGCGGTGCGCGCCGCCGGTATGGGCCTCGTGGCACTCGGTTGCTTGCTCGCGCTCGGCGCTGTCATCGGCCACATGGCGTGGGCGCTACCGCTCAGTGAGCTGCCGACACGCCCGGGGATCGTCGGTGGAGCCGTATCGGCGGTTCTGGGCGTCGCGCTCATCGGCCTTGGGAGTGGTTGGCTTATTCCCACCACGACGGGCCTGCGCTCATGACAACCTGCAGCGTACCCCGCGCGCTCGTCGAGCGCGCGGGGTACGCTGCGGCAGCGCGCTGCCTTACTGTGGCGGCGGCGGGCAGGCCTTGATGCAGCTGCGAAACTGCTTGTAGCACTGCTGCAGCGCAGTATGGTCGACGTTCTCGCGGCAGGTGTCGCGGCATTGGAATGCCTTTACTTGGGCCGCGTCGACGCACGCGTCGCGCTCAGCCGACCGCTTCTCCAATTGCGTGCACGGCTCCTTGTCTGCCTCGAACTGCGTCGCGCAGCCTTGCTTGCAAGCGTCCAAGGCCGCGAGAGGTCCAGCGACGCAGCTATCGCGGCTGGCGCGGCAGCCTTCGGCGCAGTCGTGGCTGACGTTGCGGCACATGTCCTTGGAAACCTGGTAGGCCTCCTGACAGGCTGCCCTACACGCCTGGAACTCCTGCTTTCCGTCATCCTTGCACTGCTGCGTGGATGAGTTGTCGGCGTGCGCCGGGCCGCTGATCCAGGTGGCAACGAGTAGGACGGCCAGAACCGATGCGTGTCTCATCAGACTCCTCCTTGGCCCCCCGGAGAGTGTTCCCTATAACTGCTACGCTCGCGGGCGCAGTTATTCAAGAAGGTTGTGCGGAACAATCCCCGATTTGGGGGCCCCACCAACGGCCGCAGGCCAGCGAAATGACGCCGGCCGCAGGGCCTCTAGCGCTGCGTCGAGAGGATCGCGGTCGCGGCGGCGCTCCACACGCCGCCGGTGCCGTGGCAAATCGCCACTTTCGCGTCCTGCACCTGGCGCGGCCCGCACTCGCCGCGCAGTTGGCGCACCGCCTCGATGAGCGTGAAGATGCCGTACATGCCGGTGTGCGTGTACGACAAACCACCGCCGTTCGTGTTCATCGGGAAGGCACCGCCCGGCGCGGTGCGCTGACCGGACACGAAGGGTCCGCTCTCGCCGGGCTTGCAGAAGCCGAGCGCTTCGAGGGCAAGCATCGGCACGATGGTGAAGGCATCGTAGAACTGGGCGACGTCAATGTCGTCGTGGTCGACGCCGGACATGCGAAACGCGCGTTCCCCGGAGACCACTGCGGCGTCCCAACGGGTGAACGACGGCATCTGGCTGACCATCTGGTGGGAGGCGCACTCACCGGTGCCGAGCACGTACACGGGCCGCGTTGCCAGATCGCGGGCGCGCTCCGCCGAGGTGACGATGACCGCGCCGCCGGCGTCGGTGACCAAGCAGCAGTCGAGCAGGTGGAACGGCCAGGCAATGAGTCGTGAGCTCAGCACGTCGTTGATCGTGATCGCATCGCGCATCGCCGCCTTGGGATTCAGCGCTGCCCACTTGCGCGTTGCGACCGCGACTTCAGCCAGTTGTTCGCTGGTCGTGCCGAACTCGTGCATGTGGCGGGTCGCCAACATGCCGTAGCCCGTGGCCGGTCCGGATGCGCCGTAGGGCAATTCGAACTGGTTGTTGGTCGAATCGTCGCCCCAACGCGGCGCCGGCATGGCGATCCGCGAATAGCCACTTTCGCCGTGGGTGATCAGCGCCACTTCGCACAAGCCGGCGTTGATGGCAGCCATGGCGTGCTCGACGTGCAAGATGAACGAACAGCCGCCGACCTGCGTGCCGCCGATGAAGCGCGGCCGGATGCCGAGGTACTCGGGCACGTCGTTCGCCATGTTGCGGCCGGAGGTGAAAACCGCGTCGATGTCGCTCTTCTTGAGGCCGGCGTCAGCAAGCGCGTTGTGAGTCGCCTCCATATGGAGTTGCAACGACGATTTGTGCGGCAGCCGTCCCAGCTCATCGGATTCGGCGGCGCCGACGATCGCCACGCTGCCGCGCATCTTCTTGGGGTCGAAAGGCATCAGCGCCCACGCGGCCGGAAATGGGGTAGGGTGATGTCCGCCGTGATCTCGCGAAAGGTAACTTCCACTGGCATGTCACAGTGGACCTTCTGAGGGTCGGGTTCGACGCCGACGATGTTCGTCATGAGGCGCGCGCCTTCCTCCAGCTCGACGATGCCGATGACAAACGGCGCGGGCAGTGGGAAGTTCCGCGGCGGCCGGTGATTGATGACGAAGGTGTGCAGTCGGCCGCGGCCGCTGGCTTCCACCCACGTCACGTTGCGCGACAGGCAGTTGGGACACAGGGGGCGTGGATAGAAGTAGTGCTGCGCGCAGTCACCACAGCGCTGGATGAGCAGCTTGCCCTGCTTGGCGGCATCCCAGAAGGGTTTGGTCTCCGGGGTTGGCTTCGGGATGGGTCCAGTGTACGCGTCGGCCATGACGGGGCTTCGCCGGAGAATTGGCGAGCGTTATAGGAACGGGCGTGCAGTGGGTCAAGAGGAGGCATTCAGTCGCCTTCTCCTGGCGGCGTATCGAGGGGCGTCTCGCGAGAGAAATCGCAGTCTCGAGTGAGGACGAGAATGAAGATCGTTGTGCTTGATGGCCATACATTGAACCCAGGAGACAATCCGTGGGATGAGTTGGCGCAGCTTGCGGAGCTGACGGTCTACGAACGCACGCCGCCCGAACAAATCGCGCCGCGAGCCGGCGACGCGGACATCGTGCTCACCAACAAGACCCCGCTCACGGCCGCGACCCTGGCGCAGCTTCCACGCTTGCGCTTCATCGCAGTGCTCGCCACCGGCTACAACGTCGTGGACGTCGCCGCCGCCCGCGCCCGTGCGATTCCGGTGTCCAACGTTCCCGAGTACGGGACGGACTCGGTTGCGCAACACGTCTTTGCGCTGCTGCTGGAGCTGTGTCACCACGTCGGCCAGCACGACGCGGCGGTCAAGGCCGGCGAATGGATTCGTTCCATCGACTTCTGTTTCTGGAAGACAGCGCCGCTCGAGCTGAGCGGCCTGACCATGGGCATCGTCGGCCTGGGGCGCATCGGCGGGCGCGTCGGGGCGCTGGCACATGCCTTTGGAATGAGCGTCCTGGCCGCCGGCGGGACGCGCCGCGAGGAGCCAGGGTATGCGCCGTTTGCCTGGACGACGGTACCCCAGTTGTTCGCCACGGCGGACGTAATCAGTCTGCACTGTCCCTTGACCGCCGACAACGTCCGCTTCGTCAATCGTGACTGCCTGCAACACGTCAAGCCGTCGGCATTCTTCATCAACGTGGCGCGCGGCGGGTTGGTTGACGAAGCCGCCCTGGCGGAAGCATTGAACGCCGGGCAGCTTGCGGGTGCAGCGCTGGATGTCGTGTCGAACGAGCCGATGCATGCCGACAATCCGCTGCTCACCGCGCGCAATTGCATCATCACGCCGCACATTGCATGGGCCAGTCTGGCGGCTCGGCGCCGTTTGATGGTTGCCACCGTCAAGAACCTCGAAGCGTTCATCGCCGGACGGCCGATCAACGTCGTGAACTGACGGGTGTTGTGGTAGCGTCGGACGCCATGGAGCCGCTGCGCCTCATCGTCTACTCCGACTACCTGTGCCCGTGGTGCTACCTCGGGACGGTGCGGCTGAACCGGATCGGCGCCGAGTTCGGCGCGCGTGTGCAGTTCGAGTGGCACAGCTTCCTGTTGCGCCCGCAACCCGACCCGCGGCGCACTCTGGAGCAATTCCGCGCCTACACGCAGTCGTGGCAACGTGTCGCCGCCGAACCCGACGCGCCAGCATTTCGCGTCTGGCAGGGAGACGCGGGGCCGCCCTCGCACAGCCTTCCGCCGCATCTGGCGGCGAAGGCTGCAGCGCGGTTGGGCGCAGAGGCATTCCAGCGCATGCACGCAGCGCTGCTGCGTGCCTATTTCACCGAGAACCGGAACATCACGGATCGGGAGACGCTGCTCGCTGTGTGGTGCGAACTCAATCTACCGCAAGACGCATTCAGTTACGTCGATGACCCAGGGTTGCTGCAGGAGACGACGGCGCAATACCACGAGGCGCTCGAGCACGGGATCGGCGGCGTGCCGGCCATCCGCGTGCCGGGCCGCGCCGGCGCACTCATTGGCGCGCAACCCGTCGAGACGTTGGGGCACTGGATCAACCGCCTGCTGTCTCTGTCTGCGTCAGCGTAGCCGCAGCGCGCACCGCCGCTCACTGCCCAGCGCGCGGCGTGAACTGCGTACGCAAGAATGCGTCGAACGCACGATCCGGCAACCAGCGCCGCAGCCCCATGAGGAAGCGGGCCGCCATGGTCACGGGATAGCGCGTCTTCGGCTTGCGCGCCGTGATCGCCTTTTC
>Ga0335069_10014848_pt1 | contig 10898 bp, 4 predicted proteins | sample Lox_Sample_11_FD_206714 | JGI IMG/M metagenome (GOLD analysis project Ga0335069, IMG submission 206714) | Soil microbial communities from Loxahatchee National Wildlife Refuge, Florida, United States - Lox_Sample_1.1 | ecosystem: Environmental > Terrestrial > Soil > Wetlands | place: USA: Florida... | reverse complement strand
TGGCATTTTTATTGGCTGGTGCTTTGGCACTGTGCGGATGTCAAGGAGTTACGCAGCAATCGACCACCCCGCCCCCTCCGCCTGCGGACATCACAGTGGTGAATCACATCATCTTCATGGCCCAGGAAAACCGCTCGTTTGACAGCTACTTCGGGCAACTTCCTGCGTATTGGCAGGCGAATGGATATCCGGCGCAGTCCCTGGATGGTTTGCAGAACGGAGCGTCAAATCCCGGTTACAACGGGGCGCCGTCGGTCACGGATTACCACTTCGCCACCGAATGCATTGAGAACTTGAGCCCTTCGTGGAATGAAAGTCACGTGGACTGGAATTTGAATGACCCGACCTCAAGCACGCCAGCCATGGACGGGTTTGTTCATACTGCGGCGGCCTTTGCGACCAGCGAGAACCAGAAAGGCGTGCAGCCGCAATATACCGACGTGCAGGGCTATCGTGCGATGGGCTATTACGACTGGACGGACCTGCCTTACTACTACTTCATGGCGTCTAACTTCGCCACTTCCGATCGTTGGTTTGCGCCCGCCATGGACCGCACCCAGATCAACCGCATGTACCTGATGGCAGCTACGTCGCACGGGTATGCGTATCCTCCCGGCAGCAATGCGAATGATCAGGGACCAATCGATGTCCCTACAATTTTCGACGCGCTCACGACAGCCGGAGTGAGCTGGAAAATATACGCCACCGATGACAGCTGTGGGGCTCCGCCGCCCGATAAGCAGCAGCCGACTGGACAAGACTCGCCCCCCAGCGGCGGCTTTTGCACTTACCTGACTCAGTTCGCCAAGTACGCGTCGGGTGGACTGCCTTCAAACGTCGTGTCAGCTTCGGAGTTCCTTACCGATGCAGCGGCGGGAACGCTGCCCTCTGTCTCCTTCATCGAGCCGGGGTACTTGTCAGGGCGGGATGAACATCCGAGCAGTGGGACCAATGTGCAGGCGGGAGCCGCCTATGTCGCTTCGTTGATGAACGGTCTCATGCAGAGTCCGTCGTGGAAGGACTCGGTATTCATCCTGACGTATGACGAGCCAGGTGGGACTTACGATCACGTGCTGCCGCAGCCTACGGTGAACCCCGATGGCATCTCACCGGTTGATTTGAATCCAGGGGACATCTGCTACGGCGACACGACGGACGCAGTGTGCAATTTTGCGTACACTGGCTACCGCTTGCCGTTGATGGTGGTTTCGCCATTCACGAAGAAGAATTATGTATCGCACACGGTTGCGGACTACACGGCAATCTTGAAATTCATCGAAACCCGGTTCAAACTGCAGCCCCTGACTCAGCGAGATGCGGCGCAGATCGACATGACCGAGTTCTTTGACTTTACGAACGTGCCATGGGCTACGCCGCCGTCGAACGTCCCTACTCAGCCCTCCGGCCCAAGTGATGGGGGCGGCCCGTGCAATTCCGCAGTCCTGGGTTACACCGGAAAATAGGAAACAGAATCTGAAGTCCATCGAGCACCCGCTCGGGGCGCGCGATGGACTTCTGCCTTCTTGGACGAGATATTCAGAGATACCTACGGATTGATGGTGACGTCGCGAGCGACGTAGCGAGAGTCTTCCAGATTGGCGATAACCGTGACGTTGCTTCCTATGTGCAGGTTGTCGTCTGGCGCGGAAGACGATCGCAAATAGATCTCGTAGGTCCTGTGATCAGTTGAAGAGTTCAGTACCACAAGTCCGGTTCTTAAATCGAGGTGAACGACCTGTCCGCTGAAGGTGTAGTTCACGCCGGGACGAGCCAGAATCCGAATCTCCCGCGCCACCTCGCGGCCGCTGCCCTCTGGAGTGAACTGGACAGCTACGAGACTGCCTTCTCTTATGGTGGAGACCGGAACGGTCTGCTCGCCTGACATAAGGCGGGTCGATGAGGTTACTCGAACCCGAAGGGATCGCGGGGAGAGAGTATCGCGCAAGGTCAATTCGCCCCTATCCGCACGGTAGCGGACCACCACTCCCTGGCTTTCGGCAATAGCTGCAGCTGTTCTTAGGCGGATGCTACGGGCAAAAACCATCTTGCCGTCGAGCATGGTGTCGATATAGATGCGCTGACCTTCTCGCAGATCCGATGCGGAGGCCTCTTTCCCACCGTTGTAGATGCGAGTGCGGGGATCGAACAGGATGCGCTCGCGTCCGCCACCGAAAATGGAAAGCGTGATCTGATCTCGTACCCTGTCAAGTTTCTCTATAGTTCCGCCGACAAGTGTGGCTTTCCCCGCAGGTACTGGAGGCAGATCGGGAATCATGGTCAGCGGGTCGGCTACGATGGCCGACTCTGCGGGCTGTCCGGGTTCAATGGGCACATTCTCGGCGCCGGAATTGGCGGCCGTACTGGTGCTGGCGGAAGAAACTACCGCCGATGGAGGCGGTTCAGGTGTGATCTGGGCATATCCAGCCGCAACCCAAACCAGCCCTGCAAACGTAAGTCTTGGAAGAAAACGAAGCATTCACACGTCCCCTCGAGCAGACTTGTGTCCGCGCAGCCATTGGATGCGAAGTTGCTGGGCAAGGTGGCCGGGTTCGCGGAAGAAAGTGGTTGAAAAGGCGAGATTTACGGCAAACGGTTTCACACGTACCGCATCCAACATGCGGTCCCGAACTCATTTGGCTATGCACGAGCGGAGGCGTATGGCAAGCAAGCTCTGGCTTCTGATTGGATTCATTGCGTTGATGAGCGTGACGGTGTCTACCCTCGCCCATGCGGGAGACATCAAGATCACGATCCCGCGCCGCAGCAAACTTACCCCTGTGCAAAGGTTGAACCGCGAGGGGGTGGAAGCGGTGCGCAAGCACAAATACACCAAAGCGGAAGGCCTTTTCTACAAGGCTTACTTGTTGGACCCGGATGACCCGTTTACGCTCAACAACCTTGGCTACATCTCGGAGTTGCAGGGCCAGCTTGACCGTGCACAGCGGTATTACGAACAGGCGGCCGAGCAGTCGACGGATGCAGTGATCGATGTGGCAAGCTCGAAACGCGCGCAGGGACGTTCGGTGAAAGAAACACTCGCCGCGACGGGACAGCCACTCGAAATCAATCATGCCAACGTAGAGGCAGTGCGTTTGCTCTCGCAGGGGAGAGCATCGGAAGCAGATCTTCTGCTGCAAGAGGCGCTCAAGTCGGATCCCACGAACATCTTTACCCTGAATAACCTCGGAGTGGCCAAAGAGATGGAGGGAGAAGACGAAGAAGCGTTGAAGCTCTACGATCAGGTCGCAGGGTCGCGCTCAGATGCGACCGCGGTGGTCACGACCGCACACATGTGGCGCGGACGCCCTGTCAGCCAAATGGCGGCGGATAGCGCAAAGGCGCTGCGGGCACGGCTGGCTCGCGCCAATGATCGGAATGAGCAGGTTGCGGAGCTAAATCTACGCGGAGTGTCTGCAGTGAACCGCAACGATCTGCGCGCCGCGGATGAAGACTTCCGGAAAGCATACGCCTTGAACCCAAATAGCGCGTTCACGCTAAACAACATTGCCTACGTTGCGGAACTGGAGGGCGATCGCGAAACCGCGCAGTTCTTCTATGATCGAGCTCGCCAAGCCGGGGGCGCGAACGGCGTTGTGGGTGTCGCGACTCGGCGTACTGAGGAAGGCAAGAAGTTGTTCGCGGTGGCCTCGGACAATGATTCGTTAGTGCAACAGAAAGTCGAGCAGGATCGGGAGGCTGTGCGACGTCTTCATGAGCCTGTGGCCTTGAGACGACGGGACAACAGTATTGTGGAGGAATCTATTCCGCCGGAAGCGAATACACCTCGCCGGTCTGAGCAACCGAACGGAATCGAGCCGCAGTAATCTCTTAGCTTTTCAAATACGAGTCGGTCTCCTGGAACCTGCCGATGTCAGATTCAGGATCGTAGAAGAAGTGTCGAAGCAGGTTGGTGAGATACCGCCAGAGCGTGTTGACGTTGGTTCGATACCAGCAGCAACGAGTCATGTCCGGCGAAAGCCCGCAGAGAAACTGAAAGCTGTTCAAATCGGCTGGAGGTTGCGCCAGCATGGCGGCTGCGATGCGGTGGTTACCGTCGAGAATCGTGAGAGGGCTGCGATCGTCGACCCCAATCAGCAGGACCGTAGGATTCACCAGGCTCTCCTGGACTGAGTCGGTCAAACGATCGAGCTTGCGAAAGAATTCATCTTCCTCGGAGTCAGACCACTTCGTGCGCAGGGCTTCAATCATATCGCTCAGATAGAAGCTGCCTTGGGCGACGCGGCGCCACTGCGCCCGGGGGAAGAATCGAATGCGATCCAGATCCTGACGCGTCAGCTGGACCTGAAACCATTGCGTGTCCTCCGGCAACTCGCGCCACATCGCGCCTCGCCGGAGAAATAACAAGGCTCGGCGGAGGGCGTTTTCGCGGTGACTTTCGAGGTCAGGCTCGCTGACGAGATGAAGAAATTCCTGGTAGTCGCGAAACTCGGGATGATGAAACTCGCTGCGCAGAAAATCCGCGATTACCTCATGCTCGCTCAACGAGCGCAAGACTCTAAGACTGGGATAAGTCCGCAGGACTTCGGGCGGAGCCACTTCGCGTTTCAGCAACGGGAGCGCTACCGTGATCAGCAGGACGAGCATCAGGATTAACTGCACCAGGATCACTTGCCGCAGTGTCTGATGGAACACGCAGATGCCGAGCACGAGCGAAGCGCTAAAAGCCAGCTGAGCCCAGCTCGTATTGGCGATCTTGCGCGACATCTCGTAGGTGATCATTACCGAACTCAAAGAATAGATAGCGGTAGTGATCGCATACAGAATCAAAAGCGGAGCCAGGCCTCCGTGATTGGCGACTTCAAAGTGCGCGCCAAAGATCATCCTCCACAGGAAACTGGGGACGGCCCACAGGCCCAGGATCAACACGAAAAGGATCAATGACACCATGGAGAGAGACATGAAAAGCACCGGACGTGCTTCCCGATCGTTCTGGCGCGCGCTGGCCGAGACGGGGAACATGGTGTTGACGACAGACCATGCGCACATGTTCACGAGGCGTCCTACCAGGGAAATGGCAGCGTAGAGTCCGGCCTCGTCAGAGAGGAAAAAGTGCTTTACCAGCACGATATCGAAGTTGTTGATGATGACCTGGCCAGAGAAGAAAACGATGGCTTGCAAGCCTTCTTCAAACGGTATGGGAACCCGGTCTTGCAGGGACATGGAGATCGGCGGGCAGGGTTTTGCCAGAAAGTAGGAGAGGAAGACGGCCAGTACGCTGGCGAGAACGGCCCCGGTGACTCCGAGACCCGCGTTGATGAGGAGTAGCGCACCCAAGAGCCGAACAACGCCCTCGAGCATGAAATTTATAGCTAACGGGCCAAACGCCTGTACGCCTTGGATGTAGCCACGCCGCACGCCTAGAGGGATGTAGAAGGCCGTCGCCGTTGCCAGTAGCGTGATCAGCAACGTGCCGGGAAGGTTGAGATAGCGCGAAAGCGCCGCGCGAAACAAGAGCAACAGAAAGCCGATGCCGATGCCGGCGATCCACGCCCGCTGATGCAACAAATTGAAGACCGAGACCTTTTCGCTTTCGGTTTCGCGACTCGCGACATACTTGGCACAGACGACCTGAAATGTCAGCGTGATCGCCGACATCAACATCAGCAACGTGTAGACGGCTGTGGTATTTGCAAATCCTGTTGGGCCCAGCAGCCTGGCGGTGGCCACGTTGTAGACGAGGTTCGTCACGCCGACCAAGCCAGATCCTGCCAGCAGCGTCAGGCTGCCACCGAGAAGCTTCTGGCGGGCTGTCTTGGTTTGAGCCGAGGCGCCCCCTCTCACTCTCCATGCGGCAGCCGTCCCAGCGAGTTTACGAACGAACTGCATGTATCGAGGCTCCATTTAGAAAAGGGTGAAGTGCACGACCGGAAGAATCGTGCTGGGGGCGGAGCCAGGAAATCCATAAAAAGTCTGTTGCTGTATTCCCAGGGAGAATCGCATGGGATAGGAGACCGGAACTTCTCCGCTACCATCCTTCAGACTGCGCCGCAGGGGACGCGTGTAGGTGACGAGGAATTCACTCTGCGCGTTATCGTAGTCATGGAAGCCGGAGCCGCGAGAGAGCAGGAATGATCCCTGAAAGCTCCAGCTGGAGTTGGCGCGAAAGTCGAAGCGGCCGCCCGGCAACAGGGCCTGTGCCGTCACGTACTGCGTGGTTTGCACGCGCCAAGAGCGCAAATAGGAAGCGATCGCGGCCATAGTGAAGCGATTGCCGAATTTGCGTTGCAGCCCGACATAACTCGAAGTGGTGAAATACTCTTCCACGAACGGGCGGAACAACAGATCACGGGCGGTGTACCCGGTGATCAGAGAAGTCTTGCCCCAGGGCCTGCCGACGGTGAATTCGATGTTTGCTCCAAGATCCCTGGAATGCTGGTTCTGGTCGGTGAAGGGTCCGGTCTCGTGGGTGGCACTACCTGCAAACGACAGCCAGTTGAAGAACGAGCTGCTATAGACATACAGAAACTGGCGAAACAGATTCTGGTTCATGAATTTCGGCGAAATTGTGTCACGGCGTATGTTGAATTGCAGGCCGCCGTTGAACGTGATGCTCTCTCGCCCCAGATGCAAGACAGGCGCGATTCCGCCATTGAAGATGGTTTCGTAAGTGTTCCGATCCTGGACGACGCCGATGCTCGGATACAAAAGACGTCCGGTGGTCAGCCCCTGACCGACGAATCCCGTGATATCCGGAAGGCCGCTCAAGTGGACGCGATATCTCGACTCGGCGAAGCTTTGATACGAATGTCTCGGCGGCGGAAGTTGGCTGGGATTCGCGGTGACTTTCAGTAATCGAGCGTCGAGAGTATAGACGTTGATATCTTCCAGGGAAGGACCAAACACAGCCTCAGGGACGAAACTGAGGGTTTGGTTGATCTGACGGCCTTCCTGGTCGGCAGCAATGTATTGCTCGATCTGGGCGCCATTTTTATCTTGCTCACCAGCGGAACTGCTAGCCTGCGCAAATGCGGAGAGAGCGTGCAGGGGATCTTGCCTCTGCCGGTAGAGATTGGCTGACGCCATCATGTAGTCGAAGTCGCCGCGATTATCGGCAGCTGGGCCCAGCGTCGACAGAGCGGCTTGCGCTTTGCCGGTATCGCCCTCTGCGAGGTATGTATTGGCGAGTCCGATCGCAACCGTGCGATTGTTTGCCCCCGATTGCTTGGCTTTGTCGTAGTAGGTCTCGGCGAGGTCAAAGTCATGCATCGCGAGAAAAATGCCCGCGGCACTGCCCAGATCTTCCGCTGTAACGTTGGGGTCATTGTCGGCCCGAGCCTCTGCGAACCCCAATCCGATCTGGCGGCGTGCTTCGTCATAACGACCTTGCCGCAGGAAGATCTGCGCGATGGCGAGACGTACGCTTATGCGGTCCCCATCTGGCTCTTCCAGGGCCCGCGAGAAGCGCAGCATCGCCGCATTGCGATCTCCGAGGGTGAGCAGCGCGTCCGCGGTGGCAGTGAGAATCTCCACTCGAGTTCCACCGAGACGCTCTGCCTGCTGGATATCGTGCAACGTCTCTTGGCGAGCACCCTGCTTGGCATGGACTTGGGCCCTCAAGGCGTAGACAGAAGCATTATCGGGCGCCAATTTCGCGGCAGCGTCCAAGGCTTCGATCGCCTCCGGATAGCGCCTGAGCCGATAAAGCACGTCGGCGTAAGCGAGTTCAGTGGTCAGGTCGTTCGGATTCTCCGTGAGCGCAATCCGATATTCGGTGGCGGCATGTGGGAAGTCCTGCTCCTGTCGAAAGGCCTCTGCGCGCGCCAGATGCCAGGTGTGCGTGTTCCCCAACGACTTCTGGGTGGCGTTCAGATGAATCAAAGCCGGGCGCGGCCGGTGAAGCTGTAGGTTGGCGTAGGCGAGTCCAAGGTGCGCTTCGGGATAGTGCGGATCAAGCTTCAGTGCCGCTTCGAAATCCTTGACTGCCTGCCCCGCCTGCCGCAAATCATTCAGCACAAAGCCGCGATCGGAGTAGCCAATCGCCATCTTCGGATCACGTTCAAGCGCCAGCGTGTAATCCTTCACCGCCTGCTGAAGATCGCCAGTGTGGGCATGGATGTTCCCCGCGATAAGCGGCAGATCTTTGTCGTTCTTGAGGATGGGATCGTACTTGTTAATCAGCGCAAGCGCTTCGTCGTAGCGCTCAAGGTAGTAGAGGTCGTAGACGAGATAGTCGACGCCCTCCCGGTCGTTAGGTAGTTTCTGAAGAACTTCATAGCCCAGCTTCGCCGATTCAGCGTAGTCTTGCTTGAACGTCAGGTAGCGTTCGTGCTCCCGTGCAAGTTGCGGGTTGTCATTCATCTTGCCAGATGCGCGGTCGAGCCAACGTTTTGCGAGGTCGAGGTCGTGAGCTTCGATGGCTGCGTTGGTGCCACCCGCGACGATCAGAGCATTCGTCGGCATACGCTGAAAGGCGTCTTCATAGTTCGTCTGCGCCAGACGGAAGTTGCGCTGCGCTGTGTAAAGGTCGCCAAGCGCCAGGTAGGGAGTAAAGTCCTTCGGGTGCGCAGCTTTTGCGCGGGAGAACATCTTTTCAGCGAGCTTCAGATCTCCCGAGTCGCGCGCCAGATAGCCCAGCGAGGACAGCGCCTGCCGGTTGTTGGGATCCATCTGCAAGACTTTTTCGTAGGTCTCACGGGCTGCATCCTTCTGGCCCATCTTCCACATGAGCGTGCCGTAATTCATGAGCGAGTTCACGTTGGAAGGAGCGAGCGACAACGCTTCTTTCAGATCGCGGTTTGCAGCGTCCAAATCGCCGGATGCCGCCTCCACAGCCGCGCGCAGGCGCAGCATCTCAGATCGTGATGAACCGGTAACGTCGACCTGCCGGATCGCGAGAGCCGCTGCGTCAAGTTGCTGCTTCGCGTTTGCGGTATCGTCCTGCCGCACGTACAACTCATACAGGTTCAGACGGAGCTCCACCGGATACAGCGGGCCCTCTTGAGGGCGGGGTGGTGAGTTGCTGATCGCCAGCTTGTATTCATTGATTGCTTCGTCCAGGCGATCCTGAGACTCCGCAATAGACCCCAGGATGGCATGCAGCCGGTAGTGATTCGGATCGATCTGCCGGGCTGCTTCCAGAAAGGGCGAGGCGGCATCCGCCTGGCCGATGTTGACCAGGGCCTGTGCGGCGCTAAGTTCTAACCCGATGTTCCCCTTCGCAGCTTTCGCGAGGCGGGTGTAAATGTCGGCGGCTTCTTTGGGTTTCCCAGCCAACTGGTAGGTGTACGCGAGTTCCGCCATAGCATCGGCGTTTTTGTTTGAAATCGCCTGGAGGCTGGCAATGGCCTGATCGAAGTTACCCTGATCCCGATATTGCTCCGCGATGGCGCGCAGTACATCTGGATCGTGCGGGCCGCGGCTCTTGGCCCGGTTTAGATATTTCGTTGCTTCGTCAGATTGACCGAGCCGGCTGTACGCGCGGGCCAGCATGAGATCGGTGTGCGCTGTGGGCTGGATGGCTTCGGCACGCTGAAGCAGGTCGGCCGCACGCTTGGGATCGCTGTTCAGCATCAGCTCTCCGGCGAGTTGCAGGCTATTCGCATCTCTCGGATTCGCGGCCACAACTTTTGCTAGTAGTTGCTCAGCTTCCCGGTCGCGACCCATCTTCACGTACGTTTGCGCCAGTCCGGCAAGGCCATTCGCGGAGTTGGGGCGCAATTGAAGCCCGCGATTGTATGAGTCGACGGAAAGCTGATAGCGCTCTCCCAGACGTGCGGCGTAGCCCAGCAGAAACCAGAGATCAGGGTTTTGCGGCGCCGATTTGGCGGCCTGCTGAGCGTAAGAGATGCCGGCGGCATAGTCGCCGCGCTTGAGTGCGTCATCGGCAGCGCGGGCCTGACGAGCCACGTCGATGCCCGAGCCCCAACTGAAGTCCTGCGTGGACTGTTGCTGGTTCCCGGTCTTACTTTTTGACTGCTTGTTTTGCGTTGATGAGTCGGACTGGCCGCCCACTTCGAACGTCTGGGCAGCACTACGGCCTACCAGGCCAAGTGTCATGACAATGCAAAAGCTCGCGAGCGGAAGTCGGCTTTTCACGTAGTCACCACTGCATAAGCATTTCTGAAATGCGGTTCTACCGCGTGATGGTTCCTGCGGTTTTTCTCTGATGCCAAGTCCTGTCGTAAGTTTGCTTTGGAGACCGGGAGAAGACGGCGGGGGCGAAATCGCGATAAACCCCTGGCGGCGAATGCGAATCAAACGTGCTGCTCGAGGGCACTCGGGCATCAACCCATGAATCAAAGCCCAGGTTATTCGAAAGGAATTCCGCTGCTAGCCATCGTTTTGGTTACGCTGGCGGTGCACGGTCCTCTGCTGCTGATGCAGCTACCATCGGGTTCGTTTGACGCCAACTTCCACATGTTCCTGGCGTCGCACTACGCGCACCACTGGTTTAATCCGTGGAATGAAAAATGGTTTGCAGGGTTCTCGCAGACGACCTACCCACCGCTTACGCATCAATGGATCGCATTGGTATCGAATCTAACCGGCCTGAAAATGGCATACATGATCGTGCAGCTAGTGGCGGTTCTGTTACTGCCGGTCGGGGTGTATCGATTTTCACGCATCTGGGTTGAGGAGCGTGCCGCCAGTTACGCCGCTCTCGGCACCGTGTTCGTTGGAGCTTTAGCCTTCTTGGTATATCAGGCAGGACAGTTGGCCACGGTCGCCTCCGCAGCGCTTTACCTTAACGCGCTGCCGTACTTGTACGGGTGGTCCACCCAATCTTCGTTCCGCGCGCTGCTGAAAGGGGTCGCAATCGGCCTCGCGGCAGCTGCGGCACACCACGTGACGCTGATTTTCGGCATTGTCTTCTTCGCCGGTCCGGTCTTGTGGGTGGCATGTATCGATGCCCGTGATGAGCGCGTGAGTGGCACTCT
>Ga0335069_10014847_pt1 | contig 10899 bp, 11 predicted proteins | sample Lox_Sample_11_FD_206714 | JGI IMG/M metagenome (GOLD analysis project Ga0335069, IMG submission 206714) | Soil microbial communities from Loxahatchee National Wildlife Refuge, Florida, United States - Lox_Sample_1.1 | ecosystem: Environmental > Terrestrial > Soil > Wetlands | place: USA... | reverse complement strand
GGGAAACGGGGAGGCGGTGTTGAAAACAGGGCAAATATAAACCCGATACTCATGTCACTCGACTTTTTGGGAGGGTGAAATTCGCTGAGTTTTGGGGTTAGGAGAGCCGGCGCCCAGACAACAGAGGCGTTTTGAGCGGCGGCGTGCGCGGCGGTGGGGCCGGGTGTGAAGTGGAGGGTTACGTCCCGTCTGAACCCGGGATTCCCGTGGCGCGCGCTCTGGACGCGCCGCGTCGCGACTCCTCGAGACACTCGGACCCGACTACGTGCGATCTGGACAATCGCCCAGATCGGGGCTCACAAAGCTTGCCGCTTCGTTAACTAATACAAAATGACCTTTTTATATTTATTTCAGGTAGAGATGCTCACATTGCCCAATGCAGGTGCGGGACTGTTGCCCCACCGATGCGGCTGGGCCCTGCCACGCTGGGCGCGCCGGCGGGGGTGGCAGGGCGTACAATCAAGTGCTGGCGGGCGGGCCCGCGGTCCGGCGGAGCGCTCGCCTCAAATTCGCCTTTGGAGCGCATCATGCGGACCTTGTTCCGAATCGTTCTGGTTGCCGCGGCGGTCCTGCTGCTCGCGGTGATTTGCCTACCGTTCCTGATCAGCGCCAACCAGTTCAAGCCGATGCTGGAAGCGAAGCTGACCACGGCCATGGGCCGCGAGGTCGCCATCGGCGACCTGAAGCTGTCCCTCCTCTCCGGCGGCGTGGCCGCCACCGGCCTGTCCATCGCCGACGATCCGGCATTCGGCCAAGCCCCGTTCGTGGAGGCCAAGTCCCTGAAGATCGGCGTGGAGTTGTGGACGCTGCTCACCAGCCGCAAGCTGGTGGTCACCAGCCTCGTGGCCGAACAGCCCCAGGTGACGCTGCTGCAATCCGAGTCCGGCGATTGGAATTATGCCAGCCTAGGCGCCCCGCCGAAACACGCCGGCCGGGGCGCGCGCGTGCTGCCGGCCTCCTACGGCGATGCGCCCGCCGCGCCGTCCTCCGGCGCGCTCGACCTGGGCGTGCAGCTTCTGAAGATCACCGACGGCCATTTTTCGCTGGGAAAGACGGCCGGGAGGCAGAAGCCTCTGGCGCTCGAAAACGTGGAAATTGAGGTCCGCGATTTTTCGGCGGCCGCGGCGTTTCCCTTCTCGCTATCCGCGAAGGTCGCTAGCGGCGGCGCCATCAAGCTGGAGGGAACGGCCGGCCCCATCGACATGGGCAACGTGCCGATGACGCCGGTGCAGCTCACGCTCGACGTAACCGCGCTCGATCTGGCGGGAAGCCCGCTGGCGGCGCAGTCACCCGGGCTGGCGGGCGTGGTTTCGTTTCACGGCTCCGGCAAATCCGCCGCGGGAAGCCTGACGCTGGATGCCGCGCTGAAGGCCGAACACCTGAGACTGGCCAAGGGCGGGCAGCCCGCCAAGCCCGCGATGGAGTTCGATTTCACCCTGGCGCATGACATGCGCAAGCACGCCGGGGCGCTGCAGCGCGGCGACCTGCACGTGGGCTCCGCGCTGGCTCACCTGACGGGCACGTATGAAGAGAAGGGCGATACGGACACGCTGGCGATGAAGTTCGCCGGCCCGGCGATGCCGGTGCAGGATCTGGCCGAGCTGCTGCCGCCGCTGGCGGTTGCACTACCGCAGGGCTCGTCCCTGCAGGGCGGAACGGCCACCGCGAACTTCACGGTGAATGGGCCGCCGGACAAGCTGGTGACGGCGGGTTCGCTGGCCGTGAACAAGACCAGGCTCGCGAATTTCGACCTGGGCGGCAAGATGTCCGCCATCGAAACGCTGGCCGGCATCAAGGGCGGGCCGAACACCGACATCGATAACCTGGCCGCCGATGTGCGCATGGCGCCGGACGGCATGACGGTGAGCAACCTGCACTTCCTAGCGCCGGCGATTGGCGAGCTATCCGGCGCGGGAACGGTGAGCCCGGCTAATGCCCTGAACTTCAAGATGAGCGCCACGCTGCACACCTCCGGCGCGGCGGCGATTCTCAGCAAAGCGGCCGTCCCGTTCGTGATTCAGGGAACCGCGCAGAACCCGGTGTTCCAGCCGGATGTGAAGGGAATGGCCAATAGCGCGGTACAAAGCCTGAAGCAGAACCCCGGCCAAGCGGTGGACTCGATCATGAATTTGTTGGGGCGGAAGAAGAAGCAGCAGTAGGTACTGCCCAGCAGTAGAAGAGGATCGCCGCGCGCAGCACCCGAGGGGCGCCTTGGGCTCTCCGGAGAATGGGCAACCTGCCGATGCCACCGCACCAGGAGAGTGAAGTCACTGGCGCTTGGGGTTTGGGCGGGAGTGGATTCGCGCTCACTTACGTTCGCGGCCCGGCGTGGGGGCGGTGGCTCTCTCTAAAATCCCCGCTTACACCAGCACGGTGAAGGTGGCTTCGGTTCGCTCCACCGGGCGGTACAGCGTGTCCCGCTCCACCGGTTCCCGGCCCGCCCGGCGAATCAGGGTCAGCAGTTCGCCGCGGCGCAGGCCCTGCTGGGTGGTGGCGCCGGCGTCGTGGTAGATGCGCTCTTCCACAATCGTGCCGTCGATATCGTCAGCCCCAAACCGCAGGGCAATCTGCGCAATGCGCGGCGTCATCATCACCCAGTAGGCCTTGATGTGCGGGATGTTGTCCAGCATCAGCCGCGCCACGGCGATGTTCTTGATATCGTCGAACCCGGTGGTCTTCGAGATGTGCTGCAGCGGCGTATTGTCCGGGTGAAACGCCAGCGGGATATAGGTGACGAAGCCGTGCGTTTCATCCTGCAGCGACCGGAGGCGGACCAGATGATCCACGCGGTCCGCGTCGTTTTCAATGTGCCCGTAGAGCATGGTGCAGTTGGAGCGCAGCCCCAACCGGTGCGCCTCGCGCGCGGTCTCGATCCACTCGTCGCCGTCGATCTTGTGGTCGCATATGATGCGGCGGACGCGCTCGTCGAAGATCTCCGCGCCGCCGCCCGGCAGCGAGTCCATGCCGGCGTCGCGAAGGCGTTCCAGCGTCTCGCGAATGGAGATCTTCGTGCGGCGCGCCAGGTACCCGATCTCCACCATGGTGAAGGCCTTCAGATGGACCTTCGAAAACCGCTGCTTCAGGCCGCGCAGCATCTCGCAATACCAATCCAGGGTCAGCTCCGGGTGCAGCCCGCCCACGATGTGGAACTCGGTGACGGCCTCGCTCCAGCCCTCGCCGGCGCGATGCCACACCTCGTCCAGCGACATCGTGTAGGCCTTCGGGTCGCGCACGCGCTTGCCGAACGCGCAGAGGCGGCAACTCGCCACGCAGACGTCGGTCGGATTGATGTGGCGGTTGACGTTGAAATAGGTTGTGTTCCCGTGCAGCCGTTCGCGGACGATGTTGGCCAGGTAGCCGAGCGCCAGAATGTCGTTCGTGCCATAGAGCAACAGTCCGTCGTCGAAAGACAAGCGTTCACCCGCTTCCACTTTGGCGCGGAGGGGAACGAGGCGCGAATCTTCAAAACTCACTTGCATCCCTAAACACCGGGCCGAAACAGGATATCGGCCGCCCAGAAAAGAAAGAATAGCACGCTCACCCAACCGTTCATGGTGAAGAAAGCCGCGTTGACGCGCGAGAGGTCGTTCGGTTTCACGAGGCTATGTTCGTAAAGGAGCAGGCCCGCCACCGCCGCAATGCCGGCGAAGGCCAGCGCTCCCAGATGCAACTGGGCGGCCAGCGCCGCGAGGCAGAGGAGCATGGCCAGGTGGAGCGCTCGCGCCACGCGCAGGGCGCCGGCGATTCCCATGGCGCGCGGGATGCTGCACAGGGCCTCCGCGCCGTCGAACTCATAATCCTGGCAGGCGTAGATCACGTCGAAGCCGCCGGTCCACAGCGTCACCGCGGCGGTGAGCCAGAGGATGCGAGGGTCGAGCGAGCCCGCAATCGCGATCCACGCCGCGGCCGGGGCGATTCCCAGGCTGAACCCCAGCACCAGGTGTGAAAACGAGGTAAAGCGTTTCGTAAACGAATAGAAGAAGACAATGGCCAGCGCCACCGGGGCGAGCCGGAGGCACAGGCGATTCAGTTCGCCCGCGGCCAGGAAGAACACCGCCGCGGACGCCGTCACAAAACCCCAGGCGAAGCCGCGGCTCAGGATGCCGGCCGGCAGGTGGCGCATCCTGGTGCGCGGGTTGCGCGAATCGATATCGGCATCCACCAAGCGGTTGAACGCCATGGCCGCGGAGCGCGCGCCCACCATGGCGACTACGATCCACGGCAGCTTGCCCCAAAACGCCGGCGCGGCCAAACCCGCGCTCCGCCACGCCAGCAGGGCGCCGGTGAGGGCGAACGGCAAGGCGAAGACGGAGTGCTCGAACTTGATCATTTCGAGCGTCAAACGGAGGCGTTTCCAAATCATGCGGGCGGTTGTTTTATTTTACCGCCCGCGGCCTTCATTCGGTATTATGAGGGCGTGCCGCGGCGAGGCTGAGCCCGGCGCGTTGCGTAGAAAGGAACTTCGCCGCATGCTGGAAGCCTGCTGCCTCTCCGACCAAGGCTGCGTCCGCGCCAATAATGAAGACTGTTGCCGCATCGCGCCGGAGTGGGGGCTGTACGTTCTGGCCGACGGCATGGGCGGCGCGAGGGCCGGCGAGCGCGCTTCCTCACTTGCGGTGGATACGGTGATGGAAGCGATTGGGGCCGCCGCGAGCCGCGATTCCCAGGCCCTGCTGCGGGCCGTGGAAGAGGCGAACCGCCGCGTTTCAGAAGCCGCGCACAGCGACCCGGAACTGGAGGGGATGGGCACCACTCTGGTGGCGGCGCTGGAAATCGGCGAAGATCTCTGCATCGCGAGCGTCGGCGACAGCCGCGCCTACCTCCTCAGTGGTTCCGGCCTGCGCCTCATCACCGACGACCAGACCTGGGTCAACGAGGTGGGCCGTCCTCTCGGCCTAGACGAAGAAACACTGCGCACCCACCCCATGCGCCACGTGCTGACCATGGCCATTGGCGCTGTTTCCCCGCTGAGCGTGAACTATTACGCGGTGTCATTGGAGCGCGGCGCCCTGGCCATGCTTTGCACGGACGGTTTACACGGCGTGGTGGAGGATTCGCGTCTGGCGGAGATTCTGGCAGCGGGACGCGAGGGAAACCTGGAGGATTGCTGCCAGGCGCTGGTGGAAGCGGCTAAACAAGCCGGCGGTCCCGACAACGTCACCGTGGCCCTCTTGCGCAAACGCTAGGTTGGCGGCGGCGCGGGCGGTGGCAGGGATCGTGATCATGATTGAACCGGGCTGCTGGTTCGTCAACCCGAGCATCGGGCTCACGGTTGTCCAAACCACCGAAGCGGAGCGCGCGCCGTAGGTGATAGTGGGGGAGCAGCGCTCCGTAGCCGTGAAGGTCAACTCCCCCGCGGTCAGCGCCGGAGCTGCGCCATTCGGAGCTACCGTGAGACTGAGACGCGCGGCGGCGGCCAGGCCGGTGATGCTGACCAACACCGGAGGCCGGCCGAGAGGCTTGGCATGGAGGCCCGGCCCTACAGAAACGCCATGGTTTTCACGCCGGAGACTTCGAAGGGCCTCCGGCATCTGGGGTTTTTGCAGTGGGCTTTGTCGTCCAGCAGTACCATGTAGCTTTGGGCTTTGGCGAACTTGGCGCGGTCTCTTTCGTCGGCGCCGGGTGGGAGGCGGTCCTTCTTCTTGCGGACCATCCAGCGCAGCTCGTAGGTTTCCACGGTGCGGCAGAACGGGCAATTCAATTGCGCCGGTTTGGTGGCGGATTGCTCGGTGTAGTAGGCGCGCTCGTCCATCTCAGCGCTCCGCGACGGGGATCCAGGTCTGGCCGTCGGGATTGCCCTTGTACTCAGCTCGCGGCCGGATCAAGCGGTTGTTGCGATACTGCTCGAGGATGTGCGCCGTCCAGCCCGACATGCGGCTGACGGCGAAAATCGGCGTGTAGAGGTCGATGGGAATGCCGAGCGCGTAGTAGGAAGACGCCGAGTAGAAATCCACGTTGGGGACGAGGCCCTTTACGGATTTCACGGTTTCTTCCATGCGGCGCGACATCTTGAACAGCTTCTCATGCCCCGTGCGGCTGCCCAACTCCTCGGAAAGCACCCGGAGATGCGTGGCGCGCGGATCTTCCGTACGGTAGACGCGGTGGCCGAAGCCCGGGATCTTCACCTTGCGGGCCAGTGTGCTCTTCACGCGGTTGGCGGCTTCGTCTTCATCGGTCAGCTCCAGCAGCCACTTGATGACGTCCTGATTCGCGCCGCCGTGGAGCGGGCCCTTCAGCGCGCCAATGCCGCTGGTGACGGCCGAATAAATGTCCGAAAGCGTGGCGGCCGTCACGCGCGAAGCGAAGGTGGAAGCGTTGAGCTCGTGATCCGCGTGCAGGATCATGGCGACGTCGAAAGCGTGCTCCATGACGTCGTCGGGACGCTTGCCAGTGAGCGCATAGAGGAAGTTGGCCGAGAAACCGAGCTTGGGATCGCCCTCCACGATGTAAAGGCCCTTACGCAGGCGGTCAAAGGAGGTGACGATGGAGGACGTCTTGGACATCAGCCGGACGGCCTTGCGGTGGTTGGCTTCGGCGGACATGTCCTGCGCTTCAGGATCGTACAGGCTCAGCATGGAGACGGCGGTGCGCAGCACGTCCATGGGGTTGCCGTTGGGGACGCCCTTCAGGAAATCGATCACCGGCCCAGGCAAGGCGCGCTCCGCCGCCAAGTCCTTCTTCAACTGCTCCAGTTCGCCGGCCTTGGGCAAAAAGCCGTTCCAGAGGAGGAAGATGGTTTCCTCAAAGCTCGCATTATCCGCGAGCGTGTGAATGTTGAAGCCGCGGTAGCTGAGAACGCCCAGGTATCCGTCGATGTAACAGATTTCGGACTCGCCCGCGATAACGCCTTCCAAACCTGCGCCGGTGGTTTCCATGTCTTATTGTTTCCTGAAATCCTATTCTATAGCCACGCGCCGGCGGACGTCAGCGGAAAAATCAGAGTAGAGGCAGCGGCCTCGGCAGAGGCCTGGCGCGACTTTGCCGGGAAGACGCGCTGCGTATCCGGGAAGACGCGCGTCTATAAGGAAACCGTTTGGCCGGTCCGGCAGGAACGGTAAACGGCATCCACGAGTTCGAGCGCCTGGTAGCCCTCCTCGCCGGCAACCAGGGGGCGGCGGCGGCCGGCGATGGCGTCTCCGAAATCCCGGAACTGGCGTTCGAAAGGCTCCACGGGGATGGCCATCGGGTCGGACGCGCCGGAAAGGGAGGGCGTTGCCACGGGCGCGGGCTCGCCGGAGTCGTTCTCCACGTCCCAAACCGTGAGCTTGTCGCCGGAAATCACGGCGGTTCCTTTGGTACCGTGGAACTCGGTGCGCTCGGTGTAACCGGGCCAGAATGCCGTGGCCGCCTGGATCACGCCGGTGGCTCCGCCGGCATATTGAAGCACGGCGCTCACCACGTCCTCGGACTCGATTTTGTGGGCCGCGCCCAATTGCCAGAAGCCGAACACTTGGCGGACGGGACCGGCCAGCCAGCGCAGAATGTCCACCTGGTGGATGGCCTGGCTGATGAGCGCACCGCCGCCCTCGGTCCGCCAAGTGCCCTTGATGGGCCGCGAGTAATACGCATTGGAACGGTACCACTTCACGTAGCAATCGCACTGCAACAGCCTGCCCAGGCGGTTCTCCGCCAGGGCGCGGGCCAGAAACAGGCTGGCGTCATCGAAACGGTGCTGGCTCACCACGCCCAGCAGGATGCCGGCGCGCGCGGCCGTCTCCATCATCCGGCGCGCGGTATCCAGGTTTGTGGCCATGGGCTTCTGCACCTGGACGTGCTTGCCGGAGCGGGCGCACAGCTCCACGGCTTGCAGGCGGTAGTCCGGGAAGGTGCAAACGTCCACGTAGTCCACTTCGGGGTGGGAGCAGACTTCCGCGGCCGTGCGCAGGAACTCCGCTCCGTGGCGCGCGGCGAAGGCGCGCCCGGCCTCCTCATTCACGTCCGTGCAGACGCGCAGCCGGAAGCCGATGTTGCCATAGGCGCGCGCATGCATGTGGGAGATGGCTCCCGTGCCGATGATTCCGACGTTCATAAACGAATATTCTAGTGCAGGACGGAAGACGGCCCAGCCGGCGCGGCGGGCGGCGGCGGGCCGGCACAGACCCGGCGGCCAGCCCGCGCCGGCCTGGCCCGCTGATTATTGGCCCAATGCCCGCTACAATAGGGATGCAATGAAGCGTTACCTTCTTTTCGCGGGGGCAATAGCCGCGGCGCTCACCTTGAGCACTTGCAAGAAAGCCGAGCCGGCCGGAGTGGCGGCGACGGTGAACGGTTATGCCATCACCTACGCCGAGCTCGACAAGGTCTACCAGACCCAGTATCCACAGCCCGTGGAAGGCGCGGACGAAGATCTGCTGAACACCCAGAAGCTCGACCTGCTGAGCAGCCTGATCACCAACGAGATCATGCTGCAGCGGGCCAAGAAGCTGGGCCTGGCGGCGGTGGACGCCGAAGTAGAGACCGAGTTCAACAAGATGAAGGCCCCTTACACGGAGGAGGAGTTCCAGAAGCAGCTCGCGGAACGCAAGCTGACCGCGGCGGATTTGAAGTCACAGATCCAGCGGCAGCTCACCGTGGACAGGCTCGTGAACGAGGAGATCGGCTCCAAGATCGCCATCACGGATGCGGACGTGGCCAACTTCTACAACGCCAACAAGGCCAGCTTCAACCTGGCCGAGGCGACGGTGCACATGGCCCAGATCCTGGTGACTCCCGCCCCGGACCCGGAAGTGCGCAACCTGAAGAACAGCAAAGCGCAGAATGACGCCGAGGCGCGGATGAAGATTCAGGACATCTACGCGCGGCTGCAGCGCGGCGACGATTTCGCGCAGGTGGCGCAGAACTACTCCGAGGACCCGAAGTCCGTGGCCAACGGCGGCGATATGGGGTTCGTGCCGGAATCCGCCCTGGAAAAAGCCAATCCCGAGCTGCGCAAGCTGGTGATGTCCATGCAGCCCGGCTCCATCTCCCAGCCCATTAAGACCGAGGAGGGGTACCGCATCCTGAAGGTGATCTCCAAGGAGACGCCGGGCCAGCGGGACCTGAACGATCCGCGCGTGCAAACCAACATCCGCGAGACGCTGCGGAACAGCAAGGACCAACTGCTGCGCGCCGCCTACTATGAGGTGGAGCGCAACAACTCCAAAGTGGTGAACTACCTGGCGCAGCGCATCGTGCAGGACGCGGGGAAGAAGTAGCCGTTCAGCGCGCCGCGGCGTGGGTGCGGGACGCCCCGCGCTTCTGTGAGGCGGGCGGCTTGCGGGCCGGCTGGCGATTGAGCAGGCGCTTGATGGCGCGTCCAAGCTGCGCCGCCTCGGTGGCGCTCTTGGCAATCACCACGTCGGCGCCGGTGGTCTCCGGAGTCAGGTTCAAGGCATCCACCTGACCCGAGATCAGAATGACGCGCGCCTGGGCGCTCACCTTGCGCAGCCGCACAATCAACTCCACGCCGTTGGTGCGCGGCATGTGGTAATCGAGTACCACCAGATGGAAGGCGGACGCCTCGAAGTGCTTCAACCCTTCTTCGCCGGTCTGCGCCGCCGTCACATTGTAGCCAAGCTCCCGGAGCAGTGCGCCGCGGACGAGTAAACCATCTCGATTCCGGTTGATCAGGAGAATGTTCGGCGTGGGTTCGGGCGCGGTTGTCATGAGCGAACTGTGCGAGAGTAACAGAGCCGTAACGGGAGTGTCAACGAATTTTTATCGCCTTGTAAAATCGCAAGATGGAGATCTTGACAACGCGCGCCAATCGTGGACAGTGGGAACACGCGACGTAAAGAGCCGGTTCTGTTTTGCTATTCCACGGCGCGCGGCGCGCGATAGCCCGACTTGGCCACAATGGTGTACTTCACCGGCTTTCCTTTTTCGTCCTTCATGGGGAGCTGCTCATTGGTGGCCGGGTTCACGAGTTCGACTTTAATTTTGCGGAAGGACCCGTCGCGTGTCTGGTTGGAGGAGGTGTAGGTGATGACGTACTGCGCGCGGAGCGCCGCCTGCACGGCCTGGTAGATGGAGGGAAACTCGCCTTCGAAGCGCGGGAAGAACGACTGGCCGCCGCTCTCCGCCGCGAAGGTGCGCATCTGATTGTCGGCCTGCAAGAAGTCCAATTGCTGCATGGAACTCATACGCGATTCCGCCACCAGGCGCAGGGACTGCATCAGCCCGATGGAGTAGATGGGCACGCCGTTCTGCTGCACCGCCTTGCGGGTCTGGTCGAAGGTGACCTTGCTGAAGGTATCCACGCCGCTGGAGATCAGCACAATGGCCTTGCGTCCTTCCAGGCCGGCCATGCGATCCGTGGTGTCCACCAGCGCGTCAAACAGATTGGCCTCGCGCCACGTGGCGATCTGCAGGCGGTTCAGGGCGTCCTGGATCTTGGCGTGGTCGTTGGTGAAATCCGTCAGAATTTCCGGTTTGATGTCATAGGCGATGACGGCGCAATAGTCCTTGGGCTGGAGCGTGGAGGCGAAACCGAAGGCCAGTTGCAGCGTTTGGTACCACGCGGGGCCCCAATACTGTTGGTAGAGGGCGCTGAACTCGATGAGCATGGCCACGGTGATGGGCGCCTGGCCCATTTCCACCTTGCTGATCTTCTGCGGAACGTTGTCTTCCAGAATGCGGAAGTTGCCCGGCGGAATGCCCGGAATGAAATGGCCCTTGTTATCGAGGACGGCGGCATCCACCGTTACCAGCGATACTTCGGAATTGAACTTGGGCAGCGCGGTGACGTCGGGCTCCGCGTTCTTGCGGCTCATGCGCGAGGGAATCTTGGGGAGGTCCGGCTCCGCGTCCGGGCTGGCGCTCGTTGGCGGGGCCACGGGAGCGGCGTCCTCCGGCGGAGGATTCCGCGGCCTGGCGACGGTGGGGCCGCTGCCGCCCGTCATGGGGCCATCCTGGCCAGCC
>Ga0335069_10014846_pt1 | contig 10899 bp, 7 predicted proteins | sample Lox_Sample_11_FD_206714 | JGI IMG/M metagenome (GOLD analysis project Ga0335069, IMG submission 206714) | Soil microbial communities from Loxahatchee National Wildlife Refuge, Florida, United States - Lox_Sample_1.1 | ecosystem: Environmental > Terrestrial > Soil > Wetlands | place: USA: Florida... | reverse complement strand
TCTGGGCTTTGACACTTGCGGCCCGTCGGAGGTGGAAGGTTTCGGCGAATTCCCCCCGGCCGACGCGGTATGGAACACGGCAACCCGATACACGGTCAACTGCCTGTACAAGAAGGAGGTGACCGGCTATCCGGCGGACGTGAAGATGACCATTGCCGGCGGCAGCCCCGCGATCCAGATGGGCACCAAGTGGATAGGAACCGACGGATGGGTCTGGGTCGATCGCAGCGGCTTCGACGCGTCCAACCCCGAATGGCGCAAATGGAAGTCTCTGCCGGAAAACCTGTGCAAGGTCCAGCTCACTGTGTCGAAGGAGCACCGGCGCAACTTCCTTGACAGCGTAAAGTCGCGCAAACCCACCATCACACCAGTCGAGGTGGCGCATCACTCGCTCATTCCCGGCCACCTGGGGCTGATTTCCATGCTCGTAGGCCGCAAGCTGCACTGGGATCCCGGAACGGAGCAGATTCTGAACGATCCGCAGGCGACGGAGCTGTTGTCGCGGCCCTATCGGTCGCCGTACAAGCTGGCATAGATGTGTGGTCTCCGACTTTCCGGCGTCCGCATCGCGGACGCTGAAGAAGGTGGCACACGGATGTCGTAGGCTGGCGCACGGCTCCATGCCTGTAAAGCCGATAGAATCGTAAGAGAGCGCAGATCGCGATTGCGCTCCGGGATTCATGGCGCCAACCATCTTCATTTCGGCGGGGGAGGCGAGCGGCGAACGCTACGGGGCCCTGCTGATCGAGGCGCTGAAGGAGCGCCTCGCCGGGAGCGGCCGCAGCGCGCGCTTCGTCGGGATGGGCGGCCCGAACATGCTCGCCGCCGGCCTGGAGCCTGTCGTCCGCGCCGAGGACATGGCGGTCATGGGCATCACGGAAGTCGTGCGCCACCTGCCGCGCATCTACCGCGAATTCCGCAAGCTCAAGCAGGCGCTGCACTCGCCGCCGCCAGACGTCGCCGTGCTCATCGATTTTCCTGACATCCATTTCAGGCTGGCGCAGGAACTGCGTGCCCTCGGCGTCCCGGTTATCTTCTTCGTCAGCCCCCAGCTCTGGGCCTGGAAGAAGCACCGCATCAAGCTGGTCCAGAAGTACGTGGACCGCATGCTGGTCATCTTCCCTTTTGAGGAGCCGTTCTACCGCGAGCACGGTGTCACGGTCGAGTTCGTCGGCCACCCGCTGGCGGAATTGGCGCTGCCGGCCATCGCGCGCGACCAGTTTGCGGCTGAAAACAGGCTCGATTCCGCCAGGACGTGGATTGGCCTTCTGCCCGGCAGCCGCGCCAAGGAGATCCGCGACAACCTGCCCGAAATGCTGAAATCGGCCCGCGAACTCGCGGGGCGCCACGACCGCGGCGCACTTCAATTCATTCTCCCGCTCGCGTCCACGTTGAATCAGGCGCAACGCGAATTCGTCCGCGGGCTGCTGGAAAAGCAAGGTAACGGGTTGAGTGTCGGCCTCGTTGACGATGCCCGCTCCGCCCTCTTTCATGCCCGCGCCTCGGTGGTCGCCAGTGGCACCGCGACGGTCGAAGCGGCCCTCATCGGCAATCCGTTCGTGGTGGTCTACCGGGTTTCTCCCATCACCTACGCGATCGCCCGGCGGGTGGTCACCGTGCCCCACGTGGCCATGGCCAACCTGATCGCCGGCAAACGCCTGGTTCCGGAACTGATTCAGAACGAATTCACCGCATCCAATATCGTCAGGCATCTGGAACCCTTGCTACCCGACGGGCCCCGTCGGCAGTCCATGATGAAGGAATTGGCTGCAATCCGGGGTCTGCTGAGCCGGGTTGGGGAGAACAGAGCCGGTGGGGGAGCTATCGGGCGGGTTGCCGAAATCACTCTCGAACTGATGTCGACACAGATCCCGGCGGCCCTGGAAGCGGAGGTCCATTCCTAAGGCTTGAGGCTGGGCAGGAGCGCATACGCAGGCTGTTCGTGTATCGACCCGGGCAGGCTGCCAAAAGGCGGCTAAACTGGTGCAGACAGAGATGATGGGAAGACGAATGATCGGTTTTCGACGGAATTGGCGGCTGGGGGCCGCGTTTGGCGTTTTGGGCATTGCGCTGGTTGCCGGGGCGCAGCGGCCTGAACGGGCCGCTCTCCATATCACCGGCTACGTCATCAATGCGGACCTCGATACCCAGGTGCACCACATCGCCGCCAAGACGGTGGTTACGTTCACCGCGCCGGAAAACCAGGAGATGGTGAGCTTCGGTTTTCATCCCGCTCTCAAGGTCACCAAAATCACGGATGATGCTGGAAAGGTGCTTACCGGTGAGCGTTCCGCGGACGGCACCATTCGCGTGGCCCCCTCCACGCCGTTTGCCAAGGGACAGAGCTATCACTGGACCTTCGAGTACGAAGGAGTCATCACCGGCAACGAAGACGGCCCAGTGGAGGGTCTGAAGCTGGCTGCCATCCAGGAGCCCATCACCTACCTGTTCTATGCGGCCCGCTGGTTCCCGACCACCGGCTACATGACCGACCGCTTCACTGCGGAGATGCACATCAAGGTGCCGCAGGGCATGCGCGTGTTCGCCAGCGGCAGCACCGGGCCGTCGAAGCCGGCGACGCTCACTGGCGGCAAGCCGGGCGACGAATACGACTTCAACTGGAGCAGGCCGGGATTCCCGGGCACGGTGATTGTTGGTCGCTACGTGAACCCCGCGGTAGCCGGTCCGGGGAACGTAAAGGTCTATCTGACGGTGGCCCACCAGGCCGCGGCCAATGAACTGGCCCAGACCGCGACCAAGGAATACGACTTCTTCACCGACAGCTTCGGAGCGCCGGAAACGTCCCACCTGAATGTCGTGGAGATCCCGGACGACACGCTGCCCGCGGTTTGGGGGCCGGAACTGGCGGGGATGATGGGGGGACGCGTGGGCGACAAATCGGGCATCCGCCTGCTGGCCAACACCATCGCGCACCAGTGGTGGGGCTCGGAAGTAAGCCCTAAAACGCTCAATGACGCCTGGATCACCAATGGCATGGCGCGCTACGGCGAACTGATGTACGTGGAAGAAGAGAACGGCAAGAGCGCCATGCATGCGGCCCTGCAGGACGTGGAGGCCGGAGCGTTGGCCTACGATACGATTCCGCTCTCCAGCGCCAGTCGCCTGAGCCCGTTCTCCCCCGAGTTCCAGTCCATGACCCTGGAGAAGGGCGCCATGATCTTCCACATGCTGCGGTGGGAGATCGGCGACAAGTCGTTCCTCGCCGCGCTCAAAGGCGCGTTGAGCCAGTACACCGACAAGGGTATGACCACAGCCGATTTCACAAAGGTGGCCGAGGCACAGAGCCAGCAGCAGTTGACACCCTTCTTCGCGCAATGGGTCGACGGCACCGGGGCCCCGCAGTTCACCAACAAGTACGCGGTCTATCGGCTCGGAAACAACAAGGGCTTCCGCACCATCGGCGAAATCAATCAGGACCTGGACCTTTTCCGCATGCCGGTGGAACTGCGCGTCGAAACCGACGGCAAGACAGAGACGCAGAAGGTGGACGTGGTCGGAACCAATTCGCAGTACGTCGTGGATACCTTTGGCCGGCCGCGGCGCATCGCCATCGATCCGCAGAATTGGGTGCTTAAGTCCACCCCCGATCTGCAGGTGCGCATATCCATTCTGCGCGGGCAGCAACTGGTGGCGCAGGGCGACCTGGCAGGCGCGCTGACCGAGTACCAGAAGGCCCTCGAAGCAAACTCGCAGAGTTCACTGGCCAGCTACCGCATCGCCGAAGTGCTGTTCACGCAGCGCAATTACCAGGCCGCGGTGAACGCCTATCGCGACGCCCTGCGCGGCGACGGCGACCCGCGCTGGACCGAAGTCTGGAGCCATATCCGGCTGGGCAACATCTTCGACGTCACCGGCCAGCGCGATCGCGCGGTGAATGAGTACCGCCTGGCCATACAGACCAACGACAACACCCAGGGCGCGATCAACGAAGCGCGCCAGGATCTCCAGAAGCCCTACACGCGCCCCGCGGACCAGTAGCCCGCTCCTTGGGATCTATGACTTGTCTTCTTTCGCAAATGGCTGAGGGGCCCTTCAATTCAGGTCATTGTCCTTGGAATACTTTGTGCCTTTCATTGTGATCTCGGCAGCGAGCCCCTTGTCTGTTAACTGGTACATGTAGATTCCCTCCGAAACCGACGTTGCGCCCTGCAGGGCCCCGCCCTTCTCTGGGGAACTTTTGGCTGCCGCCGAGGCTTGTCCGCCGAACTGCCAGCCGGAGTTCACGAAGCCGTTGAGCGCTTTTTCGTTGGTAAACACAAAGACAACGGTGAATTTCTTGACTCCAAACCCAAGGCCGCCCTGGAGCTCAAACATGTTCATGAATGTTTCGCTCTTGGTCTTGTTGTTCACGGCGACCCCTTTGCCCTTGCCCGACCCGGCAAAGAGAATCTTGATGCCTGTATTGCTGAAGACCGCATATCCGGCGGCGTTTTGAACAGCCTTTCTGGCGGCTGGTTGCGCCGAATACAGGCGTTGAAGTGAGTCCTGGGCCATTTTGCGAATTTCTGTCTTTTCTTCTTCTTTATCATCGGCGGCGACAGCTCCCACCGCTAACACGCACAACACTGCTGCGACCAATGCCTGAGTGAGTTTCATGTGCACCTTCCAATTCTCTATGCGGGTTATGTTGTGATCTCTAATTGGCTGAGACCGGGATTCCCAAAGAGGCGATCACCGATTACTGATCGCCCTGAGGAGGAAGTTGCCAGACTGCCATTGCCACGGTCGTGGAGAATTGCCGGGCAAGAACCGGCCCGATCCTATCCTCGTTTGTTCGGGAGAAACCGGCTCAAACTCAAGACCTGCAACTGCGTCAGGCGCCCCAGAACTGCTAGAAGAAGATGCCAAATCCAAGAATCGGCCCGTGCATCGTGGGACTGATCGTGAGAGTTTCTCCCCTGACGGTATTCGTCTCGCTGAAATGCATGCCGCCGTACCCCATCGCAAGCCCAAAATGACGGGCAAACTGCCACTCAGCGCGGCCCGTTGCCGTCACGTCCACATCCGAACCAACGCCGAATCCTCCGCCATCGCCGTGGAGCAGGATCCGCCATTTCTTGCCGAGTTGCCGGCGGTAGGTCAAACCCAGGAGAGGATCCCAATAGCCGGGGGAACGCCTTGTGCTTTCCGATGCGGTGGTGGCATGAATGTCCAGGGCCAGGCGCCGGAATCCACCCTCTACGTACAATCCGGGAACCACTTCCCGGCCCCCCATGGCATCCCCGAATACGAAATCGAGGTCAACATTAGCGAGTGGGGATTTGCGTTCAGCGCTGAGAGCAGCCCACATGAACAGAAAGTCCACAGACCACTTTCCCGGTTCAAAGCGCGCGCCGCCAAAGTATGCCCCGTTGAAGGAGGTATCCGTACTTCCGGAAGGACTTACTTCCGGGTTGCTCGGGAGAGGAGGAAGGGTGAAACTCGCGCCGAATATCGGCGCCCAGGCCAGCGCGGGATAGACACCGATGCGCCAACCGTAAGGCTGCTGTGCGGGCTTCTCAGATGGCGGAGAGGCAGAGGCTTGCTCGTCGAAATCTGGCGCGACCGAAGGGACAGTCCCTTCTTCTGTGGTCCAGAAGATACCCGGGGTGCTTCCATGCACCTCTCCCGCAACAGGCGAAGACTGGGCGAGAGCCGGGAAGCAACAGAGAAAGAAGAACAAGAAGAGCAACCAGCAGCCATTTTGGTCTGGTTTCATAGGACCTCGCACTGAAACCGGAAGCCACAGTTTTCCAATGAGTTATTGGACCGAATAACCGTCAACTTGTCGTCTGGCAAAAGTAGCAGCAGACGAATACATTCCTTTCGAACCAATTTCCATTCCCGGGGGGAGCCGAAGACGTGGATGGGTCGAACACCGCGGGAGAATCAGGAGAGCGTTCCCCTTGCATTTCAAGGGGAAATATGAGATGCTTCCCTCGTAATCCAAGGGGAGTAGATGGACTCCAAACTCGAATTCCTGCGCGGCACGCTTGACGTTCTTATTCTGAAGGCTCTGATGTGGGGGCCGTTGCACGGTTACGCGATCGCCGACCTCATCCGGCGGCAAAGCGACGATGCGCTCCTGCTCGAAGAGGGCACGCTCTACCCGGCGTTATGGAGGCTGGAGAACAAGGGACTGCTCGCAGCGGAATGGGGCCTTTCGGAGAACAATCGCAAGGCCAAGTTTTACCGGCTCACGCCCGACGGCCGCAAACAACTGCGCTCCGAAGTGAAGACGTGGGAGGCGTACGCGGCAGCCGTGGCGAAGGTGCTGGGCGCGTCGCAGCCGCCGCTGCCTGAGGAGATCGGCTGATGAAACCCACTCCCCTGTGGCGCCGTTATGCGCGGCTGTTCGGCCCTGATCCGGAGGCCGACGTCCGAGATGAGCTGCGCTTTCATCTCGAGTGCAAAATCGACGAGTTGGTGCGTCACGGTCTGAGCCCCGAGCAGGCGCGCAGGGAAGCGGCGCGCGGGTTTGGCGACATGCGCGCGCTGATGCAGATCGGGCGCCGCATGGGCGAGAAGATGGAGCGGCGCAAACGCCTGGCCGATTACTGGACCGACGCTGTGCAGGATCTGCGTTACACCTTCCGCACGCTGCGCCGCGATCGCAGTTTTGCCGCGGTCTGCGTTGTGATCCTGGCGCTGGCCATCGGCGCGAATGTTGCCGTGTTCAGCGTGGTGAATACGCTGCTTCTGCGTCCCCTCCCGTTCCCTGACTCCAACCGGCTGGTGTGGATCGCTCCGCCGCCCAGTCCCTGCGGCATTTCCTGCGCCACGTTCTCGGCCGACGCCTACGAAGAATTTCGCGCCATGAACCGGACCTACCAGGACGTCACCGGCTATGAGGCCTTTACCACACCTGACAACCTGCGGCTCACGGGTCACGGCGATCCACTGCCCGCCACCTCCATCATGGTGATCGGCAACTTCTTCCGGGTTCTGGGAGTAAAGCCGGCGATCGGCCGTCTTTTTACCCCCGAACAGGCGAGCCCGGGACCGCATCCGGTCGCGCTGCTGACCGATGCATATTGGCGCCGTCAGTTCGACGCCGATCCGGCCATCGTGGGCAAGGCCATCGATATGAGCGGAACCCAGACGACCATCGTGGGCGTGCTGCCGCCGAGCTTCGATTTCGGCGCGGTGTTTTCTCCCGGCGCCAAGGTCGACCTGTTCACACCCCTCGATCTCGAAAAGGAACGAAACTGGGGAAACATCGTGACGCTTATTGGGCGGCTCAAGCCCGGAGTGACGATTCCTCAGGCGCTGGATGACGGCAACCGCGTGGCGCCGGACATTTATCAATCCGTGAAACGCCCGGAGACGAAGGGCCAGTACAAGGATGCTTTCATTCCAGTTCGGCTGAAGGATTACGTCACGGGCAAACTCCGGCGTTCGTTGATCGCCTTGTGGTCGGCGGTCGGCGTGGTTCTGCTCATCGCATGCGTGAATCTCTCCAACCTGCTGCTGGCGCGGGCCGCCGCGCGTGGCCGGGAGTTCGCCGTGCGCGGTGCACTTGGCGCGGGGCGCGGTCGCATCGTGCGGCAATTGCTGATGGAAAGCTTCGTGCTCTCCGGCGCGGGCGCGGTGTTGGGGCTGGGTTTGGCAATGACACTCATTACGTGGCTGGCGCACCAGACCTCGGTCGCGCTTCCGCTGCTGAGCACCTTGCGCATAGATACGCGGGCGCTCGGCTGGACGGTGCTGGTGGCGCTGGCCGCCGCATTTCTCTTCGGGCTGATTCCGGGACTGAAGATCGCATCGGGCAACCTGCAGGAGGCGCTGAAGGATTCCGGCCCCGGCGCGGGCGTGGGCCGTAAGCACCAGCGCATCCGCAGCGTGCTGGTGGTCACCGAGGTCGCGCTTGCCTGCATGCTGCTGGTGAGCGCCGGCCTGCTGCTGCGCAGTTTTCTCAAGGTGCTCGATGTCGATCTCGGGTTCGAGCCCGATCATGCCGCCTCCATCCAGGTGGACTACGACGAGAGTGGCAAAACGCCCGAAGAGGCGGGCGCAAACCGGATGGCCGTCTTCGGGCGAATCATCGAACGCATAAACGCGGTGCCCGGAGTCGAAGCCGCGGGCATCGTCGATTTTCTCCCCCTGGGACCCAACCGCGAATGGGACACGCCGTGGCCCCAGGGAAAGAAGCCAACAGAGCGTGAATGGCCGGATCCGCTCGTATACGTGGTAACCCCGGGCTTCGTACGCGCGATGGGGATGCGCCTGCAAGGACGCGACTTCACCTGGGCCGACGGGCCGCGTGGCGAGCGCGTGGTGCTGATCAACGCCTCGGCCGCGCGCATCTACTGGCCCGGCGAAGATGCGGTGGGGAAGATTCTGATGCGAGGTGATGAAAAGAACCATGAGGTGGACCGGGTCGTGGGCGTCGTGAACGATGTTCACGAAGAAAGCGTCGAGGCCTCCACAGGCGCACAAATCTACTACCCTGCCTCGCAGCAGACGCCCGACTGGGCACAGCTTGTGGTGCGCACCAAGCTGCCGCCGGCATCGCTGGCGCCCAGTATCCTCCGAGCCCTGCGCGAACTCAACCCCAGGCAGCCGGCCGCGGAATTCCGCCCCATCCGCACGATCGTGGATCACGCCGTATCGCCGCGGCGCTTCTTCATGCTGCTGGTGGGGGCTTTTGCGGTGCTGGGGCTCGTCCTGGCCACCCTCGGCATCTACGGAGTGATTTCGTATTCGGTGACCCAGCAGGCGCAGGAGATCGGTGTGCGCATGGCATTGGGCGCCGGCGCCGGCCGCATCCAGCGTGACGTCCTCTTCAACACCCTGCGACTGGCCACTGCCGGCATCATCCTGGGAAGCTTTGCCTCCATGGCTTCGGCCCGCCTCATCTCTTCGCTTTTGTTCGTCACTTCGCCGTGGGACTCGCGTGTGTACGCCGCCATGGCGTTATTGCTCGCGGGCGTGGCCCTCCTGTCCGGCTATCTGCCAGCGCGGCGAGCTTCTCGCATCGATCCCCTGCGGGCTCTGCGCGTTCAGTGATCGAACGTCCCGGGCAACAGGCATGTGACCGGCCGAAGGGGATGAGTCGGGCAGGGAGCACATCGGCTGGGCGAGGTTGAAACCCACCCAGGCAAAGCTTGGATGGGGCGCCCGCGCCCGTTTGGATGGTGCACCGCCAGGATCGTTCCGCCGCGGGAATTAGAATGAGCGCGTTCCGATATGTCATTCTCTCGGGGGATTCGAGTGATATCCAGACGTGCTTTTATCGGCAGTTCGCTTGCGGCGACGGTGGCTGCAGCGGGGCCTTATTCCCCGGCGGCGCCCACGCAAAAGCAATCCACATTCATTGATCTTCTGCGCACGCCGGATTTGGTTACTGCGTATGCTGGCCTTCAGCAGCGGATCCCACTGGAGAAATCCAGCCGGCGGTTCGCGGCCAGGAACATCGTCGTTGACTTCGCAGAGCAGCAATCCGGACTGGATGCATACCTCGTCTCGCCCGACCTCGCTCTTACCCATCTGCACGCACGCTGGCGCGCGAAGATCGACGAGGGCCTGCTTTGTTTCGGGGACGACTGGGAGCGCAGCTATGGAACCCTGTGCTGGCATCCCATGGTGCCGGAGCGGGTGATGCCCTGGTACTTCGCCACCTATGACCGGCAATGCCTGCATGGATACGGAGTGAAAACGGGAGCCGCCGCATTGTGCTTCTGGCAGATCGATCCCGAAGGCGTCTCACTGTGGATGAACGTCAGCAACGGCGGAGACGGGGTCGAACTCGCATCGCGGAGCCTGCACCTCGCCACGGTGGTCACCCGGGAAGGCAAGGAAGGCGAGGAACCGCTCGCGGCCCTGCGCGCGCTCTGCGGACAGATGTGTCCCGCGATGTGGCCGTCGCAGGGAGCGGTGTGGGGCGTCAACGACTGGTACTACGCATACGGGCGCAACAGCGCGGAGATGCTTCTGGAGATGACAGACATCGCGGTGGACCTGGCGCCGGCTCGCGGCCCGAAACCCTTCACCGTCGTGGACGACGGCTGGAAGGATGGTTCCTCAACCTTCCCCAGCATGGCGGAATTTGCTTCGTCTGTCCGGAAGAAGGGAGCGCGCCCGGGCATCTGGATTCGCCCTATGCTCGCTGGTTTGAAAACGCCCCCGGATCTCCTGTTGAGCGCGCGACGCTTTGGCGATCGCACGGAGCGCGCCCGCGAGACGGCCTTCGACCCGACCATTCCCGAAGCCATGGAACGGGTCCTCGAAAAAGTGAAGCAGGTAGCATCGTGGGGCTTCGAACTCATCAAGCACGACTACTCTACCTATGATCTCCTCGGAAAATGGGGTAACGAGATGGGCCCCTCGCCCACGCACTCCGGATGGGGTTTTCACGATCGAACCCGCACCAACGCCGAGATCATCCGCGACCTCTATGAATCGATCCGGCGCGCAGCGGGCGATCCGATCCAGATCCTGGGCTGCAACACCGTCGGACATCTGTCTGCGGGCCTGTTTGAGATGCAGCGCACCGGTGACGACACCAGCGGAAAAGACTGGGAACGCACGCGCCGCATGGGTGTGAATACGCTGGCCCACAGGCTCTGCCAGCATGGGACGTTTTTTCAACTCGATGCCGATTGCGTCGCACTGACCAGGGATGTTCCCTGGTCCTTGACGCGCCAGTGGCTCGACGTAGTGGCCCGCAGCAAGACCGTGCTGTTCATTTCGCCGGATCCTTCGGTGGTTGGGCCGGAGCAGAAGAATGCACTCAGGGAAGCGTTCGCGCTGCTGGCGGCCGATGCCGGTCCAGCCGAGGCGGCCAGCGTGTTTCACGGCACCACGCCGGAGATCTGGCGTTCCAAAGGCGGCGAGAAACAATATTCGTGGTCCGGGACAGAGGGCGCATCGCCGTTCCCGTTGTGAGGCCGCACCTCC
>Ga0335069_10014845_pt1 | contig 10899 bp, 23 predicted proteins | sample Lox_Sample_11_FD_206714 | JGI IMG/M metagenome (GOLD analysis project Ga0335069, IMG submission 206714) | Soil microbial communities from Loxahatchee National Wildlife Refuge, Florida, United States - Lox_Sample_1.1 | ecosystem: Environmental > Terrestrial > Soil > Wetlands | place: USA... | reverse complement strand
GCTCGCGATCGATGGCGAAGCGGATGGCGCGGGTCAGAGCGGCAGTGCGCCCTTGCAGATCGGCGCCCTCCGGCATTGAGCCGACAAGCTCCTCGGCGCGCTCGAACATCTCGACGATCCGGATCACCAGCCCATACGGCAGGCCGAAGTCCCGGGCGATCTTGAGGAAGGGGAAGGACGTGCTCACCATGCCGCCTCCACCAGCGTTTGCTCGATCCAGCCGGCGAGCCACGGATTGTCGCGGTGGACCGTCATCAGCCCCGTGCCGAGCAGATTGACGGTGCGCTCCTCGTCGTCCTCATCGCGCACGCCGAACGCCCAATAGATGGCGTGCATCAACTCGTGCAGGAACGTGTCGACCGCCTTCTCCGGGGTGACGAAATCGCGGCGCAGCCTGATCGCCTGCATCTGGGTCGAGCATTCGCCATACCGGCGCATGTCGTGAGAGGTGTCCGCGCTCCACAGCTCGATCGAGAAGCTGTAGCCGGCGACCTTGATGGTCTTGGGCAGGCGCTCGGTGGGGGTCGGCTTGCTCACGCCGCTCCCCCGTCGGTCGCCTTGATGACGCGCGAGTATTTCGCGCGCTCCTCCTCGGTGGCCGAGATGATCTTGAGCATATGGAGCAGCATCTCCTGGCAGATGCCCACGGCGGCGCTCGCCTGATCATCCGGGCTCCTGATGCTCTGCAAGAGCTGGCCGGCGATGCTGGCGACCGAGTTGCGGATCATCGCCTCGATGATGTGCTTCGGGTTGGTGCCCCGGTTGGCCTCCTTGGTGCGCCAGATCGTCATCGCGTGGGCGACTTCGACCTCGTTGCGGGCGATCACCGCTTCCTCGGAATCGCCCTCAAGGTCGGCCTCGATCGCCTTGCGGCGGGTGGCGAGCATGGCCTCGACTTCGGCCAGATCGATCTGATGAGTCATCACTTCCCTCTCGCAATGAGCCGATCGGTCACGCGGCGGAATGCAGCGTCACGCTTGGCTCGCTCTTCAAAGAATCGCTCGGACGCCCGCTCGAAATCGTCCGGCTGGCTTTGCCCCCGCTTCAGGTGCTGCTCATCGAGCTTGACCGGGCGGCTGAACTCGGAGCCGTCGTCGAACTGGACGCCGGATTTGGTCCTCAGAAGGACGATGATGTTGTGGATCTGCAACTGATTGACGAGTGAGTGCCCCACCGAACGGTGCTGCATCAGGTCGATCATGTGCGTTTCGAGGATCTCGACCACCTTGCGAACAGCCTCGACCATTCGCCGCTCGGATTCCTGGCGCTCAGCCCTGCCAGCACGGGAACGCTCTGCGCTCTTTTTGCCGGCGTTATATGAGGCAAGCTCCCGCTTGTGGCGGGGCATGTTGGCGAACATGGCCGCGCGCTTGGCATTGATCTGCGCAAGATCCTCGGCCAAGGACGCATCGAAGCCAACCTTCACTATGGTGGTGCCGCCACGCGGCCCGAAGCGACGGCCTCCCATCACCGTCCTCCCTTCGGCGCGAGCACCAGGGCGAGGCCGGCGTCATTGAGCATGGCCTTGAAGGTGTCGACGGTGGAGGGCATGCCGAGCGCGGAGCGGCCGGCGCGGACGAGGGCGTCGAACAGGCGCCGGTCGATCTGGCCCGCATCATTCTTCGCGATCTCGACGCGGGAGGAATAGAGCGCCCCGTCTCGTAGTAGACCGGCCGCGCGCGCCGCCAGCGCAGAAAGCGGCTCTCCCCAATTGCCATTGCCGCGGAACTCCTCGGGCCAGTTGTCGCCCGGCCGCAGGGCGGCAATCAGCTCCAGGCGGCGGACAACCTCGGCCCGGGGCATGTTTTGCAAATCGGCCGGTTCTGCGGCCAGTTCGCCGGGGTCGCTCACGCCCGTTTTGCTAGAAACCTCAATGGTTTCAGCGTTGTCACCAGATTTGAAGAAGGTTGACCGATCCGGTGCGACGGCCGCTTCCTGATTGACTTCACTCACCTTTTTGCCCCCGTCCTTTCGACGTTTTGCAGAAAAAACCTTTTGTTTTGCAAACCGATGTTCACTCGGCGTTCTTGCGCGCCCGTCGCATTCCCGCGTGCCAAACGCCGTCCTGCTGGTAGTAAACCGTGTCATGGTCCGCTCGGATGCGGGTGTCGATCAGACTCACCGCGGGATCGATCGCCTTGAAAAGCTCGATGCATCCGGTCATGTCAGTGGGGCCGCCGAGGATGATAGTGCCCTCATGCTCGTCGAAATCGTAGGTGAGCCGGTGAACGTAAGTCTTTAGCCGCTCATCGTAGGCCATCACTTCTCTCCCTTGATCCGGCTGAACGCGCGGATGATCGACGCCTCGGCCTCGACGTGGCGGGTGTAGTGCTTGCCCATCCGCTCCGATCGGTCGCCGAGAGCAGCCGCGACTTCCTTGTCGGAGGCGCCAGCACGCGACAGCCATGCGGCATAGGTCACGCGCAGGCCGTGCAGCGTGGTGCCGGCGCCGATCTTGCCGGCGCGCTCGGCCTTGCGCAGCCAGCGGCTCACCATGACCTGCATCAGCTTCTCGTCAGGCCAGCGGCCGCCACCGGCTCGAACGGCGATCAGCCCGTCGGCGCGCTGCACCTTGATCTCGGCGAGGAAGGATTGCAGCTCGGGCAGCACCGGCAGGAGCACGGTCACGCCGTTCTTGCGGGCGCTGTAGCGGACCGCCTTGCCCGTCATCGGGTGATCCTCGAGCTGGTCGCGGCGCAGGCCCACGAGGGTCTGACCGCGCAACCCGGCATAGCGGGCGAGCATGCAGGGGATCAGGATCTCCAGCGGGGCGTTGTCGCGGACATACTGCCACTCGGCGGCCGTCCATTCCCTGTTGGCGGCAGGATCCGTCTCGTTGAGCTTGTCGATGCCGGTGCAGGGGTTGAACGGCATCTTGGAGCGCTTGACCGCCTGGGTGAACATGGTCGAGAGCGCGGTGATCAGGTGATCGGCGAAGCTCGGCCACTTCTCATTGGCCGCGGTGTCGCGGGTGACGTAGAGATCGGCCCGGGTGATCTGCGCCAGCGGGATGTCGTACTCGGGCCGCATGTATTCGTAGGCCGCGAGGTAGTTCTTGCGGGTCGCCGGCGCGAGCTTGGACCATTTGGGATAGCCGTCGCCCTCCTTGCCGTCGATCGCCCCGCAGGTGAACCAGTGGATGAGGCCGCCGAGGGTATCGGCGCCGAAATCGACCGCCAGCCGCTTCTGGAGGCGCGGCCGGTTATAGACCTGCATGCCCTCCGGGGACGCGAAATAGGCGATCAGCTCCTTGCGGGTGCCCACAAAGCCCTTCACCAGGGCGGGTCCGCCGCCCCGGGGATAGACGTACCAGCGCCCGCGCGCATTGACGATGTTCAGCCCTTCAAGCGGCACCTTGTCCACCATTGAGTTTCTCCCCTAAGCGCCGCACCGGAGGCGGCGAGGGCGGGGATTCTTCCAGTTCGGCCACGGCCAAGGAAGGGGGCAGGAGCGGCTCCGGGCTGATTAAAAGCGTGCCATCGGGCTTGATGCCGACGACGTGCTTGCCGAACTTCCGGACCGCCCGCATGGCGCGGATGAGGGATTGCTCGGTGAAGGGCAGCGCCTTGGTCACGGTCAGAACCTCGGCGTGTAGTCGTTGATCGAATGATCGTCCGGCTTGGCGAAGACCACATCGCGGACGAAGCGGTAGATGCCGCGGGCGATGTCGATGCCCTTCCAGGCGGCGAGGGCGTAGATGATCCACGACATCATGACGCCATCCTCGCAGCGATCCAGAGCGCGCCGCCGGACAACACCAGCACGATGACGACCGACCACAAGCCCTGTGCGGCCTTATCGGCGGTGGACTCGCCCCAAGACTTCAAGAGCGCAGCCAGCGCCGCGAGCCCAAGCGCCAGCAGGGCGAGGCCGATGATCCAGAACGGGAGGGAGGCGATGATCCACATCATTTCCACGCCCCCATCGCGATGATCTCCGGGTCCTTGGCCCATGCGCGGAACAGGTTGCCGCGCATGGTGTTCGGCTGGCGCTCGCCGCCGTGGCCCGGCAGTTGATCGTTCAGATCGTGCAGGGCATATTCCATGCGCGTCCGGCTATCCGCCGGCAGCGCATCCCAGGCCCGGAGCGCGATCAGCTTCCACGCAGCACTATGTTGGAGCTGAGCGTCGCCTCCGAGCCCGGGGCCAAGCACGCTACAAAGCGCCCCGTACATCGAGTACGAAGCGGCGTTCGCGTGGAATACTGAGCAGGTATGGCCGCTCGCGAGACGAGCATTGGCCGATCGGCAGACACCGCGATCTAGCAGTGCAGCCGCACGGGTCAGCACGTCGCTGACCGTAGCGATTGACATTGGACGCCCCCGTCCGAGAAACGCAGAAGACCGAATCAGTTGTTTTTTGTGATGGTGATTCGGAGTGTCCCACGGGACATGCGGTTGTCAAGACACCGCGGAACATCTTCAACGACCATCTGTGAGTGCAACTGTCTCACCAATCGAATCCCCGTTCCACGGGACAATTCGGTTTTCCACATGAGACGGATCGGGACACCCGATCGCAGCTCACGATGAGATCACGGAAGGCGGCAGGCGTAGCGTATCTCTACGGGGAGGTTTCATGTGAAACGGAACGATGCCGTTCAGAGCTGGCGCTCCAGGGTGCCCGGGACGATCCAGAGGCTATCGGATGGTCCCTCCTTCCCCTTAATGAAGAGGAAGGTGTCTGGGTCGCAGTAGATGTGTGTACGGGCGCCGCGGGGCGCGTCAGCGCGGTAGGATACCATGTGCGGCCACGGCTGCCGGCGCATCAGCATCTCGAAGAACTCGTTGCTGTAGGGCGCGGCGGGGTGGGCAATGGCCTCCCGGGCAAGCTCGACCATGAGCTGGTACTGTTCTGGGGTGCGCGGGAGGGCCATCAGAGGTCCTCCAGCTCGATGGGCTCCACCTCGATCTCCTCGTCGCCGGTGGCGTCGCAGCGCAGGCAGGGCTCCCAGCGCTCGATCAGGGAGCCGTCCCGGCGGTCGATGTTGATGGGGACGGCGTGTCCGCGGTCGCCGCCGCAGGCTTGGCAGGGGATGATGCGCAGGCCGGGATCCATCATGGGCGGGCCAGATATGCCGATCGGATGGCGGCGCAGTCCTCTCCAGCCAAAGCCTTCGAGGAGGCCCCGGCGACCTCCGTGAGGTTTGCCAAGCGGGTCGTTCCGAAGATGCAGGAGCTGATCTGCGGGACGGAGAGGGCGAAGGCCATGGCGGCCTGGGCGGCGGTCATACCGTTGACGGCGGCGAGCGCGGGGCGGAGATGGCGTGCGGCCCTCGCAAGGCGCCGGGCATCCGATTTGACGATCGCACGGAGCAGGTAATAGGCGTCGGCCGCGCCGCGGAGGCGGCCGATCTTGCCCGAGATCAGGTGGCCCTGGGCGAGCACGTTGCCGACCATCACCGCGATGCCGGCCCGGTGGAGCATCTGGATGGCCTCAAGGCGGTCCAATTGGGCGACGTTGAAGTCGATCAGCGCCACGTCGAAGGCCCCGGGGAGCGTCGCGATGTGCCTCATCACGCCCTCGCTGTGCGTATTGATCCCGAGGAGCCGGAACATGCCGCGCTCGCGCATGCGCTGGAGGCGGTCGAGCAGGGCGTCGGTGATCAGCTCGGCGGAGATCCCGTGCAGATAGAAGATGTCCACGTAATCGACGCCGAGGTTCGAGAGGGCCTTGGCGCAGGCGGCCTCGATGTAATCGGGGCTGAAGTCCGTGCCGCTGCCCTTTGGGCCCCAAAAGCTACGGCGGAGCGTGCCGGCCTTGGTCGAGATGACCATCCTTGAGCGATCATGGCTCGCCAGCAGCTCGGCGAGGGCCTTCCCCAGCCGTGGCTCGGCATTGTAATTGCAGTAGTTGTGCCCCGTGTCGAAGTAGTTGATGCCGAGGGCAAAAGCCTCGTGCACCAAGCGGATCGCCTTTGCTTCGGAGAAGCGACGATCGCCCCAAAATCCGGAGCAGCCGAAGCCGATTTCGGAGACGTCGAGCCCATGAACCTGCCGATATTGCACTTTCGCCGACCTTTCTATTTTGGCTTGAGGCGAACACGATACGCCACCCGCCGCTCGTTTGGGTAGAACCTCCTTTGCAGGATAAGGTCGGCGAGAACGTCCGGAAGCGGCCGGCCCTGCTCCTGGGAGCCGTCGGGGTTGAGCCACATGAGGATGCTCATAGGTCCGGATACTCCCGTCTGATCTGATCGAGGAGCGGCGCGATGGCGGTGTCAGGGACGTCGAATAGGCCCTGCATGCCGCGATAGGCGATGGGCTCGGCGAGGCGCACGGCACAGGAGGCAAACCAGCCGAAGCGGTCCGGAGCCCAATTCCCGCAGGCCTGATCGTCCTCATGAGCCGGAACGCCGGTGTTTGTGCTCACAATGCGATCGAGGTGGACGGCGCCGAGGATGGCGCCGGTGGGGAGGTCGATGCCCCAATGCCCCCCGAACTCATCCTCAAGCACCTCGATCAGCTCGTCATCGAGATTCTTGGGGAATTTCTTCGCGGCGTGCACCACGAGCCAGCCGCGGTGTGCCGTCTGCCAGTGGCGCGTCTCGTGCTTTTTGCGCTCAGTGAGCCAGAGCGATGCCCACGGTTGCCAGAGGGAGATTGCCTTCATTTCGGCTCCGCTGGAATCGGGATGGGCGTAAAGTGGGTGTGGTAGCCGGGCCAGCCGCCGACCTGATAGCTCTCGCCGGTGGCATACCCGCCATTCTCGCGCGTCCCGGTCACGATAACGGAAATGGTGCGGCCGACATCGTTGGGCGTGCCGACATAGGGCGGCTCCTCGATGGGGAATTTCCACCAGAGCACCGGGCCCATGTCCTCGTGGTACTCGTCGATCGGGCGGGCCTTAGTCGGCGCCGGTGCCTGCGGTTGACCGTGCGCCGCTAACTCTGCCGGGGGACGGCGGTCTAGCGCCTCGCCGATTTCGACCCAGAACTTGTGAGAGCCTTCGAGCCGGTTCATCGACATGAAATCGCGCAACCTGCACAAAAGGTCGGAAACGCCTTCGGTCGGAAGAACCACGTAAGCAGCCTTCGCCAAATCGCTTTTTGGCGTCAGGTCAAAGTGGTGCAGGAGGTTGCTCGCGATGTACTGTGCGAGGAACCTGTCATAGTTGTGAATGAAGCGAGCCAACTCGGCCGCGCTGATCGTTTCGTTAGTCACCGCTGGTGCTTGGGCATCATCGCTCATCGGACCTTCTCCGGCTGCTTTACGGTGTCGGCGAGCTTCTTCAGCGCCTCGACCGCGGCTTTGGACTTGCTCTCGTCCTCGATCACGGGGCGGAAGGCGGTTTGATCGAAGGGCCGCTCGGCCGTCTCCCAGCACTCGCAGGCGCTGTTGGTGATCTCGCGGAGCAGGAGGCCGGGCAAGGATTCGCCGAACACCATCACGCGGAGGAGGTTGGCAGTCCCGCACGGGATCGCCTTGTCGGCGACGCCGCGGACCACGTAGACCTTATCCTTCTCGGGGAGGGCGGTCGCGCAACTGGCCGGAAGCCACCGGTCATTGATGCACACGACTTTAGAGCCAACGCGCCAGCTCATGGCTTCCTCCGGATTTCCGATTTCAGGGCTTTGGTCGTGGCGTCGCGCAGCGCCACCGAGAGTTCTCGCCGCCGGAAGTTGGCCTTCTCGGCCTGCAAGGCGAGGATCAGATACTGCCGCCGCTTTTCCGGAGGCCAGTGGCTGACCTTGTTGATGATGCGGTGAACGGGCTCGAGGGCCATCATGTCCTCCCCCGGTTTGAGCACCACGAGGGCTGCACCATGGCGACCTTGCGTCCCAGCTCCTGCTCAAGCCGCTTGGAGAAGATCTCCTTGACGCGCGTGTAGCAAGGCGATCGGTCGCGCTCGTTCAGGCTTCGGCCAACGAGCCAATCGTTGTAGCCGGTATCGGCAGCGACTGACATGAGGCACTTCCGGAACATATCACCGGTGAGGACCACGGATCGCTTGCTGCCGCCTCGGCTCTTGTCGAGGACGTGGCGCCGAAAAATCCACATGCAGATCACGATGTTGAGCGTGCCCCACAGGCGATAGCTTTCAGGGTCAGTACCCCACGCGGCGCGCGCGATCTGCATGAAGGAGATCAGGTTGTCGACGCTCTCCCGGTCCAGTGATGCGGCCAGCACCGGGCCCGACGGAACACTGTTTGCTGGCGTTTCCGGCTCCGAAATCCGCCAGGAACGGAGCAATTGCGACATGCCGATCATGGCGCTGGTGGTGCCGCGCCGAATCTGGCCGTACCCGACGAAATCACAGGACTCGCGGATGCGGCGGAGCAGGGGCGTCGACTCCTCAAGAGCGCGCAGGATGTCGTCCGGGCGCATGTTGACGAGGCGCTGATTCTGTCTGGCAAACTCTTCAGCCAGCTCGGCCATGCTGGAGGCATTGAGGATGCGGACGTCAGCGATGCACTCATCGAGGTCGCTCATCTTGAAGGCCTCGATGCGGTGCTGGCCGTCCACGATCCAGAATGTGCGATCACCACCGACGCGCCCCAGCGTGATCACGCCGGGCAGCACCCCGCCCTCGGTCTTGATCTCCTCGACCAGGGCCTCAACCTTGGAGTTGATGCGCAAGGGGCGCTGGAACGGCGGCAGCTTCCAGCCCGCGACGTCATCGCGGCTGAACAGGAGCGTTTCCATGGCGCTGCGAACAGCCTTCGGCGCCTCGCGCCCTTTCAGATGCACGATGGTCATTTCAATACCTCTTGGATGCTGTCAACGAGCGCGGATTCCATCTCCGAGCGGACCTTGTGGGCGTGAAACCACCCGGCCTCGTAGCCCTTGTCCCACGCATGGGCCGCAACCAGCAGCCCGAACACAACGCCACCCAACGCTACGCCACTACAGAAAACCCCTACGATTTCGGACATTTTGGCCCCCGTCCGGTTGGTGATCAGGATAGTCGCCGGGCCGTTCGAGCCTCTTGCGACATGGTGCGATCCAGTGGAATGGCTGCGGCGGGATGCCCTTGATCCACAGCAGCCAAACGTAACTTGAGGCGGTCGACGGCTTCTTCCATTGGGAGCCGTCCCAATATTCTTTCTCGGGGTCGCGCAGCGCGCCCTTGTGCATGATCACGCGCTCGGTGAACTGCGCGATCAGCGTCGGCGGGCGCTGCATAAAGAGATTCCTGTAGCGGGTCTGGCCCTCGAGGAAGCCGGTGCGCACGATGGCCGCCGTGCCGTTCCAGAACGGCGTCTGGAACGACTTGATGATGAAATCCATCGCGAGGTTGAACGGCGGGTTCATGAACGTCCAGTCCGCCGGCGCCATCGGGCCCGGAAACAGATAGTCCGCGATCGGATAGCCCGCGCCATAGTCGTGCACGTCGGAGGCGACCACCTCGTAGAAGGCCTCGCGCAGCGGCCTGACCATGTGGCCGCGATTGGCGCAGGGCTCGCGCACAGCCACCTTGGCCAGCCACTTCGCGTCAATGAAGCGGCTGGTGATGATCTCGATCGCCGCCCTGGTCGCCCAGGGAGGCGTCGGGAAGTCGTCGAGCGCATCCGGCGCCTCGTGGCGCTGGTGCATCACCGCGCTGGAGAGGTTCTGCGCCACGTTCAGTGCGCCTGTTCGGCCGGGACGTGAAACTCGCCGATCTTCCGGGCGCCTGCTAAGACCGCCCCCACTTCCTCGCCAATGCCTTGAAGCATGTTGTTGGCGATCTGGAAGGCTTCTTCCTCGCTGGCGGCGACATCACCGATCACTCCGACCATCTGCGATGACATGAACGCCACGACGGCGTTCAAGACGCTGTTCGTGTCGCTCTGGCGATTCATCTCCCCGGCCTTCCAGCGGATGAAGGCCGGGATCACTGCCGTCTGGATACGCGCAACGACATTGGTGAGCGCGTCGCCCTCGACATGCGGCGCAAGCGCCGCAACCATATTCGCGAGCTGCTGCTCAACTTTCTCCGGGTCGATCATTGGGTGGAGGCTCCTTAAGCCGTGCCTCCACGAAGCTGGAGGCGGTCACACGCCCCCCTGAGAGCCGTTCGAGCGCAGCGAGGTGCTCGGCATAGCGAGGAATCGCCAAGCCTTTGCGCCAGCGGCCGACCTGACGGTCGGTGATCTCCCGCTGGGTCGGCACCGCAGCGGTGATCTCGCGCGCCAGCACTTCTATTGGGGGCACCGCCCAGGACCATCCGACTGCCTCTGGATCGTCCCGGGCACCCTGGAGCGCCAGCTCTGAACGGCATCGTTCCGTTTCACGTATGTCGAAAAGATCGAAATCACACATTCATTCGCTGCGCCGCCCGCCGTGTTGCTGGCCCGCGGGCCACAAATCGTGGAAGCGACGGCCGGCGGCGAGTTACACAGCGTCAAGCCCTTCACACCGGAGGTACGAGCTGAAATCGATAACGAGCTTGTGGCCAAGTCGATCGATTTCATGAAGAGGCAGACGGCGGCGCGGAAGCCGTTCTTCCTTTACCTGCCGTTCTCAATGGGTCACATACCCAACCTGCCTTCCAGCCAATTCAAGGGTAAGTCTCGGATCGGCAACTACGGCGACAAGCTTATGGAGGGCGACTATCACGTTGGCCAGATCCTCGACGCGCTAAAGCAACTCGGTGTAGATGACAATACGCTCCTCGTGTTCGCATCCGACAACGGCCCATCGGGAGAAGCGTTTCGTGAATATGGCAACTTGGGAACGCCAGACATGGGCAGCCCGGGTCCGTTCCGTGGTGAGCTTGGTGAAGTGACGGAGGGCTCGATCCGGACCTTCTGCTTCATCCGCTGGCCGGGACACGTCAAGCCGAACACGACCTCCTACGCGATGTTGTCTATCATGGACTTCTTTCCGACGTTCGCCAGCATCATCGGGGCCAAGGTGCCCACCGATCGTCCTATTGACGGCGTTGATCAGACCGACGCGCTACTCGGGAGGAGCGA
>Ga0335069_10014844_pt1 | contig 10899 bp, 11 predicted proteins | sample Lox_Sample_11_FD_206714 | JGI IMG/M metagenome (GOLD analysis project Ga0335069, IMG submission 206714) | Soil microbial communities from Loxahatchee National Wildlife Refuge, Florida, United States - Lox_Sample_1.1 | ecosystem: Environmental > Terrestrial > Soil > Wetlands | place: USA... | reverse complement strand
CGAACGGCGCCATCGTCGCGGGGATCGCGCTCGGGTCGCTGTCGATGAAGACCAAGAGCATCTACCAGGGCTTCCTGGTGCACATCACGGTGGCGGCGCTGATGGACTGGCTCTCGCTCTGGCACCGTCACGCGCTGCCGACGGTCTTCTGGCCGCCGGGCTGAATCGCCTCGCGCGCGTAGGCGATGGCCCTCGCCCTGACCTGGTTGCGCCGGCGCCCCTCGTAGAGGGAACGCAGCGCGTCGAGGGATGCCAGCACCGCCTCGCGGCGGCTCTCCCACGGGCCCGCCGCGAGGTGCCTCCAGAGGACGACCTCGAGGGCCCTCGGGCGCCTGGAGAGCGCTGCAACGGCTTGTTCGACGACCTGGACGGACGCCGGTTCGTCACGCACTGTACGCAGGTGCACCGCCATCGCACCCCGCCCGCGCGTGCCGTCGGCCCCCTCCCTGCGCAAGAACACGGGCCGCACCTGCCAGACGAGGGCTGCGAGGAACGCAGCGATGGCGACGAGCAGCGCGACGGAGGAGGATGACATGGGTAGCGGGGGAGGGGCCCCGCGCAAACAACTTGGGAGCGGGGGAGGGGCCCCGCGCAGACAACTTGGGTGTGAACTTGCGGTGGGCGGAGCGGCTTTCTACCATTTGTAGTGCCGTGCCTCGCGCAGCAGCAGCCCTCCTCGGAACCGCCGCCCTCGCTGTGGGCCTGGCGGCGGGCGCGGCTGCCGACGCCGACATCTACAAGTACGTGCGGCCCGACGGGGTCGTCGAGTTCAAGTCCACGCCCGACGGTCGCAAGCCCGCGCACGTCTACGTCGAGGGCAACGGCTGGCGGAAGCCCGGCGTCGCCCCGGGCGTCATCCCCGTGCCGCCGAGCGACCACGACATCGGCCGGTTCACCCGCTACGACGAGTGGATCCGGCAGGCCGCCACCCTCTACCAGATCCCGTCGGAGCTCGTGCGCGCCATCATCCGCTGCGAGAGCGACTACGACCCTCGCGCCGTCAGCGTCTCGGGCGCACGCGGGCTGATGCAGCTCATGCCGGACACGGCGACGCTGCTCCAGGTACGCGACATCGACGACCCGCGCGAGAACGTCTTCGGCGGGGTGCGGCTCCTCCGGATCCTCGCGAACGAGTTCAACGGAGACCTCGAGCTGACGGTCGCCGCGTACAACGCTGGCGACGGCTCGGTCATCCGCTTCGGCGGCATCCCGCCCTTCCAGCAGACGCGTGACTACGTCGTGAACGTCACGAAGTTCTATCGCCGCTACCGATCGATCGCCGACGTGGTCGAGGCGAGCGTCGGCGGCTGAAAGCGCTCCTTCGCACGGCTTGGCGCGGCGGGCTGGTCCGGGCACCGCGCGTGCAAGCTGGCTCGGCGCATGTACGCCAGAAGCATTTGCGCGGTGGGCGCGGCCGTCGCCGTCCTCGCGTGGAGCTCCATCGCTCGAGCCCAGATGGTCTTGTTGCAGCCCGGCCCGAGCACGCCGACTGCGCAGCCGGTCGCCGTCACGCCCGTCGTCGCGACGCTCCAGCCTGCCCAGCCGCTGCCCACGACGACTCTGGCCATCACGGCTCCGCAGCCTCCGCCGATGCCTGCGCCCACGAAAGAGGCAGTCTCGCGGACGACGTGGCGCCCCGACCGTACGCTGCTCATGTCGGGGCTCGTCCTCTTCGGCGCGCCGTACATCGCGTCCGTCGGCATCGCGGCCACGAGCCCGCGGACGAGCGACGGCAACCTCGCGGTGCCGCTCATCGGACCGTGGCTCGATCTCGGCGGCCGCCGCGGATGCCAGGGGCCCGGCTGCGGGGCGGAGACGGGCTACGAGGTGCTCCTCGCGGTCAACGGGATCCTGCAGACGGTGGGCGCTCTCGAGATCGCCGGCGCCTTCCTCTTCCCCGAGACGCGTGAAGTCACGACCATCTCGACGGGCGCGAACACGTCGCTGACGCTGGGGCCCTCGCGCGTTGGACCGGGCGCGTACGGGCTCGCGGCGATCGGCAATTTCTAATCCACTTCGAGGGTCGTCTCCATCCAGTCGAGCGCACGCTGGTAGCGCGCGACTTCGTCGCGCGGCCCGCCCGACTCGACGAGGAAAAGGCGTGAGCCCTTGCTCGGCCAGCCCTTGTGCGTGAGAAAGACGCGGAGCGTGTAGACGTAGGGCTTGCCGCTCTCGTCGTGGCCGAAGCGAATCTCGTGGCCCGGCACGCCGTTGTGCGACTTGAGGTCGCTCTCGCCGAGCATCGCGTAGCCGTTGAGCTGGTGCATGCGGAGCGAGGTCGCGCGCTCCCAGAATGCGAGATCGCCCTGGTTCTGTTCGAGGTCGACGACCTTCACGGCGACCGCGACGCCCTCGGGGCTGATGGCGCGATAGGCGTAAGCCGGCTCCTGGTCCTGGAGCTCGACGAGGCCGGGGGCCGTCTTGATGTCGAACGGCCTGCACCCGGCGGCGGATGCGGTGAGGAGCGCGAATGGAACGAGGAGGGAGGTGCGCAGGTTCATGGCGGTCTCTCAGTGGACGTCGAGGAGGGCGCCGAGGCCGAGGTTCGACAGCCACGGGAAGGCGTTGAGCATCGACGACTCGCGCACGCGGTCGGGCGCGAGCGGGTTGAAGGACACCGTGATCGTCGAGAAGGCGATCTGGTCGCGGAGGAGCTTCATGCGGCCCTCCATCCGTTCGATCTCCTCGGTCACGCGCCCGAGCTCCTTCTCGATGTCGATGGCCTCCTTCACGGCAGCGCGGGCGAGGAGCTCGGTCAGGCGGTCGCGCATGGCGTACGCATTCTTGAGGCGCGCCTGCAGGTCCACGTACTCGTCGGTCACGTCTTGCGCCTTGATGTCGCGGTGGGTGACGTCGCCCAGCTTCTCGATGCGCGCGATGGTGTCGTCGAAGTGGTCGCGCGGCACGCGCACGGTGATCGACGTGTCGAGCCGCACCGAGAGGTACCCGCCGGCATCGCGGGCAGCCTGCTCGACGCCCTCGAGGGCAACCTCGACCTGGTAGACGGCCATCGTGACGCTCGCCGTGTAGATGAGCATCGCGGCCGAGTGCGGCGAGTCGGGCACGCTCTTGCCGGCGGCCACGTCGTTCATCGCGAGAAGGGCCGGGCCGGGCGCTCCCGGAGGCGCGCTGCCGACGACCGAGGGCGGCGGCGGAGCCGGGGCGGCAGCACCGCCGACGGCCGCCAATTCGGGCGCCTTTGGTAGGGCGCCGCCGCCGCAGGCGGCCGTGAAGAGAAGCAGCGGCACCAGGGCGCGGGTAGCGGTTCTCATCGGTCTGGACCATGCAACGCAGCGCATGGGCTCGACCTTACACCTCCTTGCGACCCCCCTTGCTGCTTGCTAGGTTCGCCGCCCCCTAACCGCGCGAGTCAGCTCGCGCACCATCGAAAGGACCCGCATCATGTCCACCAAGAGCCCCCTCGCGCGCGTGAAGGAGCAGTTCGGCGACAAGGAGAAGCTCGTCGCCGCCGTCGAGAAGCTCGGAGGCGACGACCTCTGGGTCGCGCGCACGAACGAGAACAAGGGCCTCGCCCACGTCTCGAACGCCAAGCTCCTCAGGCTGCACAGCGTCCTCAGCGAAGTGAAGGAGAAGTTCGGCACGCGCGAGAAGCTCGTCGACGCGATCCTCGAGCTCGAGAAGCGCACGAAGGATGCCGGCTACAAGCAGCGCCTCTCGACGTGGCCGGTGCCGCGCCTCTACGACACGTACCGCTCCACCGCGAAGCGTCACGGCGTCGCGACGGCCGCTGCCGCCAAGCCCAAGGCTGCCGCCCCCGCGAAAGCCAAGAAGGCTTCCGCGAAGAAGGCTGCCGCCAAGACCGCCGGCTGAAGCAGTTTTCACACAAGACGAGAGCGCTTCGAGTAATCTCGCGCCAATCAAGGATGTCGAAGAAAAGCAAGGACAAGAACAGAATCGTCCTCGGTGACAGCGGTTACCCCGTGATGCACGAGCTGTTCGTCCCCAAGGCGATCTTCTTCACCAACGGCGTCGGGGTTCACAAGGATCGCCTCTCGTCGTTCGAGCTCGCGCTGCGCGATGCCGGAATCGAGAAGGCGAACCTCGTGACGGTGAGCTCCATCTTCCCGCCGCAATGCCGGGAGATGAGCCGCAAGGAAGGCGAGAAGCTCATCATGCCGGGCCAGATCGTCCACTGCGTGATGGCGCGGCAGGACACGAACGAGCCGAACCGCCTCATCGCGGCCTCGATCGGCCTCGCGCGCCCGGCGGACAAGGACAAGTACGGCTACCTCTCCGAGCACCACAGCTACGGCGAGACGGCGAAGAAGGCGGGCGACTACGCGGAGGACCTCGCGGCGACGATGCTGGGCACGACGCTGGGCATCGAGTTCGACGCCGAGAAGGCCTGGAGCGAGCGCGAGCAGGTGTTCCGCGTCGAGAAGACGATCCTCAAGACGCGCAACATCGTGCAGAGCGCCGAGGGGCACCCGCGCGGTCTCTGGTCGACGGTGATCGCCTGCGGCGTATTCATCTTCTGAGCCGCTAGACCGCGTTTACAGAGCTTTACTGCACCGGGGGAGGGAACCGGGCGCCTCGTGCGTCATGATCGCATCTGGAGGTCACTCCCATGCTCAGGCGCTCGCTTCTCGCTTTGTCCCTGGCTCTCGCCGTACCGGCTCTCGGATGCGGCGGCTCCGTCACGTCCGAACCGCCGCAGACGGCGGACACGGCGACGACCAAGGCGCCCGTCGCGGTCAACGCGCACGGGCCGGTGAAGCTCTTCGGCGAGGCGCTCGGCGACGTGCCGCTCACGGCGGCGCAGCGCGCGCAGATCGAGCAGCTCGCGACCGACGCCGAGTCGCGCCATGCGGATGCGCGCGCGGCGCGCAAGGACCTGATGACAGTCCTGGCCACGCAGGTGCAGGCCGGCCAGATCGACCGCGCGGCGCTGCAGCCGAAGATCGACGCGCTGACGGCGGCGATGCAGAAGGCGCAGCCGGGTGACCGCGCGGCGTTCGAGCAGCTGCATGCGATCCTCGATTCGCAGCAGCGCACGGAGTTCGTCGACGCGGTGAAGGCGCACGTCGGCGCGCACAAGGGGGAGATGCACGACAAGCACCCCATGAAGCAGTGGGCGGCGGACCTGCAGCTTTCCGACGACCAGACGGCGCAGATCAAGAGCGCCATCATGGACCGCATCCACGCAGCGGCTGCCTCGGGCGCGGCGCACGACTGGTCGCAGGCGAAGCACCAGGGGCAGGCGATGATGGCGGCATTCGAGCAGGACCGCTTCGTGATGAACGAGGTGGCGCCGCCGCGTGACGTGCAGGCTCAGGTCGCCAAGATTGCCGACCACATGCTCGGGTTCGTCGAGGCGGCTCTGCCGGTGCTGACGCCTCAGCAGCGCGTGATCGCGGCGCAGAAGCTCGTGGAGCACGCGGACTCGATCGAATTGCAGTGAGCGATCGTATGCTCCCCCGGTGAGCGGGTTCTCGAAGCGCCTGACGCTCGCGGACCTCGTGCTCATCGGGGCGGGGGGCGCGATAGGGTCGGGGATCTTCCGCTCGCCGTCGCAGGTCGCGGCGGCGTTGCCGTCGACGGCGTGGGACCTCGCGGCGTGGGGGCTCGGCGGGCTGCTCACGCTCGCGGGGGCCCTCACGTTCGCCGAGTTGGGCGCGGCGATGCCGCGCGCGGGCGGGCAGTACGTGTGGCTCAGCGAGGCGTACGGCTCGCTCGTGGGGTTCCTCCACGGATGGGCCTATTTCCTCGTGGTCGCCACGGGGGCCATCGCGGCGCTGGCCATCGTGTTCGCCGAGTACGTCGGGTTCTTCGTGCCGATGGGCGCGGTGGCGACGCGCGTCGTGGCCATCGGGGCGCTTGCGGTGCTCGCGGTCGTGAACATCGTGGGCGTGCGGGCGGCGGCGAACGTGGGCGGGGCGCTCACGGTGATGAAGCTGGCAGCGCTCGGCGGGATCGTGGTGCTCGGGGTGGTCGTCGGCGCATCTGGCGCCGGGGCGCCGAGCGCGAGCGCGGGCACGGGCGCGAGCACCGCTGCGGGAGCGGGGATGGGGGCCGCGATGATCGGCGTGCTCTGGTCCTACGGCGGGTGGCAGCACGCGTCCTTCGCAGCGGGCGAGGCCCGGCGGCCCGAGCGCGACGTGCCGGTGGCGATGATCCTCGGCACGGCCATCATCACGACGGCCTACGTGCTCGCCAACGTCGCCTACGTCCGGCTGCTTCCACCGTCGGTGCTCTCGACGTCGCCGCACGTCGCGAGCGACGCCGTGCAGGCGGCCGTCGGGCACGCGGGCGGCGCGGCCGTCGCGGCGGCGGTCGCGGCGAGCGCCATCGGCACCGCGGGCATCTTCACGCTCACGACGCCGCGCGTGTACTGGGCCATGGCCGAGCGCGGTCTGTTCTTCCGGGGCGTCGCCGACTTGCACCCGGTGTGGCGCACGCCCGTGCGCGCCATCGTCCTGCAGACGGCGTGGGCCATGGTGCTCGTCGTCGCCTGGGGCACCTTCGAGCGGCTCATCGGTTACGTCCTCTTCGTCGACTGGATCTTCTTCGGCCTGACGGGCGCCGCCGTCTTCATCATGAGGCGTCGCGCGGGCGCGCCCGCGGGCTACCGTGTGCCGGGCTACCCGTTCGTGCCGCTCGCCTTCGTCGCGACGAGCGCCTGGTTCGTCGCGAGCACCCTGGTCGCCCAGCCCCTGCAGGCCGTCGCCGGCGCCGCGCTGCTCGGCGTCGGTGTCCTCGTGCACCGCGCCTGGCGTCGCTAGCGTCGGCGAGCGCGTGACGCGAGGTTCTCGCGTTTCAACCGGTCGCTGTCATGTTCTTGGGACGCATGGACTCGCGTGTACGCTTGGCGCTGCGAGCGAGCACGCGTGCCGCCTCGTCGACGGTGGTCGCCTTGGCGAGCTCCTCGCGGGCGCGGGCGTCGTACGTGGCGCGGGCAATCGAGGCGAGGATGCGTACCTCGGCGTCGTACGCCTTCGCGGGCATCAGGAGGAGGAAGACGATGCGCGCGGGGCGGCCGTCGAGGGCGCCGAAGTCGATGCCGCGCGGGGCGAGACCGAGGGCGAGCTGGGGGCGATCGAGACCGTCGATTGCGGCGTGCGGGATGGCGACCTCGTCGCCCAGGCCCGTCGGAGCCACGAGCTCGCGCTCGAGCACGGCGTCGCGGGCGTCGCGCTTCATTCCCTTGATGAGGGAGCCGAGCGCGCGCACGAGCTCCGCGATCGCGTCACCCGGCGTCGTCGCGTGCATCTCGCTCACGAAGGCGCCGCGGCGCAGCAGCGTCACCACGTCTTCCTCCGGCTGCGACGCGTAGAGGAGCCAGCGCAGGGCCGGACCGCTCGCGAGGGACGTCGCGAGGGACATCAGCACCAGCGCCTCGAAGGTCGATGCGCGCACCAGGCCCGCGTCGAGCGCGAGCGCCGCCACGATGAAACCCATGGCGCCGCGCGCGTTCATCGCCGCGCCGACGGCTGTCGCCTCACGCCAGCGCAGCCCCGCGATGCGCGCGCCCACTGCGCAGCCGAGGACCTTCGGCACGCTCGCGAGGAGGAGGACGACCAGGCAGAGCACCGGGTCGAAGGCCGCAGCGAAGTCTACCCGAAGGCCCACCGACGCGAAGAAGAGCGGTGCGAAGAAGCCCGACACGATCGAGTCCACGCCGGCCTGCGCCCGCGGCGACACGCGCGTCAACCGCGCGACGAGGCCCGCTGCGAAGCTCGCGAAGACGACCGCGCCGCGCACGGGGCCCAGCAGGAGCGCGAGCCACGGCCAGGCGACCAGCTCGTCGATGCTCGCGGCGGCCGTGACGAGCAGCCCCACGTCGGACTTGTAGAGGCCCGCCTCGAGCATCGTCTTCGCCACGACCGGCAGCGCCGACACCGCGAGCGCCACCGCCAGCAGCGCCGCGACGAGCGGGCGCCGCGATGGGTCGACGAGGTTCGCCGCAGGCAGGAGGAACCCGAGCGCGAAGCCGCAGAGGGCCGGCAGCACGATACCGAGCACCGCCGTCGGAAGCGCGACGCGCCCGCGCCGGCGGAGCACGCGCAGGTCCACGTGCAGCCCCGCCGCGACGAGCAGCAGCACCACCGCGACCGTCGTGATGGCGTCGAGCCCGGCGTCCGCCGCTGCCCCGAAGAGCCACGCGTGCGCGCCCGGAGCGATGCGGCCCAGCACCGTCGGTCCGAGAAGAACCCCCGCCGCGACCTCCCCCGCAATGGCCGGCATCCCGCGCGAACGAGCGAGCGCCCCCAGCCCGCGCGCGAGCCCCAGCATCGCGCCGAGCGCGAGCAGCAGGACGAGGATCTCCCGGTCCGTCATGGGGGAAGGGCCATCTTAGGCCGCCCTTCGGGCCGCCGATCCGCCTTTGGCGGGAGCTCGGGCGGCTCGTGATAACACTGGGCTCCCGTGCTGGGCCTGCTGGTTGCCGCGTTCTGCATCGCCTTGAACGGGTTCTTCGTCGCGGCCGAGTTCGCGCTCGTCAAGGTCCGGGCGACGACGCTGCATTCGCGCGCCCGCAAGGGAGACACGCAGGCGCGTGCGGCAGCGGCCATCGTGGGGCGTCTGGACCGGTATCTCTCGGTCACGCAGTTCGGCATCACCCTGGCCAGCCTCGGGCTCGGCTGGATCGGCGAGCCGGCGCTGACCCAGCTCCTCGACCAGGCGGCTCCCGGCATCACCGGGCACCTCTCCCCGCGCGTCGTGCACATCGCGGTCACGGTGCTGGCGTTCGCGATCCTCACGTTCGCGCACGTGCTGCTGGGCGAGCTCGTACCCAAGCTCGTGGCCATCCAGCGGAGCGAGAGCACGGCGCTCGCGGCGGCGCTCCCGCTGCGCATCGTGTACCTCACGTTCCTCCCGCTCCTGTGGATGCTCGAGCGATCCTCGCGCGTCATCCTGCGCATGGTCGGCATGTCGCCGGACGTCGCCAGCGTCGAGGGGCGCTTCAGCGAGGACGAGATCCTCGCCATCCTGGCGGCGAGCGCGGCGCGCTCTCCGCGCGGGCGGGCGCTGGGGGAGCTCTTCGAGCGCGTCATGCGCTTCTCGCAGCGTGCGGCGCGCCACTCGATGGTGCCGCGCGTGGACGTCGTGTCGCTCCCCATCCAGACGAGCGGGGCCGAGGCGCACGGCTTCGTGCGCACGCATCAGTACTCGCGCATCCTGCTGACCAACGGACGGTCGCTGGACGACATCGCGGGGTACCTCTACGCGAAGGACTTCCTCCTCCACCCGAACGCCGACACGCTGCCCGACCTCAGCGCCCTGCGGCGCGACGTGCTCTTCGTCCCCGAGGTGCAGAGCGGCGTCGACGTGATGCGCGAGATGCAGCGCAAGCAGATCCCCTTCGCCGTCGTGGTGGACGAGTATGGAGGGACGAGCGGCATCGTCACGATGGAGGACTTGCTCGAGGAGATCGTGGGCGAAATCCGCGACGAGTTCGACGAGGAGCCGCAGAAGGTGCTGCGCGTGCCCGGCACCGAGGACACGTGGGAGGTCGACGGGCGGGCTGCGATGGAGGAGCTGCGCGCCATCGGCGTGCCCGTGGCCGACGCGGAGCTCGGCGAGCCGGTGGGCGCGCGCGTGGTCGAGGTACTCGGCCGCCTGCCGCGCGCCGGCGACAAGGTGGAGCTCGCGCGCGGTGCGACCGCGACCGTCACGGGAGTCAGCCGCCGCCGCGTCACGCGCGTCCGCGTGCAAGTCGAGAAGCAGCCGCCGGCGAGCGAGCCGCAGTAGACAGCGGTGCGGTGGTGCGGCTAAATCTCATCCGCTGCGCAGTGGTGGTCGCCACGGTCGCGTGCGCCTGGCTCACGTACGCGAAGCTGCGCATCACGTCGGACCTGTCGACGCTGTTCCCTGCGACGGGGGACGCGGCGGCGCTGTCGCGGTGGACGCATGCGTTCGGGGCGCGTGATCCGGCGGTGATCCTCGTGCGCGGGGACAAGCCGGAGGATGTGGCGGCGGTGGCCGAAGGGGTCGCGCGCGAGCTGGCGGCGGCGCCGTCGATCGCGCGCGTCGTAGACAAGGCGCCCGCCGTGGCGCCGCCGGACGACCCGACGCTCGCGTGGGCATACGCGGGGCCGGTGGCGCGGGCGAAGCTGTGGGCCGCCGTGACGCCCGAGGGGATGCGGGCGCGCCTGGCTGAGACGAGGGCGCTGCTGCTCGCGCCGACGGTGGACGAGGAGACGGAGGCGAGGCTTGCGCGTGACCCGCTGCGTCTGGCGCAGCTGCCCTGGGAAGGGCGCGCCGCGGAGCTCGCGCCGGGCGCGGCGCTCGTGCCAGGCGAACCCTTCACGGCCGAAGGGGGGCGGGCGCGGCTCGTGCTCGCCGAGGCGCGCGGGAGCGCGTTCGACTCGGCGAGCGCGAGCGCCGTGGTCGCCGACGTCGAGCGCGCCGAGGCGGCCGCCGCGAGGCCGGGCGTGACGACCGAGCTCGCCGGGGGGCACGCCATCGCGCGCGCCACCGAGCAGATGATCCGGCGCGACCTGGAGGTGAGCGGCACGCTGTCGGCGGTCCTCGCGTCCATCGCGTTCGTCGTGACCTTCCGGCGCGCGCGGGCGCTCGCGGCGGTGCTGCCGCCGCTCGCGCTGGGGACGCTCTGGACGACGGGGATCGCAGCGCTGCTGCCCTCGGGGCTCGACGGCGTGGCCATCGGCTTCGCGGCCGTCGTCGTGGGCGTGGGCGTCGACACCGGTGTGCACGTGTACGCGGCGCTGCTCGACGCGCGACGCAGGGGCCTCGCGCCGCACGAGGCAGCGGTGGCGGCGCGCGAGGCGACGTGGCGGCCGACGCTCACCGCGGCGGCGGTCGCGGCGGTGGCGTTCGGGTCGCTCGGTCTGGGCGGGCTGCGCGCCATGCGCGAGCTGGGGATCCTCTGCGGCGCGGGCGAGCTGCTCACGGCGGTCGCGATCCTCCTGGTGACGC
>Ga0335069_10014842_pt1 | contig 10900 bp, 7 predicted proteins | sample Lox_Sample_11_FD_206714 | JGI IMG/M metagenome (GOLD analysis project Ga0335069, IMG submission 206714) | Soil microbial communities from Loxahatchee National Wildlife Refuge, Florida, United States - Lox_Sample_1.1 | ecosystem: Environmental > Terrestrial > Soil > Wetlands | place: USA: Florida... | reverse complement strand
CAAAATTCGAAGCGCGCAGGCAGGAGTTGCTGGCTCGCCGCAAAGTGGTGCAGCAGGAGATCGACAAAGGCAAGCTGCCGGATTTCCTGCCCGAGACCGCTCACATTCGCCAGTCGGAGTGGCGTGTGGCGCCGATCCCGAAGGACCTCGAAGATCGGCGCGTCGAGATTACCGGACCGGTGGATCGCAAGATGATCATCAACGCGCTGAACTCGGGCGCGAATGTGTTCATGGCAGACTTCGAGGATTCCAACTCGCCGACCTGGCAGAACAATACCGAAGGACAGGCCAATCTACGCGACGCGGTGCGCGGAACGATCACGTTCGAGAGTCCAGAAGGAAAGAAGTACACGCTAAACGAGAAGCGCGCGGTGCTGTTTGTGCGTCCGCGCGGATGGCATCTCGATGAGAAGCATTTTCAGGGGAATGGCAGGCCGATGTCCGCCTCGCTGTTTGACTTCGGGCTGTTCGTCTTCCACAACGCGAAGGAGCAGATCGCGCGCGGAACCGGTCCTTATTTCTATTTGCCGAAAATGGAAAGCCACCTGGAAGCGCGATTGTGGAACGACGTGTTCAACTTCGCGCAGGACGAACTGGGCATTCCGCGAGGAACAATTCGGGCGACGGTGCTGATCGAAACGATTCTTGCAGCGTTCGAGATGGACGAAATCCTCTACGAACTGCGCGATCATTCCGCCGGCCTGAATTGCGGGCGCTGGGATTACATCTTCAGTTTCATTAAGAAGTTCCGGAACAAGCCCGAGTTCGTGCTGCCCAATCGCGCTGAGGTCACGATGGAGAGGCACTTCCTAAGCTCGTACGTCGAACTGCTGATCCAAACATGCCATCGGCGTGGGATTCACGGCATGGGCGGAATGGCGGCGCAGATACCGATCCGCAACGATGCCAAGGCGAACGAAATCGCGTTGGAGAAAGTCCGTCAGGACAAACTGCGTGAAGTGCGCGCCGGACATGATGGAACCTGGGTGGCGCATCCGGGGCTGGTGCCGGTCGCGAAAGACATTTTCGATCAGTACATGCCGGAGCCAAACCAGATCGCCAAGAAGCGGGGGGATGTGCACATTACCCAAAAAGACCTGCTCGAAGTTCCCAAGGGCAACATCACCGAGCAGGGCCTGCGCTGGAATATCGATGTGGGACTGCAATACCTGCTGTCGTGGATCCAGGGACTGGGCTGCGTGCCCATCTACAACCTGATGGAAGACGCGGCGACGGCGGAGATTTGCCGGGCGCAGGTTTGGCAGTGGATTCGGCACGAGGCGAAAATGGATGACGGCCGACCCATCACTCGCGAGTTGGTAGCTGAGTTCCTCGCGGAACGCAAGCAACAGATGCCGCAGAGCCGAGCGTTAGAAGTAGCGGTGCAACTATTCGAGCGGGTAATGATGGAGAAAGACTTTCCCGAATTCTTGACGCTTGCCAGTTACGACCTGCTGGATTAAAACGTCCTCGCATGGGTGGACGAAAGGCCGCAGCGCCAGCCATCACCGAAGAGTTCCTGTCAGAGCTAAGGCAATGCCTCGCCACGCGACGTATCGCGCAGGGACTCGCGTTGCTTAGAGCGCGGGCCTCCCTGCTCTCCGCGTTTGACCCAAGCCAGCCGGAGGCGGCGCAGTTTGTCGGCCATCTCGCGCAATGGATCGACATTGGCGCGTTCGACTTCGCTACCCTGCGGGCGATCTTGCAACGATTTGATAGTGCGGTGCGTCGCGATCTGTCACTTCGGGAGTATCTCTACTTGCGCATGGCGAACGGCATTCTTGCCATGTCGGAGGAGGAGATCGAAACGGCAATTCGGCACTTTGATTTTGTGCTCGGGTTGCCGGAGGAATTGAACGACGAGCAATCGCTGTCGATTGTGTTCTTCTGGAAAGCTCGCTGCCTCCGGCGTCGTGGCGAATACGAGAAGGCGCTGATTTTCGCGAACCAGGGAAAGGCCTCCGCATTGGCGCTAGGCTTTCCGAAGATGGCCGCGCTTTCGGAAGTACTGGAGAGCTGGATCCTGTTTCAGCGCGGAAAGTTGAAGGAAGCCGAACAGGTTTCGCACCAAGCGGAAGCAATACTCCGCCAGACTGACGATTACGTAACCTTGGGCAACATCTATTCCTTCTACGGCCGCATGGAACGGCGCGCCGGACGCTATGACAAGGCGATCGAACAGTTCGATCGGGCGATCGAAGAATTCCGGAAGCGTGATCCGCGTCATCCGAACCTGGCGCGATCGCTGGCGAACATCGCGCTGGCAAAGCGCGCGATTGCGTTGCAACTACGGAAGAAGATCGACAAGCAAGTCGAGCGCTTGCGCAAGAAAGGTGGCGGATCGAAATCAACGGGTTCGAGCGCCGCGGAATATCGGCAGCGACTGGAAGGGTTACATCTGGAAATCGTCGAACACCTCGATGAGGCGGCGGAGATCTATAGTCATCATCCGACCCATCATGGCATGGGCACGGTGCAACTGAATTACGCCTATGTGCAGCTGGACGAAGGCGACTATTCCGCGGCAGAGGCGAGGGCAAAGGACGCCTATCGACTTGGCGAAGAGAAGCAGGACTACATCCTGATGGGGCGCGCCCGAGTGGTGCAGTGCATGATCGACAATGCCAGGATAGAAGAAGAAGTGGGTGAGGGCGAAGACCCGGGCAGCCATGCTCGCCGGGCGCTGGAAAACATTCGCGAAGCCGTCGAGTTGGCGAAGCATACACAGAATCAGAAGCTGCTGACGAACTCGTACTTGTGGCTCGGCTTCACGCACTGTAATGCGTTCTTCGACGACACGGAGGCAGCGCGCGAGGCATACGACCTTGCAATCGCGGCGCGTAAGGGAACCACCGACAGCATGTCGGAAGACTTGCAGGCGCTGAAGGCGAAAATCACACGAGCGGGCAGCATCGATTCCAAGCTGAAGGCATGGTCGCAAGGCTCACTCGGCGACAAGACGTTCCAGCAGATCACGGAAGAATTCGCGGAGTTGATCATCCCGCGGGTGTGGGAGCGCGAGGGACGAAAAGTGTCTCGCGTAGCAGCCAAACTATCGATCTCGCCCAAAAAGGTGCGGAGAATTTTGGATCGCGTGGGAAGGCCAAAGCCGCGATAACCCTCAGCCGAACTACCGTTATCGTTACGTTGCCCGCATACGGCATGCCCGCATTCCAACTGGCCGAAACGCAATAGTACAAACATACTAGTTACAAATTTCGGGAAAAGTTTTCCGGATGTGACACTTGTCACCGACCCTCACTCTCGCCACGCAATACCGTAAGTCTCAGGTCGGAGCAATCACGGCGTGGCAATCGATTGGACGAAGCAGTTTGCGGGATATCCCCTGGTAACGAAAACACTCGAACGGTCCTCGAGCACGGTTAACGTTGGCGATATCGAGATTGGCGGCGGTGAGTTCGTCGTCATGGCAGGACCGTGCTCGGTGGAGTCGGAGCAGCAACTGTTGAGCACAGCGGAGGCGGTGGTTGCCGCGGGAGCACGCGTCCTGCGTGGCGGAGCCTTCAAACCGCGCACTTCGCCTTATGCGTTTCAAGGACTGGGAGAAGAAGGCCTCAAGCTGCTGGCAAAAGCGCGGCAGGAAACCGGACTCGCGATCGTCACCGAAGTTCTCTCGGAAGCGGATGTCGATCTGGTTGCCGAGTACACCGACATCATGCAGGTCGGCTCGCGCAATATGGAGAACTTTGTCCTGCTGGAGCGCGTGGGACGCTGCGGACGTCCAGTGCTGTTGAAGCGCGGCATGGTGGCAACGCTCGAAGATCTACTGGGCGCCGCAGAAACCATTGCGGCGAACGGAAACCCCGACATTATTTTGTGCGAACGTGGCATTCGCACCTTCGGGACCGCGACGCGCAACACCTTCGATGTTGCCGCGATCCCGGTGTTGAAAGCAGTCAGTCACCTTCCGGTGATTTTCGATCCTAGCCATGCGTGCGGCGTGCGCAGCCTGGTGCCGATTCTCGCCCGGGCAGGAGCCGTGGTCGGTGCCGACGGCATGATCGTCGAGGTCCACCCCGATCCTGACAAAGCATTGAGCGATGGCGATCAGTCGCTCACGTTCGAGCAATTCGGTGAGATGATGCGCGATCTCGAACGTTACGCCAATCTCGCGACACGCTTAAGTACCTCCGAAGTTGGGGGTCGCGCCTGATGCGGTTGCGGGTTGTCACGGTCCTTTCTCTAGCACTGGTGGTGGTCGTGCTCTTTGCTGCGGTCAGAGCGGAAGTACCGAAATCCACGACGGCACCGGTGCTGATTTACACCTCCACTCCTCGTTATGACGTGACCGCCTGGTTGCAAGGAGGCGAGCGCTTTCCGCAGCGCGCCAGACTGATGCTTCGGAGCAACGGCGTTTCCCATCTGTTGCTGCCGGATTTTTCGGCCAGTGCCGATGCCGAACTTTCATTCGATGGAACCAAGCTTCTCTTCGCCGGGAAAAAGAGCGCGACTGACCATTGGCAGATTTGGGAAGTCTCTCTTCCGAAGGGCGAGCCAAAGCAACTGACGGCATGCGCCAGCGATTGCGTCCGACCTTTCTATTTGCCCGACGAACGCTTCGTTTACGCCCGCAAGATCGATGGCTTCTTTCGGATCGAAGCAGCTCCGTTCGATGGCGGAAAAGCGCTGCAGCTGACCTACGTTCCGGGCAACGTTCTGCCCACGGATGTTCTACACGATGGGCGTGTGTTGTTTGAAGCTTCATATCCGCTAGGTGCGGGTGATACGGCAGAACTCTACACGGTGTATCCAGACGGCAGCGGTGTCGAGTCGTACCGTTGCGACCATGGAGATAGCCGTTACTCGGGCAGGCAAGTCTCTTCCGGCGACATCGTCTTCGTTAACGATCGCGGGTTAGGACGATTCACTTCCCCGTTAGCTCACGAACTGCAGATCGCGGCACCCCAGGGCGAATTCGCGGGCGATATCGCTCAACTCTCGGAAGACAAGTGGATTGTCTCGTGGCGTGCCGATGCGCAGCAGCACTATTCCCTGCGTGAATGGAACCAGATCACCAATGGCTCTAGCTCACTCGTGGCCGAAGAAGGGTCGGATGCCGTCCAGCCACGGCTAGCCTCGGCGCGCGAGGTTCCTAATCGCTTCCCTTCTGCCCTGCACGACTGGACTGGCGCCAACGTACTCTGCCTGAACACCTATACATCGAAGTTAAAGATCGCGAACGGCTCCGTCGAATCGGTTCAGTTGTACACGCAGAATGCCGGTAAGCCCGAGTTGCTGGGGCGGGCACAGGTTGAACGCGACGGGTCTTTTTTTCTGCACGTTCCTTCAGATCGGCCGATCCAGATCGAACTGCTCGATAGGTCCGGAAACACCGTGCAACGCGAGCAAGGCTGGTTCTGGATGCGGCAAGGCGAACAGCGGGTATGCGTGGGCTGCCATGCCGGACCAGAGCGCGCTCCCGAGAACGCCGTGCCGCAGGTGCTGGTGAAATCGACCGATCCGGTCGATATGACTCGTTCGCTTGCGAATGAAACTGGAGGTCGATAAGTTGCGTCGCATCCTCTTCTTCTTGCTGCTCTCTTCCACCCTGCTGGGGCAAACAGCCGCACAGCCGGCGATTCGTTTTGAGGATGCCACTGCGGCTTCCGGAATTCAGTTCAAGCACAATATCGGATCGGCAACGTTGAGCTCTCTTCTCGAAGCAACGGGCGCAGGCTGTGTCTGGTTCGATTACAACAACGATGGGCTGCCAGACCTGTACGTCGTCAACGGTCGCGTGCTCGGGCCGGACATGACCACCAGCCCGTTGAAGCAGCCTCCGGCCGATCCGCCGATCAACCATCTTTATCGCAATGACGGTAATGGTAAGTTTGCAGACGTGACGGAGCAGGCGGGCGTCGCCGCAGACATGTACGGCATGGCAGCAATTGCGGCCGACTTCGATAACGACGGACTGACCGACCTCTTCGTGACCGGCTATGGCAAGGCGATCCTCTATCGCAACAAGGGTGACGGCACGTTTGAGGACGTCACCGCAAAAGCCGGGATCAAAGTGGATGGCTGGGCGATCAGTTCGGCGTGGCTCGACTACGATCGCGACGGCTGCGTTGACCTGTTCGTCGGCCGATACGTAAAGTTCGATCCGAAATATCGCGCGTACTATGCCGCGGATAACTACCCTGGCCCCCTCGACTACGAGGGCATCTCAAATCTGCTCTTCCACAACAACTGTAACGGGACATTTACAGACGTTTCCGAGAAATCGGGGATCGCGGCGTACAAGGGACGCACGATGGGCGTTACAGCCGCCGATTTCGACGGAGACGCCTATCCCGACATCTACATATCCAACGACAAAACCGAGAACTTCCTGTTCCACAACAAGAAGAACGGAACCTTCGAAGAGATTGCGGGGGATACCGGCGTCGCCTACGGGCAGAATGGCGAATCTACATCGTCGATGGGACCGGTCTTCGCCGACATCGATAACGACGGCTCTCTGTACCTCTGGGTGACCGATTCGAAAGACAATCGCCTGCTGAAGTTCAACGGCAAAAACCAGTTCGTCGACAAGAGCGCGGAGTCGGGCATTGCGCAGATGACCGGGCAGTACACGAGTTGGGGATCGGGAGTCTACGACTTCGACAACGATGGCCTGCTCGACATCATGATCTTTCACGGTGGGCTGATCCACATGGTGGCGCAGGAACATTCGGTTCTGAAAGGGATCGGCAAAGGAAAGTTCGAAGACGTGTCGCGCAACGCTGGGCCAGCGTTTGACGTAAAAACCGTCGCCCGTGGCGGCTGCTTCGCCGATTACGACAACGATGGCAGGGTTGACGCATTCATGGTCAACCTCGGTGCTCGCGGAACACTGCTGCACAACACCTCAACAAATGCGGGCCACTGGCTCACCGTAAAACTGAAGGGAACCAAGAGCAATCGCGACGGAATCGGCGCCAAACTCGAACTCACAGCAGGCGGGCGCACTCGCGCGGCTGAGCGCGTCGCCGGCTCCGGATACCTGTCGCAAGACGATGGACGCGTGCACTTTGGCCTTGGTTCGACGAGCAAGATCGACAAGTTGGTGATTCACTGGCCGAGCGGCACTGAGCAGACTGTTGACAGTCCGAAGATCGATCAGATCCTCACGGTGGAGGAGCCCAAGTGAGTCGCAGGAACTGGACAGCAGCGACGCTTTGGGCAGTTGGAATCGCAGCCGCCGTTCTCGTCATGCTCGGGTCTGCACCGCGTGCGAAAGCTCGGTCAGAGAGCGCCGAGCCGAAGTATCTCTCCCCTGGAGAAATGGCCTTTTCGGCAGATGGTCGGTCGATCTATATCGTCTGCGAAAAGAGCAACGAGTTGCTGGTTCTCGATCTCAAGCTGCGGAAAGTGGTCAGGCGGATTGAGGTGGGGAGCAATCCTCGCAGCATCGCCCTCTCACCGAAGGGCGACCAGATTTTCGTAACGAACGCGTGGGACGATACCGTCTCCGTCATCGATGCTGCCACCCTGAAGTCTGTCCGCACGCTGCACACCGGCTTCGAGCCAACTGGTATCGCGGTCGACCATGCGGGCGAAACGCTTTATACAGCGAATCGGCTAAGCAGCGACGTTTCGGTTATCGATATCAAGACCGGACTCGAGCGCAAGCGGCTGGTGGCCGGCCGCGGTGCGAGTTACCTGACGCTATCTCCCGACGGCAAGCTTCTTTACTGCACACACGTCTATCCGAATATTAAGCATCGTCGTGGCGCGCCCCAATCGGAAATCACGGTCATCGACACCTCGAAGCAGATGGTTGTCGAGCGACTACCGCTGAACAATGTCGCAGGCGTGTTCCATGTCGCCTTTTCGCCTGACGGAAAGCTTGGCGTGGCGGCGCAGCTTCGCCCCAAGAACCTGGTCCCGCTCGCTCACGTCGAGCATGGTTCTGTGTTCGGCAATTCACTGGCGCTGTTCGGCACCGGCATCAATGGCGTAATTCAGCTTCCGCTCGATGAACTCGACCGTTACTTCCCGATGCCCTACAGCATGGCGTTCACTCCGGACAAGAAAAAGATGTACGTGACCTCCGGCGGGGCGTCGGTCATTACGGCGATCAGCGTTCCACAACTACTGGCGTTTGCGCGAACAGCACCGCCTGATGTGGGGAACGATCTTTCCGCCTCGGCGAACTACGTGACGGCGCGCATTCCGGTGGGAATAAATCCGCGCGGCCTATTGATGTCGCCCACCGGCCGCTATGTGTACGTCAGCCAGCGCATGGATGACACCATTGGTGTCATCGACACGCGCACTGACAAAATGATCGCAACGATCGATCTCGGCGGCCGCAAAGATTACAACTCGCTGCGTCGTGGCGAGCGCTTGTTCTATAACGCAAAATATTCTTTCCAGGGACATTTCAGTTGCGCCAATTGCCACATCGACGCAACCTTCGATGGCATCGAGTGGGATCTCGAGCCCGACGGTTTCGGCAAAGACATCGTCGACAACCGGCCGATCGAGGACCTCTCCGGCACGGAACCGTTTAAGTGGAACGGCGGCAATCCCACGTTGGCGCAGGAATGTGGTCCGCGAACCGAGAAGTATTTCTATCGCTCGCAGAGCTACAACAGCGCCGAACTCGCGGACCTGGTGACTTACATCTTTGCGCTGCCATTGCGTCCGAATCGATACCGGCTTCCCGGAGGGGAACTCACTCCGGCACAGGAGCGTGGCAAGGCGATCTTCGATCGCACCATGGACAAGAGTGGCAAACCGATTCCCCAGGAGAACCAGTGTGCCTATTGCCATAGTGGGCCGAAGTACACCGACCAGAAGATGTTCGATGTCGGTAGTGGTAAACCCACAGATCGATCCCCGATCATCGACGTCCCGCAGTTAACAAACGTCGCGTATTCAGCGCCTTATCTGCACGACGGAACGGCAACCAGCCTGGAAGAAATCTGGACGGTTTTCAATCCCCACGACACCCACGGTGTCACCAACGATCTGACGAAAGATGAGTTGAACGATCTCATCGAGTACCTGAGGACTTTATGAAGACGCGACTCTGCTCAGTGCTCCTGCTGCTGTTTGTGCCACTTACGTTACTGGCGGCCCCTCCTGAGATGCCGCGTTTCAAGTGGGAGAACTTCACTACCGCGAATGGGCTGCCCGACAACCACGTGTTCTGCGTGCTGGTAGACGGAAATCGCATTTGGGCCGGTACAGACAATGGTCTCGCGCTCTACGAGAACGGCAAGTGGAAGGTCTTTACTACCGCCGATGGGCTGGCTCACCGCGCAGTTCTGTCGCTCGCATTAGACAAAGAAACGGGCGACGTCTGGGCCGGGACCATGGGAGGCGCGAGCCGCATTTCCGCTGGGCGCATTGACAGCTTCAACCAGCTTAACTCTGGCGTGAGCAACGATGTGGTGTACAGCGTGTCGGTTGGTGGGGACTACGTCTGGATGGCCACCGCCGCCGGCGGCAGCCGCCTCAACAAACGCACGGGTCAATGGAGCCTCTTCAACGAGCGCAATACGCCGATGTACGAAATCTGGACCTATAACGTTACGGCCACCGATCCTGACAAGGTTTACTACGCGGTGTGGGGAGCGGGCGTCCTCGAATACGACGTGAAGACCGACCACTGGAAGGACTACAACGATCCCGACGGCGAGACCGAGATCGTGCTCTTCAAGGACCAGGGGTTGATCCACGAGATCACCACCTCCGTCAGTTACGTGGACAAGATTCTCTGGGTCGCCACCTACTTCGGCGATAGCCGCTACGATGGCCGCAACTGGCATAACTTTCTGGCGAAAGACAGCGGCCTGCCCAGCAATTTCACCAACCAGGTGAAAGCCGTCGACGCTAACCGCTGCTGGTTCTCGACCGACAAGGGCCTCGCTTACTACGACGGAACCAACTGGGCGATCTATCGTCCAGCGCTCGACAACGGCAAACCGGAGATGTACGTGCGCGATGCTGCCGGGACTATCACGCACATCGATGTGGACTCGGCGCCCGCACATAACTATGTTCTCGGCGTCGATTTTCAGGGTAACGACATTTGGGTGGCCACGGCCAAAGGCCTCAGCCATGGGATCCGGCAGAACTAATACAGCAATCCTAAGGAGACAGCATGACGGTCCAGGAACTAGTACAAGAAGTCACGAACGCGCCGGTTGAGAAGCGCGCTATCACCAACCTCGGTGTATTGAACGAAGCTTTCTGTTACGCGAAACCAAGTTCGTTTTCGCGCGGCATGCGAATTGACCTCGGGAACCTGGTCATTCTGCTCATTTCTGGAACGGCCAGCATCGACGAGCACGGAACGAGCATTCACATCGGCGACTTCCGCGCGCAAATGCGCCGAACCCTATACAACATCACGCAGTTGCTGTCCGCCGAAGGCGCGACATGGAAGGACATCGTCCGCACCACCTGCTATTTGCGCGACATCGAGCGCGACTACGAAGCGTTCAACGAAGAACGCACGGCGTTCTATCACCAACAGGGATTGAATCCACTGCCGGCCTCGACAGGCATCCAGGCAATTCTTTGCCGGCCCGAGTTGCTGGTGGAAATCGAAGCCATTGCGATGTTCCGGAAGAAGACCGACGAGGAATAGTTCTATGCAGCGCATTGTAACGATAACGGTATTTGCTCTGCTGGGTGTGGCGGCTTACGCGCAGACGTTCACCGGTTGTTCCTGCGGAAAGAACCCACCGGGGCCTCCCGCCATGCGCACGATGAAGCCGTATGCCCAGGAACCGGAAGACCTTCGTCCCTATTCGAGGTTCACGTCGCCGTATTGGGAAAACTACACCGACGAAATTGAATACAACGGCGCAGCGCGCGATTTGAAGAGTCCGAAGGACTTGACGGAGGTCCGCATCGGCTTTATCGGGCCGCTGGAGAACCA
>Ga0335069_10014840_pt1 | contig 10901 bp, 7 predicted proteins | sample Lox_Sample_11_FD_206714 | JGI IMG/M metagenome (GOLD analysis project Ga0335069, IMG submission 206714) | Soil microbial communities from Loxahatchee National Wildlife Refuge, Florida, United States - Lox_Sample_1.1 | ecosystem: Environmental > Terrestrial > Soil > Wetlands | place: USA: Florida... | reverse complement strand
GTCGCCGGTAGTCCGGTGTCAACGACCGGAAGCTCCAGAACGGGGCACTGGGCCGTGGACGTCGAAACGGCCATCGGCCCTGATGGCGTCTGCAATGGTGCGGATGACTGCGCCCGGGCGACTCGCCAGCAGATTGCCGACGGCGCCGATGTCATCAACATGTACAACACGGGTAGCATTGGCGACCTGCACCTGGTCACTCAGGCGATGACCGATAGCGAGATGAAGGCCGTAGTCGAATCCGCCCACGCCTGGGGTCGCAAGGTCGTGGCTGATGGACACACGCCCGCCGGGATCAATGCAGCATTGAAAGCGGGCGCCGATATCGTTGATACCGCGCCGTGGCTGGACAACGAAGCCATCAGCCTCATGAAACGTCGAGGGGTATTTCTGGAGCCGCACATGCATGCCTTCAGGGTTGCGGTTGCCGACATGCGCTCCGGCAGCACTACCGTCGCCGACGAAACGGACTCCCCTGTCCTGGCGCGGCTCAAGGGTGTGCTGGACCACCCCTTTTCCGCGGAAATCGCCTACCGGGCCGGCATATCGCTGGCATACGGATCGGATACCGGCATCGTGCAACACGGAGACAACGCTGGGGATCTGCTGGAACTGACGCGCATCGGCATGAGTCCCGCGCGCGCAATCCAGGTGGCGACCCTGAATTCGGCCGCCGCCCTGGGGCTGCAGGCCGAGATCGGTTCGCTCGAGCCCGGCAAGCGGGCCGACATCATCGCAACTCGCGGCAACCCGCTCGAGGACCTGGGCGTGCTGCGGAAAATATCCTTCCTGATGCGCGATGGACATGTTCTGGAAGCGAATTAGAGGCCTCGCGACAGCGGCGATCCTGCTCGCCGGCGGTGCGGCTCACGCGGAGGCGCCACCGACGACCTGGATCGTCTGGGCCGGCAAGCTTCTCGCCGTACCCGGCCGGGACGTCACGGCGACTCAAACGCTCGTCATTCGTCGCGGTCATCTGGACCGGATTGCCGCCGGGCGGCTCGGCGCCCAGGACATTGGCGCGGATCCGGCAAACACGAGAATTCTCGACCTCTCGTGCTGCGTGGTGTTACCCGGCCTGTTCGATCTGCACGTGCACCTGACCACCGAGCCGGACCCGACCGGGTTCACCGACGATGTGTCCCGAACTTCGTCGGATCTTGCCCTTCGGGCTGCTGTGAACGCCAGGAAGACGGTCGAGGCAGGTTTCACCACCGTGCTGGACATGGGCACCGGACGCAGATCCCACGAGCTGGCGATCTATGCTGTCCGCGATGCCATTGCGGCCGGGAAGATTCCGGGGCCTCGCCTGCTTGCTGTGGGCAGCCCCCTCTCATCTCCGGGAAACAGCCGCACCGGCCGGTACACTCCCGAAGTCGAGCGGGTCATTCCGCCCCAGGCCGTATGTACTGGTGCTGATGAATGCGCGCGCGCAGTCCGCGAGCAGGTCGAGCGTGGGGCTGATGTCATCAACTTCTACAATACCGGCAGCCTGCTGAACCCTCTGTCTCCAGCGCAGACCTTTACGGCAGACGAAATGCGCTCGATCGTGTCTACGGCCCATTCGTTGAACCGCAGAGTCGTGGCTGATGGGGCCGGAAAACCGGACTCGGCTGCCGGCGTGGACGCCGCCATCGCTTCCGGGGCGGACTGGATCGATACCGTGATCTATCCCGGCAAGAAAACCTGGACTCTGGCGGCAGGTGCAAACCGCATGTACGCACCGCATCTGTATGCGGTCGTAGCCGCGGTCGGTGATGATGAGACGCACCTGACCGAGGGCAGCATGGGATGGCTGCCCATCCCGGTGCTCGAAACGCTTCTCAAGCTCAAACGCGAGCGTCCCGCAGCAATCGAAGCCCACAAGGCAGGCGTGCGCATGGTATTCGCGTCCGATGCCGGAGTCTTCGCGCACGGCCTGAACGCCCACGAATTTGCGCAATACGTCGCGGCCGGCCTCAGCCCAACCGAGGCGATTCAGACGGCGACGATCAATGCCGCCACGACGCTGGGCCTGATCGCCGACAGCGGAACGCTGGAAGTTGGCAAGCGCGCCGATCTGATCGCCGTGCAAGGCAACCCGCTGATGGACGTGCGCGCACTCGAGAGCGTGGAACTGGTGATGGTGGAAGGAAGACTCGTCAAGCTACGCGACTTGGGATCGCCTCCTTGAGCGGAGCACGCTCCAGCCGCTGCGGCAATCGCACTTGCTGCCTACCCGCGGTGGAACCGGAGGTGGGTCGATGCCCCGACCCGGGACCTTTGGCAGATCCATCCGGAGCTGAGCGAGTGATCCCCTGAGTCATCAGTCAAGTTGCCAGCGGACACCGGCAAACAGTTCGTTGGAAACTTTCTCATCGGGCTCGTTCACCAGCGTAAATTTCAACCATCTGTATCCTCCCAGCACGTACAACCGCCCTGCCAGACGCGCCTCCGCGCCCGCCGTGAAATCGTACATGTTGTGAGCAGATCCGAATGTGAGCACGCCGGGCGAGTAGAACCCGCTCCCGAACACTGACAATCCAATCTTCGGAATCAGATCGTAGCGCGCAGCTGCACCAAACGACGCCGCGAACACATCGGTCTTCTGACCTGCATCCAGCCACGCCAGATCCAGGCGGGGACCCACCTGCAGCTTTAATCGGGACAGTGGGACAATGTCGGTATCAAACATCAGCGCCGCTGAACCGATGAACTCCCGGTTCTCTGTCAGCAGCACGCCATAGTCCAGATTGCCGCCGATCCCGGAGAACGGCGCGGGAGTCAAATAGCGCAGTTGCAGTACCCGATTGCCCACCGTGGCATCCACCGCGCTGGCGGTACTCGAGTCAAGCGGAGTCTGTGCCATCAGGGAAGTGCTCGCCAACATGAGCATTCCGGTCAGCAGAGTCGGATACAACTTCATATGCACGGACCTCGGGGATGAATCGGTTACTGTCTCCCCGTGAGACAGCAAGCGAGGTTCCTGCCGCGCCCTGCACCGGAGGGCTGGGCCGTCCCCGGACCCGCAGCGGGTCGGCGCTCAACGGACCGCGCCTATTCCCGTCTGCCCGGAATTGAAGTAGTTTCAGGCTTGAACGATGCCCGAGCCGGGCAACGAATCGCGGCAACAGGTCCGCGCGCGCATGGAATCCGAGGAATACAGCACTACCCGCGTCCCACCGAACCGTTCGGTCGCCTGGTGGCGCATCGCGGTGATCAATGTGCTGTTCAGCTTCTCCCTGCCTTCACTGATCGCCGGAATGGACCTGGCGCATGGCACGACGGCGCCCCGGTTCGTCACAGGCATCCTCGCCGGCAGCGCCATCCTCACGGCAATCTCCATCTTCACCAGCGTCGTGGGTTCACGCTCGCGACTGTCCTCCTACCTGCTGGCGCGACTGGCCTTCGGCACACGCGGGTCGATGCTGCTCAACCTGGTGTTCGCCGCGTCCCTGGTGGGCTGGTTCGGTGTCAACATTAACCTGTTCGGTCAGGCGCTGGGGCGGCTCCTCCCGGCCCTCACGGGGTATCGCGGGCCCGAGTGGCCCATCGAGATCGGGGCGGGAGTCCTGATCACGGGCACCACCTTGATCGGCCTCAAGGCCATCAACCGCCTCTCCAACGTCATCGTACCCATCCTGATTGCGGTGTGTGGGCTGCTGCTCATGCGTGCGTTGGGTCACAACACGGTCGGTGAGGTTCTGGCGCGTGCGCCCGCTACTGGCCTGTCGTTCGGAGATACGGTCTCTTCCGTGGTCGGAGGGGTGATCGTCGGCGCAGTCATCATGCCGGATACCTGCCGCTTCATTGGTCCCGTGCGCGGGGCTGTGTGGACTTCAATCCTGACCTACCTCATCACCAACGCGGCGGTCATGCTGATCGGCGGCCTCGCCGCACTGGCGCTCGATCGCACCGAGATGCTCGATCTCATGCTCGCGCTGAATCTCGGGGCGGCAGCCTTCGCGATCGTGATCGGCAGCAGCTGGCTGCTCAACGCGCTGAACCTCTACAGCGCCTCGCTGAGCATCGGGGCGGCGCTGCCCCGACTGTCACGGTCCATCGCCACCATCGCCTGCGGACTGATCGGCACGGCAGCGGCGTTCCTGCGGATTCTCGAGCACTTCCTGACCTTCCTGTTCTACCTGTCGATCGTGTTCGTGCCGGTCGCCAGCGTCATCGTCATTGACGCCCTCCTCGTGCGTCGGCGCGACTACCTTGGCAGCGAAGAGCCGGCACCCCGGCCACTCGAGCCTGCCGCATTGCTGGCCTGGGCGGCCGGAGCGGTCTTTGCGGTGCTCGGTTCCATGGGAGTGATCCGCCTCAGCGGCATCGCTGCTCTGGATGCGATGATCATTTCGGGCCTGATCTACCTGCTGCATTGGCGAATACGACCGGCGCCGGTCGTCGCCTCCTGAACAGATGGCCAGGATTTCATACCTCGATCGCCGCCGCGCCGGACCCCGCGAGCCGGCTGACGCGCTCGAGCGGAGAAACCTGCGACTGACGAGGCGCGTACGCGCCGCCGCCGAACCCATCGTGTGGTTGCGCGCCGGCGCCGGCAGCGGAAAATCCCGACTCCTGCAGGCACTGAAAACCGCCGACCCTGCGGTGATCGTGCTCGATGACCCCGCTTCGGCCGCACTGACGGAGGCACTGACGGCGCTGTCGACCGCGCGAGTTCAACGCGTAGTTATCGCCAGTCGGCCCGAGTCGGACATCGCATCGCTCCTGCTGCGGGAACAGATGTATGGACGAGTGGCGGTCTTCGGGGAGATGGAACTGTTCGTTGCGGCTGAGGATGCCACCGGCGGGGGCGAGGCAGCCCTGCTGTCCGACACCGGCGGGTGGCCGATGCTGGTGGCGGCAAGCCTCGAGTCGCGTGCAAGTGAAGCCTGCGGATTGCTGCCGAGGTTTCTCGAGCGCGACATCCTGCCCTGCCTTCCGGAAGCAGTTGTCGTTGCACTCTTTGCGGCCCTGAGCGCGCCACTGACCGACCCGGAGCTGCGCGCACTGTGTTCCGGCGAAGTGCCGGTCCATCCTCTGCTTCGAAAACAGGCAGATCACTGGCAGGTCAGCGGCAGTTGGGTCCGGGAAGCCCTCAAATCCCTGCGTACGTCCACGGTGACGTCGCCCGCCGCGCGGGAGCGTCTCCGCCATCACTACTCGCACCTCCACGCGCCGGACCGGGCGATCGCGGAACTGCTCGCCATGGGCGCCACCGCCGAGGCCCTGGAACTGTTCAAGCAGGCCGGTGGCGTGTTCTTCGGCTATCGCCATGGCTATCACACGCTCGAAAATGTGCTGCGCCTGTTCGGCCCGGAGCTCGAACAGCGGGCGGAAGAACTGTTCCTCGCGCGCCTGTGTTTTCTCATCAAGTCGGGCAGACCCCGCGAAGCGCTGATGCGGCTGGAAGCGCGCCATCCGGGCCTTCCCGTTGATCTGCGCAGGATGCGACTCACCCATCGCGCGGAGGCGATGCTGTTGCGCATCGACATGTCCCTGGACATCGACGAACCGCCACCCCCGGAGGTGATTGCGAGCTGGGGGCGCCTGCAGCATTTCCTGCCCGAGGGCAATGAGATCGCACGCGGCATCCTGCTCAACTGCATGGCGATCGGCTTTCTGCAGGCCGATGCGCTGGTGGAAGCGCAGCGTCTCGCCGAGGAATCCCTGGCAGCCTATCGTTCCGCCGGTTCACCCTACCTGGTGCATTGCATGCAGCTGCACCTGTGCGACATCGCGCTGCGACGCAGCCGCATCAAGGATGCCGCACGCCTGGTCGAACAGGCGCATACCTCGCTGGAAGCCTCAGGCCAGGCGTTCAACTCCGAGCGCGAGATCCTGCTGGCGGTGAAATCACGCGTGGCCTTCGAAGAGGGTCGGTTCCAGGACTGCCCCGCGGAGATCGAGCCCATCCTCAAGGCGCTGCTGGAGGGGGACAGCTGGCCGGACCTCATCGAGCGATTGTCGGTGCACTCCGTACTCACCGGCTACTGGCTGCGCGGGCTGCGTCATGCGCTGGAGCGCTTCGACCAGTGCGCCCTGACCCTCGATCGCCGGCATGGAAGCGCGATACGCCGACGCCTGTCGCTGCTGCGCATTCTGCTGATGCAGGTGGCGCAGCATCATGCGGAAGCCGACATGCTGCTGGAGGAGTATGAGCTCGAGCCGGCCGCCCATCGCTCTCTGGCGCTCGAGGTCGAGGAGGGTCTGATCCGTCTGCGTCAGGCAGTCGTGCAGGAGCGCTCCCGCGCCACGATCGGCAGACTCACCGATTCCCTGTCCCGGCATCCTGCACTGGAACCCCGTCAGCGCATCACCATAGCGATCCTCAACGCGGCCGCACTCGCCAGACACGGTGGCGGTTCCGCCTCGCGCCGGTATCTGCGGGTCGCGCTGCGCGAGGCTGAAGCAGAGAATCTCGTCGCCGTGCTGCTGGAGGACGGGGAATTCGTCGCACGGCTGCTGCCTGAATTCATCGCAGCTCCAGGACCGGGCAATGCCCGCCTCGCCCAGTTCGCCGGACGCGTGCTGCGGCTCCTGAAGTCCCTGCCCACCGCGCCCCTGAACTCCAAGGCGCTGGCGGGAGTTTCCCGGCAGGAGCACCGCGTGCTGTCCTACGTGGCGGACGGCTACAAGAACAAACAGATTGGCCGCGCGCTGGGACTGTCCGAGAGCACGGTCAAATTCCACCTCAGAAGCCTGTTCCGCAAGCTCAAGGTCGGCAGCCGGGCGGCACTGGCCGATGCCGCCCGCTCGCGCGGCATCTCGACCTGACCGGTTTCGCCCAAAACCTATCCTGCCACCCTCGATAGCATGGTCCCGTCCAGCATTGGGCGGGGGCATATGTTTCGGATCGGCGTGGACGTCGGCGGCACGAACACGGACGCGGTGGTCATGGACCATCGCGATGTCCTCGCCGTCGTAAAAGTACCGACCACGCAGAACGTCACCGACGGCCTCATCGACGCGCTCGAGCAGGTGCTGCGGGCGGCAAGTGTGGAGCCCTCCCAGGTGGAGCTGGTGGTAATCGGCACCACCCACTTCACGAACGCCGTAATCGAGCGCCGCCACCTCGCACCCACGGCCATCGTGCGGCTGTGCCTGCCCGCCGCCCAATCTCTGATGCCCATGGCGGACTGGCCCGCTGATCTGTGCACTGCAGTCGGTGAGCACGTCTATCTCGCCAGCGGTGGAGTGGAATTCGACGGGACGCCGATTCGCCCGCTGGATCCGGCCGAGATCGCGCGCATCGGCGCGGATATCCGTGCGCGCGGCATCGACACCATTGCCGTCGCCGGAGTCTTCTCGCCGGTTCGCGACGACTTCGAACGGCAGGCCGGTGAATTGCTGGCCGCAGCCTGCCCCGGTGCGTCGATCACGTTGTCCTCTTCGATCGGGCAGCTTGGCCTGCTGGAACGCGAGAGCGCCAGCATCCTCAACGCTTCCCTGCTGTCGCTCGCAAAGCGTACGGTCGCCTCGCTTCGACAGGGCGTCGCGCGCTGTGGGCTGCGCTGTCCCATGTTTCTGTCGCAGAACGACGGAACAATGATGGATGCGGGCACGGCCGAGTGCTACCCGGTGTTGACATTCGCGAGTGGCCCCACCAACTCGATGCGCGGAGCGGCCTTCCTGTCCGGCAAACCGGAGGCCATCGTTCTCGACATCGGCGGAACGACCACCGACGTCGGCTTGTTGCACCTGGGATTCCCACGTCAGGCCTCGACGACTGTTGATGTGGGTGGCGTACGCACCAACTTCCGCATGCCCGATGTGTTCAGCATCGGCCTCGGGGGCGGCTCGCTGGTGCAGAACGCGGAAACCCGGCCGCAGGTCGGGCCACGCAGCGTGGGTTACGAGATCACCCGCAGGGCCCGGGTATTCGGCGGCGACACGTTGACCGCCACTGACGTCGCCGTGGCGGCAGGAAAAGCCGACATTGGCGACCGGGCACGCGTCGCCGACCTCGACGCGGCACTGGTGCGCCGGGTGCTGGGTGCGATCGAAGCCAAGCTATCAGCCGCGGTGGAACGGGTGCGCACTTCGCCCGACCCGGTTCCGGTCATCGCGGTCGGCGGCGGCAGCATCCTCATGCCGGACACCCTGGCTGGCCTGCAGGTCATCCGGCCGCCCTACTTCGGCGCGGCCAATGCGATCGGCGCGGCGATCGCACAGACCAGCGGCGAAGTCGATCGCATCTACTCGCTGGATGCCATGACACGTGAGGCCGCGCTCGCCGACGCCGAGGGCGAGGCGCGCCGCAAAGCCACAGCGGCGGGTGCATTGGCCGACACGATCACCGTAACGGAGCGTGAAGACGTACCGCTGGCGTACCTGCGCGGTAATGCAACGCGCGTGCGGGTGAAGGTTGTCGGTGAGATGGGAACCCCGAGGCCGTGACTTCATGCGCATCCTGACTGAATCCGACATCGAAGCGCTGGCCATCGGGGCTGCGATACTCGGCACCGGCGGCGGGGGCAGCCCTTACATCGGCAAGCTGCGCTGCCTGCAGGAACTGCGGCGCGGTCGGCGCATGGCCGTCATCGGCCTGGACGAGCTGGATGATGAGGCGCAGGTGCTCACGATCGGCGGTATCGGCGCTCCCGCCGTCACCGTCGAGAAGCTCCCCGAAGGCAACGAGGGCACTCGGGTGTTGCACTGCCTGGAGGAGTTCACGGGCTGCAAGGTCGATGCACTCATCTCCGCCGAGATCGGCGGCGGCAACGCACTCGAGCCCCTGCTGACCGGGGCTGCAACCGGTTTACCGGTCGTGGACGGCGACGGCATGGGCCGGGCTTTCCCGGAAATGCAGATGACCACGTTCAGCATCTACGGTCATCGCTCGACTCCGGCGGCGATCTGCGACGAACACGGCAATGTCGTGCTGTTCCGGCACACGGTGTCCGAGCAGTACTTCGAGCGTCTCGGGCGCGCCGTGGTGGTGGCCATGGGCGGCACCTCGATCGGTGGCGAAGCTCCCATGGCCGGCCGCTACGTGAAGCGCGCCGCCGTGCCGGGCACGGTCAGCCAATCCATTCGGCTGGGTGAGCTCGTGCTCCAGGCGAACCGCCAGCATGTCAGCGCCATACCCCTGATCTGCAAGCAGGAGCAGGGTATTCACCTGATCGACGCGAAGATCGTCGATCTGAAGCGCCATCTGCGGGGTGGCTTCTCCGTGGGCGAAATCGCTCTCGAGGGCATCGATGCGCATGCCGGAAGCCGTGCCCACATCGTATTTCAGAACGAGTTCCTGAGCTTCGAACGCACTGGTCGTATCGAGGTATGCGTGCCGGACCTCATCGTGATCCTGGATGTCGATACGGGTCACGCGATCACCACTGACGTGCTGCGCTATGGCCAGCGCATCGCCGTACTCGCCCTGCCCTGTCATCCGCTCCTGCGTACTCCTGAGGCGCTCGCGGTGGTCGGGCCCTCCTGCTTCGGGCTCGAGGCCGAGTATCACCCGCTTCCCCGAGGAGAATCCTGATGCGCACCTCCAGCGCCCGCACCGTGATGTTCGCGCTCATCGCGGCCACCCCCATCGCCGCCCGCGCCGCCGACTCGACCGGACAGGATCTCGAGGAGATCGTGGTGACGGCGGAAAAGTCGAGCGCCCCGCTGAGCAAGGTGCCGATCAGCATCTCGGTGGTTTCGAGCGAGCAGCTCGCCGAGCAGCACATCAACGATTACGAGAGCCTGTCGCGCGCGGTCCCGAACCTCTCGTTCTCCAGCTTCGGCGGCCCCGGGCAGTCCAACATCGAGATCCGCGGCGTGGCCTCGCAGGCCGGCTCCGCCACGACGGGCATCTATCTCGACGATGTCCCCATCAACATCCTGAACATCTACAGCGCCGGCGCCACCGAGCCGCGCTTCTTCGATGTTGACCGCGTCGAGGTGCTGCGCGGACCCCAGGGCACGATCTACGGATCGGGCTCCATGGGCGGCACGCTCCACTTCGTCAGCCGCGCCCCGGCACTCGACAAGTTCGAAGCCAGCATGAATTCCGCCGTGAGCGACACGGAAGGCGGCGCGGCCAACGGCGAGATCGACAGCGTGGTCAATCTGCCGCTGGTCGACGGCAAGGCAGCCTTGCGTATCGGCGGCCTGTTCGACCACGAGAGCGGGTGGATCGACCGCAACGCCGCGGGGACGATCGTCGATCAGAAGATCAACCACGTGAATACCAGCGTCGTGCGCGCGACACTGGAGTGGAGGCCGACCGACCAATTGATCGTCACTCCGGCCGTATTCCTGCAGCGGGTGAGCGTCGGGGGCCAGGATCTGTTCAGCCTGGATCTGCCCCTGTATGAATCGCCGACGCTGCTCGCCGAGACTGCGCGCGACGAGTATGCGATGACGAGCCTCACGCTCAAATACGATTTCGGCTGGTCGGATCTGACTTCGGTGACCGGCTATTTCTGGCGTCGCAATGACCGAAACATCGACGGCACGTTCTACGACAGCCGGCACCCGTGCAGTTCAATACGAACGTCAACCAGATCCACGAGGAACTGCGCCTCGCCAGCAAATCCGGCCCTGACGATGCCTGGTCGTGGATTGGCGGCCTTTTCTACTCACGCGCGCGCACCGGCCTGCTCGACAACGAGCACATTCCCGGCTTCAACTCCACGTTCGAGGCGACCTACCACGACACGCCCGAGAACCTGCTGGGAGCGGCCTTCCCGGATGATCTCATCTACTACGCTTTCACGGAATTCGTGAACACACAGAAGGCTGTCTTCGGTCAGGTGAGCTACAAGCTGCTGCCGAACCTGAAGGTGACCGCCGGCGGACGTTACGAGAAGGCGACGGAGGATCTGGCATTCAATTCGCTGGGATTCTTCGCCAGCGGTCCACCCTACTCAGGGTCCGCCGACGGCAGCAAGTTCACACCGCGCGGTGCGGTGTCCTATGAACTG
>Ga0335069_10014839_pt1 | contig 10901 bp, 11 predicted proteins | sample Lox_Sample_11_FD_206714 | JGI IMG/M metagenome (GOLD analysis project Ga0335069, IMG submission 206714) | Soil microbial communities from Loxahatchee National Wildlife Refuge, Florida, United States - Lox_Sample_1.1 | ecosystem: Environmental > Terrestrial > Soil > Wetlands | place: USA... | reverse complement strand
GCCGATGCCATGTGCGCATTGCCACGACACGCGCGGATTTTTTGTTTTTTTTAGCGGAGAAGTCCTGAAACCAGAGACTCGATGGCGGATGACGCAGTCGGATGCGAACCGCTCTCTATGAGCAAATTCCCTGATAAACAGGGAAAATACAGGGAATTTTCGTGATTTTGGGCGTCTTGCGGCCGAGTTACAGCCGAAAAAACCTTGTTTTCGCTGGGGTTTTCGCCGAAATTCCCTACTCAACGGAACAGGGAATTTTTTTCGACGAACAGGGAATTTTTCGGCGTAACAAGGAATTCTCTGCGAATAACAGGGAATCCTGTGTCAGGTCCATTCGAGGCCAAGAACCCGGAGGACCCGTAAGGTGTCCCGCGTGCAAATTTTCGCGATATAGCACGAGTCGGATTCGAACCTACGAACTGCTGATTACGAATAGTAACGTGGACCTCGTGCTTGACGATGCCAGGAAAAACGCTGCTGAGGAGCTGCCAGCGACATTTGCCGTTGAACCCAAAAACTCCGGACTTTTCACCGCTTTTGGAGTTTTTAGTAGCCACAGCTTGACCGCGACAGATTCCGCCGCGACCGCACGAACGCCGCCGGGACCGGCAAGGCGCGCCAGGGTCACCAGCAGGTGAGCAATCAGCTTGAACCACAGAGCCATGCGGCGCCGCAGTCTAATCTTCCGCCGGCGATTCGCAAGTCTGCGCGACGCGATCGTTTTGTGTCAGAATTTGCAATTCGCCACACATAGGCAGCAACGATTGCATTTTCGAAGACGTGCTCGTTCCCGAAGAGTTCACCTTCGATTGGCTCAACGCTCGGTCGAAATGGCAGCGCGGACCTTTCGCGAACATTCCGCTGACTTTGCAATTCGTCGGCGGTCTTGCATCGATTGTGCTCGGTATCGCACGGCATGCGCTGGACGCCCTCAAAGAAGTCGCGCGGGCGAAAGTGCCGGCTGCGAGCCGCTCGCTGCTGCGCGACCGTCCGGTGGCACAGACGCAATACGCCCAGGGCGAAGGATTACTGCAGGCGGCGCGCGCGTGCTTTTACGAATACAACGACGACATCTGGCGGCGCGGTGAAATCGGCGACAGCTTTAGCATCGAGGATCGCGCGCGTGCCCGGCTCGCGATCGTCACCGCGGTCAAGCTGGCGTTGCAGGCGATCGACATCGTCGCCGATCTTGGCGGGATGAACTCGGCGCAGACATCGTGCGCAATCGAGCGGTGCTGGCGCGACGCGCATACCGCATCGCAGCATGTGCTCATGAACAGCACCCGCTTCGAGGTTGTCGGCCGCGTGTTGCTCGGGTTGGATCCCGGATCGCCGGTCATCTGAGAGCCAAGGCGCTTCGCAAGAGCGAACCGACGTTTACGCCTCGCGCATCTCGAACCACTCGCTGACGTGTTCCGCAACTATCCCCGCGACGAGCAGCGCTTGTGGGCTAGGCGGCGAGGCCAGAGCTAACCTCCGTGCACACTCACCTGACTGACTAATGCGTGATCGCTCACTTCACATCCGCAGTAAATGAGGCGGTTTCTATCTGCTCGCCTCTTTTGAATTGCAGGAAGATTCGGTAGCGGCCGGGCTTGGGAAACCCATATGGTATCGAAAACTCGGGAGACACCTGTGCGGCTGACATATCCATCCCCGGCATGTTCGTCGGCATGTCCTTCATCGGCATCTCCGTTGGCTGCGCAGACAAGCCGGGGGCGCCGTTCGCGTTGACCATCATAAGAGACGCCATCGGCACCGAGCCCGATGGATGGACGTGCGCGAAGACAGATAGGTCGTCCTTCACGATCTCAGCGTGCGCCAGCATCCCCATGTACAACCCAAGATGGCTCGCCGGCTTGCCGTCCGGGTCTTGCACGCTGAACTGGAATATCGTCGGCGAGTTCGCCCGCGGCTCGCCGCCGCGTTTCCACTTCACGCGGGTACCGTCCGCGAGCAGGTCGGTCGTCGAGTCCGATGCGGTCGAGACCGGCTCTGCCGAACCGCCCGCATCGTCAGGGTTCATTTTGTTTCCCGTAATCCGCGGCAGGTCGATACTGCCGACCAACGTCCACGGAAAACCGTTCTTCGAAACGACATCAGCGAACACCTGGTAGTGTCCCGCGTCGAGCGACGGCAGATACTCGACGAACTTGCCGTCAGTTAGTTTCGGGTGCAGATGCCAGATGCGATCGAGGCCGGGCGTTCGTACGAGGAACAGATGCATCAAGTGTCCGTGATCCGGAATCAATTCTTTGATGCCGACGGCGCGGTTCCAATCGGTATCGCGCGGCGAGGGGCGGACTTCGAGCTGATTGGTCCCGACGAGAGTGACTTCGAGTTTCGGCGGCTTGAAGAAGCTGGCGATGGCGGCGTAACGGCTCGCGTCAATGCTCCACCACTCGAACGCGCCCCAGAAGATGAGGCCCACGATCACCGCTGTGAAGGCCATGGCACGCCGACCGCGGCGGCGGGCTTCAGGACCCACCTCCGCGCCCGGGGTCAGCAAGGAGTCGCGCGCTGCCGCACCGACAATCGATACCGCGCCGATCGCGAGACCGATCGCGAGCGCGAGCAGCAGAGCACCGAGCCATCGCGGCATCGGCAGGGTCCGCTGCGCGAACGACGGCACGGGAACCGACAACTCCGCCGGACCGCGCGCGCCATCGACCTTGACGATCACGCGCAGGGATCCGAACTCCATGAGCCACAGGCTGGAGGTGAACTGACGCGGGTCGAGCGGCGATTGCTTTGCCGCATCGGGCACGGGAGCGTATTGCGAACCGGCGCCACTGAGCCGCGCGACGGAGGTGCTGATCGATTTGACGTCATTGTCGCGCGTGCGGATGTCGATCTGCGCGACGCCTGGAATCACCTGCGGAACCGCGACGGTGACGAACAGGTGATATGGACCCGCGTCGCCCTCGTAAAAGACGTCGGGGCTACCGACGTGCGCCCAGGCGGCGCACTCTAGGAAGAGGATCGCGAGCGCCACAAACACGCCGCATCGAATCGTGGTACGGCGAATGCCTCGAAGGCTATTCATCGCCCAAGTCGGGTCAGCGTTTCACTCTGCGCAATCCGCGACCCAGTGCGATTCCCAGCGCGCAGAAGATTATCGCCGTCACCAGCGCACGAACCATCCCGAGCGCGAAGGCAGTATGCGTCGGCTCGAGAACTGCGAAATGGTACGGGTTGTAAAGCAGGTTGGCCGGATCGTTGTACGTGAAATAGGACCGGCCGAAGATCCAGTTGCGCGCCGCGGGCATCATCAGGAAGTCCGCGAACGGCCATTGCACAATCACGAATACGCCCAAATAGACGCATCCAGCCGCGATCGCGGTTCGCCAGTTGCTCCATCTATCGCCCAGTCTTGCGCGCAGGAGATCGAGCGCTAAAGCCGGGAAGATCAGCAGCACCGGAAACCACAGCGGAATCATGTGCGTGATGTGCTGATAGACTGGACCTAGCTTCGGTTCGGCCGGAAACAACGGGAAGATCCACAGCAGCGCGATGTAACCGCCCATGTAGATCGCAGCCATCGTCGTCGCTGGCCACTTCGCTTTTGAGACGCACGAGATCGCGAGAAGGCCGATCGGAAAAGCGCTGGCGACAGCGCGATAGAACATCGCGCTGTGCATCGCACCGGCCCACGTGGATTCGAGGCTGAAATTCGCCGCGCCGAAGGTAGCGAGACCGCCCACATAAAGCAGGAGGCGATCGAGGCCGTCTCGTGAAGCACCCGACACGCGATTCAAGTTCGCGCAAATCAGGAGCACACAGCCGAGCAGGATCATCGTCTCGCCCAGCGCCAGGATCGAATGCGGCAGACTCACGATCTTCACATCGAGTCCGTAGGCGTTGTGCCACCAGTTGTCGAAAGGCGCCGACGTGAGCATCGCAAAAGCGCCCCACGACGCAACGAAGCATCCGATCGGTCCGCGGAATCCCCATACCGAGACGGAATTACGCCGCATCTTCTCGGACGCGCCAAACGTTGTTGCCAGGATCGCGTAGCCGCATGCTATGCCCGAAAGGATACCGGCCAGGTAAACCATCATGTGCGCCGGATTCCAGAACGTGTCGCGGCCGATCGAGATATGCCACGAGATATCCCAGTAACCGCCGAACGTGTCTGCGGTAACCGCAGCGGCGAGGCACCAGACGTACCACGGGATCGTAGCGACGCGCTTCCTGGCCTCGGCGCGATCCGCGACGCGATCGTCGATTCCTATGTGAACCGCTGCATTTCCCACGGCGCGATTCCCTCGGATTGGCGGCTTGGGCGACAGGCAGAGTCTATCTTACTGGCGGGCGCTCGAAAACCGCGTCAATTTATGCCGCGAACGGCTAAAGTCTGGGAGAGGGCCTTTTATTGATCGAGATCGAAGTTCCGTGAGTGCGTTGCGAATTCCAGCTCAGCTTATTTTTCCGCCAAGAAGCTGCACGATCTGCAGCGCTTGCGAAGCTTCGAGGGTCAAACCGCGGAGCTGTGCTGGAGCGAGAACCAAGCCGTCGATTTTGGACCCACTGATATCGAGGTTTCTAATTTGCGCTTTGCTCAGATCGACATTGGTCAAATCACATCCCAGGAACGCAACGTCCTTCAATTCGCTGTTGGCGAAATCCGCTTCGGCCAGCCGGCATTGTTCGAAACAAAGGCGGTTCATTCGGGATGAGTTGATCCGCACGAAATCGGCGCGGCAGTTTCGTAGCATCGCGTCGCGAATTTCAGAGTCCGTAATGAGAAATCCGGTTAGCCGGCAGCCTGTGAGCTCGAGCCGATGCAGAGTAGCCTCCGGCCATTGTGCGTTGGACAAATTGCATTTTTCGATTCGGCAATCGAGCATCCTCAAACGACGAAGCCGCGAGCCGCTGAGATCACAACTGCGAATACTGCATTCCTCGAATTTGACGAGCTCTGCAGAGCATCCCGGCAACTCCGCATTTTCGATAAAATGAAGCACGCAGGTCAAAACGCGCTTGATGAGATCGAGCCGTTGCTCGGGGAGATTCGAGGGATCGGCGCTCTGCGCGAACCGAAGCGCAGGACGTTTTATCGTGGCGCCTCAGCTTTTCTGCATTTCCACGAAGATCCGGCGGGCATCTTCGCCGACATCAAACGATCAGGCGAGTTTGTGCGGATGCGAGTTAGCAACATGAAAGAGCCCGCCGCGCTGATTCGTGCGATTCGCGTCGGAGCAGAAGCGGTCGGCTACTGAGCTTTAGTGGTCGCCCAAGGTCGCCATGCGATGTGGGTCGAGGAAAGCCTTGGTCACCAATCCCATGTCGATATACCAGCACTCGTGGTCCTGGCTCTCGTGGCCGGGCATATATACCACTGAAGAAAATCCGCTTTGCAGATCCTCATCGACCAACGCGACCTGGAACATCCGCTTGTACGGATAGATCGCGACCTTGGCGTCGGGCACTGGGCGATCGCGATATGCGTTGAACGTAGCGATCGTTTTCCATAGCTTGCCGTCGCCGTCATATTGGTCCGACGCGGTGATGAACCACCCCTCGGAATCGATATAGAGCACGCGCTTGGGAATCACGACGCCCGCGCTTCCAATCTTTTGATGCCACGACTGCGGCTTCGCGGTCGCTTCGATCACATATAGCTGGCGCATCTCCCAGTCTTCCGGGCATACCGTCCGACTACCGTCGAAATCGCATGCTTTTGCAGGAACATTCTCCGCGTGCGCGCACGCGAGCATCGGCTTGATGCCGAGCATCTTGTAATCGTAGTTCTCGATCTTGGCCGAAAATCCGAAGTAGGAATCCGGATCAAGATTGTTCGCGTACGTGACCGCTGTCCCGCCTTGAAACGCGACGAGCGCAGGCCCCGCGGCGTCAGATAGGAAGTCCGCCGTCACGCGCTTTAACCGCCGCGTGTGCGGATTGAAATACCACGCGTTGTCGTCCAGATTCGGATCCTTGTTCCGATAGCGAACGAGTCCGAAGCCGCGCAACTCTTCGGGCTCGATAAAAGGAAACGCGCCGAACTTGTATCGGATGCCGGGCCCTTCAGCCTCGGGATCGGTCGGCGTGGGCGGCACTTCGATACGACCGATGTTGTTGTAGAAAGCGAAATGGCCGATGGTGAAATGCGCAATCGGATCTGATGCGTTCCCGCCCGGGCGATTGCTGACGACCTCCACGTCGCGGATGTCGACGTCGTCGCTGTACTGCGGGCGAAAGCTGAAGTTCCACATCACCTTTGTGGCGACCTGCGGATCGTTCGCGTCGAGCAGCGGAAACGGCAGTCCTGCGACGTAGTTCTGCAGCTCGCCTTTGTCATTCAAACGAACCTGCGATGAATATTTCTCAGTCGCGGCTTTGTACGGCGGTGGCCATTCGATATGACCCGTCGGAACGATCTTCAGCCGCATCCCCTGCTTCACCAGCGCGAAGTTTCCGGGACTGAGAAGATCCTGGACCGATGTAGCATTATCGGGGGTAATAACCTCGCCCGGCTTGATCGAAGCAGCTCGCGCTGATGGACAAACGAGCAAAGCCATCGAAACTACGCATACGATGAATGCGATTCGCGTCTGCATCGTAGAGCGCCGTGGCACGAGCGACATTAGAAGAGAGCGAAGCAGGATCTATTCGACTATGTCCTTCTTGAGGCTTTGAACGAAAGCCACAACATCGCGCTGTTCAGCCTCTGGAACTTTGAATTTTGCGAGCGTTGCGGCCGCATGGCCGAGAAACACGCCCCAGTCACTCTCGCTGATACCCATTCCGCGGTGCGATAATCCCATGTCTCGCCCACGATAATACATCGGCCCTCCTGCGTTTGCGCACAGGAAATCTATCAGCAGCTGCTTTTCACGCATGATGCTGTCTTCAGCGCGGTTCTTCCAAAATCGACCGAGCTGAGGATCATTTCGGAGCCGCGGCAGCAAGTCGTTTGCGACAGCCGCGATAGCATCGTAACCGCCCAGCCGCTCGTACAGAGTTTTCTGCCGCTCGCTCATCGACTCTCCTCCATGAGCCAGGTACGCTTCGTCGATTCACTCAGATTCAAACTTGGCTCAAACGCGTTGCGAAACCGGATTTCTCCGCCAATGTTCCTAAACACTCTGGTTTCTAGATCAGCACAGCTGCATTTTCAAATCCTCCAAACCGCTGGGGACAACGAGGCACTGCCCTTGGGGTCCTCAGGACAGGCACTGGCCAGGGGTCGCACGCACCATTCAGTCAATTGTAAATTCCGGTCAGCATGTCAGTGAGCCGGCAATGGACTTCGCGATCGGCTAATCCGATGGCGAAGGAAGTAAGCTAGGCGGCGCGCAGGTGCATTGATAGAGTCGCTCTTGTTTCGGGCCGAAAGGAGGCTAATCGTGATGAATCCTGACGCCAGCGTGCTTGAAGTTAGGCGTTCGATCCATGTCAGGGCCACGCCCGTGCATGTATGGGAAGCCTTCAAGTCGAAAGCGCGCATGGACGAATGGTGGGGCGCAACAAAGGGAATACCCGAGGCAGGCACGTCTCAAGGACAGCGTCTCGCAGTCTATGATCCACGTGTCGGTGGGCATGTCGAAATGGAGGTGATGTTGGACCGCATACCTGCGCGCTATCGTGGCAAGATCAAGACGTTCGAGTCGGGAAGAGAACTGACATTCGAAAATGATTGGATTTCCAATCGTGGCTGGTTGCTGCCTACGTTAATCACGCTTCGGTTGACGGCGGTACTAGGCGGCACGCTTGTCGAACTCTTCCACTACGGCTTTGAGCGCAGGGGCATTTGAAAAGGCTTTACGCGAGATATCCTGATGACAACGACTTGGCGAGCTCTAGCTGCGTTCCTGTTCATCCTCTTTTTAGTCACGCTCGGAGCGCTCGCTATGCAGCAGCAGGGCGGACCGCCACACGGCGATTTCGACCTGCCCGGGAACGAGCCGGCCACGCTGTTTCTGCCCGGCGCGCCTGGTCCTATTTTCACCGCGTTGACTATCCAGCCCAAAGCGATCGGGGAGCGACCGCCCGGCATCGTTCTGGTTCATGGCTATTCAGGCGATCGCGTCGGAATGAGCAGACTGGCGCGCCGCATGGCGCAGAATGGATACGCAGTACTGACGATTGATCTTCACGGCCACGGCCAGAATCGCAATCCATTCGCGAATTCGTTTGCGGGGCAACCCGAGCCGTTGCGCGAAGACGTCAAGAATGCCGTCGATTATCTGCGCAACTCGCAACTCGTTAATCCCGCGCGGATCATGGTTGCAGGTCACTCGATGGGAGCGGGCGCCGCGCTCGACTACGCGGAACAGGACGCAGGTCTAGCAGGGAGCGTAATGATCTCGGGCGGCTTTGCCCTGTGGGGGCAGAACCCGCGCAACGCATTGTTTATCTTCGCGGAGCATGATCCGCCGTTCATTCCGATGCTTTCCAGGCAGATCGCGGCGAAGCTGGCGCAAGTCGATGAGCTTGAAGAGGGCAGACTTTATGGCGATTTCGCAAAAGGCTCTGCCGTCAAAGCAGTGAATGTCGCCGGCGTTGATCATGTCGGGATTATCAGTAGCCCGAAGGCCGCCCGGACCATTATCGAGTGGCTCGACAGTGCAAGCGGCATGAAGCGCAATGGCGAGCTTAACCTCAGCGACCCTCGGCAGGCTACAACTAGAATAGCACTCTTGTTGTTTGTCGTGCTGCTGGTGCCCTTTGGTCGGCTTGTTGCCGGGTTGGCACCCGCCTGGCCACGCCGCGAAGGCGCCGGTGGTTGGGCTGGGCTTGGTATTGTCACAATTGCGCTGCTCGCCGCCGTGCCGATGATCGCAACGGCGCTACCTGCGCAATTCTTGTCGATCGAAGTCGTTCGCGAACTTTTTTCGTGGCTGCTGGTCGCAGGTATTCTGATGACGCTCTGGCTGGTCTTGCGGCACTCTATCGATTGGGCCCTGATGCGCGAGGGAATTTTTGCGACGTTGTTCACGGCAATGCTCGCGGCCGCTCTGATTTATATAGCGTGGCAGCCGATGAGCGTTACGATGCATAACCTGTCGTTCACGCCCGAGCGCTTGCTAGGCGCGGCATTCTCAATGCTCGTAGTACTTCCGTTCTTTATGGCGTTCGAATTGCTCGTACGACGCGGCAGTGTTCTGAGGTCCACGACCGCAGGCGTGATTGGCCGATTGATCGTAGTTGCCTTGGTCTTCGTGCTTGCGATCAACGGGGCGCTGCCGTTCGTTGTCTCCCTCTTCGCGACTCCGCTCGGAATCACGTTCGTAATGCTCGAGATTTTCGCAGCCGCCGTTTACAGTGCGTCGGCCAATCTTGTACTCATCGCCTTGGTTGAATCGGCTTGGCTTGCCTGGATATTCGCTGCAAGCATGCCGGTGCGAATCTTCATCTGAGCCACCAAACTCCATACGCGACCCACACTCGCGCCTGTGCTTGGTCAAAACTCAAACTCGGACGTATTGATGATGCAAACCGCCGAGCCACGGCAGCGCCCTAACGGTGCCGACGATTTGAGCGCGCCGGAAGGTCGGCGCGTCCTTGTTCAATGACAGGTGCGTTCTGACCTCGTTGTAATACGAGGCGTATGTTTTCAGCACTCGGCGCAAGTGCACCTCCCCGAACACCACAAGGTGATCAAGAGATTCGCGCCGCGTTGATCCAATCAGCCGTTCGACGTGGCCGTTTTGCCATGGGGAACGCGCCGCTATTGGATGGTCGCGGATACCCATCGCCCGAATGCGCCTTGCGTAGGCAGTCCGAAGGCGCCATCGCGGCCACGGATCAGGTGCCGTGGTGCTTCGTCCCATGGAAACGCTCCTGTGTCTGGTCAAAACCTCATCCGACGTGACGAGTGAGCCCGTCATGTGGTAATGGAGCGCGCGATGACCGCGTTCCTGACCTGGCTGCTGCTCGGGTTGCGTCTGGCGACTCAAATCGCGGGCGCGGCTCGAAGCTGAGAACGTTGCCCTGCGCCAGCAGGTCATCGTTTTGAACCGCAAGTCTCGTTCGCGGGTGCGGCTGAGAAACATTGATCGGCTCATCTTCGTTTGCCTCTACCGTCTGTTCCCCTCGATTGTGGACGCGGTCATCGTCGTTAAGCCGCAAACCCTCATCCGCTGGCATCGCCGCGGCTTCCGAGCTTATTGGCGTTGGAGATCCAGCTGGCGCATTGGGCGCCCGCGCATCGAGCATGAGATCCGCACTTTGATCCGACGTATGAGCAGAGAAAATCCGCTGTGGGGTGCTCCGCGCATCCACGGCGAGTTGCTGATGCTCGGGATCGAAGTCTCGGAGTCGACCGTGGGCAGATACATGATACGGACCGGGCGCCCGCGCTCGCAGGGTTGGAAAACCTTCCTGCGCAACCACGCCGCCGGAATCGCTTCGATCGATCTTTTCGTGGTGCGCACGATCTCGTTCAAGTTGCTCTATGGGTTGGTCATTCTTCGACACACGCGCCGGCGACTGGTCAGGATCGCGGTGACCACCAATCCGACCGCCGAGTGGATCGCCAATCAGGTGACCGAAGCCTTCCCCTGGGACGAGGCGCCGCGCCATCTGATCCGTGACCGCGATGGCTCGTTTGGGCCAGCATATGTGAGCCGAGTTCGCGCCATAGGGATCCGCGATCATCCGACTGCCGCGCGTTCACCTTGGCAGAACGGCCACGTGGAGCGGCTCATCGGGTCGATACGGCGCGAATCTCTGGACCACCTTGTGGTGCTCGGTGAGGCGCACTTGCGTCGTGTCCTCAAGACATACGCCTCGTATTACAACGAGGTCAGAACACACCTGTCATTGAACAAAGACGCACCAGGCTTTCGGCGCGCTCGAACGGTTGGCACCGTCGTGGCGCTGCCGTGGCTGGGCGGTCTGCATCATCAATACGTTCGGCTTTGAGTTTTGATGAGCCACAGCCGCTTGGCGAT
>Ga0335069_10014838_pt1 | contig 10901 bp, 12 predicted proteins | sample Lox_Sample_11_FD_206714 | JGI IMG/M metagenome (GOLD analysis project Ga0335069, IMG submission 206714) | Soil microbial communities from Loxahatchee National Wildlife Refuge, Florida, United States - Lox_Sample_1.1 | ecosystem: Environmental > Terrestrial > Soil > Wetlands | place: USA... | reverse complement strand
GGCCAAGCAGCAGGCGCGGTACAGGGCATATAGAGAAGTCATAGGACTTCCAGATTATCTTGTAAGCCGTTCAAAAGAACGGAAGGAGTAGAGGTATGGCTAACAATCTTTTTGCAAGCCTTCCCCTGGAGGCACAGCCGAAGGAGCCGCCAAAGAACGAGAAGGTTCCCGAAGCACTTAGGGGTAAGACGGTAGATGAAGTGTGGGATCAGATCGAGTCTGAGGCAACACGGCTCGCTGAGGAGGCTGAGGCACGGGGCAAAGCCTTTAGTGCTGGTCAAGCTTCGGGAGGCCAGCCTTCACCCCAGCAGCAGCCTCCAGTGAGGCAGCAGCAGCCCCCCTTTAGGCCGAGCCCACCCCAGGGCTTTTCCCCCCAAGGCTTTCAGCAACCACCAGAAGAGGAAGAGAACTTCCTCCTCAATCCCGAGGGCTATCTGGATAAAGCTCTGACTCGTAGAGTTGGGCCTATTGTAGAGCAGAATGCCCGTGCAATGCGGGCACAAAACTCTATGATTTTCCAACAGCGTGATCCAGAGTTCTACAAAAGGTTTGGCTCTGAAATGGAGCAGTTCATTGACAATTTGGCTCTTCCTACACAAGCTGACCCCAAGTCGTATGAAGTAGCTAAACAGATTGTAATAAGTCAGCACTTTGAGGAGTTAGCCGAAGAGAGGGCTAAAGCAAAGATGGAAGAGTACATGAAAAATCCGGCTGGTTTCCAGCAGGCTGGTGTGCAGCAGGTTGTACAGCCACAGCGCCAGGGATTTTTCGGTGGGACTGTCCGGCAGGCTCCTGTGTCAGAAAAGCCAACTAGCACTGGACAATCTACTACAAAGAAGGTAGAATTGACTCAGGCACAGAAGAGGATGGCAGAGGAGTTCGGAATGACTGAGGCTGAGTACCTAGAGTACGCTGTCCAGAACACCGATATGAAGAGTATGCTTGCTCGTGGGGAGGAAGAGTAAATGGAGTTTGCACCGAAAGCTACCGAAACCGAAGCTGTGCCGCAGACTGAGGTTGTACAAGAAGAGCCAGGACAAGCTACTGGTGATATAGCAGAGAGAGCGAAAAGCCGTCTAGAACAGCAAGAGGCTGAAGCGAAAGCGGCTGGTACATATAGGCAAGGCCAAGATGATGATATCATGGTCTTGGGTCCACGGCGCTACACCCCGATGCAGATACAAGGCATGATGCCTGATAAAAAGTATCTGCTTTCAAACAAGAACCCGCAAATACGTGCTATGCACCAAGCGGAGGGCTGGGTCGAGTCTAGGAATCCTAAGAGCAGGCCGAATGAGTCTGACACGTTTGACACAGGTGATCTGCGTCAAATGGAGATGCCCATTCGCCAGTATGAGGAAACCATAGAAGCGCCCGAAATACGCAGACGAAACTACCGCATTGGTGTAATCGAGAATGACTTCCACAACGCTGGTGAAGCTGCTGCACGAGCAACTAACGGTGGAGTGGAGACCTTCGGCAACATCAAGGTAGATCGTCGGCATGGTTCATAAGGAGAACCTATGCCCAACGCTCAGAGAGCAACGTCGTGGCTTCCCGGCGCTCGTCTAGCAAAGTCGAGCACCGGAGGCCCTGATGTAGCAGTCCTTGCGACAGTAAACGCAAGCACTCCTGTAAATAGTGGTGATTTCGTTACTATCTCTTCGGGGAAAGTAACGAGTATTGCTACTGGTGCCTACGGTAACGCAGGCATTTACGGTGTAGCTGCACACTCTGCTGCCGTAAATGGAACTGTGCTGGTCAATGTTGCAACCCCAGAAAACACATTCATAGCTCGTTGTAAGACGGGCGCATCGTCCGTTGCTGTCCCTGGCCTCCAGTGTGACATCGATGGCACGGCAATGACTGTAGCTCCTACGGTTACAACGCACTTGCACGTACAGGTAGTGGAACCTAACCCCTCTGATGACACGTCTGATACGACCACACCCGGTCGTATACTATTCAAGATTATTCGTTCGCAGTACACCGCGCTTACTGCGGCTAACGCCACCTAATAGGAGGGTGATTGTATGGCTAGTACTAGAAGTGCATTTAGTGCCCTCCTCGCACCGGGACTGCGCAAGGTATACTTTGACGAGTTCAAGGTAATCCCTGAAGAGTACAGCAAGATTTTCAACATTCTCACTTCCAAGCGTGCCTATGAGACGGACTTGAACGTCGCTGGCCTTGGCCGGTTCGAGCGCAAGGATGAGCACCAGCCTATCACTTACGACGATCCTATCCAGGGGAAGGAAGTCACGTACACCCACAACTCATTCGGACTTGGTTTCCGTGTGTCTCGTGAGGCGTATGATGATGACCTTTACGACGTGTTCAAGAAGATGTCCAAGCAGCTTGGGACCTCTGCCCGTCAGACAGTAGAGATAGAGGCTGCTGCACTCCTCAATGATGCAATGACTGGCTCGCTCTACACCGGCTTCGATGGTGCAGCCCTCTTGGCTTCGCACACGCTTACAGTTGGTGGAACGTACTCCAACTACCCTGGTGCTACTCACGTGGACCTTTCGATCTCTTCACTGCGTGCTGCTATGGAAAACATGGAGCAGACGGTGAACGAGCGTGGTCTGCCGATCTTCACACCGGGAAGTAAGCTCATCGTAGCTCCGGCATTCCAGTGGATCGCCAAGGAAATCCTTGGCTCCGATGCAAAGCCTTACACTGCGGACAACGAGCTTAACGTTTTCAAGGACTCGGGACTGTCGTACATGACCTATCACTACTGGGTCAGCTCTGCATCGTGGTTGCTTGTTGCACCGAATGCACAGCACGACATCAAGTTCTTCTGGAGGACCAAGCCGGAGTTCAGGAACAGCGATGACTATGACACGCTGGATGCTAAGTTCTCGGGGTTCATGCGGTTCAGCGTGGGCTTCGGCGATTGGCGCGGTGTGTACGGTTCCATCTAAGGAGGTGGGTATATGGCGGCGAATACAATTCCCGGCATGACTATACCTGCTATTGGTGGTGGCGCTGGTATAATGGCATCGTGGATAGCCCGGATCACATCGAAGTTCACGTCCTACAAACGGCTCATAATCTCTACTAAGCAGGTAGCTTCTGGCTCTACGCTGTACCTAGACCCTAAGTGGTCTGGTGCAGTGATAATGGTAGAGAACGCTAGCTTTACCATTAAGCTTCCCACCATAGGTGGTCAAGCTGACCATGCGAAGTATGAGGTAGAACCCACTGCTGGCATGGAGTTCACCATTGTAAATCGGCAGGCTACTGGCAACGCTGTGACTGTTACTGCTGATTCAAACTCAAAGTTCAGCGGCGGTGTAGCTTGTTCTGCACAGACTACCTATGCTTCTCCTGTTCGAGCTACGGGCTCAGGGGGTGGCAGTGCTGTGAACACTGCTGCTACTGCCTATCAAGGTGACTACATTAAAGTCGTGAGCGATGGAACCGACACATGGCAAATCGTAAGTGGCTTTGGTGTGTGGGCCATTGGCTAGCAAAAGGGGGGCCACACGGCCCCCTTTGCTTTAGGGGGAAAGCATGGCTGTAACTGACGTAACAAGCAATCCAGGCAATGTAGTTGTTCTTACTGCACAGGGAGATTCATGGTCTGCTCCAGGTGATCGCCGTTTCAAGATAACGGGAATACGATGGGTTGGTGTTGCCGTAGCAGCTACGGATCATCTTGTGATACAGAATGCTGCTAGCAAGACTGTATATGAGGACTACTGTAACTGTGCTGCTGGGGCTAGTTATGGTAGGGAATCCAAGGTCTTTAAGGAGTTCACATACTGGAGTTCATTCACAATCTCTACTCTTAGCTCTGGTACAGTGTACATATATTACGAGTAAGGAGCTTAACATGGAAGTGGCCCCTGACAAAGTAATGCAAATAATTGCAGAGAATGAAGCAGCAAGGATGGTAACAGCTATGGAAGATAGAATAAACGAGCGTATCGATACACTAGGAAAGAGCCTAGAGGAAAAGATCGATACGCTTGGTGCGGACATCCGTTCCGGTTATGTATCCTGCTCTGACTTCGATCAGTTCCACAAAGAGTCACATGAACGACTTTCCAATGGAAAGATAAACAGAGTGTATCTCATTGCTGGAATTATTGGTGTGCTCATTCTCTTGGGTGGCTTTGTGCTACAGCTATTCTCTTACGCTGAACTACATAGCCAGCTTATTCATACTGCTGCTACTACGGTAGCGAAGTAGGCTAGTTATGACGCTGAGAAGTATGGTCGATGAGGTAAAAGCCTCCTTGGGAAATCGCACCGATATTACTGACCAGCGTTATCTTAGCTGGCTGAATTGGGCATATTACGATGTGTGCGGCTTTCACAAGAAGCAGCTTCTAGGCCCAAAGATGTTTCGCTTCCTGGAAGGCCGCACGTCTTTCCAAGCTTACATTGGCCACGCGAATGTAGTTTCTGCTTTCCAAAACACGATCACTTTTGATTTTAGCGACGGTGCCCCAGTTGCTCCTATGGTTGTAGGGGAAGGCTGGGTCATAGAAATATCTAATTACAATCAATATAGCATAACTGCTAGTGGTGCACAGAATGATAATAAGATTACTGGTAGTGGATTCTCTGGTGTCGTAAATCTAGGAGACGTGATAACGTGTCCATATAACCAGAAGTTCACAGTAACTTCGGTTAGTGATACCCAGATTGGCATAGACAAAACTATAAGTGCAGTGTTCAATGCTGCTACTGTTACTGGATATAACCCCTTGACCATTCCTCAAGGGCTAATAGGGCAGAAGGCTACAGTAGTTTCTGCTAGTTACACTAATGGACATTGGGTTGCTACTGTAATGGCATCTACTGGATTGGGAAATACAAACCCGTTATTCCAGTGGGATATAATGCCAGATTCCCAAACAATGCTCACACTCTATAGAAGATACTATTACATAGGAATTGACTTCGATTTGCCAGTTAGTCTAGGGAAAGTAGTCAACCCTCAATATGCAAATATGCGCTTGTGGGCTGTAGATACTCTGTATTATCTGAAAGATGGACAGAAATTGGACCATCTAGAGAAGGAAGCAATACCATTCTCTGACCTAACAGAGCTTGGTATGCCTAGTCAGTTCTATAGGGTAGATGATCTACTTATATTTAGTGTCACTCCAGATAATACATACACTTTTGAACTACTCTATTATGCCTATCCTCGAACTGTAAATTACGATCAGACTGGTGCATGGGCTGGGCTTTCCTATGACATAGATGATTACTGGCATGAAGTCATAATAAAAGCTGCTATTTGGCGTGGCCATGATAAGTTAATGGAGCCAGACAGGGCTGACATGGCTAGAACTGTGTATCAAGAGGCTATGCTAGAGCATTTTGACTCTGAACAGGTGGAAGGAAAACAGGTTCATAGGAGTGTACGAATGAACTTCTTTGGTAGTGGTTCGTACACTATAGGAAATGGGCAAGCTAGGGGAAATGCTAGCTATGACCGTGCTGATTTTGTGGATAAATAGCCATGGCGCTAACTGCTCTATGGGATTCTAACTATGAAAGTACTCCATCAAACCAGTTGGATAAGTCTCTTATCCCTGGTGAAATACACTATCTAAAGGTAAATATAGAACAGAGGCTGGGACAGGAGCACTTCATTGGTCCTTGGGCTTCTCCAATAGTGGAAACTGGTGATACTCCACAAGCTGCACCTAGTGATGGGCGTCACTGGCCCGGTCATACTACAGTGGCACTCTATGATATAGTGGCAAATCGACCTGCATCTGATATACATACTGGTGCACTGTTTGTATTGAAGTTTCAGGAGGACGGAGCTACTACTGGTAGTGTACTACAACTCTATGATGGTAGTGAGTGGATTCCTGCTACTACGGATACCCATGCTATGCTTGGTGGTACTACCAATGACGATCACCCACAGTATATCTTACTTACCGGATCAAGTGCACGAAATACTCAAACTGCACCATTCGATGCTGGTGGTCAGCTACTTTATGTAGTCAATGTAAATGGATCACCTGTAGCTAACCAATGGATCACTGAAAGCCATGTAGCAGCAGCTTCCCCACATTCATTTACGCTTACTGGTGGTGCATACGATGATGCTGCATTTGATCTCATTCCTGTAGACCCCTCTGAGCCAGGATCAGTGAACTGCAAGCTAGATATAAACAGAAGTCTAACTACAGGGGCTATAGTTCCCTTAGTAGATACTGGCCACATATCAGGATTGGCTGCTGGTTCCAGTGCTAGTATTGCCCTTTCCCCAAATGGCTTCATGCCTTCTGTCCGTGTGTATTGTTCAGCTAATCAAGGAGGGGGACCAATTGGTGATGTTCCCTATGCTCCAACTACTTCTAATATGCTAAAGGGATCATCGTTAGTTGGCATATCTATCAATGGGGCTAATCTCGTAATAACAAATAACACTACAGTAGCTATAGACTATCGTATAGTACAATTTGGCTTCTCTTCGGGGGCTATATGAAGTGGCAACCGATCGTAACAGCAGCTAACGCTGATGAAGCAAATAGAGAACTTGTGCCCTCACTTGCATACCCTCTTTCGATTACTGCTAGTGGTAACGCTGGAGATAACTTCATAACTGTGCAAGGAGACATCACTAGCATTAATTTCCCAAAAGATACATTTGCCTGTCCTGATAATCAAGCTTTCTATGCCTCTGAGCTTGATCTTGTTGGGGGGAATACCATAGTGTATCTTGGCACTGATACTGTACGTACAACGTTCACCAATCAGACTTGCTACACGTATTCTTATGGCGAGACAAATGATTCACAAGGTCTTGCTAATGAGCTTCATCTACAGATACAGAACGTAAAGAAACAGATAGGTGAACGCTTTGAAGTAAGCTATCAAGATGGACTTGGGGCTTCACATTCATTCCGTGGCAGTAGTGCGACTGGATACCATATTGCTTCTCAGGTAGGCTTTGCTGGGCCTGCTGGATCACGCTTGTCGCTTAACTGGAGTCCTAGCCTAGTTCCCCAAAACTGTATGCAATACTGGCTAGGTAGCGGATTTGCAGAGCTTTATGTTGGTGGGGCAGTAAATCCTATAACTGGTGCAAATCATAGTGACTATCCAGATATAGCAATAGGAAATCAGCATACTCAGTACATACCACTAGATGGTGGTACTCCATCGCAATCAAATTATATCACCAATGTAAATATAACTGTCCCTGATGATACAGATGCAGATACTCCTATGGCTGCTGCAAATCACATAGGGTTAAGCTGGTCTGAGGCTCATGGCAGCAAGTGCATTCCAGTGCTTGATAGTTGGTATATCAGCCACAGTCTAACGCCACTAGGAACTTCTAAGACATATGGTTCTGTAACTAGATATGTTGTAGCACTAAACTCTGGAACATATTCTGTAGTTCCACCAGTTATAGATAGCATACAAAACTTTATGCTATGGCCCAATGCTGTAGCTTCTGCATATCAAACACCTTTTACATATTTACAGTATAATGCTTTAACTACATCATTGTGTCAGCCACTCTCTCCTGTTATGACTAATATAGCAGTTGGGCCAGGTAGCAATTATGGGCTTATACCATGCTCTGCTTATTGGGGTAATGTGACTGATAATTTGGTGGTTAATCCAACCAATTATTTTGCTGTAACTCTTCCAGGAGCGCCAACAACCCCCAATGGAACTACTGCGATATCTGTTTGGACAGTCACTTGCACAGTGTCTCCTATCCTAGTGAGGAATATTAGCTTCACGCTAAATGGAACTGTGTATAATCTAACAAATATAAATATGAGCCAAGGTCAAACATATTATTTCATAGCAGACGTAAATACCAATGTAACTATAGATAGCACTGTTGCAGCATATCTAAATCTAACTAACATAGACTTTATTGCGAAATCAACTGCTACCGGGGTATTCCCACGGGCTACTATATCTTCGTTCAGCGCTAAGTATATTCAGGGGGCCTCAAGTGCAAGTTGATTGGACTACGCCAGCATTTGATGCTACTCCTCTATCTTCTGATTTTGGCTCAGTTACTACTATCAGACTTGCAGAGCTAAAGACTGCAATAGAAGAACTACTATCTGTAGAACACGAGTTTGACTATGCTATAGATGATAGTTCAGCTAAGATGAAACATAAGGCTGGCTATTGCTCTATAGTAAATGTGGCTGGCAAAAGCCATCTTTCCTACCCATCTACATATGATGGTGCATTAGTATATACAAATAATGCTGACTCTGGTGACTCTTATCCACAGCTCTGGTTCGATACTGGTGTAGGACTTGTTCCCCTAAGTGTGGGCGCTCATGCTGATCTAGCTAACCTTACTGATGACGGAGCACAGTCATTAGAACCCTTCTTCGCGCATCTAGCAGAGCGAGTAATTGGTGAGACATATTCCTATGCACTTGCTTCTGTTAGCGGTGTTGCTGGCAATAACTACGTTACTGGCACTGGTTTCTCTAGTGTAGTAAATCCTTATGACGTACTCTATCTTCCCAATACAGCTCACCAGAAAGTGCAAGTTGCTTCTGTAACTAATACCAAGTTGACATTTGTTCCCAATGTCACTGTATCTGCCTCCTTTGGACCAGTAACAGTACAAGGTTATAGATTACTATATGCTTCGGTAAATTGGATCAATCCCATAACTAATCTCAATATGGGAGCATATCATATCACTGGACTGCCTACTAATGTTTCTGCTTACACTACTGTAACTGCACTTGCTGATGCAAATGCTAGCTCTCTAGTAGTTTCAAACGGTGGGCACAGTATGCTGTATAACCCCCCACCGGATAATGCAGTTACAGTGCATCCTAATTTTGTAGCTAGCCTTGGAACGGCAAAGTTTGGGGGAAATAAACTATTTGCATACAAGACAGCAGTCATTAGCACTACTGTTATCCCAAGCACTCCAGCAGCTTCCCCCAAAAATGTTAATCTTGGGTGGTTTTCATTCTGGCCATCTATTGTTAATAATGTAAGCACCCATGAGTTGCATCCTGAGTATGTAGGCAATGCCAGTGTACTTGATAGCCCAGCAACTAACTCTGGTCTTTCTTCCTATGTAGCGGCTAGTTGGACTGGTGCTACGTTTGCTGTTGTGTGCATAGCTTCTGGTGGTGGCACATTGCAAGCATACACACTTAGTACAGGAGATAACTAATGCCTATACGCGGACAAGCTACAGGCGCTAGCCCTACTTCTAGCGACCAAGATCAAGATGATGTTACTCAGCAGTCTACTCAGTCTGGCGAGCCATTACTTACAGCGCACAAGTCTGCTACTCTATTAGACCATCCCTATGGATCAGTAACGCTAAATCACCTTTCCCAAGACATACGCCGTGTTCTGCAACAGTTTTTTACCAGCCGTGATACTAGTGAGACAAAGGTAAGTAGCGCATTATACCACGTTACTGGTGATTTTCAAGCAGATGGAAATGCTGACATAGTCGGAAATCTTTCTGCTGGAAATGCTGACATAGTCGGAAATCTTTCTGCTGGAAATGCTAACATAACTGGAAATCTTTCTGCTGGAAATGCTAGCATAGTCGGAAATCTTTCTGCTGGAAATGCTGCCTCTGCTGCAACACCATCATATTTTATACAGAGGGATGCCAATGGAAGAGCACAAGTAACTGATCCTGCTGTTGCAGCAGATATTGCTACTAAGAATTATGTAGATTCACTTAGCAATACGGTACTAGAAGCATTACCAAGTGCCCCAAGTGCTAATGCTACGTATGTCATATCATCTGGAGCTGGAAAGTATACAGTACACATTCCAGTTACATCTTTAATATCTGGTAATTCTACAGCATGGACTTTAGGCATAACGGTTAATAACTCAATAAATGCTGGATCATTTATAGTTGGGCGCACATATGAAATAACCGCAGTTGGTACAACTAACTTTACACTAATTGGAGCATCAGCAAATACTATTGGTGTTAGATTTACTGCTAGTGGGGTAGGCACTGGATCAGGAACGGCTAAATCAGTAATAATAATACCTATAGCAAGCAATGCAAATACGCCTAAAATACTTAGTGGTGATCTGCTATTCGATGTACACATTGATGGAAGCGGAAATGTTGCTTCGATGCCGTGGCAAATCTCGGGCTCTAATTCCAACGGGAGCTACACCCAGCTCGCCGATGGGACGATGATATGCACTTTTACATCAAGTACTAAATCCACCACTACTAGTACACTTGTTAGCGGTGCGATATATTATACCGAGACAGCCTCTGGGTTCGCTTTCCCCGCTACATTTGTAGCGGCTCCTATAGTTACATGGACAGCCCAGCCCGCCACCTCAAATGAAAGCTTTTGGTGTGGGCCATATACACCAGCATCATCTAGTAATAGTGGTGGGTGGATTCTATTGGGCAGTTCGAGCAGCACAAGCTATGGAGCATATATGCAGTACACAGCAATAGGCCGTTGGAAGTAGGAAGATATATGGCAACAGCAAAACAGAAAGCCCCGATAATTTTCCATGTGATCCCTGTAAATAAGGGGCTAAACTACTCTGTTCCTCCTCAACTTCTTGACCAGCAAGAATCTCCTGCTAGCACGGGACTACATTTATACCACGGTCAGCTTGCATCGCGTTTTGGTTATGAGCGTAAGTACGCTGGTGCTGATGAAGGGCTAGCATGGATAGATGTGGTATACATTCCTGGTGGAGCTTCAGCATATAACGTAGCTTTTAGTTATGATAAAGTTTACATGGCAACAGATAGTGGAGCTGGTGCAGCTATAACATATATACCAGTATGTTATAAGTTCAATGGCACTACTGCATACTATGACTACTACTCTTGGGCGCCTAGCGTTAGCATAGCTAGAACACCGTTCAATTCCCTGTACATATCTGTGGATGCTGGAACTTCC
>Ga0335069_10014836_pt1 | contig 10902 bp, 10 predicted proteins | sample Lox_Sample_11_FD_206714 | JGI IMG/M metagenome (GOLD analysis project Ga0335069, IMG submission 206714) | Soil microbial communities from Loxahatchee National Wildlife Refuge, Florida, United States - Lox_Sample_1.1 | ecosystem: Environmental > Terrestrial > Soil > Wetlands | place: USA... | reverse complement strand
TGTCGATTGGGATTGAGGCCTCCTCCTTCGGCTCGGCTTGCACGCCCTTGTGCGACGGGAGGTGGGGTTTGCGGCCATGGCCGCGCGGTCGGGCAGGGGCATCGTTCAGCTCAATCTCCCACTTGCTCAGGCGTTCCTTCAGTCGTGGTATCGACTCCGGGCTCTTGTCGAAGAGGTCAGCGGCCAACAAGCCGACATCGGGTGGGCCTACGCGCAGGCCGAGCTGGAATTCCAACTCATGCAACGCGTCTCGGAACTCGGCCGCGCTCTGGTAGCGCTCGTCCAGGTTCTTGGTCAGCGCCTTGCGCACGATGGCGTCGAGGGCCGGGGGAACGTGCTTGCCGTACTTGTCGAAGCGCTCCAGACGTCCATCCCGCACCATGAGCAGAACGTCGAGATCGTTCTGTGCGGTAAACAGGCGTTTGCCCATCAGCATCTCGGCCAGCACGATGCCCACGGCGAAGATATCGCTGCGACCGTCCAGGGTTGCACCCGTGACCTGCTCGGGGGACATGTAGCCGTACTTGCCTTTCAACGTCCCGGCTTGGGTCTTGGACTCGCGCTCCTGCGCGTGGGCGATGCCGAAGTCGCCCAGCTTGACGTCGCCCCGCTGGGCGAAGAATACGTTGGACGGAGAAATGTCTCGGTGCACCAGATGCATCGGCTTGCCGTCGTTGTCATTCGCGTTGTGCGCATAGTCGAGCGCGTCAAGGACCTCCATGGCGATGAACATGCAGATGGGAACCGGCAGGCGAATCTGCTTCTGTGCGCCAGAACGCAGCAGGGCCAGGCCGTCAAAGCCGTCCACGAATTCCAGGGCAATGAAGTACTGGCCGTTGACCTCGCCGAAGTCGGTAACCTGAACGATCTTGGGGTGGACGAGTTGGGCTGTCAGCTTCGCCTCGTCGATAAACATGGAAACGAAGGTCTTGTCCGCCGCCAGGTTGGGCAGGATGCGCTTGATGACCAGCAGCTTCTCGAAGCCATGGGCCGAGACGATCTTGGCCTTGAAGACTTCGGCCATGCCCCCCGTGGCCAGGCGCTGAACCAGGGTGTAGCGCCCGAACTGCGAGGGAAATGTGATGTCCTTTCCCTCTTCTGGCATCAGGGCATCACTTTAACATGGCAAGACCGCACGGAGAACCTGGGCGGTGCCGGACTTTCGTAGTACCATGGATTCCCCCGTATGCGCCTCCACTCATCAGGTCAATCCGATGTCGGCCGTCGGCGCCCGCACAACGAGGATGCTTTTCTTTGCGACGACAGCCTGGGCCTCTACATCGTCTGTGACGGCGTAGGCGGGAACGCCAAGGGCGAGGTGGCCAGCGCCGAGTCGGTGGATCTCGTGCTCTCCTGGGTCAAGCGCAGCCACAAGACCCTGGAAGCCTTTGTCGCGGCCCCGACCGAGGAGAACTCGAATCTGGTTCGCCGCCTTCTGGAAAATGCCGTGCAGTCCGCCTGCTACATGGTCTTCGGCATGGGCCAACTCGATCCGCGGCAACGAGGCATGTCCAGCACCTTGTCGTCCTTGCTGGTGTCCGCCAGCAAGGCCTACATCGCCCAGGTGGGCGACAGCCGCGTCTACCTTTCGCGCGACGGCAAGACCGTGCAGCTCACCGAGGATCACACCCTGGTCAACTTCCGCCTCAAGCTGGGGCTGATCACGCCGGAAGAGGCGGCTTCCTCGCCGGGCAAGAACGTCATCACCCGGGCAGTGGGCCACCAGGACTACGTCGAGGTTGACACCATCGATCTCGACATCAAGGCTGGCGATCGCTTCATGCTCTGCTCCGATGGTCTGCACGGTTATCTGGAGGATGGCGAGATCGATAGCTGGATGCAGGGCGACCGCGACACGGTGGTCGCTCAGCTCATCGATATGGCCAACGAGCGCGGGGGGCGTGACAACATCACGGTTGTCGTCTGCGACGTCGAGTAGACACTCTCCCCCGAGACGCTCACCTGCTGTCTGATTCCTTCGCCGCATGCGAAGTTCATTCGGCAGGTGCGCCACAAGGGCTACAGGCTTCAGGCCAAAGTGCTGCTTGCCGCTCTCGATCGAGCCTTCTCAAGCCTGCTGGAGCCTGGAGCCCTCTGGGACTACTTGTGGGGCGTGCTTCGCCCGCTCATTTTGCGGAACATAGCGGGATCGAAGATGTCGGTCAGCAGTTCCACCGTCCGGTAGGAGGCACGGCGTGCCCGGGCCTGGGTCTCGTCGGCGGTCACCAAGGCGACCAGCATTTCGCGGCCGACCTCGACGCGAGCTTCTTCGTCGGGCAGGATGGAATCGCGCAGCAAGCGCGCGGTGTCGGCGTCGGCCTTTTCTTCGCAGAACGAGGCCAGCGCGGCCAAGCGGACCGCGCTCATGCCGGCCAACGTGAGAAACCCCGCCGCCGCGCGCTCCTCGCTGGTTTGTAGTGAGCGCATGAACCCAAACAGGCGCGAATAGCCACCCTGGCGCGGGTCGTATGAGCCTGGGGCCAAGCCGAGGGCCGCCAGCCGATCAGCGAGCAGACGAAAGTGGCGTGCCCTGTCGCCGCAGTATGTTGCGCAGGCCAGCTTGAGCCCGAGCGACTCGCTGTCGGCCAGCCAAAGGGCCGCCGTTTCGATCGATTCAACCACCATCTTGCTCTCCCAACGCAAGGCATCCGCTACCGACACACCTTCGCCATTCAGAGCCGGGAGATAATGTGAGGAGATGAGTCCACGGAAAGACTCCTGATTCTTGAAATCCAGTTCGGACACGTAGACGTCAGCGGTCACCATGGGCTCGGAGAGGAACCTTCACCCCCGCAGGCCGCCTCGTCAAGTGACAACGGAAGCAACAGTTGCCGCCTCCGTGAGCTCCGCGGGCCAGGTGACCACAAAGTGCAAACCGCGCGGGTTTCGCCCCAAGCCCAGAAGGCTACAGGCGTCAGGCTACAGGCTCCAGCAAGCTCCAGGAGGCTCGGTCGAGACCGACAAGCAGCACTGGGCGAAGACTGGCGCCTGCCTGAAGCCTTGCTGATTCGGCCGTTGACGAAAACTTTGCGTCCTGCGGAGACACGGGATTGGTTGCGCAAGCGTCAGTTCTTCTCTGGCTGCATCAGGTCGCCGACCAAGCGTTCGAAGTCGCCGCGGCCCAGGTTGCCGACCAGGGTGTGGCGCAAGTGGCCCTCGCGATCGTAGGAAAAGAAGACCGGGATCTCGCCTCTCCAGCCGGGATCGACTTCATCGATGAAGGCTTCGTCGGGGTTCCATCGCAAAATGGGGCTCCACAAGGGATCGCCGGTCTTGGCTGCCAGAAGGCGGCCCACCCAAGTCGCGCTCCGTTCCGTGGGATCGTCGAGCGACACCGGCAGGAAATCGATGCCTCGGCTGCTCGCGTCGCGCGCCAATCTGGCCAGCAGAGGCAGCTCCTTCACGCAGGGCGGACACCAAGTGGCCCAGAAGTGCAACACCAGCACGTGGCCCTTGTGGCTCGCGAGCGTGGCCTTGAGTTGGGCGGGGGTGATGAGGCGCGCGGCAGGAGTTCGGCCGGCGGTCGGGCGAGACTCGGCCGCAGCCCCGGCGGGCGCGGGCGCCAGGAGCGCGCAGGAGAGCAGAGCAATCCGGCAAAACCACTTCATGGGGCGGGATGGAGGAGCGAGCTGCCAATCCCCTCGGGGACGAAGTTGCCGCCGGAAACCACGAACTTCAGGGCTTCGCGCATGGGCACGCTGAGGAAGCGGCACTCGCCGCGGGGCACGAAGTACAGCCGGCCGACGATGGGGTTGGGCGAGTTGGGAACGAACACGCAGAAGATATCGCTACCGCCCGGGATCGGCCGTCCTGACGTGAAGCCCAGCATGCGCACGCGCCCGGACTCGTCGGGAATGAGCACGGTGCGCGCGAACACGCCGGAGTCCAGCTCTGGCGTGACCACGACCTGCTTCCAGGTTCGATAGAAGTCGCGCAGGCCAGGCAAGCGCACCAGCCCACGGTCGAAGAGCTTGAGAACCTGGCGGCCCACCAAGCTGGTGACAAAAACCCCGAGGAAGTAGATGAGCACCAGCGCGAAGACGATGCCCATAAGCGGGTAGCGCAAGGGCAGGATCCGCTGCGTGAGCGAGTCGACATACACGATGACGAAGAGCGTGATGCCGACGGGGATAGCGGCCAGAACGCCCGCCAGAAACTTGGAACGGAAGTGGGCAGTCACTCGATTCATGTGGGTTCCTTCACGGCAAGCATACAACACCGGGGCATAGGCCCGCCGAGCCCGGCATCGTAGCCCGATTGCGTCTTGATTTCAGAATCATGTGCCGTGGGGTGCTGACGCTGCCGATACGGTTTGACAGCCTGAACAACGGTTCCTACGCTCCTTGGGCGATGAAGAGGCACCGCCTTCTTTCGGCCGCGCTCTGGCTGGGCGCCGTGGGCGGCTGGGTTATGCTCCCGCGGCCGGCGCGGCCCGAATCACCCGGATCTCCCGGAAACCCCGCGCCTGCCATCTTTCCCCTTTCCGAGGTGCGGCCAGGCCAAGTGGGCGAGGCGTTCACGGTTTTCGAGGGAGTCAAGCCCGAGGCCTTCAAGGTGCGCGTGCTCTCGGTGGTGCCCAACTTCCTGCCCAAGCAGGACATCGTCGTGGTGCGAGCCGAGGACCCGCGCCTCGTGACCTGCGGCATCGCTGCGGGCATGAGTGGCAGCCCGGTCTACGTCGAGGGCAAGCTCCTAGGCGCGATCGCCTACGGCTGGAGCTTCGCCAAGGAACCTCTGGCCGGCGTGACCCCCATCGCGGCCATGCGCGAGGCCAGTCAACGATCACGCCGTCCGCCCGGTGACCCATTTCTGGCCGAGGATGGGCATGGCCTGACGCCTGGACAGGCAGCTCAGCAGACGGCCGCGCCTGCGCTCGCCACGGGCGAGCCGCGCCTGCAAGCGGCCTCGCTGCCCCTGGCGGTCTCGGGCATCTCGGACGCGGCCATGCGCGATTTGGGTGAGGACCTGCGTCCCTTTGGCCTGGTCCCCGTGCGCTCGGGTGGCACGGGCGGAAAGACACCGACAGCCGCGTTGGCTGAGGCTGTGCAACCCGGTGCGACCGTGGGCGTAGGCCTCATTCGCGGCGACATGAACGCGGTGGCCATGGGCACCCTGACGCAAGTCGCGGGCAAAACCGTGCTCGCCTTCGGGCACCCCTTTCTGGGCTTGGGCGAGGTCAATCTCCCGCTGGTCTCAGGCCAAGTGCACACCATCGTAGCCAGCCTGTCCAGCTCCATGAAGCTGGTCTCCCCGCTCGCCGAGATTGGCGCGGTCGTGCAGGATCTTCCGAGCGGGATCGTGGCTGAGCTGGGCCGGCACGCGCCGTCGGTGCCCATCGAGGTTCTGGTCAGCGCACGCCACGAGAAGGAGCGCACCTTTCGCACGCAAGTGGCGTTGCACCGTCGTCTGCTCCCGCTGCTCGCCGCCACCGTGGTGGGCAGCGCGATGGCCGAAACCAAGCCGGACGTCACCGATATGGTGATCAGCATGACCACCCGCCTGGCCGTGCGGGGCGCCGGCAGCGTGGACATTTCCGAGCAGGTTTTCTCGTCCGAAGGGCTGTCGGGTCGCGTCCTGTCGCAGGCCCGTGGCATCAAGGCGCTCTCGGATCTGCTGGGCAATCCCTTTGCCCCCGCAGTCATCGAACGGATGGACGTCGATGTTCGAGTGGAGTTCCGCGACGACGTGGCCGAGATCGTGGGAGCGGCCTTGCCCGACGAGCGGGTGCGGCCGGGCGAAACCCTGGCTGTGCGGGTGGTGCTGCGTCCCTATGCAGGCAAGGAATTCGTCGAGAGCGTGCCCATCCTGATTCCGCGCGCACTGGCCGGCAGGAACATCAAAATCGAAGTGGCATCGGGCGCGCTGGTGCGGCCCGACATGCCCAAGCCCGAGAGCCTGCGCGGCCTGATGGACAACCTGCGCCTTTCCTACCCCGCCAAGTCCATCGTGGTCACCGTGAGCACGCCCGACGGTGGGGTGTCCCTACGTGGGCGATTGATTCCGAGTCTGCCCGATTCGGCCCTGGACACGCTTCGCTCCACCAGCCAGGCTCGCCGAGCTGATCCGTATCGCGTGACGGATCGGTTCGTGCGTCCGTGCGATCATCTGGTGAGCGGCCGGCAGGAGCTGGCCGCGCGGGTACGGGAGATTGGCGCGCGCGCGGATTGGTGAGCGAAGGTTGGGACAGGGAGAGAGGGCGGGGCAGGCGCCGCACCTACGTATGACGGGGTGAACCTCGGGAAAGGGCGGGGCAAGCGCCGCCAAGAAGGGCGGGGCAAGCGCCGCCCCTACTTGACTACGCGCAGTTGCGGCCGCCGGTGCCGTCGGTCTTGCGCCATGACCATGCCGTCAGCCTCGATCTCCTGGTGTCCCGTGGACGGGACGGAACGCAGCCAAGGCTCGTCCACCGGCAGATCCTTCATGCAGTCAGCCACCCGCAGTGTGCGCTGGGGCCGGCAGCCATCATCCCCATCGCCGAGAGAGTGCAGCTCGGGCGGGACGTCTTCGTGATAGAGCACGCCGCAGGCGTTGGTACAGGCGATCGCGTACACCGCCGACCAGGGGACGTAGGTCCGATGTGGGACACGGGAAAACGATAAGGTGGCGCTCACCCCGGCCGCCGTGACCTCGAGGTCGGGAATGGGAACCGGCATGCTGCGGCCGTATTGCAGGACCAGATGCGCCAGCGAGGCGAATGGGGCCGGGACCACCACGCCGGACCGGCGCGCATCCAGGTGCAAAGACACCCAGCCTTCGCTCAGCAGAGCTAGAAACGCTGTCTGTTTCGATGGTCTCTCGCTGTCATCCATGGCTGCCCCCACGGGCCAAGACTCGCCGGGAACCCAGATCTTTTACCCCCGCAAACCGGGCTGTGCCAGGTCGAGGTTTGGCTCAAGGCGGAACGATAGCTCTTGGCGCCGGACGACTTTCTGCGCTACTGTTCTCTTCCCACCTTGTCGGCAGGCTGGTGGCGCCCCGCCGCCGGCCGCGATTCGCTATAATGCAGTAACTTTGGCTTCGGCAATGAATCGCCCGCGAATCTTCCAACCCTCGCTCCCCCTCTCCTCTGCCCCCCGGGCGCTGTCCGGGTGGCGGGCTCGATTGGCCAGCGACCCCATCCCGCGCTTGCTGCGCGAGGGCACGCCCAGTGTGTTGGCGCGCGTGCGTCGCGACTTGATTGATGACAGTGAAGCACCCACGGCGAATGAGATCGCCAGCTACCGAGAGGTGCAGGCCGTTTTGCGCAAGGTGAAGCGCGACGGGAGCTACGAGCCGCGCATGCCGGAAAAAGGGATGGGCAGTGCCAATTTCGCCTCGTGCCTGGCCACCGTGCGCGCGCTTGACCGCTTGGCCGACTTGGGCCTGCGGGTCGAGGACCAGGGCGCGGCCACGCCCCAGCTGCGCAAGATGGCGGACGTCATCCTAGCCTCGCAGACGAGCGATGGCGGAATCGCGGACCTGGCCCTGGCGGAGACGCCCAAGGCGCGCCCCAAGATGGTCGCGCTGCACTTTCATGGCTGGGCGATTTCTGCACTATGCCGGGCGGGGTTCGAAGCGGACGCGAGGGTTGAGAAAGGTTTTCAGCTTCTCTTGTCCCTGCGCCAGGACGACGGCGGTTGGGCTTGGCGAGGCGTGCGTACGGATTCGGCCGCGCGACCGTCGAGCCACCTGGTGACCGGTATGGTTCTACGCGCGTTTGCCTCGGCCACCCAGCGCCGAGCTTCGCGTGAGGCGCGCCGGGCAGCCGAGCTACTGGCCACGCGCTTCCTCCAGCCCGATCGCTATGAGGACCGCAAGGCGCCCTCGTACTGGGAGATCTTGACCGAGCCGCGGTTCTACACCGACGTGCTCGACGCGCTCGACAGCATCACCGGCATCGGGCTCGGCAAGGAAAACTCGGGCGTGCGTACCGCCGAGGCCTACTTGCGTTCGCGCCAGGCGTCCGATGGCCTGTGGTACCCAGGCACGCCGGTCAAGGGCGAGATCGCGCGAACCGGGGGCAGGGCGGCGGGCAAGGACAAGGACGTGGCGGACGCCATCTGGTTGACCCTGCGGGTGTTGGTGGTCCTGCGACGGATCAACTAGTCCGTGATCGGCGAGTAGTCCATGACCGTCGAGATACGCCACGACTTTCGAGTCGAGCAAGTGCGGGCTATTCATGACCTGCCCCTGCCCGAGCTGCTTTTCCGCGCGCAGCAGGTGCACCGCGCCTATCACCGACCCGATGAGGTGCAGCTCTGCGCTCTGCTTTCGGTGAAGACCGGAGCTTGCCAGGAGGATTGCGCTTACTGTGCCCAGTCGACGCGCTACTCGACCGGCGTGAATGCCGGTCGCATGCTCGATCGGCAGGAGGTGGTGCAGGCGGCTGAACGGGCGCGGGCCGCCGGCGCCACGCGTTTTTGCATGGGCACCGCCTGGCGCGACGCCAAGCAGGGGGCTGCCTTCGAGTCGGTGCTTGACATGGTGCGTGCGGTGCGCGGGCTGGGCCTGGAGGCTTGCCTGACCATGGGCATGCTGAACGACGAGCAGTGTCGCCGCTTGGCGGAGGCGGGGCTGACCATCTACAACCACAACATCGACACCTCGCCGGCGTTCTACCGGTCGATCATCACGACCCACACGCAGGAGGACCGGCTGGCCACCCTGGCGAGTGTGCGGCGTGCGGGTATGCGCATCTGCTCGGGCGGGATCATCGGCATGGGCGAATCCATCGACGATCGCTGCGCGATGCTGGTGACGCTGGCCCGGCTGGACCCGCACCCCGAAAGCGTGCCCATCAATGCCCTGGTGCCCATCGCGGGCACGCCGCTGGCCGATCGGCCGCCGATCGATCCGCTGGAGCTCGTGCGCATGATCGCCACGGCTCGCATCACCATGCCGAAATCGCAGGTGCGGCTCTCGGCCGGTCGCGCCTCGTTCAGCCGTGAGGCACAGGTGATGTGCTTGGTGGCCGGCGCCAACTCGATCTTCTATGGCGAGAAGCTGCTGACCACGGGAAACTCCGACGTGGAGGACGATCAGCGCCTGCTGCGCGATGCCGGTATGCGGCCTGCCCCGCCCGGGCACTGACAAGCGCGGGGCCCGAGCCGTCTGCAGCTAACCGCCTGATGCCGGTGGTTGCCGCGAGGCACGCAGTTCTTCCCCACGCATGAGGCGGCGGATGTTGTCCTGGTGTCGGACAAGAACCAGCGCGCCCACGGCCGCAGCGAAGGTCAGGTTGCAGGCGCTGCCGGCATGAAAGAGCCAGAGGAAGGTGGGAAAGCTGGCCACCGCCGCCAGGGAGCCGACCGACGAGATACGAAAGGCCGCGAACAACCCGGCCCACACGGCGGCACAGGCGAGCGCGGGCAGGGGTGCGAGGGCGAGGCCTGCTCCGAGGGAAGTGGCCACGCCCTTGCCGCCGCGACCCTTCAGAAACACGGAGAAGACTTGCCCGAGAACGGCGACCAGCCCCGCCCCGGCCGGCAGCCAACCGGAACCGAAAAGCCGGGTCGCGAGCCACACCGGCAAGGCACCCTTGCCGGCATCGGCGAGCAATACCAGGGCGGCCCAACGCAGGCCGAGAGCCCGTCCCACGTTGCTGGTCCCAATGTTGCCGCTGCCCACCTTGCGCAGATCCACACCTTTGGCGGTCGCCACCACCACGCCGGTCGGGAACGAGCCCAGCAAGAAAGCGGCAGCGAGAAAGAGGACCTGCATGGAGCGCCATTGTAGTCCCACAAGCGGGACTGATTGCGCTGAAAACCAGCTGCGGCCGGGCGCCGAGCTGACACGCGCGCATGGGCGCGCCTTCGGCGTTTTCAGCCGATCTCAACTCCGGAGATCGATCTGCCGATGACTAAATTGCAGACCGTCACGCGAAAACCCATGCGAAGATAAGACATGCAAGAAGTCATTGGGCTGTTTCTCCGCAGCTTGGATAACGGCTATCAACGGGAGCTCAAGGCGGCCGGTGTGCGGGAGGCCAAGCGGCATGGATTCGAGCTGCTGATTCAGTCCTCGCAGTTCGACGTGAACCAGCAAGTTGCCCAGATTCGCGACGCCATCAAGAACGCCACGGCTACCGGGCTGATCGCCATTCTGGCGAGCACCGTGCGCGACGCAGAATTGATCCCGGTCGCCCACGAGGCGGCCGCAGCCGGATTGGAATGGGCCGTGCTCAACGATGCCGCGTTCGTCGACGATGTCCGCCAGCAGTACCCGAAGCGCGCGATCTTCGCAGCCGCCGGCGACCAAACCGAGATCGGTCGCGTACAGGCCCAGCAGGTTCGTGCGTGCTTGGGCAAGCAAGGACGCGTCATGTGCGTCACCGGGAACATTCGGAACGTCGAGGCGCACCTTCGGCTGGCCGGGCTCAAGCAGGGGCTCGACGCGGGATTTGAGATCATCGAGGTCAATTCTGACTGGACCAGTGAAGGGGCGCGCCGGGCGGTCGAAAGCTGGGCGGTGGGAATCACGGTCAAGCAAGACATGCCGGCGGCTTTTGTGGCCCAGAACGACGAGATGGCCCTCGGCTTGCGCCAGGCCTTGCGTGATATCGATTCCAAGCGCGACTGGCCGGTGGGTGGCTCACCCATCGTGGGTTGCGACGGTGCCAAGGACTTCGGTCAGCGTTTGGTTCGCGAAGGCCGGATGAAGGCGACCGTGGTCATGACCCCGGGCTCAGGTCCGGCGATCGAGTGGGTCGCCCGTGCGCGCGGCGGCGGTGACTTACCGCCCGCGCATGTCGTGCTGCCGGTCACATCGTACCCTTCGATTTCGCGGCTGAAGCGCTGACCGGGTGGCTCTACGTGGCTGCGGTGGATCGACCGATCCATTTTCTCTGCAGGGTAGGGCGGTTCGGGCCGACTCGTCGAGCCGGCGCCGAAGCAGAAACCGATCAGCGGTCAGGAGGGTCAAGGA
>Ga0335069_10014835_pt1 | contig 10902 bp, 9 predicted proteins | sample Lox_Sample_11_FD_206714 | JGI IMG/M metagenome (GOLD analysis project Ga0335069, IMG submission 206714) | Soil microbial communities from Loxahatchee National Wildlife Refuge, Florida, United States - Lox_Sample_1.1 | ecosystem: Environmental > Terrestrial > Soil > Wetlands | place: USA: Florida... | reverse complement strand
AATGGGCCGCGCATATCCAGGATGAGGTACTGCCGCTGGCGACGGCGGGTGTCACGCTCGGCGCCGACCTGCTCGAGCTGGGGCCGGGGCCGGGGGCGGCCACCGACTGGCTGCGGCACCGGGTCAGCCGGCTGGTCGCGGTCGAGCAGGAAGAACAGGGCGCCGCCCGGCTGGCGGAGAGGTACGCGGGCACCAACGTGGAGGTGACGTGCGGCGACGCGGCCGCGCTGGGCTACCCGGACGCGTCCTTCGACACCGTCGCCACCTGCACGATGCTGCACCACGTGCCCACACGCGCCCGGCAGGACCAGGTGCTGGCCGAGGCGTTCCGGGTGCTGCGGCCGGGCGGGGCGTTCCTCGGCTCGGACGGCCTGTCCAGCGACGACCTGCACCGCTTCCACGAGGGCGACATCTACAACCCGGTCGAGCCGGCCGCGTTCCTCACCCGGCTGCAGACCGTCGGCTTCGCCGCGATCACCCTGCGGGTCACGTACAACCTGATCTTCACCGCCTGGAAGGACAGCGGGTGATGAGCGGCACATCGGCGCTGCGCAGCGTCCAGCTACGCCGGGCCGTCACCGGCCTGCTGAGCTTCGCCGCCGCCGAGGAGCAGGCGCTGCTCGCCGCGGAAGGCTTGCGCCCGGGCTCCGGCGGGGGCGGCCCGGACAACTGGGCCGCCGTACCCCTGGTAGCGCACAACAACCAGTTCAAGACCCAGCAGGCCGAACGGATCCGGTGCCTGCTGGCCGGTCAGCGTCCACCGGTCTACGGCGAGATCGACCATTCCTCCGCCGAGGTCTACCGGGGGTACTGCGCGCGGTCCCGGGCCGAGGTGCTGGCAGACAGCCGCCGGGTCAGCGCGGAACTCGCCGACGGCACCTGGGCGCTGCCCGAGGAGGACCTGCTCGACCCGGCCCGCCACTCCTGGCTGAACGGCCGCCTGCTGTGGCTGCAGATCGTCGTCCGCGGCTTCTGGCATCCCACCGGGCACCTCGGCGACTACTACCTGGCCCACGGCCAGCCCGGGCGGGCGGTCGCATTGCAGGCGCAGGGCCTGGCCACGGCCCGCTATCTGGGCGCGCCCGCGCCCGCGGCGGGCATGGCCGGCTACAGCCTGGCCTGCGCGCAGGCCCGGGCCGGCCAGCCGGACCAGGCGGCCCGGACGCTGGCCGAGGTCATCGAGGCCAACCCCGACCTGCGGGCCAACGCCAGCCGGGACCCCGACCTGGCGGTCGTGCGCGAAGCCTGCCCCCGAGCGGCGGGCCCCAGGTAGCCTCGCGTGGTGTGGTACTGACAGACGTACCGGACACGCTGACCGGGAACTGCGGTGAAGACCCGGGAACCGCCTGCCGGCTGGCCTGGGATCTCACCCACAGCACGGCCTTCACGCAACTGGTCAAGGTCTACCTGGCCGGGCCGGTCAGCCAGGCCGGCCGGATCTTGTTCGTGGTGCTGCTGGCGCTGATCATCCGGGTCATCATCAACCGGCTGATCAACAGGATCACCGAGCGCGCGGCCACCGCGACGCTGCCGGTCACGTCGAACGGCCACGAGCGCCGCGAGCAGCGCGCCCGGGCCCTCGGCTCGATCCTGCGCAGCGCGGTCTCGGTCATCGTGTTCGGCATCGCGGCCCTGACCATCCTGGGCATCCTCGGCTTCAACCTGGGCCCGCTGCTGGCCAGCACCGCCGTGCTCGGCGTGGCCCTCGGGTTCGGCGCGCAGAACCTGGTCCGCGACTACCTGGCGGGCCTGCTGATGCTGGTCGAGGATCACTACGGGGTCGGCGACACGATCAACGCCAGGGTGGCCACCGGCACGGTGGAGGCGATGACGCTGCTCACCACCCGGCTGCGGGACGTCAACGGGGTGGTCTGGCACATCAGGAACGGCACGATCGACAGCGTGGGCAACGAATCCCAGGGCTGGTCCCGCGCCGTCATCGACTACCCGGTCCCCTACGGCGAGGATCTGGGCCGGATCCGGGCGCTGATGGAGCAGGCCGCGGACAGCCTGTACCGCGAGGGCGGCTGGCAGGAGCTGATGCTGGAGAAGCCCGAGGTGTGGGGCGCCCAGGAGCTGTCCAGCAAGGAAGTGACCATGCGGCTGGTGGCCAAGACCACGCCCATGCGGCAGTGGGAGGTGGCCCGCGAGCTGCGCGCCCGGGTGAAGGCGGCGCTGGACGCGGCCGGCGTCCAGCCGGCCGGCCCCGACACCATCGTGGTCTCCGCGCCGCCCGCGATAACCTCGGGTGAGGAGCGAGGAACGGAGACGAGTGGCTGAGCAGAGCTTTTACGAGGCGGTGGGCGGGGAAGAGTTCTTCACCCGCCTGGTCCACCGGTTCTACCAGGGCGTCGCGGCCGATCCCGTGCTGCGGCCGGTGTACCCGGCCCAGGACCTCGGGCCCGCCGAGGAGCACCTGCGGCTGTTCCTCATGCAGTACTGGGGCGGGCCGCGCACCTACGACGAGCTGCGCGGGCATCCCAGGCTCCGGATGCGGCACGCCCGGTTCGCCATCGGCGAGGCCGAGCGGGACGCCTGGCTGCACCGCATGCGGGTCGCCCTGGACGAGCTCGAGCCGGACGGGGCGCTCGCGGCCCAGCTCTGGGACTACCTGGTCATGGCGGCCCACAGCCTGGTCAACGTCGACCCCGCGCACGGCCGGCCCGATCTCGGGCTGGCCCCGGCCTAAGAGAGGCTTTCATGGCTGACCCACAGGACCAGATGGCGGTGCTGGGCGCCGGCATCATGGGCTCGGCGATGGCCCCGTAACCTGCTCGCGGCCGGGCTGCGCACGACGGTCTGGGACCGGTCGCGGGAAGTGACGGCGCCGCTGGCCGAGGCGGGCGCCGCCGTGGCGGCGTCGCCAAGCGAGGCGGTCCGCGATGCGCGCGCGATCATCACGATGCTGCCGACCGCTGAGATTACCGAGTCCGTCATCTTCGGCGGCCACGTGGCGGAGGCGTTCGCGCCGGACGCGGTGTGGGCGCAGATGGGCACGATCGGCATTGACGAGACGACCAGGATCGCCGCCAGGCTGGCGGCGATCCGGCCCGACGTGATGTTCGTGGACGCACCGGTATCGGGCAGCAAGGGCCCGGCTGAGGCCGGCCAGCTGCTCATCCTGGCCTCCGGCCCGGAGGGGGCACACCAGGTGCTGAGCCGCGTGTTCTCGGCGATGCCAAGCTGCACAAGATCGAGCAGGGCGACTTCGCGCCCGAGTTCCCGCTGCAGTGGGCGCTCAAGGACGTGGACCTGGCGATCGCGGCCGATCGCCATACCGCTTCAGCCGCGGGTCAGCCTGCGGTAGGTGACGCGGTGCGGGCGGGCGGCCTCGGCGCCGAGGCGCTCGATCTTGTTCTTCTCGTAGGCTTCGAAGTTGCCCTCGAACCAGAACCAGTTCGCGCCGCCCTCCCAGGCCAGGATGTGGGTGGCCACCCGGTCCAGGAACCAGCGGTCGTGGCTGGTGATGACGGCGCAGCCGGGGAAGTCGAGCAGCGCGTTCTCCAGCGAGGCCAGCGTCTCCACGTCCAGGTCGTTGGTCGGCTCGTCGAGCAGCAGCAGGTTGCCGCCCTGCTTGAGGGTCAGGGCCAGGTTCATCCGGTTCCGCTCGCCGCCGGACATGACGGAGGCCGGCTTCTGCTGGTCCGCGCCCTTGAAGCCGAACGCGGCCACGTACGCGCGGCTGGGGATCTCGACGTTGCCGACCCGGATGTGCGCCTCGCCGTCGGAGATGACCTGCCACACGTTCTTCTTCGGGTCGATGCGCTCCCGGGACTGGTCCACGTAGGAGATGGTCACCGTCTCGCCGATGCGGATCGTGCCCTCGTCGGGCTGTTCCTCGCCGACGATCATCTTGAACAGGGTGGTCTTGCCGACTCCGTTCGGCCCGAGGACGCCGACGATGCCGTTGCGGGGCAGGCTGAAGGATAGGTTCTCGAACAGGCACCGGTCGCCGAAGCCCTTGACCAGGTGGCTGACCTCAACCACCACGCTGCCCAGCCGGGGGCCCGGCGGGATCTGGATCTCCTCGAAGTCCAGCTTGCGGTTCTTGTCGGCCTCGGCCGCCATCTCCTCGTAGCGCTGCAGCCTGGCCCTGCTCTTGGCCTGGCGCGCCCGGGGGCTGGACCGGACCCACTCGAGCTCGTCCTCCAGGCGCTTGCGCTTTTTCGCGTCCTTGGCTCCCTCGACCTTCAGCCGGGCCGCCTTGGTCTCCAGGTAGGTGGAGTAGTTGCCCTCGTAGGGGTAGGCGCGGCCGCGGTCGAGCTCGAGGATCCACTGGGCCACGTCGTCGAGGAAGTACCGGTCGTGGGTGACGGCGACGACGGTGCCCGGGTACTTCTCCAGGTGCTGCTCCAGCCACTGCACGCTCTCCGCGTCCAGGTGGTTGGTGGGCTCGTCGAGCAGCAGCAGGTCGGGCTGGGACAGCAGGAGCCGGCACAGCGCCACCCTGCGGCGCTCACCGCCGGACAGGCTCTCTACGTCGGCGTCCGGCGGCGGGCAGCGCAGCGCGTCCATGGCCTGCTCGACCTGGCTGTCCAGGTCCCAGGCGTCCTTGTGATCGAGTAGCTCCTGCAGGCGGCCCATCTCCTCGAGCAGCTCGTCGGAGTAGTCGGTCGCCATCTTCTCGGCGATCTCGTTGTACTGCTCGAGCAGCTTCTTGGTCTCGGCCACGCCGTCCTCGACGTTGCCGAGCACCGTCTTGGTCTCATCGAGCTGGGGCTCCTGGGCGAGCAGGCCCACGGTGTAGCCGGGCATCAGGCGCGCTTCGCCGTTGGACGGCTGCTCCACGCCGGCCATCATCCTGAGCAAGGTCGACTTGCCGGTGCCGTTCGGGCCCACGACGCCGATCTTCGCGCCGGGCAGGAACGCCAGCGTGACATCGTCGAGGATGACCTTGTCGCCGTGCGCCTTGCGCACGGCGCGCATCGTGTAGATGAACTCAGGCATGACGTCAAGCCTACGGGTACATGCCCGTTGCCTCGTCCTCCTGTTCGCTTGTCGCGGCGGTGGTCCGGCTGGACGCGCGGGCGTGTACGCGCACCTGGTCGCGGCCGGCGTCCTTGGCCCGGTACAGCGCCTCGTCGGCGGCGGCGAGCAACGCGAACAGGTCACGGCCGTGCTGGCCGAGCACCGCCACGCCGATGGAGACCGTGACGCCGATGGGCGCGCCGGCCACGGCCACGCTGAGCCGCGCGGCGCTGGCGCGGAGCCGCTCGGCGATCCGGCAGGCGCCGACGCCGTCGGTGCGCGGCAGCAGCACCGTGAACTCCTCGCCGCCGAACCGGCCCACCACGTCCGATTCGCGTACCTGCCGCCTGAGCTCGGTCGCCAGCGCGCGCAGCACCTCGTCCCCGGCCAGATGGCCGTGGCTGTCGTTGACCCGCTTGAAGTGATCGACGTCCACCAGCAGCAGGGCCAGCGGTGAGCCGGCCCGCTGGGCCCGGGCGACCTCCGCGTCGGCCTCGCGCTGCCAGGCGGCGGCGTTCAGCAGCCCGGTCTTGGCGTCGGTGCGGGCGGCGGCGGTCAGCTGCTGGTGCATCAGGCTGCGCTGCAGCAAGATGACCGGCGGCAGCGCCACCAGCAGAAGCAGGTGGCTGAGCGCGCAGGTGACCGCGACCAGGATGCCGACGCAGGTCTCGGCCAGGTCGAGGATCAGGGTCTCCCGGTCCCAGAGCATCTTCCTGACGGACGACCCGGGTTCGGCCAGGTGCGCGGCGACCGCGACCGTGAACGAGCTGACCACCGCGAACACGACCGCGCACGCCACCGCGGTAACCACCACCGACGGGCGGGTCAGCCAGGCGCGCGCAGCTTCGCCATGGCCCGCGGCCACGGTGCCCGGGGCGGCCAGGCGGAACATGGCCGAGGTGACGGCACCCGCCAGCCCGAGCGCGGCCGGGCCGAGCACCCGGCGGTAGACCGGTATCTGGTGGGCCCGCAGGTACAGCACCGCGCCGACGACGACCGGCGCGAGCAGCGCGTACAGCGGCGGCAGCAGCAGCGCGATCGGCAGCCACCACGCGGAAAGCAGGTCCCGCGACACGCCGGCCGGCTGGCCGAGCCGGCGCATCGCCTCGATGCAGATCACCGCGGCCGCCAGCAGGGCGCCGAACAGCAGCAGGTCGGCCGCCCGCGGCGGCGTGTCAGCCAGTTCCCAGCCGATCAGGGCCAGGTCGCTGGCGAGGACGGCAAGCACGTACACGATGAGCGACGCCGGCCTCGTGAGCGACGCCGGCCTCGTGAGCGACGGCCAGCACCACGGCTGCCTGAGCAGTCGCCGCGGACCGCGCTCCCGCTGCCGTATCGCCTCTTGGACCGCTGACATGCCCCCTGCCCATCACGAGCCAGGTTTCCGAGGACCCGTGAACCGCGGGCCGCTCATTACGTTAGGTAACACAATAGATGCGAACCGTGCGAGCGCGCTGCGAAACCGCCAAGTTGCCCCGCGTAATTTTCGGGGTATCGGCGTGGCATGGCGCCGCACGGAAGCGGTTACGCCATGACGCCGGGCTCATCCGCTCCGTGCGGCACCTGCGTTATCTGGATCGAGCGCCCAGCAGGGCGTGGAGCTGCGAATCAGTGGGGATCCGCGGATACCGGGGAGACCGCGGCCGCGGCCACATCGTCCTCGTCTCGCTCGTCTTCGGCGAGGACCCGCGTGGCGAGGTCGGCTTCGTCCAGGTCGCGGCCGAACTGCTCGATCGCGTCCTCATCGATCATTCCGTCCGGCCCGCCGGGCAGATCGTCCGGCCCGCCGGGCAGGTCGAGGTTCTCGGCGGAACCGTCGCCCGCCGGCTCGTCTTCCGCGTTCACGCGCTGAGGCCGCGGGCGCATGTAGTTCGCCGGGCCCCGGCTCAGGTCATGTCCTATGGTGTCCGCCGTGATCTCGATCGACGTCCTGAGCTGGCCGTTCTTGTCCTCGAAGGTGCTGGTCCTGAACCGCCCCTTGACGATGACGGGGTCGCCCTTGTGCAGGCTGGCTCGCACGTGATCGGCCAGCCGGCTCCAGCAGCTGACGTTGTAGTACGAGGTCTCGGCGTCGCGCCACTGCCCGGTCGCGCCGTCGCGGTAACGAGGCGTAGTACCCACGCGCACCTTGGTGAGCAGTTTCCCGGTCGCGGTGGTGCGAATGTTCGGGTCCTGGGCCACGAAGCCGACAAGGGTCACGTATCCGCCCTGGCTCATAGCGATCCTCCTTGAGTTCCCGGCGGCCCCACGCCACCGGGTCCCTCCACCGTGCCGGACCGCGCAACCCCCTCACCCGTTTGCGCGCTCCCCTGTGGATAACTCGGCTGTTATGCACGATCTGTGGACAACTACTTGCCATCCGCAACGTAATACGGGAGGATGCCGGCCCGCCGCCCGGCAGGCGAGTTGAGGGCGGGTCGGGGCCGGAGGGGAATGCGGGGCGTCAGAGGCGATTGATGCGGGCTATTTCTTCGGGGGTTAGGGAGAAGGTGAAGAGGTCGAGGTTCTGCTCGATGCGTTCGGGGCGGACGGACTTGGGGATGACGATGACGCCGATGTCGAGATGCCAGCGCAGGACCACCTGGACGGGGGTGACGCCATACTTGGCGGCGATCTCGGCCAGCGTGCGGTCGCGCAGCCTGGTGCCCTTGAGCGGGCTGTAGCCCTCCAGCGCCACGCCGCGCTCGGCGTGCGCGGCCAGCAGGGCCGCGTCGTACCGGCCCGGGCTCCACGGGATCTGGTTGACGGCGGGCCGCTCCCCCGTCGCCTCGATCAGGTCGTCGATCTGGCGGATGCTGTAATTGCTCACCCCGACCGCGCGGGCCAGGCCATCGTCCCTGACCGCGAGGAAGTCCCGCCACAGCGGCACCAGGTTCCGGCCGCGGGGCGGCCAGTGCACCAGCCACAGGTCCACGTAGTCGGTGCGGAGCGCTTTCAGGCTCTCCTCTATGGTGGCCCGGACGCGGCCCGCGTTGCCGGGCGGCAGCTTGGTGGTGACGAACACGTCGGACCGGGCCAGGTCGCTGTCGGCGATGGCGCGGCCGACCTGATCCTCGTTGCGGTACATGGTCGCGGTGTCGATGAGCCGGTAGCCGACCTGCAGCGCGTGCCGGGTGGCCTCGTAGGCGAGCTGGCCCTGGATCTGCCAGGTGCCGAACCCGGCCATCGGCATGCGCACATTCCGGCCCAGGTCCACGGCGGGGATCTCGGTGTCGGTCATGCCCCAATTGTCGCAATGGCCCTGATAGGGGGGAAGGGGTGCGGGTCCGGATAGGGGGAAGGGGCGCGGGCTAGGCGAGGGCGGCGCGGATGGTGCGGGACAGTTCGGCGGGGACGTCGGGGACGAGCAGGTGGACTCCGTCGCGGACGACGTCGCGGCCGCCGATGACGACGGTGCGCACGTCGGCCGCGCTGGCGGCGAAGACCGCGGCCTCCAGCGCCAGGCGGCCGGGCGTGCCCGCGGTCCGCGGGCTGTCGAGGGACACGGTGACCAGGTCCGCCCACGCGCCGGGCGCGATCTCCCCCGCGTCCGGCCAGCCCAGGCTGGTGTGCCCGGCGGAGGTGGCCGCCCGCACCAGCGTGTCGGCGGTGAAGTGGCCGCGGGCCCGGCGGGCCAGCCGTTCGGCGTACTCGACCCCGCGGGCCTCTTCCAGCATGTCGACCACCGCGTGGCTGTCGCTGCCCAGGGTGAGCGTGCAGCCGGCCGCGGCCAGCGCCTGCGAGGGCGCGAGGCCGTCGCCGAGATCGCGCTCGGTGGTGGGGCAGATGCAGGCGAACACCTCGCTGCCGCCCAGCAGGTCCAGGTCGGCGGCGCTGACGTGGGTGGCGTGCACCACCGTGGCCCGCGGCCCGAGCACGTCCTCGTCGTACAGCAGCCTGCTGGGCGAGACGCCGTACAGCGCCTGGCAGGCGTCGTTCTCGGCCTGCTGTTCGGACATGTGCGCGTGCAGCGGGGCGCCGCACTTCTGCGCCCAGGCCACCACCGCGTGCATCTGGTCCCGCGGGACCGCGCGGACCGAATGGATCGCCGCCCCCGCCTTGGCGTGCGGCGAGATCATCCCGTGCTGGTCGAAGCCGAGGTCCGCGGCCCGCTCCGCCCACCGGGCGGCGTCGCCGTCGCCGAACCGCAGCTGCGGCCCGCCCAGCGGCAGCATCCCGCCCGGCTCCGCGGGGGCGAGCCCGCCGGCCAGGTAGCAGGCGTCGAGCAGCGTCATCCGCAGGCCCGCCTCGGCCGCCGCCTGGACCAGGGCCCGGCCCATGGCATTGGGGTCGGCGTAGGGCCGGCCGCCCGCCTGGTGGTGCAGGTAGTGGAACTCGCCGACGCAGCTGATCCCGGCCAGCGCCATCTCGGCGTACACCGCGCGGGCCAGCCGCTGGTAGCTGTCGGGGTCGAGGCGGGCCGCCACCTCGTACATCCGCTCCCGCCAGGTCCAGAACGTGCCGCGGTCGGCCTGGGTGGTGCCGCGCAGCGCGCGGTGGAAGGCGTGGGAGTGCGCGTTGGCGAAGCCGGGGAGGGTGAGGCCCGCGAGGTGTTCCGCGTCGGGAGCCGGGGGGGCGGCCGGGGTGACCGAGGTGAAGCGCTCGCCGTCGGCTTCGATGAGGACGTCGGGGCGGACGCCTTGGCCGGGGAGCCAGGCCAGGTCGGCGAGCCAGCGGCGCCTGAGCGGGGGGGTCGCGGGGGGTCGTCCCTCCGGGCTAGCACTGCTCATCTGGCTCCTGCCAGGTTCTCGAGGACCAGGGCGAGGGCGCGGACGCCGGCTTCGCAGTCGGCGAGGCCGGCGTGCTCGGCGGGCGAGTGCGAGACCCCGGTGGGGTTGCGCACGAACAGCATGGCGGTGGGGACCCGGGCCGCGAGGATCCCGGCGTCGTGGCCGGCCCCGGTGGGCAGCGCCGGCGCCTCGATCCCGGCCGCGGCCAGCACGCCGGCGATCCGGTTCCGCAGGTTCTCGTCGAAGCGCACCAGCGGCGTGTAGGACTCCCGCGAGACCGCGAGGGTGACCCCGTGCTCGCCCGCCGCGATCTCGGCGGCCGAACCGATCATGGTGAGAGTCTTGCCGAGGACCTCATCGTCCGCGGCCCTTGTGTCCAGCCAGGCTGTCACCTTCGCGGCGACGCCGTTGACGCCGCCCGGCTCGGCGATGACCTTGCCGAACGTGGCCAGCGCGCCGCGTTCGGCGGCCAGGCGGCGGGCGGCCAGCACGGTGCTCGCGTAGGGCAGCATCGGGTCGTTCCGGTCGGCGAACCGGGCCGTGCCCGCGTGATCGGCACGGCCGGTGAAGTCGAGCCGCCACCGGCCGTGCGGCCAGATGCTTTCGGCGACGCCGAGCGCGGCGCCCAGCGGGGCGAGCGCGCGGCCCTGCTCGACGTGCAGTTCGATGAACGCTCCGATGCCCTCGAGCAGGTCCTCGCGGGGGCCGAGCCCGCCCGGGTCGAAACCCGCGGCACTCATCGCCGTGGCCAGCGTGACACCGTCCTCGCCGCTGAGGGCCCGGGCGGCGTCCGGCTGGATGGCCCCGGTCATCAGGCGGCTGCCCAGGCAGGAGACGCGAAACCGAGCGCCTTCTTCCTCGGTGAAGACGGCAAGAACGACCGGCCGTTCGGGATAAAAGCCCTTGTCTTTCAGCTCTTTCACGGCGGCCAGCGCGGACGCGACGCCGAGCGGTCCGTCGTAAGCCCCGCCGTCCGGGACCGAATCCAGGTGGCTGCCGGTGACGATGGCACCGGCCCGGCGCTGGTTCTCCGGAACCCACCAGGCCCACAGGTTGCCGTTGTTGTCCGGCTCCACGGCCAGGCCGAGGTCCTCCGCGTGGCGGGTGAACCAGGCGCGGCACTGCGTATCGGCCGGGGTCCAGGAGTAGCGGCGGTAGCCGCCGGTCCCCGGGTCGCGGCCGAGCGGCTCGAGCTCGCGCCAGAGCTCGGCGAAGATGGTCACGG
>Ga0335069_10014834_pt1 | contig 10902 bp, 9 predicted proteins | sample Lox_Sample_11_FD_206714 | JGI IMG/M metagenome (GOLD analysis project Ga0335069, IMG submission 206714) | Soil microbial communities from Loxahatchee National Wildlife Refuge, Florida, United States - Lox_Sample_1.1 | ecosystem: Environmental > Terrestrial > Soil > Wetlands | place: USA: Florida... | reverse complement strand
TGTTCGATCTCGACGGGGTGCTGACGCAGACGGCGAAGGTCCACGCCGCCGCGTGGAAGCAGATGTTCGACGAGTACCTGCGCGCCCGCACGGCGCAGCGCGGCGGGCAGTTCGTCGCGTTCGACTCTGTCGCTGACTACGACGAGTACGTCGACGGCAAGCCGCGCTATGAGGGTGTGCGCTCGTTCCTGGCATCACGCGGGGTCGCGCTTGCGCAGGGCAGCCCCTCGGACCCTCCCGACGCGGAGACGATCGACGGGCTGGGCAACCGCAAGAACGAGATCGTCCTGCGGCTGATCCGCGAGCACGGGGTCCAGGCGTACGAGGGATCGGTGCGCTATGTGAAGGCGGCGCGGGACGCCGGCCTTCGCCGCGTCGTCGTCTCCTCGAGCACGAACTGCCGGGACGTGCTCGAGCACGCCGGGATCATCGACCTGTTCGAGGAGATCGTCGACGGGGTCGTGGCCGACCGGGAGCATCTGCGCGGCAAGCCCGCGCCGGACACGTTCCTCGCGGGCGCGCGCGCCGTCGGCACGCCCCCCGAACGGGCGACCGTGTTCGAGGACGCGCTCGCGGGGGTACAGGCCGGCCGCGCCGGCCAGTTCGGCTACGTCGTCGGGGTCGATCGCGTCGGCCAGGCGCGGGCGCTCTCCGAGAACGGAGCCGATGTCGTCGTCACCGATCTCGCGGAGCTGCTGGACGCGCCGTGATCAAGCAGCGGGCGTTTCCGGTCGAGCCGTGGGTGGTCCGCGAGACCGAGCTTGACGTCGACCGGCTCGCCCAGACGGAGTCGGTGTTCGCACTCGCGAACGGGCATCTCGGGCTGCGCGGGAACCTCGACGAGGGCGAGCCGTACGGGCTGCCGGGCACGTACCTCAACGGCTTCTACGAGGTGCGGCCGCTGCCGTATGCCGAGGCCGGCTACGGGTTCCCCGAGGATGGTCAGACGGTCGTCAACGTCACCAACGGGAAGATCATGCGCCTGCTCGTCGAGGACGAGCCGTTCGACGTGCGCTACGGACAGCTGCGACTGCACGAGCGGGTGCTCGATCTGCGCGCGGGGGTGCTCCGGCGTGCCGCCGAATGGGTGTCGCCGACGGGCCGGATCGTGCGCGTCTCCTCGACGCGCCTCGTATCGTTCACGCAGCGTGCGGTCGCTGCGATCCGCTACGAGGTGGAGCCGGTCGAGGACGCGTTCCCCGTCGTCGTGCAGTCGGAGCTCGTCGCCAACGAAACACTGCCGATGTCCGAGGCCGATCCTCGGGCGGCCGCGGCGCTGGCCGCCCCCTTGCGGACGGAGATGTTCGACGACGACCGCGAGCGCCGCGCATTCCTGGTCCACAGCACCAAGGCCAGCGGCCTGCGGGTGGCGGCGGCGATGGATCACGTGATTGACGGTCCCGCCGGGACCGAGACGTCAACCGACAGCCGGGAGGATCTCGCGCGCGTCCGCGTGATCAGCGACGTTGCTCCAGGCCGGCCGCTCGTGCTCATCAAGTTCCTTGCCTACGGATGGTCGGCCGAGCGTTCGACGCCGGCGCTCCGCGACCAGGTCGGAGCGGCCCTCTCGAGCGCGCGGCACGCCGGCTGGGACGGGCTCGTCGAGCAGCAGCGTCGTTACCTCGACGACTTCTGGGAGCGCGCCGACGTGGAGCTCGACGGCGACGCCGAGCTGCAGCAGGCCCTGCGGTTCGGCCTGTTCCACGTGCTCCAGGCGGGCGCTCGCGGAGAGCAGCGCGCGATTCCCGCCAAGGGTCTCACCGGACCCGGCTACGACGGGCACACGTTCTGGGACACCGAGAGCTTCGTGTTGCCGGTGCTCACCTACACGGCGCCGCACGCCGTCAGCGACGCCTTGAGATGGCGCCACCGCACGCTTGGCCTCGCTCGCGCGCGCGCGCGCCAATTGGGGCTTCGGGGCGCTGCGTTTCCGTGGCGCACGATCCATGGCCAGGAGTGCTCGGGGTACTGGCCGGCCGGGACGGCCGCATTTCACATCAACGCCGACATCGCCGATGCCGTCACGCGCTACCGCGCGGCCGCCGAAGATGACGCGTTCGAACGCGAGGCCGGGCTCGAGTTGCTCGTCGAGACCGCCCGGCTGTGGCGCTCACTCGGGCATCACGACGTGCATGGCGCCTTCCGGATCGACGGCGTCACCGGCCCCGACGAGTACAGCGCGGTCGCCGACAACAACGTCTACACGAACCTGATGGCCCAGCGCAATCTCCGCTCGGCCGCGGATGCGGCCGAGCGGCACCCCGACCTCGCGGCGCAGCTCGGCGTCGACGAGGAGGAAACCGCGGCATGGCGGGACGCGGCGACAGCGATGCTGATCCCGTACGACGCTGAGCTCGGCATCCATCCGCAAGCGGAAGGCTTCACCGAGCACCAGCGCTGGGACTTTGATCGGACACGGTCCGATCAATACCCGTTGTTACTCCATTTCCCGTACTTCGATCTCTACCGCAAACAGGTCGTCAAGCAGGCCGATCTGGTGCTCGCGATGCAGATGCGCGGCGACGCGTTCAGCGACGCGCAGAAAGCGCGCAACTTCGAGTACTACGAGCAGATCACGGTGCGCGACTCGTCATTGTCGGCGTGCACTCAGGCAGTGATGGCCGCGGAGACCGGCCACCTCGATCTGTCCTATGACTACTTCGCCGAGGCGGCGCTGATGGACCTCGACGACCTCGAGCACAACACGCGCGACGGCGTGCACATCGCCTCGCTCGCGGGCGCATGGATCGCCGCGGTCGCCGGGCTCGGCGGGATGCGCGATCACGACGGGGAGCTCAGCTTCACCCCCCGCTTGCCGGGTGCGCTCGTCCGCCTGCGCTACCGCCTCGCGTTTCGCGAGCGGCGGCTGCTGATCGAGGTTCGCCATGAACAGGCGAGCTACGCGCTGCTCGACGGCGACCCGCTCGAGATCGTCCACCACGGCGAGCGCGCGACGGTCAAGCGCGACCATCCGCTCGTGCTCCCGGTCCCGCCGGCCCCGATCCGTGAGCGCCCAGCGCAGCCACCCGGCCGCGAGCCGGCGAGACGCAGCAAAGCCCGCTGACGAGTGGGCGTGCCTACTCGTCCTCGCCGGCTTCGATGTAATGGGTGATGCTCGCGCTGAGACCGAGATCAATCGACACCGAGCCCCCGTCCAGGTGCAGACGGCTGTTGTCGTCGGTGATCGAACCGGTCCAGTGATGCATCTCGACGTTGCGAAGCGCCGCTCGCAGGACGTGCGACTTGCGCTCCTCGGGCGTGTTCGGGATCGGGGGGCGGTCGAGCTGAAGGGCCAGCGCGAGGCCGACGTCCTTGGGCGACTTGTCGCGGAACTCCTGGAGGTTGATGTCGATGTGCGCCGCAACCGGGGCGAGCGCGAGGTCGGTTGTGTTTTTCGGGGGTAGGGTCATCGTGGGACGAAATCCAATCGGTTGGCCGTCGGGTCGGCATCCGGGCCAAACACGGAGCCCGGCGAGCACCAGTTACGGATATTTTTGTGAGTCTCGTGCGCGCGTACAAGGTCTTGGTCGAGGGCCGGTCCGCGTTCAGCGGCTGGCGCTGGCCGCAACCGGACGGCACGCAGCCCGGCGAGTGGGTGCGCGCGTCCGCGTCGACGCCGCTCGGGCTGTGCGTCAACGGCGTGCATGCGTGCACGATCGAGCAGCTCGCGCAGTGGCTCGGCCAGGAGCTGTGGACGATCGAGCTCGGCGGGGAGATCCTCGAGACCGAGGCAGCACTCGTCGCCGAGCGCGGCCGGCTGCTGCACCGGGTGCGCGGCTGGGATGAGGCTGCGCGCAAGGCGTTCGGGGCCGATTGCGCGGCGCGGGCGGCACCGCGCGCAGCGGAGCTGCGAGACGGCGCCGCGCTGTTGGCGGTGGTCGAGCAGCTCGCCGGCGCGGGCCGCGCCGGCGAGGCGGGCTACTGGTCGGCCGTGATCGCGGGTGAGCGCGTGGCCGGCCGTCGGAGCGGCCCCGAGTACGACGCCGCGTTCGAGCGCGAGCGCGCGACGCAGGCGCGATGGCTTGCGAGCGCGCTCGGCCTCTGACCGGCTCGATCAGCCGTCGGACCGACCGTGCAGCGCGCGGAACGCATCCATCAGCGACTCCATCACGGGCTCTGGGACGTCCTCCTCGCGGAGCGTCCCGGTCGCGTGGATGACCGCGCGCATCTGGTCGAGGTAGTCGACACACGGGGAGCAGAACGCGAGGTGCCGCTCGACGACGAGCCGCTGCTCAACCGTCAGTGCGCCCTCGAGATAGTCGGTCGCGAGCTCGACGAAGTCGCGGCACGGAAGATCTTCGTAACTCATGTCTGCACCAGCTCCGAGAAGTGGGCTTCGACGGCCGAGCGTACCTTCGCCCGCGCGCGATGCAGCAGCACACGCTGGTTCTCGGCCGAGATCTCGAGCACGTCGCAGACCTCTGCGGGGTCCCATCCTTCGAGGTCGCGCATCCTGATGACCCGCTGCTGGCGATCGGGCAGCTCGACGATGGCGCGCTCGATCAGCGCGAGGGTCTCGTCGGCGAGGACCCGATCCTCCGGCAGCTCGAAGAAGCGGCTCGGCGGGATGCTCCAGTACCCGGCGAACGCTGCGCCGCCGGTCAGGAAGCGCTCCGGATCGACGGCCGGGCTCGGGTCGTCCTCGGAAGCGGTCAGCGCCGAGAACGGCGTCGTCCGCTGCTCGCGGATGCCGCGCGTCTTCGCTCGGTTGACGAGGATCCGGAAGATCCATGTCTTCAGCGACGAGCGCCCCTCGAAGCGGTCAAGGCCGCGGATCACCGCGAGCCACGTCTCCTGCACGACCTCGTCGGCGATCGACTGCGACTGCACGAACGAGCGGGCGAGCCGCGTCATTGCGCGGTGGTTCTGCGTGACGATCTGCCGAAAGGCCGCTTCGTCCCCGGTCCGCAGGCGCACGAGCAGCTCGTCGTCGCTGCTGCGCCGCGCGATCCCCATCGGGGCAGTGTAGTTCTCAAGAGCCAGCGTGCTCACGATCAGCCGCAGATCACGGTCGTCACCATGCGACCGTCCAGTCTCCCGCACCGGCCGGCGCGTTACACGCCTCCATTAGAGTCGTGAGCCGGCACATGTCCATCGCCCGGTCCGAGCTCTCCGATCTGCCCCGTCCCGCGTTCTCCGGGGCGGCGCTTGACCGGGTGGCAACGCTGCGCGAGGACGCGGATTGGGTTGACCGGCAGCGACGCTCGCCCGAGGCGGTCGCGGTCGGCGCCGGCGCCGGCGGGGTGCTCATCCGGCGCGACGGCAGCGCGGCCGAGGTCCTGCGCCGCGCGATCGCGGGCGATGCGGCGCGTTACATGGATCCCGCGCAGACGATCCTGCTCGGCATCGAAGGGGGCTCGCCGATGTTCGCGGTTGACCTCGAAGGGCTCGATCCGACGGCCCGCGCGCGCCTTTCCGAGGGCGGGGCGATCGTCGGACTGCGCGAGGCGGGGGCTGCGCTGCCACAGTCGGAGGGTGGACTCGCCGCATACCTGGCGGCGTTGCTCGGCTGGCACCGGCGGCACCGCTTCTGCGCCAACTGCGGGGCCGCGACGGCGATCGCCCAGGCCGGCCTCGCCCGCCGCTGCCCGGTCTGCGGGACCGCGCACTTTCCGCGCACGGATCCCGTCGTGATCATGGTCGTCGAGCACGCCGGACGCCTGCTGCTGGGGCGCCGCCCGGAATGGCCGGAGAACCGGTACTCGGTCCTCGCCGGGTTCGTCGCGCCGGGTGAAGCGCTCGACGAGGCCGTGATCAGGGAGGTGCGGGAGGAGTCGGGAATCGAGGTCTTCGACCCGCGATTTGTCACCTCGCAGCCGTGGCCGTTTCCATCATCGCTGATGCTCGGCTTTGAAGCGCGTGCCGACGGCGGGGAGCCGTTCGCCCATGACGGCGAGCTCGAGGACGTGGGGTGGTTCCCACTCGAGGTCGTCCGTGCGGCGGCGGCGGAGACCGGGCCGCTGCGGCTGCCGCCGCGCACCTCGATCGCGCGGTTCCTGATCGAGCGCCGGCTGGCGGCACCGCCCGGGAGCTGATCGCGCGGACACCGGCGCGCGGGCGGACGAGCTGCGACGTCAACAAGTCCACGCCGCCGGTGGCCTGGCTGCTAGGTTCGCGCGGATGACTGCGGAAGCGGCAACCACCCGCCTCGGAGCGACCGCACGACGAGACCGGTGGTGGGTGGCGCCGGCGGCGACGGCGGTCGGCCTGACGGCGTTTGGGATCTATTCGATCATCGTCGCCGCGATGGGCTCCGACTACCTCTACACGGGTGGCGGAGCGCGGTACCTCTCGCCGTTCTACTCGCCGGACCTCAAGAGCTTCGGCCTGCACATCTCGTTCACGTACGCGTTCTTCGTGATCTGGGTGCCGCTCGGCTTCCGGCTCACGTGTTACTACTACCGCAAGGCCTACTACCGGGCGTTCTTCCTCTCGCCGCCGGCCTGCGCGGTGGCCGGTCGCTCCCGCGGTCGCTACCGCGGCGAGACGAGGTTCCCGTTCATCCTCCAGAACGTCCACCGGTACTTCCTGTACCTCGCGACGATCGTGCTCGTCTTCCTCTGGTACGACACGGTGCGCGCGTTCCTGTTCCGCACCTCCGACGGCTCACTCGAGTTCGGCGCCGGGCTCGGCTCGCTCGTGATGCTCGCGAACGTGATCCTGCTGACGGTGTTCACGTTCGGCTGCAACTCGCTGCGCCACCTGATCGGCGGCCGGCTCGACTGCTTCACGTGCTCGGCGAGCGCCCGGACGCGGCACAAGCTCTGGCGCGGGGTCAGCGTGTTCAATTCGCACCACATGCTGTGGGCATGGGTCAGCCTCGGCGCCGTCGGGCTCACCGACCTGTACATCCGGCTCGCCGCGTCGGGCGTGTTCCACGACCCGCGGATCATCTGAGTGAGCATCGAGCGCCATCAGTACGACGTTGTGGTCGTCGGCGCGGGCGGGGCGGGACTCCGAGCGGCGATCGCGTGTGCGCAGGAGGGCGCGGATACCGCGCTCGTGTGCAAGTCACTGCTCGGCAAGGCCCACACGGTGATGGCCGAGGGCGGGATCGCTGCGGCGCTCGGCAACGTCGCCGCCGAGGACAACTGGCAGGTCCACTTCCAAGACACGATGTTCGGCGGCAAGTACCTCAACAACTGGCACATGGCCGAGCTGCACGCGAAGGAGGCGCCCGACCGGGTGCACGAGCTCGAGCAGTGGGGCGGCGTGTTCGACCGCACGCCCGAGCGCAAGCTCTCTCAGCGTGCGTTCGGAGGTCACACGCATCGCCGCCTCGTGCACATCGGTGACCGCACCGGGCTCGAGCTGATCCGCACGCTCCAGGACAAGGCCGTCCACGCGGGGATCGACGTCTTCATGGAATGCACCGTCACCCGCCTGCTGACAGACGGCGATCGGGTCTGCGGGGCATTCGGCTACCGCCGCGCGACCGGCGCGCCGTTCACATTCGCCGCCCGGGCGCTCGTGCTCGCCACCGGCGGCGGCGGCAAGTGCTGGCGGATCACATCCAACTCGTGGGAGTGCACCGGCGACGGCCACGCGCTCGCATACGCGGTCGGCGCCGAGCTCGTCGACATGGAGTTCGTCCAGTTCCACCCGACCGGGATGGTGTGGCCGCCGGGGGTCATCGGGCTGCTCGTGACCGAGGCGGTCCGCGGCGAGGGGGGCATTCTGCGCAACTCGACGGGCGAGCGGTTCATGGAGCGCTACGACCCCAAGCGGCTCGAGCTCTCGACGCGCGACGTCGTCGCGCGCGCGATCTTCACCGAAGTCAAGGAGGGGCGCGGCACGCCGCACGGCGGTGTCTTCCTCGACGTCTCGCACCTGCCCGAGCAGACCGTGCGCCGCAAGCTGCCGAGCATGTACGACCAGTTCATGGAGCTCGCCGGCGTCGACATCACCCGGGAGCCGATGGAGGTGGGCCCGACCTGCCACTACTTCATGGGCGGGATCCGCGTGGACGCCGAGACCGGCGCGAGCTCGGTGCCGGGGCTGTTCGCGACGGGCGAGTGCTCGGGCGGCATGAACGGCGCCAACCGCCTCGGGGGCAACTCGCTGTCGGACCTGCTCGTATTCGGGCGCCGCGCCGGGCTCGGCGCGGCGGCGGATGCCGGGCGGGCAGCCGAGCCGCGGATCGCCGAGGAGCAGATCGAGGACGCCACCACGGAGATGACCCGGTACCTCTCGGGCCCGGGCGACGAAGACCCCTACCGGATGCATTCGGAGCTGATGGCGACGATGCAGGACGACGTCGGGATCTTCCGCGACGAGGTGAACCTGAATGCGGCGGTGGCCGATCTCGACGACTTCCAGCGCCGAGCCGCACGGCTGCGCTCCCCGTCGAGCGGGACCGCGTTCAACCCCGGGTGGCACCTCTGCTACGACGTGCGCAACATGCTCGTCGTCTCCCAGGCGGTCGCGCACGCCGCGCTGATGCGGCACGAGAGCCGCGGTGCCCACAGCCGGCTCGATTACCCGGGCTACGACGACTACTGGGGCGAGCACAACATCGTCATCAGCAAGGGCGCCGACGGCTCGATCCAGCTCGAGCCGCGGCCGGTCAACAAGGCGCTGGCACTGCGCGCGCTGGTCGAGCAGCGACAGGAGGCCGAGCGCGCATGAGTGCCCGAACGCTGAAACTCTGGCGCGGCGACGGTCGCGGCGGCGAGCTCGTCGCGTACGAGATCGAGGCTGGCACCGGCATGGTTGTGCTCGACGCGGTCCTGCTGATCCAGCGAACGCAGGCGAAGGACCTCGCGGTCCGGTGGAACTGCAAGGCGGCGAAGTGCGGCTCGTGCAGCGCCGAGATCAACGGCCTGCCGCGGCTGATGTGCAAGACCCGGCTCGACCACCTTCCGGAGGGCGAGCCGATCACGGTCGAGCCGCTCAAGGCGTTCCCGGTGATCCGGGACCTCGTGACCGACGTGTCGTGGAACTACGAGGTCAACAAGCGGATCCCGCCGTTCACGCCCGCTCCGGAGGCCGACTGGCTGATCGGGCAGGAGGACGTCGACCGGATGGCGGAGTACCGCAAGTGCATCGAGTGCTTCCTGTGCCAGGACGTCTGCCACATCCTGCGCGACCACCGCCTCCACGATCGCTATTTCGGGCCGCGCTTTCTCGTGCGGATTGCGAGTCTCGAGACCCACCCGCTTGACAGCGCCGACCGGGCCGACCTCGTCGTCGACGAGGGCGGTCTCGGCCTCTGCAACATCACGAAGTGCTGCACCGAGGTCTGCCCCGAGGGCATTCACATCACCGACAACGCGATCATCCCGCTGAAGGAACGCGTCGTGGACCGGCGCTATGACCCGCTCGCGAAGCTGACCCGCCGGATCCGCCGGCGCGGGAGCACCGGCACGGGCGATCGAGGTTGATAATCCGTCCGTGATCGGGTTGGTGTCGAGTCCGCGATTCGTCGGGCGGGCCGACGAGCTGCGGCGACTCGAGGACGGCCTGGCGGCGGCCGGCGGGGGACAGGCGTCGGCGTTTCTGATTGCCGGTGAGGCCGGCGTCGGCAAGACGCGGTTGGTCGAGGAGCTCGTCACGCGGGCGACGCAGGAGGGCGCGGTCGGGCTGATCGGCGGGTGTCTGGACGTCGAGGAGGGACGCCTCCCGTTCGCGCCGTTCATCGAGGCCCTGCGCACCTACGTGCGCGAGCTCGACAGGGCCGGGCGGGCGGAGCTGACCGATGCCGGGGTCGAGGAGCTCGCGCGGATCGTGCCCGAGCTGCGCGATTCGGGTGAGGAGCCGACCGTCGAGGGGGCGCCCGTTCAGGGGCGCATGTTCGAGCTGATGCTGGGGCTGCTCGGTCACCTCTCGCAGCGGGCGCCGCTCGTGCTGGCGCTGGAGGACCTCCACTGGTCCGACCGCTCGACCCGGGACCTGCTCGCGTACGTCGTGCGCAACCTGCGCTCCGAACGGGTGCTGCTCGTCGCGACGTACCGCTCCGATGAGCTGTATCGCGGACATCCGCTCCGTCCGTTCCTTGCCGAGCTCGAGCGCACCCGCCGGCTGCAACGCCTCGAGCTGCACCCATTCGATCATCACGAGGTCACCGAGATCATCTCGGAGATCCTCGGCTCAGCCGCGGACGCGGCGCTGACCGAGTCGGTGTTCACGCGTGCGCAGGGCAATGCGTTCTTCACCGAGGAGCTCGTCGCGGCCGGCGCCGGCGGAGCCGAGATTCCGCACACGCTCAGTGACATTCTGCTCGCCCGCGTCGACAGGCGCCCGCCGGAGGTGCAGGCGATTCTGCGGGTCGTCGCCGCCGGCGGACGCGGCGTCTCCGATCGGCTGCTCGAGTCCGTCTCGGCGGTGCCCGAGGAGGAGCGTCTGCGTGCGCTGCGCGAGGCGGTGACCCATCACCTGCTGCTGTCGGACAGCTCCGGCAGTTACGTCTTCCGCCACGAGCTGCTCCGCGAGGTCGTCTACGAGGAGATGCTCGCCGAGGAGCGCGTGCGGTTGCACGCGGCATATGGCGCCGCGCTCGGCGCGCATCCGGAGCTGGCGAGCGACGCCGAGACCGTTGCGGGCGATCTCGCCCGGCACTGGCTCGCCGCGCATGACCTGCCGCGTGCGCTATCGGCCGCCGTGCGTGCCGGCGCCGTCGCCGAGACCCGCTCGGGCTTCGCCGAGGCCCAAACGCACTATGAGCGCGCGCTCGAGCTGTGGGACCGGGTACCGGATGCCGATCAGCTGGCCGGCGTCGGGCGGGTCGGGCTCGCCCGCCGCGCGGCCGAGGTCGCGAATCTCGCCGGCGAGCACGCGCGGGCGGCGGCGCTCGTCAGAGGCGCGCTCGGGCACGTCGACGCCGCACGCGACCCGACGCACGCCGGCGTCCTGTGGGAGCGGCTCGGACGGTTCCTGTGGGCTGCGGGCGACAGCGAGACCGCG
>Ga0335069_10014833_pt1 | contig 10902 bp, 6 predicted proteins | sample Lox_Sample_11_FD_206714 | JGI IMG/M metagenome (GOLD analysis project Ga0335069, IMG submission 206714) | Soil microbial communities from Loxahatchee National Wildlife Refuge, Florida, United States - Lox_Sample_1.1 | ecosystem: Environmental > Terrestrial > Soil > Wetlands | place: USA: Florida... | reverse complement strand
TGGCGTTCTGGCGCGCTCTACCGCTGCCGCGGCGGGTGGCGGCGATCGTCGTGTTCGTGCTCCTCGCGGGCATCGGGTTTCTGCCGCTCTTCGGCGGGCCCGGCTACGAGCACGCGGTCGCGACCGGAGTCATCGTGCCGACGGCGGCGGCCATCGCGGTCGCCCTGGAGCTGTCGGCGTCGGCGGACGTCGCGCCGCTCACGTGCGTGGCGCGCGGCATCGGCGTCGGCGCGATCCTCGCGGGCGTCTCGTACCTCACGGCGCTGCTCCACGGGCTGCGCGTGGGGATGTGCGACTTCTGGGGCGGGTCGCTGCTCTTCGTGCTCACGGGGGGCTTCGGGTCGCTCATGGGCGGCGCGTGGGGCGCGCTCGTCGCCGAGACGTGCCGGGGCAGGAAGCGCCGGCGCCTCTGGTGCGTGCTGCTCGGCATCGCGGGGCCGCTCGGGGGCGTCGTCATCAGCGTCGCGCGCTTCTACGGGTCGCCCATGATCTTCGCGTACGACCCGTTCTTCGGGTACTTCAGCGGCGCCCTCTACGACACGATCGTCGACGTTCGCACGCCGCTCTGGACGTACCGCGCGGGATCGCTGGCGACGCTCGCGGGGATGGCGCTCGTGGCTTCGGCGATGCTGCGCACCGCGGGCGGCAAGCTCGCGTTCCGGCCGCTGCGAGGGAACGCGCCGGCCATCGCGCGCCTCGCTCTCGGCGTGGCGGCGCTCCTCACGAGTCTCGCCATCGCGGCGGATGGCCCCGCCCTCGGCCACTGGCAGACGGCGGACTCGATCGCGGCGGCCCTGGGCGGACACGCGAGCGGACCTCGCTGCGACCTCGTGTTCCCCGACTCGATGCTGGCGGACCAGGTGCGCCTGGCCGTGCGCGACTGCGAGCAGGAGCTGGCCGCCGACGAGCAGCGGCTCGGCGCGCACCTCGGGGGGAGGCTCACGGCGTTCGTCTTCCGCGACGCCGAGGAGAAGCGGCAGCTCATGGGCGCCGCCGACACGTCGATCGCGAAACCGTGGCGGCGCGAGGTGTACATCCAGAAAGCGGGCTACCCGCACCCGGTGCTCGGCCACGAGATCGCGCACGTCGTCTCCGGAAGCTTCGCGCGGGGGCCCTTCCACGTCGCCGGCGGGCTCGGGGGGCTCTGGCCCAACCCGGGGCTCATCGAGGGCATCGCGGTCGCCACGTCGCCCGACGACGACGAGCTCACCGACGCGCAGTGGGCGCGCGCCATGATGGACGCCGGGATGCTCCCGCGCATGGCCGGCGCCTTTGTCGGCTGGGTCCTCGGCGAGTGGGGCGCCCCGACGGTGCGCGCGTGGTACGGCGGCGGGTCCATCGAGGCGCTCACGGGGCAGTCGTGGGATGCGCTCCAGAAGCAGTTCGAGACGTGGCTCGCCGCGCAGTCGATGCCGCCCGAGGCGGCGTCGTACGCGAAGGCCAAGTTCGAGCGGCCCAGCGTGTGGGGGCGCAAGTGCCCGCACGCGGTGGACGCGCTCGACCATCGCGCCGACAAGTGCCGCGACGAGCACCGCTTCGCCCGCGCCGGCCAGCTCTACGGCGAGGCACTCGCGCGCGACCCGCACGACTGGCACGCACGCTTCGACGTCGCGCGCATCGAGACGTGGTACGGCGACGAACCGCGCGGGCGCTCGCAGCTCGGTGAGCTCGCGGCCGACGAGCACACGCCGCGCACCTGGCGCGACAGGGCGCAGGAGGCGCTGGCCGACGACGACCTCGCGCGGGGCAGGGGAGCGCTCGCCGCCGAGGTGTACCGCTCGCTCGCCGCGCGCACGCCGGAAGAGGACGAGGCGCGCACGCTGGAGGTCAAGGCGCTCAGCGTGGAGAACCCGCCGGCGCTGCGGACCATCGTCGACCTGCTCGTGGGCGAGCCGGGCAAGCCGGTCGACTCCTGGGTCGGCGCGCTGTCGCTCGGGCAGTGGAGCGAGGAGACGCACGAGCCGCTCGCGGCTTATCTCGTCGGCAAGAACCTCGCGCTGCGCGAGGAGTACGCGCGCGCCGCGACGTGGCTCGATCGCGCGATCGACGAGGGCGCCGAGACGCCGCGCGTCGGGCGCGAGCTGCTGCGGCAGCGCGCCATCTGCGCGTGCGCGCTGGAGGACAAGGCCGCGCTCGCGAAGGTGAGGGCGCTCGTCACCGAGCCCGGCTCGCCGTTCGAGGGCAGCGCGGGCGGGCGCCGCGAGTGGGTGCTGCGGCTCGTCGAGCGCTGCGGCGGCTGACGTTCCGCTTCAGACCCAGGAGATCCGGAGGGACATCTCGAGCCCGACGCGCCGCCAGGGTATCTCCTGCGTGACGACGCGCCGGGAGAAGTGCTCGAGGGCAGACTCGTAGACGCCGCGAACCCCGACGCGGAAGTACTCGATGTCGCAGAGCGGGTTGCCCACCATGTCGACCCGAGCGTCCTTCGGTCCGGTGCGCGTCACCTCGATGCCGCCGCCTTGGAAAAGGCGCGCGTAGAGCGTGCCCGAATACGCGAGCGCCGCCCAAGGCGTGACTCCGGCGGTCCTGGCGAGACGGAGCATCGCTCGCAGGAGTGTCCCGTGCACGTGCTGGCCGACCTCGAGGGCGATGTCGAGCTGCTGGCCGACGCCCAGGCGCAGGGCTTCGCACGCCTCGTAGTGCGCCACCGCGACGTCGATGGGGATCCAGACGCCGGCGACGGCGGTCGAGAGTGCAGCCTCGTCGTCGGCGTCGAGGTGCATCGCGTAGCGCCGGTAGAGGCCACGGGTCCGCAGGGACTGAATCGAGTTCGTGACCAGCGTCGATCGGGCGAGGGTGGCCACGCCCAGGCGTGACCGTGGTGCGTGGAACGGGAGGAAGGGCTCGTAGCCACTCTCGTGAAGCATCGCGATTCGTTGCCTCGTGTCGTCGCCCGGGAAACCCCTTGCAACCACCGAACCGCACATGGCGACCGCGAAACCGCCCCCCGCAACCGCGCGGAACCCGCAGTCGTCGGGCAGCCAGACCAGCGTGGGCGGATGAAGGGAGATCCATCACCGTCGACGACAGTCGCGAACCAACGCGAGGACCGATGCGGCTATCCTCCCCGCGATGCGTGCTGCAGCTTGGCTGGCGTTTTCCGCGCCCCTCGGTTTCGTGGCTCTCGCGGCCGCGTGCAGCCGGAGCGAGCTGTTTTTCCCCCCTCCCGAGCACGACGCGACGGCGCCCGACGTGGCGGCCGACGTGCCCGAGGAGCCCGATGTCCTCGAGGAGCCGGATGCCGCGGTGGAGGACGCCGACGCCGACGCCGCGGAGGAGGACGCGCCCCCCATGATCGAAGAGACCGTCGACATCTGCCCCGACGCGGGGTCGACGCTCATCTACCTCATGACGTCGCAGAACGTTCTCATGTCCTTCTACCCGCCGACCGCGACGTTCACAGCGATTGGCACCATCATGTGCCCGGATCCAGGCCCCAACCCCTCTCCCTTCTCGATGGCCGTCGACCGCGCGGGCATCGCCTACGTCCTCTTCGAGAGCGGCCACCTCTATCGCGTGAGCACCCGCACGGCCGTCTGCGTCCCGACGAAGTTCGTACCCGGACAGACGTTCCCTCCTCAGTTCGGGATGGGCTTCTCGGCCAACGTGACCGCAGACGGAGGAGGCGACGCCGGCGAGACGCTGTTCATCGCGAGCGACCCCGGCTGGCCGACGCAGGCCAACCCGTCCTCGCTCGGAGCGCTCGACACGGCGTCGTTCACGGCGACGAGCATGGCTCCCTTCACGCCTGTCGTCCGCGAGCCCGAGCTGACGGGGACCGGCGCGGGAAGGCTCTACGCCTTCTGGGCCCCCTCCCAGAGCTCGGCCACCTCCATCGTCGAGATCGACAAGGACACGTCAGCGGTCACGACACTCGCGACGCTGCCGGGGGTGGTCTTCGGTCAGGGGTGGGCCTTCGCCTTCTGGGGCGGCGACTTCTACACGTTCACGACTCCGGGGCCCATGGACCCGTCGAGCATCGTGACGCGCTACCGACCCTCGGACGGAACCATCGTCCAGGTCGCGAGCACACCGAACCTCACCATCGTCGGCGCCGGCGTCTCGACGTGCGCGCCGCAGATGTGAGCCGCGGAGGTCGCCTCGATCCTGTACTCCGATACGCGTGATCAGGCGCCGGGCTCGGCGGCGTGCGCCGAGTCTTGCGCCGACGTGCCTCACGGACTACTGCGGCTCAGCCGTGACGACGGTCCATCTCGACGAACGCGCCGACGCGTCGCCGCACATGCGCGCCCGGGTGCACGTCAAGCAGCTGCTCGAGCTGACGAGCCGGCTGAGCGAGCCGCTACCCAGCGACGAGGTTGCCCGGGTCGTCGTCGATCAGGCCGCGGCCGCCGTGGGAGCCAGCTTCACGCTCATGTGGGCCGTCGACGATCCGCCGACGCACGCGACGCTCATGCGGGCCACGGGCTCTCCGCCGAACGTGGAGCGCTACCAGCGCATCCCGCTCGAGCCGTGGCTGCCCATGGGCGACGCGATGCTCCGGCGCGAAGCGATCTTCTTCGAGTCGCGCGCCGACTACGAGCGCAGCGACCCGGTCTCGGAGGGCAACGACCGCTCCGAGCAGTTCCGCAATCTCTCTTACGCCTGTCTGCCCCTGGTCGCGCACGGGCGCACCATCGGCGGCGTGTCGATCGTGTTCCCGGGTCCCCGCGGCTTCGACGAGGACGAGCGCTGCTTTCTCAACGTCCTGGCGCATCACGCCGCGCAGGCCCTGGAGCGCGCGAGCCTCTTCGAACGCGCGAATGCGACCCGCGAGCGACTCGAGCACCTGCAGCAGCTCACCAGCGCGCTCTCGTCGGCATCGACCGCGGAGGAGATCGCCCAGCTGGCGACGCGGGTCGGCACCGAAGCGCTCGGCCTTCTGACCGGAGTGGTGTGGACGATCGACGAACGCGGCGATCTGCGCTTTCTCGCGTCTCACGGAGCGCGGGAGAACGTCGTCGGAAAGTTCCTGCACATCCCCGCAGACTCCGGCTTGCCCGGGGCGCGCGTGGTGCGCGAGCGCCGGCCCATCTACCACGAGGTCTCGGCGGACATCGACGCCGAGTCCCCCGCCATCGGAGATGTCCTGGGTCGAGGCGACGACTTCCGCGCATACTGCGTGCTCCCCCTCGTGCGCGACGATCGCGTGCTGGGGGTGCTCTCCTTCGGCGCGAGCGGTCCGCGGCGCTTCGCGCCCGAGGAGCGCAGCTTCGCGACGACGATCGCCGAGCACTGCGCCGATGCGCTGGCGCGCGCACGGATGTACGACGAGACGCATCGCGCCGAGCGGCAACTGCAGAACGTGCTCGATCGACTGCCGGTGGGCGTCGCCGTGGCGAAGGCGCCCGAAGGCGACCTCGTCTTCGCGAACGAGGCGCTCGCACGCATCTGGAGAATCAAGAAGTTCGCGACGCGCCTCACCGATCGCCTCGCGGCGTACCGCGCGACGCGTCCGGATGGCGGGCCCCTCCTGTGGCACGAGTTTCCCGTCGTTCGAGCGCTGAAGGGCGAGACCGTCGAAGGGGAAGAGCTCCGCATTGCCCGGCTCGATGGGAGCGAAGGCTGGATCAACGTTCGCGCGGCTCCGGTCCATCGCGACGACGGCACGCTCGACGTCGCGGTGGTCACCGTGGTCGACGTGACGGCCGAGAAGGCGGCGCTCTCCACCGCCGACGAGGCCAGTCGCGCCAAGGACGGCTTCCTCGCGATGCTCGGACACGAGCTGCGCAACCCGCTGGCGCCGATCGTCACGGCGCTGCACCTGATGCGCCTGCGTGGGGGAGGGGCGCTCGAGCGCGAGCGCGCGGTCATCGAGCGGCAGGTGAGCCACCTCATGCGCCTCGTCGACGACGTCCTCGACGTGTCGCGCGCGGTGCGCGGTGAGCTGCGACTGGAGCGGGCGCCCGTCGAGGTGGCGAGCGTCATCGCCGATGCCATCGAGGTGGCCGGGCCACTCGTCGAGGAGCGAAGGCACAAGCTCTCGGTGTCGGTGCCGCGCACGGGGCTGCTGCTCGTGGCCGATGCCGAGCGCATCGCGCAGGTGGTCACGAACCTCCTGACGAACGCGGCCAAGTACACGCCTTCGGGTGGGCACATCACCGTGGTGGCGCGCGCCGACGGTGGTCACATCGTGCTCGAGGTGTCCGACGACGGAGCCGGCATCGCGCCGGAGCTTCTGCCGGTGGTGTTCGACGCTTTCACGCAAGGACGGCAAGGGCTCGATCGCAAGCAGGGTGGGCTCGGCCTCGGCCTGGCCATCGCGAGGCAGCTCATCGTCGCGCACGGCGGCACCATCGAGGCGCGGAGCGCGGGGCCGGGCCGTGGGACGACGATGGTCGTCCGGCTGCCGCGCGCGAACGTGTCCGTGCCCGTGGACGACGGAAGCTCGCACGACATCGCGACCCCGGAGCCGCGTGGCGCGTCCCGTCGCGTGCTCGTCGTGGACGACAATCCCGACGCCGCGGAGCTCATGTTCGACGCGCTCACCGAAGTGGGGCACGAGGTGCGTACGGCGGCCGACGCCCCGAGCGCGATCCAGATCGTCCAGACCTTCGCGCCCGACATCGCGTTCCTCGACATCGGGCTCCCGGTCATGGACGGCTACGAGCTGGCCCGACAGCTGCGCCGCATTCCAGCCCTGAAGAAGACTCCGCTCGTCGCCGTCACCGGCTACGCGCAGGAGGACGACCGGCAGCGCGCCTTCGCGAGCGGCTTCACCGAGCACCTCGCCAAGCCGCTCACGCCGGATCGGGTCCTCGGGTGCATCGAGCGCCTCTGCCCGATCGTGCGCTGACTCTCAGTGCGCCGCGGTGCCGCCGCCGACGAGCTCCCACGTCCAGGACGTCGCGCGGACGGGCCGGCGGTAGGCGTAGACGAAGCCGTCGTCGCCCACGTAGTAGACGACGGCGCTGTCGTCGAAGGGGTCGTAGTACCCCGCGAGCACGTTCGCTCCGCCCTCGAGGTGATGGCCCGAGGGCGGCGTCTGCCCGGGCTGCGTCAACCGTGTCACCGCGCCGCCGAAGACAGCGTAGATGCTGCGATCGGCACCGATGTGGAACGTGATCGGGGCATGGCGTGCGGTCGGCAGCACGTACTCCAGCGTCCGAGACGCCGCGTCGTCGCGCGGCACGAACCCGGCGAGCTTCTGGCCGCACGCTTCGAAGTGCCGCGCCACCGTGGCGGGTGACTCCAGCGCGGTCGCCGCCGTGAGGTCCACGAGCGTCCCGGGCGGCGCGCCGAACGCATCGACCAAGTCGCCCGGCTGCGGCTCGGCGTCCCCCGCCAGGAAGAGCACGTGGCCTTCGTGCTCGAGGGACCGGTACGTGCCGACGAGCGGGCTCCCTGGCGCGTAAACACCCGCGGGGAAGAGTTGCGACTGGGTCCAGGCGGACGATGGGCCGCTGCTGAGCAGGTCCAGGTCGCCGCACTGGTCGACGAAGACGACGTACTGCCGCTGGGCATCGGGGTCGGCGAACGCAGTGATGCCCGGCGGCATGGCTGCGAAGCTGGCGCCCGCCCCGACCAGGCGGAGTGAACGATTCATCTCGGCGGCCGCGCGCGGTCGCAAGATGCGTGCGAGCTACCAGCGGTAGTTGAGGCCGACGCCCAGGATGTTGGCGCTCGCGCTGTAGTTGCCCCCGTTGACGTACTCGGGCGTCGCGTTGCCCGGCAGCGGGTTGATTCGCGTGATTTTCGCCTCGTTGGGATCAACGGTCACGCTCAGCGCGAAGACGTGCGCCCACACCGCGTCGAAGCGCCAGTGCTTGCCGATGAAGAGACTGCCCCCGAAGGATGCGACCACCTTGTCGAAGTCGAGCGACGAGAGCGACAGGTACGGCGGCGGCACGGCGCTCGTCTCGTAGGCGACGCCGGTGCGCGCCGCCCAGCGGTAACCAATCATGTCGAAGCGGTACTCCCCGCCGAGGCGGAACGAGTCCGAGTCCTGGAAGCCGCGCGGGATGACGATGTTGGGCATCGGCAGCTTCGACGGCAGCCCGGGCACGTTGTCGATCGAGATGCCCTCGGGGTGCGCAGTGATCGTCTGGTGCGCCGACCAGAACTCGTGCACCCACGCCAGCTCGAGGCGGAGATCGCGCTGGGGACGCACCTCGACGCCGGCGCGCACGACGCCGGGCAGGACGAAGCGAACGTGGGCCTTGTCGCCGTCGATGGTCGCCTGGTCGAACTCGCTCGCCGTGGGGAGGCGCACCTGGATGGTCGCCTCCGAGTCGACGACCATCGGAAGCATCCCGCTCGCGCCGAAGCGCAGCCACTTGTTCGGCACCCACGTCACGCCCCCCGTCAGCGACGGCGCGAAGAAGGGACCCACGCGCATGCGCGCCGCCGCGTCGTACTCGGGCTGCTCCGGAGCGCAGATGAGGCGGTCGGGCGGGCAGGCGCTGAAGGTCACGTCGGCCTGGAAGATGCCCGTGAGCGCCATCATGCCCAGCCCGACGCGCAGCTCCTCGATCGGCTTGTACGCGATCCACACGCCGGGCAGCGCCAGCAGCGATCCGTCGAACCCGGCGAGCGTGTAGCGCGCGGGCGAAGGCCGCGTGCTCCCGTCGGGATACGTGACGGTCTGCGGATAGCTCGCGAGGGCGATGTACGGCGCGAGCACGCCCGCGGCCACCGTGAAGCGCTTCTGCGGGTCGAGCACGAGCGAGGCCGCTATCGTCGGCAGCGGGATGACGGGGGAGCTGCCGTGGATGGTTGGGTCGCGCGGGTACACGACGGTCTGGTCCGCGTTCACGACGCGGAGCTCGCGCGCGTAGTCGACCGAGAACTGGAGCCACGACGCGTCCAGGAGGAAGCTCGTGCCGGCGTCGGCGAGGCCGGCGGGGTTGTACCAGATGGCCCCCAGGTCGTCGGCGCCGGCGACGAACGCGCCCCCGCGTCCCATCGGACGCACGCCGCGATCGGTGAAGTAGAGCCCGGACGCGCCGGCGTTCGTGCACCAGCAGAGCGCCACCAGGGTGGCGCCGAGCGCCCACGTCGTGCGTCGCATCCGGGCTTACTCGGTCGCTGCCCGCACGACGGCGTAGACCTGCTCGAGCCCGCGTCCCGGGTCGAGACAGAACTCGCTGATCTCGTTTGCGATGTTCGCGTAGTCCTTGCCGTCGAGCTTGACCTGCGACCCCGGGTACGCGCGGTTCACGTCGGCGACGACGTCGGAGAGCACCTCGATGGGCGTGGCCTGCGTCGCGCTGATGGGCGTCACGAAGCTCGAGAGCACGCTGTCGATCGCCGCGTTGGGGTCGATCTCCTGCGAGCAGATCTCGTTGCCCTGCGTGTCGTGCGCCGCGGCGAACACGCGAGAGAGCACCTCGATCCCCGCGCCCGCGAGCCCGCGCCGCACGACGTTGCCGTGGCTGTCGAGCACCGGCCCGCCGAGCACCCCCGCGCCCGCGTGATAGAGCGGCGTGAGGTTCGCGTCGTCGTTGAGGATCTGCAGCACGTCGACCGCCGCCGTCATGGAGGAGGCCCGAACGTCGCCGGGCGAGCTGGACGACATCAGGTACTGGATCAGCTTCTCGAGCTCCTGGCGCGCATTGGTGTCCGCCCGCACCGCGTCCACGAGGTCCATGACCGCGGCGAACGTCGGCCCGCCCACGACGTCGGCGAGGTTCTGCGGCATCTGGTGCGTCCACCACGTGCACGCCGCGCGCGACGACCGGTCGGGACACTGCGCCACGATCTGCGCCTCGATGGCGTCGAGCAGCGGCGGGATGATCGCCGGGATGGCCGGGTTGGCCCACGAGGACGACGCGCCCGTGCCGTTCACCGAGAAGAACTCGTCGACGAGCTGCGATCGCGCCGCCTTCCACGCGGGCTGCCGGTCGTCGCTGGGGTTGGCCTGCGCCCACGCCGCGAACGCCGCGTCGATGCCCTTGAGGGCGTCGATGAACAGATAGATCGGCGTGACCTGCGGGTTCGTCGTGCCATCGTTGCGCGGGGCCGTCTGCACCCCGTTCCTGTCCGTGAGCCCCTTGTTGAGCGCCGGGTCCACCATCACACGCAGCGCCTGCGACAGCACCTGCACGCCGTTGAGCTGGGTCGTCTTGGTGCACGCGTGCGTCGTCGGGTCCTGCGCGGCGCAGTGCGTGACCATCGTGCTGGCGATGACGGGCACCGTGTCGTGGAGCACCTGCATCACGTCGGTGTTCGTCATGACGTCGGCGAGCAGCGGCTCGTAGGTCACGGCGCCGTCCTGCGAGCACCAGCGGGCGCTCGTTCGAGGCTGCGAGGGGTCGCACTCGGTCGTCGGGAGCTGCGAGTCGCCCCAGTGCACGTCGAGCGTGTCGAAGAGGTTCACGAAGAGGAGGGGCGACTTGTGATCGTCGAACGCCGCCGCGAGCGGAGGGTGTCGGCGAACGTCGAGCACTTGCGGAGATTGAGCACGGTCCCGTCGGAGGGGTCGGTGAACGGCGCCGGATCGCAGACCATCGAGGGCACCGGGTCGAGCACACCCGACAGGAACGTCAGCGTCTGCATCGTGTTCGGGTTGGTGTCGCCCGGGTCCGTGTCGTGCGGCGTGTCGAAGTACACGAGGCGCGCGACGCCGGGCACCGTCGGATGCGTGTCGAAGCCCACGAGGCCCGACTGCTGCTGCAGGAACTGGTCGACCCCGCCCACGATGTTCGTGAGGGGCGAGTTCATCAGCGCCTTGAGGCACGGATCGCGGATGTCGAACGTCGCCCGTCCGAGCGCCACGTCGAGCAGGAGCGCGTCCACGTTCTGGAGCCGGAGGATCCCGCACTGGGGCATCGGGTTGGGCGGCGCCGGCGCGCCGACCAGCGTGCATGCGACGCCGCTCAGCGAGTCGGTCGGGTAGTCGAAGTTGACGACGCCGAACGGCGACACGTTGAAGGTCACGTGCGCCACGGCGCCCGCCTTGGT
>Ga0335069_10014832_pt1 | contig 10903 bp, 11 predicted proteins | sample Lox_Sample_11_FD_206714 | JGI IMG/M metagenome (GOLD analysis project Ga0335069, IMG submission 206714) | Soil microbial communities from Loxahatchee National Wildlife Refuge, Florida, United States - Lox_Sample_1.1 | ecosystem: Environmental > Terrestrial > Soil > Wetlands | place: USA... | reverse complement strand
GAGATTTGAGTTGCAGCTCCCCGCCTCTATGCCAGCTTGCGACATCCGCGCTCGGGTTCGAGGATGGACTGGGAAGAGCACTGGCACATCCAGGCTTACGCCGCCAAGCACATCGACTAATGACTTGAGCCAGTCTGCGTCATCAACGTTGGAGGGCCGGTGCAGCGTGACAAGCACATAGCGCTCGGGAAGCTCCTTAGGCAACCTCTCCTTGGCAAGAGGCAAGAGGCGAACCAGTGTGTCAATCATGACATTGCCGACCAGGTGCACCTTATGCCGAGCGACGCCCTCCGCCTGCAGGTTGTGGTTTCCGTCCTCCGACGGTGTGAACAACAGATCAGAAATCTGGTCGGTCAAGAGCCGGTTGATTTCCTCCGGCATCGTGCGGTCGAACGAGCGCAAGCCTGCTTCGACATGGGCCACCGGAATCAGCAGCTTGGCGCAGACCATGGCAGTGGCCACAGTGGAATTGACATCGCCATAAACCATCACCCAATCCGGCTTGAGCTTCAGTACAACCGGTTCGAATCGGGCAATGATTTGACTGGTCTGTTGAGCGTGGGTTCCTGACCCCACTTCAAGGTTAATGTCCGGGTCCGGCATTTCGAGCTGCCGGAAGAAGACGTCTGACATGTTGAAGTCGTAGTGTTGGCCCGTGTGGACAAGGGTTTGGCGCACACCGTTGTGCCGACCTAGCGCTTGCATAACAGGCGCGGCCTTCATGAAATTCGGTCGCGCTCCGACCACATGGACTATGTGCATATCCGAATTCGACCCTCCAGGGCCGCACGCCACTACGTTAGCACGCGAAGGTCTCCTGCCTGTTGGAAGGGATGAGGCCGGATACTCATAGAAGCTTTTATGTTCTTGCCAGAATTCAACTTACGATGTAATATCCGGTCGGGTCGAGCTGGGTCCCAGAAAGGCAATCAGGGGCAGGTCCGAGGCAAGAACTGAGAATAGCGCATCCCGAACAGTGAAATCTTTTTCCCACGCCTACGGAACTTTACTCCTGCATGTGTTGGACACCCTACCCGCTTCGAACTTACTCTTCCTCTTCGCCTGGGCTGTCATATCGCCCGTAAGTGGGGCAGGAGAAGTATCTTGCCGCCGCGAATATCCGGCTATCTACTTCTGGAGGCTCGAAACAAGTCGCCAAGCCATATCTACACTTATGTGCCATGTCCGACCAAATGACGGAGCCCGCCTGCCCACTCTGGCCATCTTCGTGCTCTTGCCCAAAGACGCGGCTTCAAAGACACTGGGTTTACTCCAAAATGTGACTCAGAGGGGGTAGGTGTGACTTCTCAGCCTACTTTGTGTGAACCAGTTGTTTCAAATCCAGTAAGCCCGTTCAGCGGCCCCGGCTCACAATGGTACGCCATCCACACGCGTCCCCAGCACGAAAAGGCCGTTGTCGCCCACTTGCAGAGACAAGGAATAACCACCTTTCTCCCGCTCGTCAACGAGGTACACCGCTGGAGCGACCGACTAAAAGTCGTTCATTTGCCGCTATTTACCTGCTACGCATTTGCTCACATGAGGCTAGTCCCGGAATCGTGGGCCAAGGTGATGGGAATAACCGGAGTGATTAGGTTCGTGGGTGTGCGTGGCCAAGGGGTGCCTGTTCCGGAGGGACAGATTCACGCTGTCCAAGCCCTCTTGGCAAGTGACCTGTCATACCAGATTTGTCCGTTTCTTCAAGTGGGTCAACGGGTTAGGGTCAGAGGGGGTGCCCTGAACGGAGTCGAGGGGATCCTAATTGCCCGCAGCGGAGAGCGCTCTCTGGTGATCTCTGTTGAGCCGATACAGCGCTCTCTCTCGGTTCGAATCGGCGACTACCGGGTCGAAGCAGTCTGAGGTTGTCGGCCACGACTCCAAGAGCAATCAACTTTCCGCCGGACGCAGAAAGGATGCGAGGCGATATCAAGCTGGAAACGTAGCTTGAAACGTGCAGCATTCCGGCTGGTAGCCATATCGCTTTTGACACTACTGTTTAGTAGCTGCCATGAACAGCGAGAGCATGCCATTGCTGAATACTTTCTCGAGCCTCACGTGGCGGCCGAGGTTCCTCGTTACGACATCCTTGAGCTTTCGTTCCGCCACAACGGTGTTTACCGGAATAACTTCTTTGACGTTTATCTGGAGGCTACCCTTACATCGCCTTCTGGTGTCGAGCACCGGGTCAAAGGGTTCTATTACGCCGCAGACCTATGGAAAATTCGCTTTCGCCCAGATGAAGAAGGAAACTGGAGTTACTCCTACTCGTTTACCAGCACAGCCGGATTTCGGCAGCGAGGGAGCGGAACCTTCATTTGTTTGCCAAGCGATGCGGACGGTTCCATCCGCAGCAATCCGGAGAATCGCTTCCGCTGGATTTTCGCTGACGGCAAGCCATTCTTTCCCATCGGACTTCAAGACTGCATTTGGCTCAATGGCGAGCGACTCAAAGACCTTGCCATTGACGGCGAAGATCGAGCGCATCCGGGGCACAAAGTCTCCGCAGAAGAATACTTCTCCGTCTACGGACAATCCGGATTCAATCTGCTGCGTTTTTCCCAAAAGAACTGTTCTTACTCTCTGATGGACGACCTCGACCACTATCGCATTGCGGAGAGTCTGGTCACGGATGAACTTCTTTCTACGGCCCGCAAGCACGGATTCCGAATTATGTTTGGATTCTTCGGATTCTACGGAAAGCAGCAGAGCGACATACGTTCCTTCAATGTTGTGGAGCGCGCTGTCAACCGAGCTCTTGGCCGTCCTGTAGAGGCAATCGAAACTCCTGAAAACCGGGAACTGGTCGGCAAGGAGCAACGCTTTGTGGCCTACTGCGTCGCCCGGTGGGGAGTTTATGCCGACTTCTGGGAATTGCTGAATGAACGTAAGGCTTCGGACCAATGGATCACCTTGATGGCTGACTATGTCCGCAGCGTCGACCCCGACCACAAACCCATTGGTACCAGTTGGGAAAGAGCGGACTTGCCCGTCATTGACGTCAATACGCCGCACTGGTACGAGAGCGAAAACGAATTGAGTTCTGATCTGCGATGGTGGCAACTTGCCGGCAGGTGGAAGCAGTGGGGAAAACCCGTCATCGTCGGTGAGCAGGGCAACGCCGGAATGAATTGGGATCCGCGGTCCGCAGTTCGCATGCGCATCCGAGCCTGGACCTCACTATTCCAGGAGATCAGCCTCGTATTTTGGAACACGAGCGATTCCAAAGCGGCCATGTTCGGTGGTCATTACAGCCCTGGAACGGGTGCCAACATCTATCTCGGCCCGGAAGAGCGCAGCTACGTTCGGGTCCTGCAGGATTTCGCATCTCGTCTTGACAGCGGTGTTCGTATAGTCCCCGTGTCCTTCACTTCCATCACAGCCGCTCGCGCCTATGGGCTCCTCTCGAAGAACACGGCAGCAATTTATCTTCAGCATGCGGCCAACCACTCAGCGCCGCTGATGGGGGCACAGGTTACATTTGACTTCTCTCCGCTTGGTGCCCGCCGCCTGACTGGAGAATGGATTGACCCCGCCACGGGGTTGGTTGTTTCGCGGGCAGAATTGCCGCCGGGCATGGCCAAACTGCAGGTCCCGCCCTTTCAGGTCGATCTTGCGTTGCTGGTCACTCCTTGAGCCACTGTCAATCACCCAGTTCTGCCGGAAATGTACCCGCTTGAGCGTAAACCCATGCGGAGAGTAAGGTTCCCCCTTTTGGGCAGCATTCTCTGCCTGGTCGCTCTTTTGGATGCATCATCGCTGGCTGTTGCGGCTGAGTTGGAGACCGATCCCTCACACTACCGTAATCACCTGTCCTCTCTGAAGCCCGGCGATACATTGAACCTAACACCGGGAAGGTATCCTCGGCTGGTGATTGCCGGTCTGAACGGCACTTCAGCAGCCTGGATCACCATCAAAGGCCCGGCATCCGGCGCACCAGCTGTGGTTACCGGGGAATCCGGCTACAACACGATTGAAATCACCAACAGCAGCTTCGTCGCAATCGAGAATCTGCGTATCAACAGCCTGGGAATTGAAGGTGCATTTGGAATCAGTGCGAAGGGCGGCGTCGCAAATCATACGCACGACATCCGCATCGAAGGCAACATCCTGGTTGGGCAAAATGCGGAACAGCAGACCGTTGGTATCTCGACAAAAACTCCTACCTGGGGATGGATCATTCGGAGCAACCAGATTTCGGGTGCCGGGACGGGCATCTATCTCGGTAACTCCGATGGCACGCAACCGTTCGTTGATGGTGTGATCGAGGACAACCTGATCCAAGACACCATCGGCTACAACATGGAGATTAAAGATCAGATCTCCATCCCAGTTATTCCTGGCATGCCAACCCTGCCTACGTCGACCATCATCCGCAACAACGTTTTCATCAAGGACGACCAGTCGAGCCCCGACGGAGACAGGCCTAACCTCCTGGTGGGTGCGTTCCCCATCAACGGCACAGGATCTCGCAACCTGTACGAAATCTATGGCAACTTATTTGTTCACAATCACCGTGAAGCTCTTTTCCAAGGATCCGGCCGGATTTCGCTGCACGATAATATCTTTGTTGACGGACCACCTGACTACGCGGCAGTTGTGCTGAGGCAGCAGAACTTCCCATTGAGAACCGCCTATGTTTACAACAACACCGTCTATACTTCCGGCCAAGGCATCCATTTCGGAACCGCTGCCTTGGATGCCGACGCGGTCATTGGCAATCTCGTTTTCGCAGCGACACCAATCACTGGCACCGTCGGCCGGTCGTCGGATAACGTCATCGCTCCACTGGCTATTGCTGGAACCTATGTGAATTCGCCATCGTTCGAACTTGGCGCAATGGATTTCTACCCTCGGCCAGGCAAGTGCCAAGGCAAGGCGATCGACCTGCGCCCATTTCGAACAAACGTCGACTACAACAGAGACTTTAATAACACGCCGAAAGCCCACCTCAACGGAGCTGTAGTCTTTCGCGGAGCGTACGCTGGCGAAGGGAGAAATCCAGGTTGGCGGCTGCAGGCAACCATCAAGCCTTCGACTGGGTCCTTTTCCCCCACGAGGGAAGGTGAGGGCCGCTCTAGCGACTCAGTCAATCGAGACGTAAATCCATTCTTTCCCATTCTCGCGGAGAGGTTTAATGACGTTGAGGTGGCAAACACGACCGGAACAAGAGGTGAGGACATTTTCGCGGTTGGTCGTAATTGTGAGCCGGTTCGTTGGCTGGACGGTTGTGCTTCTCGGCCTGGTAACCGCGACTCCGCTGGCCTATTACTATGGGAATCCTTTGCGAGAGCCCAGCAACCCACGACCCAGCGATGTAATTGTTCTTCTTTCACACGGGCAATTGGATGAACACTGGCTCTCACCTGAAGGAGCTCAGAGAACATGGGCGGCTCTACAGCTTTACAAAATGGGCTTTGCGCCGGCGATCATCAGCTCGGGAAGCAGTCGCGGTGGATTCGATCAGGCTACACTGCAGGCAAAGCTCCTGATCACCGCCGGGGTGCCGAGCTCAGCAATCTTTGTCGAAAATCATTCATCTCGGACTTATCAGTCGGCGCTTGAAATTACCCGAATACTCAATGCCAACGGGTGGCATAGCGTGGTAATCGTAACTTCCGAGCTTGATGTCCCCAGAGTCCGCGGCGTCTTCCGAAAGCTTGGCTATACAAATCTTTCCTTCCAGCAAGTGCCGGAGGTTGCGCCCCCAGGCAGAAGGCTGTTCTACCACTCGGGGTGGCGGGCCTTTTATCATGCCACGTACGAATACGCCGGACTGCTGCTTTACAAATGGAAAGGATGGATTGCGTAGCTCACGCAGCAAAGACGTCAGATTTAGAAATATCTTGACGCCGAAGATTGGATGACTCACAATCCACAACTGTTGAGCTGAAGCGCAGGAAACTTTCATTGCAGTGAAGTGCCGGAGTCTTCGATAACGCGCGAACGCCTGCCTGACAGAATGCAACTCCTATATCAGGGAGCGCCACTTTTATGGAAGCCGTAGCAAATGGCAAGTGGGAGTTTGTACATACAGGGGGGACGACCCTGGCGGGGAAGTATCTTCGCCGCTACTGGCATCCTGTTTACGTATCCAGCCGCCTGACGTCTGGACAGGCGGTTCCTATTCAGATATTGAACGATTTCTTCACTCTTTATAGAGACAACGAAGGGAAACCACACGTAACGGCATTCCGATGTCCTCACCGTGGAACCCAGCTTTCAACTGGATGGGTTGAAGGCGACAGTATCAGATGCTTCTTTCATGGCTGGAAGTTCGACTCCACGGGCCAGTGTACGGAACAGCCCGCTGAGCCAAAGCCGTTCTGTCACAAGATAAAGATCGCTGTCTATCCCACCGAGGAACAGTTTGGCTTGATCTTCGCCTACTTCGGTGAGGGTAGCCCACCACCAATTCCACGATGGCCGGAACTTGAGACTTCGGGCACGGTAGCCTCGATGGCGGTGCTGCCCTGTAACTATTTCCAAAGCGCAGAGAACATCCTCGATGACGTTCACGTCGGCTTTGCCCATAGCGCCGTTCCGGAACTCGGCGGCTCTCCGCGAGGAAAAACTCCACCCCGCGTCTCTGCAGAAGAAACGTCTTTTGGCCTTTCAGTTGCCTTTCAGAACGAGGACTGTGTGGAGCGGAACCTCTTCATCATGCCGAATATCTGTTACGTCGCGTATTCTCTCGGGTATTCGGCGGCGCAAAAACAGCGCCAGTTCAGGATGCGCACTCTGTTTTGGTACGTTCCGATTGATGACACCAGTCATTACCATGTCCAGGTCACCTCGGGTCCTCCATTTGTAACGGACTCAATGCGCCTGGAGTTGGAAATGCCGCACAGCGTTAAGGATGAAATTCTTGCTGTCCTTGCCGGCAAGAGCAACGTTCACAAGGAACCCCCGGTTCCGGGGAAAAGGATGCCTAATCTTGTGCGAATCCAGGACGGTGTGACCATAGCTGGTCAAGGCACGATCGCTGATCGTTCTCAGGATCGTCTGGGAGCATCCGATGCCGGGGTCATTCTGCTTCGCAAAATCTGGCAGCGTGAACTCAAGTCGCTTGCAACCGGGAAGCCCCTCGTACCGTTCACACGGCCTACGTCTTTCGACTGAAGCCCGCCTCGCGTTTTGAAAGGTATCACCAGCCCTCCCCGATGTCTGCGGTAGCTGCAGCCATTTCGACGGTACCAGCACAGGTTCTCGACCTCCGGCTCGAGCGCGCAAAGCCTAACGTGCGGCGCTTTGCCATGCTGACCATCCCACTCGCGCTCTTGCTGCTCAGCTTCAAGATCTACAACATCGAGCAGCCTGCCTTTTTCACCCTCGCCTGTCTCGCTTTTGGGGGCTTCGCCATCTCTTATTGGCTACCATTTCGCCACAAGGAGTGGTTTCTAATTCTGCTTTCGCTGGGCGGGGCCTATGCCCTTCTGAGCCCTATCACAGCTAGCCTATTAATCGCAGCCGGGTTGTTGTTGTTCGGCATAGTCCGCATTGGACTTGAGTTTCGTTGGCGGGTATTGGCACTTCTCATAGTCCTATGTGGGTTCACATACTATCGCGCTACCGTCCGTTCTAGCCGTCTAGGGGACTTCTGGCCTGTGCTGGGCGCGATGTTCATGTTTCGCATGATCATCTATCTCTACGATCTGAAACATCAAGAAGGCCGGCCCAGCTTAAAGGAATTCCTCAGCTATTTTTTCCTTTTGCCCAACTACTATTTCCTGCTCTTTCCGGTGGTTGATTTTCAAACTTTTCGCAGGGGATATTTTCAGCGTGACATTCACTCCATTGCCCAGCAAGGTGTCTGGTGGATCTTCCGAGGCACTACTCATCTTTTACTTTATCGGTTGATTTACCAGATGCAAGGGAGATTCACACCGCCAAGCGTCTCCGTAACTGCAGCTATAGTGGTAAAGATTGTTGCCTGCTATCTGCTCTACCTTCGGGTTTCGGGACAGTTTCATATCATTGCCGGCATGTTGTGCCTGTTCGGCTATGACATGCCGGAGACCAACCATCGTTACTTCCTGGCGCACAGCATCAATGATCTGTGGCGGCGCATGAACATCTATTGGAAAGATTTCATGGTGAAGATCGTTTACCTGCCGGCCTACTTCAAGCTTCGGCGCCGGGGTGCACTGCGGGCAGAGCTGATCTCTACCATGTTGGTGGTCGCGGCAACATACTTCCTGCACGCCTATCAGTTCTTCTGGCTCAAGGGCAAGCTTCGCCTGACGGTGAATGATGCCCTCTTCTGGCTCATCCTGGGAAGCCTGATGATGGTAAACGTCTGGATCGAATTCAGGAATCGGAATCGTCCTATTCGCCCAGGGTGGGGCCTACGCTTTCGTACTGCCCTGCAAATCGCAGCAACATTCGCCTTTGTTGCTCTGCTGTGGTCCATGTGGAGTGCCGACAGCCTCACAGAATGGTTTCATTTCCTGCGGAGCGGCAACATCTGATGGAGCTGCGGTTTGGTACCCGACGAGTCGGAGCAGGCGAGGGTGACGACTTCGTACGAAACTTCGTCATCATGCTGGCGCTTATCCTTGGCTTGTTAAGCTTGAATCTGCTCCCCAGAATAGCGGGACGTGGTCAAAATCGCCTGCGCATTCAAAAAGTTGTGGGCGAGATGAAGAACGGCGACCTGAACCGCGAGGACTTTGACGCCCTGACAGCCGGCTATTATGAGGGGCTTCAAAAGAACGCTGGCCACCTGGGACTGCCCGTAGAGAGAGACGACGTCCGCTTTAGCGATGACTTCCTGCTCTACGAATTCAGGCCGAATGTAAGCCGGCGGTACCCCGCTGGGATGAGGATTACGAACAGCCTTGGGATGCCAAACCCCGAATACGGCTACCTGAAGCCTCCCCACACCCGCCGCATTGCTCTTTTTGGAGATTCACTTTCTGTGGGGCCGTTCGGACACGACTACGTCGCGTTACTGGAAGAGCGCCTGAACCAGGCCAACCTGACACCTGAGATCCAGCGATACGAGATCCTCAACTTCTCAGTTTACGGATATAACGTTCTGCAGATGATGGACTTGGCGCTTTACGTCGCTCCGAAATTCCATCCCGATGTGTATCTGGTGACGTTGACCCACATCCAGGCGGGAGGCAAGAAGGCTTCCACCGCTCTTCACCTGTCAAGATTAGTGTTGGAAGGGATCGACCTGAAATATGATTTTCTCAAGCAGGTGGCGACGCAGGCAAGCATACAGCCGAGCGACCACATGAATGCATTGATGAGAAAGCTCTCACCGTTTCATTTTCAGATGACAAGATGGGCCTTGGAAAAAATTAGGGATCAGGCCACCGCCGAAGGGGCCCAGATGATTATCGTTTTGGTGCCGGGCCCCATACCTCCTGACGTTGAGGCCCAGGCCTTTGACGACATCCTCCCAACTGTTGACAGCATTGGCGTTCCGGTCATCGACCTCCGAGATACATTCAGGGGCAAGAATTTGGCGAACCTCCAGGTCGAGTACGGTGTGGATGTTCATCCCAATCAGCAGGGCCATGAAATCATTTTCGAAAGTCTCTATCGGGCCATCCAACAAGATCCGAAATCTTCAGCGGCTCTGTTGGGGCAGTAAATGCAAAGACCCCATAAAGGTGGAACTTACACAATGGATGAAACAAAACAGGAGATTCGGCAGTTTCTATCTGAGATCCTGCCGAGCGGGAAAATGGCAAGCGTGAGTGACGACACGCCGTTGCGCACTAGCGGAATCCTGGACTCCACTGCGCTGCTGCAACTGGTGGGAATGGTCGAAGAGAAGTTCGGCATCGAAGTGTCTGCCTATGACGCCGGCATTGAAAACTTCGATCGTATCAATGATATTGCGGCCTTCGTCCAACGGAAGAAAGCGGCGAAAGCGTGATATCGCCATTTAATATGGTCCGGCTCAGGGTGAGAGAGTATTGATCGTCGACTTCCATACCCACGTAGGTCACCGGCGGTTCTGGAATCCGAAAATCGTCGAAGAATTTACACGTCTGAGCCCTTCCTTTGTGGAGTCAATGGATACGCTGATGACTCCCGAGAAGCTCATCGAGTTCTTCAAAAGCCAGGGCATCGACCACGCTGTCTGCATTGCCGACAACTCCGCCGTCACCGGATGTGTACCTAACGATTTCGTCCTCGACTTTTGTAAAGGTCATTCGGAGCTGATTCCCTTCTGTTCCGTCAATCCTCACGATCCCGATATCACCGAGGTAATGGTGCCTTACGTACAGCGCCATCGCATCGGCGGCTTCAAGTTCTTTCCGACCTATCAATATTTCTATCCCAACGATCGTCAGCTCTATCCGTTCTACGAGTTTCTGCAGAGCGCCGGGAAAGTGGTGATGTTCCATACCGGCACATCCAACTTCCCCGGCGCCAAAACGCTGTATGGCGATCCGATTTACATTGAGGAAATCGCAGTAGATTTTCCTCAGCTCAAGGTCGTGATGGCCCATAGTGGCCGGCCGTTCTGGTACGACAAAGCTTTTTATCTATCGAGGCTGCACGAAAATCTGTATATGGACCTGGCTGGAGTTCCGGCCCAGCACTTAATTACGTATTTCCCCAAGCTGGAAAGCAACGCCGACCGAATCTTATTTGGCACCGACTTTCCGGCACAGCCGAAACCGCTCCGCACGATTATCGAGACGATCGAACAGCTTCCACTGAGGCCTGAGTCCATTGCAAAAATCCTGGGTGAAAACGCCAGGCGGGTCCTGAATTTGTAGAAAATGATCACTACGGGTTAGGGTTACGTTCTAACATGCTGAACCACATTGTTCAGGAAGCCTGTCGTACGGGGGGATCGCGGGCGGCACTCGTGTATGGCAACGAGCGCTGGAGTTACGCGCAGCTCGAAGAACTCGTGGGACGGTGCGCAGAGGGA
>Ga0335069_10014831_pt1 | contig 10903 bp, 8 predicted proteins | sample Lox_Sample_11_FD_206714 | JGI IMG/M metagenome (GOLD analysis project Ga0335069, IMG submission 206714) | Soil microbial communities from Loxahatchee National Wildlife Refuge, Florida, United States - Lox_Sample_1.1 | ecosystem: Environmental > Terrestrial > Soil > Wetlands | place: USA: Florida... | reverse complement strand
TGACAGCAGCGGACTTCGAGCGTCGCGGACTGCATCCAGCGCTGGGCGCCGTGACAATGTCTCAGTTGCTGGCGACCTGGGCGGTTCACGACCTTACGCACCTGCACCAGATTTCCCGCACCTTGGCTCACCAATATCGCGAAGCCGTCGGGCCGTGGGCCGTCTACCTCGGCGTGCTGCAATGCACCGGACACAGCGCCTAGGGATTATCCCGTTAGTACCTTGCCGTACTCCCACCTTCCCGCTAGAGTGGAAGAACCCGTTTCCCGTAAGCACGGGAGAAACTTCATGACCCCAATGGAAATTGTTGCTGTGATTTTTGGCGTGGCGCTGCTTGCCCTGGTGGGCTGGGTGTTGCTGCAGAACGCGCGGGACCAGAAAAAGAACGCCGGGCTGGAAACGCAGATGAACGACCTCCGCCGCGACCTGCTGACGCTTTCGACCTCGCAGGCGCAGAGCAGCACAAAGATCGAGACCCTGGCAGGCACGGTGGCGTCGCGGCTGGAAGCGGTGACAACGGCGCTGAAAGAGGGCGTGAAGGATTCCGCGGAAGTCACGTCGAAACTGACCTCGGAATCACAAGCGGCGATGTCGCTGGAGCTGAAAAACACGCGCGAGCAGATCAGCCAGATTCAGAACCAGCTCGGCGAAGTGCAGCAGGCCAGCCAGCAGATGTTTGAGGCCACGCGGACGCTGGAAAACATTTTGGGCGGGGCAAAGTCGCGCGGGTCGCTGGGGGAAATTACCTTGGAACGCATCCTGGAGGATTCCCTGCCCCCGGCGCAGTACGCGAAGCAGTACCGGTTTCGCAGCGGAGAGGCTGCGGACGCGGTGATTTTTCTGCTCGACAAAAAGAAGATGGCGATTGATTCGAAGTTTCCGCTGGACGCATACCGGCGGCTGGGCGTGGACGGAGAGGAAGCCCGCAAGGCGTTTGTCGCCGCGATCAAGCTGCATGCGGATTCCATCGCGAAGAAATACATCGTGCCGGACGAGGGCACGCTTGACGTCGCACTGATGTTTGTTCCGAGCGAAACCGTTTTCTATGAACTGCTGATGAGCGTGGATGGAAAGGGACAGCCGCTCGATGAGTATTGCCGGAGCCGGAATATTTTCCCGGTTTCGCCGAACACGCTGCATGCGAACCTGCGGGTAATCGCGATGGGCCTGCGCGGGATGCAGATTGAAGAGAATGCGAAACATTTGATCAAGAATCTTGCCGGCCTGCAAAAGCAGTTGGATCTATTTTCGGAGTCGTTCGGCAAAGTGGGATTGCATTTGAAAAACGCGCAGCAGAGTTTTACTGAGGCGGACAAACGCTACGACAAGGCCTCGAACACGTTAGAGACGCTGGTGTCGTCGAGCGCATCGGGTGGAGCGGCGATTGAGGACGCGCAGGGGTCGTTGGCATTGCCGGCGGCGGCGGAGAAGCGTGGGGCCTAGGAAGAAATAAGGAATTAAAGAGGTAAGGAAATAAAAGGAACCCACGCAGGTCGCGATGAAGAGGCCGGCCTGAAGTTCGGCGACTACATACGGAGCGCCCGGCGAACGGAGCCACCTCTTCCTTCGTCTGGGCAAGCTTAAAGGGGGCCGCTACAGGGAAGTTCGCGGCGCGATTTTCCTGGACTCGAGGCGGTCTTCCATTTCGTCGAGGGAGCGGGGCCAGTCTTCGCGGAGAAGTCGGCTGAGGGCGCGGTCAGCGAGGAGCTTGCCTCCGGTTTGGCACGTGGGGCAATAGTTGGTTTCGTTGGACGCGTACCGGATGCGCTGGATTTTGCTGCCGCACTTTTTGCAGGGCTGGCCGTAGCGGCCGTGGACGTACATTTCCTCCCGGAAAGCGGTAACGTTCTCGGGGAATTTTTCGCCCGTTTCCTTCCTGAGCAGGACAATCCAATCCGACAAGGCCGATTGCACGGCGCGATAGAGACGCTCGGTCGCGGCGGCGTCCATGCGCTGGGTCAACTGCACCGGCGATAGCTGGGCAAGGAAGAGAATCTCATCGGAATAGGCGTTGCCGATGCCGCTGAAGAGGTGCGGATCGGTGAGCGAGCGTTTCAGCGTGTGATTTTCGGAGGTGAGCGCGGCGGTAAACTGTTCCGGCGTCGCGGAGAGAACCTCGAGACCGCCCGGATCGATGCTGCGCATATCTGCGTCACTCGCAAAAACGTGAACCGAGGCGCGCTTTTGGGAGCCGGCTTCGGTGAGCGTCAGCGTGCCGTTGTCGAATTCAAAAGCGGCGAGCGTGCGGCGGCCATCCGGAATCACGGGCTTGGTTTTCCAGTGCAGGCGGCCGGCGATCATCAGGTGAAGGACGATCCAGCAGCCGTTGTCGAAGCCGATGGCGATGCGCTTGCCAATGCGGCGGAGGACGGTGATTTTGTGGCCTTGGAGGGAATCCACTCGCGGAGTTGCGGTGCGCAAGAGAAACGGACCGGCAATGCTCACGTGCCGCAGGGTTTGTCCGACGACGCGCTTTTCCAGGGCTTCGAGATAGACGGTGATGTCGGGAAGTTCCGGCATTTTGGACGAAGCGGATGCGGAGTTGCGATCTGCGGGTACATTTTACGATGGAATGCGAGAGCGGCCGATCTGAAATTTGACCGCTACAGGCGGGGCGGGGCAGCGGGAGAGAGGAGGCGAATGGAGATGACGAAGTTGCCGTGTTGTTTGCCGACCAGTTCGAACTTGGCGGCGTTGTCAGGGCCACCCGTGGATTGGGCGCGGACGGCCGCGCCGCCTTGCAAGTCGGCGATGCTCGGAGCGAGGTTGCGCGCTTCGAGCGAGACTTTGACTGTGCTGCCTTTCACGTGGACCGTTAAAGTGCGATGTTCGCCAGGCGCGAGCGGGGCATTGCTGGCCTCAAGTTCCAGAGCCACCAGAATGACGATGAAGGGCTGGACAGTTTTTTGGCCGCAGACGACCTGCACTTGCGAAGGGCCTGGGTTCATATCGGCGGGAGGAAGGACAGCCAGGTAGGCAGGGGAGGCGGCGAGGACGAAACCGGGCTTGTCGTCAAAGGTGACGTGGTTGGCGTCGGCGACTCCGCAGAAGCCGTGGCCGCCGATTTCCAGGCGATCGTTCAGCGAAGCGATGCGCGGGACCAGGCTGACTTCCAGCGTGTTGGATGGAGCCTCGGCAGCGGAAACGATGGTGCTGGAAACACGGCCAGGGCGGCCCTGAATGGACGCATAGAGCTTTTCCGCGTTCAGGGGAGCGACGAACAGCGCGCGGCCGGTGGTGTCTGTGGTGAGTTTATCGCCGTCGGTGAATTCGACGGTGACGCCGGGGGTGAGCCTTCCCGAAACATCGAGCACCGCCAGAGTGGCGCGTTCACCACTAACAACTTTGCGCGGGAGCAGCAAAATGCGCGCGGCGGAGGCTGCGGGGGCTTCCTGGGCACCGGTGGCAGGAATAAGAGTCAACAAGAAGGCCAGGAGGAGCGGGAGTCGCTTGAGGGCGTTCGCAAAGGTAGGCACACCGAGATTGTAGTGGAGAAACGCCCAAGGCAGAAGGCCACGCGCGGACGGGCAAAATAACCTTGTTCCAGGAGGAGCTTCTGGCCAATATAGACGGGACGAAACCAGGCCCCCGAAGCTCCGTTGCCTTGCCTCGCGAGGCAGTGCGGGATGCGCCAAACTGCAAGGAGAATTCCGATGAGAATACGAGCGATGCACGCATGGGCGTTGCCGCTGGTGGTGTTGGGCGTGCTGGCGGCGGAGGGGCGTACGCAAACGGCACAGCAGGAGTACACGTTGACGGTGAACGGGCATGTGGGGACAGCCAAAGTGGTACAGCTGAACGGGCATTCCTACGTGGATCTGGACGCGTTGGCGCGGATCGCAAATGGAAGCGTCGCGTATCAGGGAAACCAGATCGCGCTGACGTTGCCGGGCGGTGGAGGGGATGTTTCGGCAAGTGCAGCTCCGGCGGCGCAGCCGGTTCCACAGCAAAACACGGGCTTTTCCAAGGAGTTTCTGCAGGCGGGGATTGAATACATGTCTGAGATTCGGGAGTGGAGAAATACGCTGGCGAATGCGATTTCCAACGGATACCCCCTTTCCGACGATTTGTTCGCGCCGTATCGCGGGCAGGCCAATACCAGCCTGCGGTTGGCACGGGTTGCGGCCAACACACAGGCAGACCAGAACGCGGCGCAGTTGCTGGCCAACGAATTACAGAACATTCAGAATCTGACGAGCAAATACCTGAAGATGAGAGCGAACCTGGAGTTCATTGACCCTAATTCGCTGGACAGCGACCCCATGAATCAGAAGATTTTTGCCTGCGCGAGGTCGCTGGCGGCGATGGCCTCGAGCAACCAGTTTATGGATGATGGCTCTTGCCACTGAGAAAGAGAAATCAGAGATCAATTATCCGTAATCAGACACAGGTAAGCTGCTTTTGGCACAGTTGAACCGGAAGGGCTACCTCTGGGGCGGGCGGAGCGCAGGCACAGGCTGAAGCCGGTGCTGCCGGGGGCCCGCGCAAATCATGGAAAAAACAGGGGCTTCGCGGCAATGGGGCCGTGGATTGTGGCAAACTGGCCTTTCGGCCAGTGTTAGGTATCGAAAGGTAATCAGTTGGATGCAAAGCCTTTTCGAGTAGCGAGGGGTCTGCTAGCGTGGGAAGTACGGATTTGCCGGGGTGTCCACGCCGGGGGTACCTCTCGTGTTTCTGGGAAGGGTTGAAGGAGAGGCTGTGCAGATCGTCAGCAGCGGCTTGTCGGACGTTGGACGTGTGCGTACAAACAACGAGGATTCGTTCCAGGTGGTGGAGCCTCTGGGCTTGTTCATCCTGTCGGATGGCATGGGCGGAGAAGCGCACGGCGAAGTGGCCAGCGCAATGGCCGTCGATATCATCCACAAGTACTGCGAATCGGAGAAGGAAGATTCCGGCGTAACGGTGCTGGATGCGGTCCCGGAAAACTGGTCTTCGCAAACGCGGAAATTGCGGAACGCGGTGCGCCAGGCGAATCACCTGATTTACCAGGCGGCGCAAAAAAATCCCGAGCAGCGCGGCATGGGCGCGACGATTACGACGGCCTGGCTGAAGGAATCGCTGCTGAGCATCGCGCATGTGGGAGACAGCCGGGCGTACCTGCTGCGCAGCGGAAATTTGCAGCAGTTGACGAACGATCATTCGCTGGTGGCCGAGCAGGTGCGGCGGGGACTGATCACGCCGCAGCAGGCCGAGCAGAGCGAGATGCAGAGCGTGCTGCTGCGGGCGCTCGGCGCGCATCCGGAGGTCGAGGTCGACGTGGATGAAGTGGAAGTTTACCCGCGCGACGTGCTGCTGCTGTGCTCGGACGGATTGACGCGCATGGTGACCGAACCGGAGATTGCGGGGACGCTGCAAGCGGAAACGGTGCCGTCGACGGCAGCGGAGAAACTGATCGCGCTGGCGAACGAGAGCGGCGGGATCGATAACGTAACAGTAATCGTCGTGCGCTTCGAGGACGATGCCAATAAAGGCTGGTTCTCCTGGATGCGGCGCGGCGCGGCCAAAAAAGACTAGCACCTCCTCGGAGGCGACGGCATGGCGAAACTCAGCCTGATGTTTGAAAACAAGTTGGTGAAGGAAGTGCCCATCGGCAGCCGCCCGGTGACCATTGGCCGCTCTCCGGACAACGATCTTCCCGTGGACAATCTTGCGGTTTCGAATTATCACGCCCGCGTGTATTACGAAGCGGGACGCCTTGTGGTGGAAGACCTGGACAGCTTGAACGGAACGTTCGTAAACGATTTGCGGGTGGAACGCGCCACGCTGCACGACGGCGATTCCATCTGGGTTGGCAAGCACTATATCAAGGTGGACGCGACAGCAGACGCGGCCATTCCCTGGGACACCGGACGGAAGACCGCCGCGCCGAAAATCAACGAAACCATGGTGCTGGATACGAAGGTGCGCCGCGAGATGCTGCAGCAGGCGGCGGCGATGGGCGAGCGCTCGCAGTTTGCCTCCGGCCGCGTGCGCGTGGCGACGCTGGTGGTGCTGAGCGGCCGGGTGGACGGGAAAGAGTATCCGCTGACAAACAAATTGACGGTGATCGGGAAATCGCCGATGGCCACGGTGCGGCTGAAGGGCTGGTTCAAGCCCAAGATGGCCGCGCAGATCAACCAGCGCGACGACGGATATTACCTCGGAACCGGCGACAAGGTTCCCAGCGTAAACGGGAATCCCATCGCCGGGACGGTGCGGTTGAACGACGGCGATCTGATCGAAGTCTGCGGCGTGCGCATGAATTTTATTTTCCGCGAATAGTTCCCTTCTCCCATGCCAAAAGTCCCCGAAGGAGGCCGCCGGTTTGCGATCGGAGTTCGCCTCCGGGATCTTTTCGCGACCTGGTGGCAGCACCGCGCCGCGTTCCTCATCAGCGTCATCATCACCGTTGTGGCGCTGGGCGTCTACATTCTGACCTTTGTCGGCGACCGGAATACCCCGCTGTTTGATTTCCTGAAACGCTTCGAATACAGCACGCTCGACACGCGATTCCGCTACCGGCCGCCGCAATATACGCGGCCGGACCCGCGCATTGTGGTGGTGGCGATCGACCAACGCTCCCAGGAAGTCCTGGGAAAATGGCCATTTTCGCGGAAATATTTCGGGCAGATGCTGGACCAACTGCGCAAAGACGGCGCGCGTGTGGTTTCTTTTGACGTGACGTTCGACAAGCCGGACCAGACCGTGGCGCCGATTCGCGCGCTGTGGGGACAGATCGAGAACGACAAAAAAGAGGGCAAGCCGCCGGACCCGCGCATGGAAGCGCATGTAGCCGAGTTGGCCAAGGATTACGATTCGGACGCGCAATTCGCCGCGGCGCTGCGACGATTCGGGCCGGTGGTGCTCGGCAACTTCTATCTGCAGGCCGATGAAATTCAGGGGATCGACGACGCCACACTGAATAAATACGCGGAGATGGTGCAATGGTATGCGCTGAACCGCAACGCCATCCATCCGGCGACGGGCAAGGCGGATTTTGCGGCGCTGCTGAACAGCTACCAATTCGAAGGGACACTGTTCACCGCGACGATTGCGAATATCCCGGAACTTGCGCCGCCGGACAATGACGAAAAAACTTCGATTGGCTTTTTCAATATTTCCTCGGATGCGGACGGCGTGCTGCGGCGCGGGCTGCTGGCGGTGCCGTTCGGGCGCTCGAACAATCCGGACGACATCGATTTGTATGGGTCGCTGGAAGTGCAAACCCTCCGGCTGTATCTGGGGCTAAAAAGCGAACAAGTGACGGTGAATTACGGCCAGGCCGGGATTGCCACGATTCAGTTCGGCGACAAATTGACGGTGAAGCCGGACTGGCTGGGACGCGTGCTGATCAACTACCGAGGGCCACGCGAAACGTATCCGTATACTTCGATCGCGGACGTGGTGACCGGAAAGTTCAAGCCCGGCACATTTCGAGACAAGATCGTGCTGGTGGGCGCTTCGGCCACCGGGATCGGGGACCTGCGGACGCCGCCGTATGGCGGCATCGATTATCCCGGACTGGAAGTTCACGCCAACGTGATCGACAACATGCTGAACAACGGATTCCTGATCCGCGGGCCGCATCAAGAGATTTTCGACCTGTGCCTGATCTTCCTCTTTGGGATACCGTTGGGAATCGCGATGGCGCTGGTTTCCCCACGGTGGATGTGGTTTGGGCTGGCGCTGCTGCTGCCGTTCGGCTACCTGAATTATGTGGCGTTCTTGCGCGGGTACTGGCTGAACTTCACGCTGCCGGCCCTGACGCTGACAGCGAATGTAATGCTGGTTTCGTTGTACCGGGCGTTGGTGGAAGAAAAAGAGAAACGCAAGGTGCGGAGCGCGTTTTCGCGATACTTGAGCCCGGAAGTGATCCGGCGATTGCTGGTGAACCCCCAGCTTGTGGAACCTCGCAAGACGGAAATTACGGTGATGTTCAGCGACATCCGGGGCTTCACGACTATTTCGGAAAAACTGGATGCGCAGGAATTGGCGCTATTCCTGAACCGCTATTTGTCGGACATGACGAAGATCGTATTTGAGACGCAAGGAACGCTCGACAAATACATCGGCGACGCCGTGATGGCGTTCTGGGGCGCGCCGATCGAGGAACGCGATCACGCCATCCAGGCATGCAACGCGTCCCTGGCCATGATCAAGCGGGTCCAGGAATTGCAAAAGACGTGGGAAGCGGAGGGCAAGCCTAGACTCGATATCGGGATCGGGTTGAACTCCGGGCCTGCCAGCGTGGGGAATATGGGCTCGGAGCTGCAGGTGGGGTACACGGCGCTGGGCGATACGGTAAACCTGGCGTCGCGGCTGGAGGGACTGAACAAGGAGTACGGGACACATATTCTGGTGAACGAGTCCACGCACGAAGCGGTGAAGGACGCGGGATTTTTGTTCCGGGAGCTGGATGTGATCCGCGTGAAGGGGAAACTGCAACCCGTGGTGATTTACGAACTGGTGGGAGAGATTGCGGGGCTCGAGAAGGAGCCCGGCTATGCGGAATTGCAGCAGCGGTTGAAGGATTTCGCGGCGGCGCGTGGGCTTTACACGCACCGGAAGTGGGACGAGGCACAAAAGGCGTTCGAGGAGATTTTAAAGGGTGTTCCCGGCGACGGGCCTGCGAGAATGTATTGGAAGAGATGCCAGGAGTATTTGTTTGACGAGCCGCCGGCGGGGTGGGACGGCGTGTTTACGATGACACATAAGTAGGGACGTAGATGGCCGAGAAGAGGGAGAAATCGAAGAACACAGCCAGGAATGGCTGTGCTACAACAGAAACCCCACACGCGCAGACGGCGTGTGGGGCAAGCCGCACTCCAAGAGAAGTCAGGGTCGGTTGATCGCGCCGCAGGCGATGCGCGGGGGAGCGCCGCTGCCGGTGCCGCCCGCGACGGCGTGAATCACGATGGCGGTGCCGCCGTTGCTGAAGACGGAGTGATCGTCGTCACCCATGGTGACGTTGGGCGCGACCGTGGTCACGTTCGCCGTGCCGTCCTTCCCTACAATCAATGAAAAGTCGGGGATGTCTCCGGCCATGGCGCCGTGCACGTGTGCGCCGCCTTCGGGATTAAAGTGCGGGCCGGCACTGGTGAAGTCCGGCGGATCGCAGGCGGAATGCTGGTGGATGTGAATGGAATGTTCGCCTGGGGGAAGCTTCTTGATGTCCAGAACGATTTTCACGCCTTTCTCGGCGGGTGAAAGCGTGGCCGTACCGACAACCTGACCCTCGGCATTCTTGATGGTTACCACGAGATGTTTCACCGGAGCATGAGCGGCTTCTTGTGCCTGGACGGAAGCCGAGAGAGAAAATAACGCAGCGGCAGCGCAGACGAGAAATTTCACGAGTGTCCTCCTTCGCGCGGATGGGAAAGGGATCGGCGGAAACAAACGCGTTAACTGTACCGCAAACCCGGCGTTTGCAGAACGAATTTCTCGAAGGCGGCGCGAAAGAGTTCAGCTGGTCAGTCGGCGGAAGAGTCGCCGGCCAAGGTGACGGTTTTCGTGTTGTCGTCGGGAACGCGGTCGACGAGCAAGAGGAAAGGATCGATGCCGGCCTTGTCGGGTTTTTCGTCGGTAACGAACGTGTAGGCGCCTTTTGACTGGGTGACGTGGACGCGCTGGCGGTAGAGCGTCTTGCCGTATTTGCGGTCTTTTTCGGGCTTGGCGAAGGCCCCGATGTCGATCCAGTCGTCCACGGGAACTTCGGTTTCGTTGCCCTTGGGATCGGCTTTGTACTTGTGGGATTCGACGTTGATGGTGACGTCAAATTTGCCGTCCGGGCGCTTTCGGGCGGTGGCATCGAGTGTGCGATTGGAGAAGAGGGTAATGTCTTCGAAGAGGTCCTTGACCAGATATTGGTATTCCGGAGGAATTTGTTCGCGGAAGGCGTCCATCAGGTCCCAAGACGTGGGGTAAGGCGGCTGGGCGTAGGCGTAGCGTTGGATCATGTGGCGCAAGGCCGCGTTGACCTTCTCTTCGCCGATCATTTCCTTGAGGTAATAGAGAACGACGCTGCCTTTGCGGTAGTGGATGTAGCCTTGCTCGGCTTCAACGGTAAGGAGCGGGCGTTCTTTCAGGCGTTCGCGCCCGCGGGCACTCAGATAGATGTCCATCTCATATTTGAGGAATTTACGCATGGTATCGCGGCCGTACTCTTTTTCCATGACCATGAGAGCGGAATATTGCGCCATGGATTCCGAGAGCAGCGTGGCGCCCTGCATATTCGCGCCGACGACCTGGTGGGCCCACCACTGATGGCCCATTTCGTGGGCAACGACGTAGTAGACCATGTCGATGTCGTCGGGATGATTCAGGTTGGCGATGAAGCCGATAGACTCGGAGTAGGGCATGGTCCCGGCGAAGGCTTGGGCGAAGCCCGCGACGCGCGGGAATTCGATGATGCGTGCTTCTTTGTGATAGTAGGGGCCAAAGTTGGCGGTATAGTACGCGAGCGATTTTTTCAGGGAGTTCATCATGCGGGGAACGTTCCACGGGTGGTCGGGATCGTAATAGACCTCGAGTTTGATGCCGTTCCAATCCTCGCGCTGGACGGCGTAACGCGCGGACATGAAGGAGAAGAAATTTAGCGAGGGGTGATCGAGCTTGTAGTCGAAATATCGGCGGCCGTTTTCCTGCCATTCACGGAGCAGAGAGCCGGGGGCGATGGCGATCTGATCGGGCGAGGTACTGATGACGGTTTCGACGTCCACCCAGTCGGCATGGCCCTTGAGATAGTTGTCGCGGCAGTGGTCGGTACAGTTGTGCTCCAGCACGGGCATCAACTGCTGCTCGCCAAGGCCGAATTTCTTGCGTTCGTTGGGATCCGTCAGTTCGCGGTCGCTGGAGTAGCCGATGACGGGACCAACGGTGCTGTTGAAGAAGGTGCCGTTCTGGACGATCTCGACGTTGCTGACGG
>Ga0335069_10014830_pt1 | contig 10904 bp, 9 predicted proteins | sample Lox_Sample_11_FD_206714 | JGI IMG/M metagenome (GOLD analysis project Ga0335069, IMG submission 206714) | Soil microbial communities from Loxahatchee National Wildlife Refuge, Florida, United States - Lox_Sample_1.1 | ecosystem: Environmental > Terrestrial > Soil > Wetlands | place: USA: Florida... | reverse complement strand
CCTGCTCTGGGCCAACGCCGGCTACCGCCGGCTGAACGAGGTGGCCGGCGGACGGCTGTTGCCGATCGGCGAGATCGCCGCGGAGATAAACCTGCTCGGCAGCATGGTGTTCCGTGAGGACGTGCTGCGGCTGGGCGACGCCGCGCAGCGCCTCCGCTCGCGGCATGTCGCCTTGCGCGATGCCGTCGGCGAGGTGACCGCCATCGCCGGCATTGTCCAGGCCTTGCCCGAGGAATCGCAGCGGCTGGAGACGATCGCCGCGCTGCGTGACCGCATCGAGGATCTGACCCGGCTCGTCTCCGACTGGACCTGGGAGACGGATGCGACTCTCGGCCTCGTCAACATGTCGAGCCGCGTCACGGAGATGCTGGGCTTTCATCCGCGCGAGCTGATCGGCCGCAACCTGCTGTCGCTGGTAGGCGGCGACACCAACCGCGCGGCGGTGGAGCAGCGCTTCCAGCGCCACTCGCCGTTCCGCAACCAGGCCGTCGACGTCGTCGCCAAATCGGGCGACACGAAGACATTCCTGCTGAGCGCCGTGCCTGTGTTCAACTTCACGAGCGGGGCGCTGACCGGCTATCGCGGCACCGCCACCGACGTGACCGAGCTGCGCAAGCGCGAGATCGGCCTGCGCGCCGCCAAGGAAATGGCGGAGATGGCGAGCCGGGCCAAGACCGAATTCCTGGCCAACATGAGCCACGAGTTGCGCACGCCGCTCAACGCCATCATCGGCTTCGCCGAAGTGATGCATATGGAACTGCTGGGGCCGATCGGGAATCAGCAGTATCACGGCTATGTCGGCGACATCCACGACAGCGCCCGCCACTTGCTCGGCCTCATCAACGACATCCTCGACGTCGCCAAGATCGAGGCCGGGCGCGTCGAGCTCTCGGAATCGACGATCGACGTGAAGGGCATCTTCGATGCCGTCGCCCGCCTCATCCGCGAACGCGCACTGCGCGCCGAGGTGCGGCTGGAGATGTCGGTGCAGCCGAACCTACCGCCGCTCCTGGCCGACGAGCGCAAGCTCAAGCAGATCCTCATCAACCTGCTGTCGAACTCGGTCAAGTTCACCCCGGGCGGCGGCGCCATCCGCCTCACCGCCAAGCAGGATCCCGGTACAGGCGACCTCGTGATCACCGTGGCCGACACGGGCATCGGCATCGCCGACACCGATGTCGAGCGCGTGATGGAGCCCTTTGGCCAGGTCGACAACGTCATCAACCGCAAGCATCGCGGCACTGGCCTCGGCCTGCCGCTCACCAAGGGGCTGGTCGAGCTGCACGGCGGCAGCTTCCGGCTCGAGAGCACGCCCGGCGCCGGCACCACCGTCACGCTGCGGATGCCGGCCCGGCGCCTGAAGCGCTGATCCCTTCTCGTACCGGCACTACCTACAGCTCGCCGCGGGCTGCCGCCTGGGGCGGGCGGCGCGATGCGCTGGATGCACCGGCCCTTGTGCTCGGCGCCAGCTATGTCGGCTTCGGCTCGCTCTGTCGCGAGAGCGGCCTCTCGCTGATGCAAGGGATGGCATCGACCACCTCGGCCTGGGCACTGCCGGGCCAGGTGGCGATGGTCGAGCTCTATGGCGTCGGTGCCTCCCTGGTTGCGATCATCCTGGCCGTAGCCCTCGCCAACGCACGCCTGCTGCCGATGACGGTGACACTGATGCCGCTGATCCGCACGGCCGAGACGCCGCGCTGGCGGGCCTATCTCGCGGCGTATTTCGTCGCAGTCACCGCCTGGGCCCAGGGCATGCAGCGCTGCCCCGGCTTGCCGCGCGAGCAGCGACTGCCCTATTTCGTCGGCTTCGCCTCGACGCTCTGGATGGTGACGCTGGCGGCGACGGCCATCGGATTCTTCGCCGCCGGTCAGCTGCCGGCCTCGGTGTCGCTCGGCCTCGTCTTCCTCAACCCGATCTACTTCATGCTGATCTTCATGGTCGATCTGCGGCAGCGTTTGCGGGCGCTCGCGCTCGGCTGCGGCGCCGTGCTCGGTCCCTCCCTGTCGCTGCTCGCGGCCGACTGGGGCCTGCTATTCGCGGGACTCGTCGGCGGGACGGCCGCTTTTCTGCTCGACGCCGCCATCGGGCGGACGCGGCGCCGATGACCAGCGCCTATCCCTGGCTTGTCCTTCTCGCCGGCGCTGTCGTGACCTATGCCTGGCGCGGCGTTGGCGTGCTGCTGTCCGGCCGCATCGACGCCGACGGGCTGCTCTTCCGCTGGATCGGCGCCGTCGCCTATGCCCTGCTCGCGGCGCTCATCGCCCGCATGATCGTGCTGCCGATCGGGCCGCTGGCGGCGACGGCGCTCACCGACCGATTGGGGGGCGCAGCCGCTGCCATCGTCGTCTTCCTGCTGACACGGCGCAGCCTGCTGTTTGGCGTCCTGGCAGGCGCGACGGCGCTGGTCCTGCTGACGAACTTGTAGGGCGTCCAACTCTCGGCGTGGGACTACCGGCCAGATGCGCCGATTCGCGCTTGCGCTGCAGACTTCCACAGTCGCTTCCGTCATGACATCGTAGGTGCCACGGCAACGTGACATGGGACGCCCCCAGGGTCGGTGGCACCATGTCCTTCTGGGAGAGAGGCGATGAAGACGAAGCAAAAAGGCAAAACCGGGAAGGACGTCGCCGGTCCTGCGGAAAAGCTGAAGCGCAAGGACTACGACCGCGAGCTCGCCCGGTTGCACGTCGAGCTGGTCAAGCTCCAGGAATGGGCGAAAGTCGCAGGTGCGAAGATCTGCATCCTGTTCGAGGGACGCGACGGCGCCGGCAAGGGCGGAACGATCAAGGCCATCACGGAGCGCGTCAGCCCCCGGGTCTTCCGCGTGATCGCACTCCCCGCGCCGACCGAGCGTGAAAAATCGCAGATGTATATTCAGCGCTATCTACCCCATCTGCCGGCCGCGGGGGAAATCGTGATCTTCGATCGCAGCTGGTACAACCGCGCCGGCGTCGAGCGCGTCATGGGCTTCTGTACCCAGGAGCAGGTCGAGCGGTTCCTGAAAATCGCCCCCGCCGTCGAAAAAGCGATCATCGACTCCGGGATCATTCTTCTGAAATACTGGCTGGAGGTGAGCCCGGAAGAGCAGACGCGGCGTCTCGAGGGACGGATCGAGGATGGGCGCAAGATCTGGAAGCTGTCGCCGATGGACCTCAAATCCTACAGCCGCTGGTACGACTATTCGCGAGCGCGGGACGACATGTTCCATGCCACCGATACGTCCTGGGCCCCTTGGTTCGTCGCCCACTCCGACGACAAGAAGCGCGCGCGACTGAACATCATCACGCATCTGCTCGACCAGATTCCCTACAAGAGTGTCCCCCGGCAGAAGGTGAAGCTGCCGAAGCGGCAGAAGCGCGGCTACTACAAGGACCCCGACTACCCCTACAAGATGGTGCCGCCGCGCTTCTGATCCGAGCGCAAAGCGCCTACACGCGCCACCGCTTACCGAGGTCGCGGATCACGCGACGGGCGGCGTTGCGACCGGGTGCGCCGCTGACGCCGCCGCCGGGATGGCTGCCTGAGCCGCAAAGATAGAGACCGGCGACGGGCGTGCGGTAGCGGGCAGCCTTCGGATGCGGTCGCAGCGAGAAGATCTGATCGAGATCATGGCGGCCGTGGAAGATGTCACCCTCGGTGAGGCCGAAGACGCGCTCGAGATCGCGCGGCGTCAGCACTTGGCGTGCCAGGGTGATGCGCTGGAGGTTCGGGATGTGGCGCTCGACCTTGGCGAGGATGCGGTCAGCGATGGCTGGCCCGATCGCGTCCCAGGTGGCACCGTCTGCGAGGTGGTAGGGGTAGTATTTGCAGAGCAGGCTCATGACGTGGTGGCCGGTCGGCGCCAGGCTGTCGTCCAGGGCCGAGGGGATCACGATATTGACGTAGGGCTCCTCGGGAATCCGGCCGGCGAGCGCCGCGCGGTAGTTGGCCTCGATGGTGGGCCGGCCTGGGAACATATAGATGCCGCAGCCGAGGGCCGTTTCGGCTTCGGCGGCAGAGAGCGCCGCGAATTCCGGCACGCTGGACAACGCCAGGTTCATGCGCAGCGACGCGTGACCCATGCGATAGCGCTCGATATCCATGGCGAATCCGGGATCGAGATGCTCGCGGCCGACGAGCGACAGGAAGGTCCTCTTCGGATCGGTGTTGGCGAGAACCGAGCAGGCTCGGATTTCTTCGCCGCCATCGAGGCGTACGCCAAGGACCCGGCCCTGCTCCACGATGATGCGGTCGACCGGCACGGCGGTGCGTATCTCGACGCCATGTTCGCGCGCCGCCGCGGCCATCGCCTGGGTGATGGCGCCCATGCCGCCCTTGGCCAGGCCCCAGGCGCCGCGACGTCCCTCGAACTCGCCGAGCGCGTGGTGGAAGAACGGAATCGCCGAGCCTGGCTGGTCGAGGCTGGCGAAATTGCCGGAGACGCAATGGGCGGCCATCTCGTTGCGGATCGCCTCGCTGTCGAACCAACGCTCGATGATGCCGTTGGCGCTGCTGGTGAAGAGCTGCAGCAGGAAGTGGCGCAGGTCGGGCGTTAGCGCGCGCACCTCGCGGCTAACGCGCAGCATCCCGAGCATCTCAAGGAAGCCGCCGCCGAGATCGGGCGGCTCGCGCAGCCATTGCGCACGCACGACCTCGCCAACCTGCAGCAGCATGGCGTGGAAGCGCTGGATGTTGTCGTAGTCGCTGTTCGAGTAGCGGCCGACGGCGGCGCGATCCTGCATCTCATCGCCGGTCAGCAGCATCGCGTTGCCGTCGGCGAAGAGGTTGAGCGAGCCGCGATAGGGGATGGTGCGGTAGCCGTGGCGCGGCAGGTCGAGCTCGCGGATCACCTCGGGCCGCAGCAGACTCACGGTGTAGGAGGCGATCGAGTTGCGATAGCCCGGATGGAATTCCTCCGTCACGGCGGCGCCGCCGACCACCGGCCGGCGCTCAACCACGAGCGTCCGCAGCCCCGCCTTGCCGAGATAGGCCGCCGCCGTGAGCCCATTGTGCCCGGCCCCGACGACGATGGCGTCCCAGGCTTCCGTCATCGACTCTCGCTCCCGGGTGTTCCGCTCAGTGGGCACACGACGTCATCGCCGGGCTCGTCCGGCAATCCAGACGCTAAGTCTCGCCGCTTCGAACATTCTCTGGATCGCCGGGTCGAGCCCGACGATGACAATTGAGCAAGATGGAAGCACTACTGTGTCAGCGCGGCGACGCCGGGGAGCTCCTTGCCTTCGAGCCATTCGAGGAAGGCGCCGCCGGCGGTGGAGACGTAGGAGAACTTGTCGATGACGCCGGCATGGGCGAGGGCCGCCACGGTATCGCCGCCGCCGGCGACGCTCAGCAGCTTGCCGGCCTCGGTCAGCCGCGCGGCGGCCTGGGCCACCACGACCGTGCCCCGATCGAAGGGCGGCGTCTCGAAGGCGCCGAGCGGCCCATTCCAGACGAGCGTACGGCAGGACTCGAGCCGATGGTTGATCTGGCCGATGGTAGCGGGGCCGACATCGAGGATGAGCTGGTCTTTGGGTACGGCTTTGACATCGGCGACACGACTCTCGACGCCGACCTCCAATTTCGTCGCGATCACGGCATCAACCGGCAGGATGATCGCGCAGTCACGCTTGGCCGCGGCCTTCTCGATGGCACGGGCGGTGTCGGCCATATCGCGTTCGGCCAGCGAACCGCCAATCTCCAGGCCTCGAGCTGCCAGGAACGTGTTGGCCATGCCGCCACCGACGATGAGCACATCGACCTTGGCCACGAGATTGCGCAGCAGATCGATCTTGGTGGAGACCTTGGCCCCGCCCACCAGGGCGGCGACCGGCCGCTGCGGCTTCTCCAGCGCCTGGGCCAGATGGTCGAGTTCCGCCTGCATCAGGCGGCCGGCAGCCGCGGGCAGCAGCTTTGCCAATGCCGCCGTCGAGGCATGGGCGCGATGGGCAGCCGAAAACGCATCGTTCACGTAGAGATCGCCGAGCACGGCGAGCTGCTTGGCAAAGGCCGCGTCGTTGGCCTCTTCTTCGGCGTGGAAGCGCAGATTCTCCAGCAGCAAGACCTCGCCTGATTTGAGCGTAGACACGGCCGATTCGGCGATCGGCCCGGCGCAGTCCTCGGCAAAGGTGACGGGGCGGGCGAGCGCCTTCGCCAGCGGCGCCACCACCGGGCGCAGCGACATCGAAGGCACCACCTTGCCATTGGGACGGCCGAAATGCGCCAGCACGATAACGCGGGCGCCACGGTCCGCCAGCTCGCGCAGCGTGATCGCCGTGCGGTCGATGCGCGTGGTGTCGGTGACGCGGCCGTCCTTCACGGGCACGTTCAGATCCGTGCGTACGAGCACGCGCTTGTGGGCAACATCGAGATCATCGAGCGTGCGAAAGCTGGGCATGCGGTGCTCCGTCCGGCCGAGGGAGGAGATCATCGGCGAGGCAAGGGCATGTTGGCAATGGAACAAGCCGCTTGCCTGCTTGCCGCCGCCCATGAAATCACGCAGCCTGCGCCGATTCAGCGAAACCAAGGGTGGCAGGAAGCATGATCCCGTCAAGCGCCTACCGAATGACAGCGATCGTCGAACAGCTGCCATCGACCGTGCCGTTCGTGGGCCCGGAGACTCAGGAGCGCAGCCGCGGCCGGCCCTTTCGCGCCCGCATCGGCGCCAACGAAAGCGTCTTCGGGCCGTCGCCGAAAGCCGTGGCCGCGATGGAGCGGGCCGCCGCGGAGGCCTGGAAATATTGCGACCCCGAAAACTACGATCTGAAGCAGGCGCTGGCGAAGCATCATGGCGTCGCGCCCGATAACATCGTGGTCGGCGAGGGCATCGACGGCCTGTTCGGCTATGCGGTGCGCCTGTACGTGGAGCCCGGAGTCGCCGTCGCCACCTCGCTCGGTGCCTATCCGACCTTCAACTTCCATGTGCACGGCTTTGGCGGCCGGCTGGTCACCACGCCCTATGTCGGCGATCGCGAGGATCCGGAGTCGCTGCTGGATCTGGCGCGCCGGGAGAACGCTCGGCTTGTCTTCCTGGCCAACCCCGACAACCCCATGGGGAGTTGGTGGGACGGCGCCTCGATCCAGCGCATGATCGAGCAGCTGCCGTCGAGCGCCGTCCTCTGCCTCGATGAGGCCTATGGCGAGTTCGCGCCGGCAGGCACGGCGCCGCCCATCGATGTGAGCGACCCGCGCGTCCTGCGCTTCCGCACCTTCTCCAAGGTCCATGGCCTGGCCGGCGCGCGGGTCGGCTACGCGATCGGCGAGGCTGGCCTGATCAAATGCTTCGACAAGATCCGCAACCACTTCGGCGTCAATCGCATTGCCCAGGCGGGCGCGCTTGCCGCCCTCGCCGACCAGGCGCATATGGCCGACGTGGTTCGGCGCGCGACGCAGGCGCGCGACCGCATCGCGGCCATCGCTCGGGCCAGCGGGCTGGTGCCGCTGCCGTCGGCAACCAATTTCGTCACCATCGATTGCGGTCGAGACGGCGCCTTCGCGCGCCGCGTGCTGCAGGCGCTGATCGCCCGCGATATCTTCATCCGCATGCCCGGCGTGGCGCCGCTCGATCGCTGCATCCGCGTGAGCGCCGGGACCGATGCGGACCTCGACGCCTTCGCCGAAACCTTGCCCGCCGCCCTGGCGGCGGCCGCGGCTTGAGATGCGATTGACAGACCGTCCCCGCCACGCACAGCCTTTGGCCGAGGAGCGTTCCCTATGACTCCGACGACAACGCTATCGCCGCTGGCACGTACTGCCTATCGCTGGTCGCAGAACCTCCGGCTCGGCTGGTTCGGTGCGCAGTACGCGCTCACCCAGCGCCTGACCGACCCCATCCCGATGCCGGCGCATCTGAAGGCGGCGATGCCGTCCACCCGGGTTCTGACGGCCGACCGCGACCGGCTGATCGAGCGAGATCTGCAGAACATCGAGGCCGGCTACTATCGGCTGCCGCACAATCTGATCGACAGCCCGGCAACGGCGCTCCGGCAGAGCCTCGCCTATTTCGCCGACCTTCCGAACGTCAACCGGCGCCGCCGCGGCGACGAGACCTCGCGGCTGTCGCATGACGAAGCGGAGCGCTTTCCTGATTACTATCGGCGCGCCTTCCATCACCAGAGCGACGGCTATCTGAGCGAACAGTCGGCACGGCTCTACGACTACCAGGTGGAGATATTGTTCGGCGGTGCGGCGGATGCCATGCGACGGCAGGCGCTGGTGCCGATCCATCATTTCCTGCGCGAGCGGCGCATCGCTGACTCCCGGCTGATCGACATCGCCTGCGGCACCGGCCGCTTCCTCACCTTCGTCAAGGACAACTATCCGCGCCTCCCGGCTACCGCCCTCGACATCAGCCCCTACTATCTCGCGGAAGCGCGGAACAGCCTGGCGGCCTGGTCGCGCGTGGATTTCATCGAGGGCGCCGTGGAGTCCGCCGAGTTGCCGGCAGCCGGCTACGATATCGCCACCTGCATCTATCTCTTCCATGAGCTGCCCGCCGACCTGCACGTGAGGGCCGCGGATGCCATCGCCCGGCTGCTGAAGCCGGGCGGACTTCTGGTATTCGTCGATTCCCTGCAGCTCGGCGACCGGCCCGCATATGACGCGCTGCTGGAATCCTTCCCCCTCGCCTTTCACGAGCCATACTACGCCGACTACCTGCGGCAGGACCTGACAGCCGTTTTTGCGGGCGCAGGGATGTGCGTCGAGCAGATCGACCTCGCCTACCTGTCGCGCATCATGATTGTGCGAAGGTAGGGACGCTTCTACCCGGACTGGAATTTGACCACGGTGGCGAGCGAAGCGATGAGGCCGCCCAGCATCAGCGCGGCCCCGAAGATGATTCCCAGGATGCTGCCAACGAGTGCAAGCTTCGACGTCGGGCGCCGGACGACGAGGAAACTGTCGGCATGGTCGGAGTCAGCAGCGAGTCCACCGACGCGCAGGCGATAGGGTCCGGGCTTGATCGAGGCGAGGCTGGCAAGCTCGACGCTGCTGCGGCTCAGGCCATCGACATGCATCGGCATGACGGCCGGACTGGCCTGGATGATCGCGCCGCCCGCATCTTCCAGGCTGACGGTGAGCGCAAACGGTTTGAGCACGTTCGCCTGCACATTGCGGAAGCGAGGCTTGTCGAGAACGAAGCTCAGCGGTCCGGAGTCGGCAAGCTCGACATCCTGCTCGGCGAGAAGCGGCAGGCGCGCCAGCTCGGGCACTCGAATCGTCCGCAGCAGCAGGATCACGCCGGCGATGAGTATCCCGATGCCGATGACACCGGCTGGCACCGTCAGCACCAGCCACCCGCGGCTCAAGAGCATCGTCTCCTCCATGCAGCGCCTCCGTCGGCGGATCTCCGCCGCTGCAGTCTAGCCGAGATCGGCCGATTGGCGCGTTGTTCATCTTTGCGGCAAGATGCAAGTGGGACTGCGCGGAGCATCGAATGACGAGGATCGGGGAACCGGCACGGCCGCTATGGGCCGAGATCGACGAGGGCGCGCTGGCGCACAACCTGGCGGTGGCGCGGCGGCTGGCCGGCACGCGGCGGCTGATCGCCTCGGTCAAGGCCAACGGCTACGGCCATGGCGCGGTGGCCATGGCGCAGGCGCTCAGCGCCCTCGGCGTCGATACGCTGTGGACCGGCAGCATCGACGAGGCGCTGGCGATCCGCGCCGCGGGCGTCCAGGCACGCATCCTGTTGTTTGGCGGCTATCTGCCGGCAGAAATACCGGAACTGCTGCGACACGGCCTGACGCCGACTCTCTACGACCGCGCCGGCGCAGAGGCGGTGAGCGCGGCAGCGACCGAGCCGACGGCCGTCTACGTCAAGGTCGATGCCGGCCTCGGGCGGCTTGGCGTGCCCGTGGCAGAGGCGGAGGCATTGATCGCCGACATCGCCAATCTTCCGCACCTGCATATCGAGGGGATCTATTCTCATCTGCCCTTCGGCGATGCGGCTGGACGCGACTGGGCGCGCGAGCGCTCTGCCGGTTTCCAGAGCCTGCTGCAGCGCCTCGCCGCCCGCGGCATCCGGCCGCCGGTGACCCAGGTCTGGGCCAGCTCCGGCTTGCTCGCGCGCATGCCGGACAGCTGCAACGCGGTCTGCGTTGGCCACCTCCTCTACGGCCTTCCGACCGTGAGCGCGGACGTCGCCGATGCCGGCGATCTCCGCCCGCTTCTGACGGCGATCAAGAGCCGCCTGATCCATGTCGCCCACCGCGCCGCCGGTGGCGAAGCAGGTTCCGCCGGCGGCTATGGAGCAAGAAACGCCCGGGCCACCGGCGTGATCCCGCTCGGCCTCGGCGACGGCATGCGCAACGCGGCGGCGGGCCAGACCATGTCCCTCATCGTCGGCGGCAAGCGCGCGCCCGTGCTCGGCGTCTCGCTCGAGCACACGACCCTCGACCTCACCGACATCGATGCACAGGTCGGCGACGAGGTGGTCATCGTCGGCCGCAGCAACGGCCTCGCCACAGATTTCGATGACCTCGCCCGCTGGTTTGGCTGCGGCAAGCTCGAGGCGCTGATGACGTTCTCGAAGCGCCTCTCGCAAACGACCTAGCGGATCATATAGACCTTGCGCACGGTTTCGTGGACGCGGCAGGTGCCCTTCCAATCCTTGGGGAAGAAAGCGACGGTGTGCGGGCGAATTTCGATGACCTCGCCGGATTCGTGGATGTAAGTCGAGCGACCCGAGAGGAAGTGGCAGTACTCGTCGCTGGTGACGTGGCAGTTCCAGTAACCGGGCGTGCAGACCCAGATGCCGGTCTCGCTGCGGCCGCCCGGCCCCTTGTGCAGCAGGCGGCCCGAGGTGACCGACTGGCCCTCGATCATCGTCGGCACCGGGCCCCAATCGGCCGGCGTCGGGCAACTCTCGGGCTGGCGCAGCACCGGCGTGGCGCCGCGGTCGATGGTCGCCGGCGTGATGCTCAGG
>Ga0335069_10014829_pt1 | contig 10904 bp, 8 predicted proteins | sample Lox_Sample_11_FD_206714 | JGI IMG/M metagenome (GOLD analysis project Ga0335069, IMG submission 206714) | Soil microbial communities from Loxahatchee National Wildlife Refuge, Florida, United States - Lox_Sample_1.1 | ecosystem: Environmental > Terrestrial > Soil > Wetlands | place: USA: Florida... | reverse complement strand
GCGTTTGCTTGTGCCATGAGTTCTCGTGTAGGAAGAGCGCTGGTGAGCGCGAGGGTTCCGGCTGCTTGCATGAATTCACGACGGTGGATGGGAGCGGTCATGGGAGGAAAGTATACGGCAGGTGGGAGTTTGGCAGGTTGTTCCTCGCAGAGACGCTGAGGGCGGGCTGAGGACGCGGAGACGGAATTGAGGATTTTTAGATTGCAGATTGCAGATTTGTTTCGTTGCGCGGCTTCGGCCTTTCCCAGGTTAGCGTCGCAGCGGACGCGCCGCGAACCTGGGGCACCGTCTTTAACGACGGCCGCATTGGGTGCGCCCTGTTTGAGACACCGTCGTGGACGTGTGCATCGAGAGAAACTTCAGCAGAGCTTTGCTCGGCTGGGCAGACGACCACCCCACCACGCGAAAAGCGCGCGTGTTGCGGACCCTGGACCGAGGCTGTCTGCCCCTACACGAGGGAGTTGGCCTACAATACTGCCGCTATGAATATTGCTCCCGTTGTGGTCACTCTTCTGATCTCTAGCGTGATGTTTGCACAAAACCAGTCTCCGAACGCCGGCGGCGCGGCGAATGAGAAGTTTGCGAAGCTAAGCGAGGAGTTTATTCATACGACTCTGGCGCTGACGCCTTCGAATGCTTCGCAGGCCGGGTATCACTCGCATCTTGATCCGAAGACGGGGAAGACGGTGCCGCTGGATGCGCTGCTCGATGATGTGAGCGTGGCTGGGGTCGCGGAGCAGCGGCGCGTGTATGTGGAGTTTCGCGAGCGGTTTCGGACGGAAACTCCGGTGGCTTCGCTGGGGCCGGAGGATGCGGCGGACTGGCGGTTGATTGACGATCAGATTGGGCAGCAGTTGCTGGAGCTCGATCGCATTCAGAACTATAAGCACAATCCGACGGTGTATGTGGAGACGCTGGGGTCGGCGATTTTTCAGCCGTTCACGGATGATTACGCGGCGGAGGATGTGCGGCTGGGCGATATCTTGTCGAGGATTGCGGCGACCCCGCGATTTTTAGAGCAGGCGAAGTCGCAGCTGGTGGATAGCGATCCGATCTTTGTGAAGGTGGCGGTCGAGGAGAACGACGGGAATATCGATCTGATCGAGTCGACGATTGGCGGAGCGATCAAAGCGGGATCGCCGTTGAAGGCGCGTTTCGATCAAGTGGCGCCTCCGGCGATTGCGGCGCTGAAAGATTTTTCGAAGTGGATGCAGGACGATCTGGCGAAGCGGAAGACGGACCGGACCTGGCGTCTGGGGAAAGAGTGGTATGCGGAAAAGTTCCGGTTGGTGATGGAGACTCCGGTGACGCCGGACGAGGCGCTGGCGGATGCAGAGGCGGCATTGAAGAAGACGCGGGCGGAGATGCTCGAGATCGCGTTGCCGCTGCACAAGCAGTATTTTCCCGATCATTCGGAGCACGCGGATTTGAGCGGGCAGGAGCGCGAGAACAAGATTATTGGCGAGGTACTGCACAAGATTTCGGATGACCATCCGAAGCGCGACGATTTGATGCAGACGGTGAAGGATGATCTGGCGGGGATCCGGCAGTTCATCATCGATAAGAAGATTGTGTCGCTGAAGGCGCGGGACAATCTGAAGGTGATTCCGACGCCGCCGTTTATGCGGGGAATTTATTCGGTGGCAGGATTCCATTCGGCGCCGCCGCTCGATCCGAATGCGGAGGCGCAGTACTGGGTGACGCCGATTGACGCGAAGATGAGCGAGGAGAAGGCGGACTCGAAGCTGCGCGAGTACAACAACTGGGTGCTGCAGTGGCTGACGATTCACGAAGCTCTGCCGGGACATTATGTGCAGGCCGAGCATGCGAATGAGATTCAGCCGGTCACGCGTCGGCTGGTGCGGGCGCTGTACGGGAATGGCGCGTACGTGGAGGGATGGGCGGAGTACATTGCGCAGGTGATGATGGAAGAGGGGTATGCGAATCGCGATCCGCGGTACCGGATCAGTTATTTGAAGGTGTGGCTGCGGGCGATTGGGAACACGATTCTCGATATCCGGATGCAGACGATGAATATGTCGGATGACGAGGCAATGCGGTTCATGATGGAGGACGCATTCCAGACGCGGGCCGAGGCGGAGGGGAAACTGCAGCGGGCGAAGCTGAGCTCGACGCAGCTGCCGACTTACTTCTTCGGCACGACGGAGTGGTGGAAGGTGCGGAAGGCGTACCAGGCAGCGAAGGGGAAAGACTTTGTCATGGCAGAGTTTCACGATCGCGTTCTGGATGAGGGGGCGCTGCCGGTGCCCTGGGTGGGAGAGTTGGTGAAGTAGCTCTCGGCAATAAGCTATCAGCGAACTACCCCACTCAAGCGCAAAGAACGCGCTTGAATGGGGCACCCGCAGTAAGGGATGCGTTCGCGCTTGGAGCTCCTACAAAAGCCTTACGCAGAGCTCACGGAGGTTTCGGTGAGGCGCGGAGGCTGCCGAGCTTTGCTCGGGTGGACCGGAGACCACCCCACTAGACGAAAAGCACGCGTATTGGGGGCCCGGACGAGGCGTCTGCCTCTAAACTTTGCTGCACGGTTATTGCAGGCGGAAGCGTTCGCGGATCAGGCGCTGGAGGCGGGGTTTGTAGAGGATGTCGAAAGCCAGCTCTTTGTCGGGGAACATGGCCAGGGCAGCGCGCTTGGCGTTAGCGACGAGTTCGGCGGCTTCCTCGTAGGTCAGGTTCGGATCCTGAGCGATGACCGACGTGACCATGCTCATCATGAGCTGGAGGCGGCGGATTTTGCGGGCTTCTTCCTGTTGGTCGTGATTGGATTCCGATTGAGAAACGTTGCTTCGGACAGGCTGGACATCGCGGCTCGGACTTCCCATGCGGCCCCCGTGCGAGGAGCAGCCCGGACGGCCCGCGGGACTGAGGAAATCCGGCGGGGCATGCGGCACTCACCCCTGCTGCTGACATTGTGGGGGCATTCGAAGGGGAAAGCAACAGTCCCAGGGGCATATCACTTCGGTGACCCAGGGAAAGAGTGTAGGGAGATGAGGTTTCAAAGTTTCATAGTTCGTAGTTTCAAGGTTTTCAGACTAAACGGAACACCATCTTCGTGTTTCCTGGACTGGCAGGTAAATCCGGCGAAGACTGAAGCCATGTGAGGGCGAGAGAGGAATGGCGTACAATCAGGAGGTTTCCGCATTCCGGGCCGCGACAGGACGGCCCGTTCTTTTTGGAGGCCATCCGTGACCGACGATTCCACCATCGAATCCAGCCGAAAGCCCGATCCGAACGAGAAGCTGGTTAAAGTGTTCGACAGCGAGCAGGAATCGGAGGTCATGATTGTGAAGGGCCTGCTGGATGCGGCGGGCATTGATAACGACATGACGTCGGTGGACGTCGTGCAGGAGATGTTCCCGGGTCTGGGCGGGATGGTGATCCTGGTGCGCGAGGAAGATGCCGACACAGCGAAGAAGCTGATCGCGGAAGCGCGCAAGCCGGCCGCCCCGGACGAGACGGCAGAGTTCGACGTGAGCGGGAACCAGTCGGCGTAGCTGTCATTCCCGGCTGCGGCGCTGAGGCGGCTTTTGGCATGCAGCACTTGGCATTTGGCCTGTCGAGCAAGTCGCAGACGGCGGTCCGTTTTTGCTCAAAGTTCCTTCACTCGATCCTCACACAGTTTGACCGACGGGCCCTGCGATAAGCTTTCCATCCCAGAGATTTGCCTTCGATTCGTTTCAAGGGCAGCAGGCGGGAGCGGGCGTGACGGTTTTTCCATCCAGATAAAACGACATAGCTCCGGTGAGGTCGGTGCGATAAGTGCGCACGCGCGCCGCAGCGAGGCGCTCGAGGACGTCGCGGCGGGGAAAACCGAACGAGTTGTGAAAGCCGAGGGACATGACGGCGTATTGCGGTTGAGCAGCGTCGAGTAGTTGCTGGGTGGTGCTGGTGGAACTGCCGTGGTGGCCGATTTTGAGCAGGCTGGCGCGCGGGCGGAATGCGGCGGCGATGGCGCGCTCGACCGGTTTTTCGGCGTCCCCTTCAAGCAGCATGGAAGTCGCGCCGTAGCGCACGTGCAGGACGAGCGAATCGTCGTTGCGAGGCTGGGCGAGCGTGGGCTGATCGGCGGGCGGTGCGAGAACCTGGATCTCCATTTCATTCCAAGAAAATGATTCGCCGGCATTCCTGCGGATGACGGGAATGTTGAGCGCGGCGGCGTCAGCGAAGAAGGCGTCGATGGGCGGAGTGTGGGGAAGGGCGCCGATCCAGACTTCCTGGGGAAGGAAATTTTTGAGGATGGCGTGCATACCTCCCATGTGATCGGAGTGGCCATGAGAGAGGGCGACGGCGTCGAGGCGCTGGATGCCCCGATCCCAGAGATAGGAAGAGACGACGTTCTCGCCATAGTCGAAGTCGGTGGATTGGCCGCCAGTCGGGCCTCCGGCGTCGATGAGGAGGGTCTTGCCGTTGGGAGCGACCACGAGGAGCGAATCGCCCTCGCCGACATCGATGGCGGTAAGTTCCATCGTATTACGATGGATTCGCGGCGAAGGAGGAACCAGGCTGATGCAGAGCGCGGAGATGGCGAGGGCGGCGAGGCCGATAGATGCGTAGAGCCGCCGCCGGCGAGCGAGGAGCATAGCGGCGGTGAGCGCAGCGAGGCCAAGAACGATGGCGGGCCGCGGTGGCGTAGCGACGCGGTATTCGGCGATGCGGAATCCACCGAGCCAGCCGACGGTGCCGGTGATGCCGGTCATCGCCCAGGCGGCGAGGGAAGCGGGGATGCGAGCGGCCGGGACGGCGAGGTAGCTGAGTGCGATGGCGGCGACGGCGGAGGGCATCAGGACGCCGGTGAGCGGGACTGCGACCGAGTTGGCGGGTAGGCCGATCACGGTGGCGCGATGAAAGTACATCGACATGGGGAGAACAAGGCCGCATTGCATGAGAGTCGAGACAAACAGGATGTCGTAGATCGAGATCCCGGCGCGGGTAATGGTGGCGAGGGCGGGCAGCGGGATTCTGTCCCCAAAGAAGACTGCGAGGCGCGAGGCGATGAGGCGGAGATCGAGGCGAAACTGCGTGATGCGAGGTGGAAGCTGGCGATCGAAGGAAGGGGTCGCGAGATTGAGCAGGCCTTTGCGATAGGGAGCGGAGGTGCGAGCGAGTATCGGCACAGCGACCGCCGCAATGATCAGCACGGAGAGGAAGGTCATCTGAAAGCTGGCGCCGAGCAAGGCTTTCGGGTTGAAGACCATGACGGCGAGGGCGGCGGCGCCCCAGGCATTCAGCATGGAACGATTGCGGTAGAGCAGGCGCACGGCGAGATAGACGGTAACCATCAGTACGGAACGCCAGACGGGTGGGCCGACTTGGGTGAGGTAGGCATACGCGACGGAAAGGGCCACCGTCAGGAGGCTGGCCAGCGCATCGCTGAGGCGAAGGCGGCGCATGGACCAGAAAATGACGAAGGCAAGAATGCCGACGTTCATCCCGCTGACGACCAGGATGTGGTACGTGCCGGAGCGTTGGAAGTCGATGCGAGTCGCGGGGGTGAGGAAGGCGTCTTCGCCGAGGACGGCAGCGTCCATGAGAGCGGCTTCGCGCGGCTGCCAAAGCCGGTGAATCTGGTTGCGGATGCTGCGATGAACGCGGCTGCGTATGGATTCAAGGCGTGAGCCGGTCGAACCTGCGGCGGTCAAGCCGGGAAGGCGTTCGATTTCGGCGGCGTTGGCGGAGCCGAGGAGCGCGATGCCGTTGTCGGCGAGGTATCCCTGATAGTCGAAGGCGCCAGGATTGCGAAAGTTCCGAGGCAGGCGGAGTTTTGCAGGGAAATGAAGACGCTCTCCGTACCGGTAGAGAGGCATGGATTCGGCAGGCGTGCCTGTGGCTCGATCGTCTGGCGCCTTGGCGTAGATTGCGAGGCGGAGGCCGGCGCGGATCGGGATCGCGTTGCCGGCATCGCCAATTTCTTCGGTTTCGACGTCGATACGCTGGCGAAGTTCATGGACGCCGCTGGAGAGAATTTCTCCCTCGCGGAAGACGTGGGCAATCACCAGGACTTCGCGGCCATCGGCGAGGTCGAAAAGTTGGGCGTTCGTGGGAGTGGGGATGGTTCGCAGTTGGAGTGAGAGGGCGCCCAGGGCGGCGAAGGCGGAAAGTGTGATGGGGAAGGCGATGCGCGGACGGCGATCCGCGTAATAGGCGGCGCTCAGAATGAAGATGACGATCGCGGCGAACCAGAGTCCGAGCGGGCGCGAGAGTTGAGAGGCAACGATGATGCCAGCGGCATAGGCGAGCGCGGCCCAGAGGAGAGGCTGGCGGGTTGTGGGTTGAAGCGCAAGCGGTTGGGTGGGAGTTGCAGGGATCGTCCGCAGGGCGATGGGGTTGGGCGAACCGAGTGCGGGAAGAGCGCTCACAGCACTTCGCCGTCTTGAAAGAGACCGTGATTTTGAGGAGCACGAACCACAGGGGCTAATGTGCTCGGTTCAAAGCGGCGGATTGCCGCATCGCTAAAGCGATGCCCCGATCCAAGCGACACGAATGCAAGCTTCGTTAAGCCGTACCGCGATCGGACCCGCTTATCCGCCGAAGGCTGAGCTGATCGTACTCCGTAGTGGTTAACGAGCGAGTTCGACGATGGTTTCGAGGTGAAAGGTCTGGGGGAAGAGATCGACGAGATGCACAGACTCAATGCGGTAGCCGCCAGTCCGAAGCGGAACGAGGTCGCGGGCGAGCGTGGTGGGGTCGCAGGAGACGTAAGTGAGGCGCGGCGCATCGGAGCGGGCGAGTTCGCGGGCCACGCGGTCGCCAAGTCCGGCGCGGGGCGGATCGACAACGATGAAATCGGGCTTGCCATGACGCGTTTTGGAGGCAAGAAACTGCTCGACGGTCGTGCGCACCACTTTCGCGTTCTCAGGTGAATTGTATTTAAGGTCGGCGGCAGAACTTTGTGACGACTCGACCGCCAAGATGTGACGGAAAGACTTGGCAAGCGCGACGGTGAAGAGGCCCACGCCAGCATAGAGATCCAGGGCGAGATTGCCCTGGCGATTCACGGTGACCAACTCAGCCAGTTTTTCGAGCAGAAAACGGTTGACCTGGAAGAAGGAGCCTCCGCTGACGCGCAGATCCGTTCCGGCAACGGCGTAGCGAAACTCACCTCCGCCCAGTGCCCAATCGGGAGCGGGTTCGGTAGCTGGTTGAGCGGAGCGAGTGGGCAGTTGGGCGAAAACGTAGCTGCCGGTGAGATCGGGAAGCCGGTCGCGCAGGCGGGAAGTGAGCAGTTCACCGAGTTGGATGCGCTTAGGTTGCGGCGTGCTTGAAGAGAACCAAAGTTCGGCGAGGAGGCGAGACTCGCCTGCGTTCGAAAAGAACTCGATTTCACGAAGGTCGGCAGGGATTTGACCGCTGCGGCCGGCGTCCCAAAGAGCCTGGAGAGCGCGATTGATGAGCGGCGAACTGATAGGGCATTGCTCGACGGGCAGCACGACATGCGAAGCGAAGCGCAGATACCCGGCAGCAAATTCGGGCGAGGTGCGAACCTGGAAGCGGGAGCGGTTGCGATACTGCCAAGGTTCGGCCGCGTGGACGGTAACTTTGCGGTCGAGTTCAATCCTGGCCTGGCGGCGCAATGTTTCCTCGAGGATCGAGGTTTTCGCCGCGAGCTGATGCTCGTAGCGAATGTGCTGATACTGGCATCCGCCGCACTGCTGAAAGTGCGGGCAGGAGGGCGCGATGCGCTCGGGCGATGGCCGCAGCACGCGGTCCAGTTGCGCCCGCGCGAAGCCGGATTTCTGCTCAGTGATGGTGGCCTCGACCTGTTCGCCTTCCAGCGTAAACGGGATGAAGACGGCTTTGCCGCGGGATTGGGCGTGGCGAGAGTCAGGAGTCTCGTTCGGCGCGAGAGTTCCCTCTACCGGCACACGCGCCAGGCCGTCACCGCTGTAAATCAGTTTTTCGATTTCGAGGAGCAAGGAGAGATTGTACGGGAGGAGTCGGGCGCTTTGCGGGGGATTGCGCGGCCTGCCCGGCATCCCCATTTCGAACAACCCCGTCAACAGCACGCTGCCTTATCTCCGAACCGTCGCCGGCATGCGCAAAGAGAAGGGCCTTTCAGGCCCTTGATGGTGTGCGCGTATACGGGCTCGTTCGACTCGTCGCGGCATTTGCCGCGCCTCCGCTCAGGATGACAGTCGGTACGGAGGGATTGGCCTGGAAGGTTTTCGTCTTCGGGAACGTCCAATTGACCCAAACCCGCGTGCCCGGCGTCACAGACTGGGGTTCTGGCAAGCTGCAAGCTGGAGAAGATGAAAAGCGGTTGGGCGGATGCCGAAGCGGTAAAGCGGCAACAGGCCGGGAACCCGTTGACGCCGCACTTCCAAAAGGGCGACATGCCGTGCTTTGCGACCTTTCGCGCGCTCGGCAACCTCGAACTGCCGCCCGCGGCTCGCGACCGGGCGTTGGCTCGTTATCTCGGGGAGCACGGAAAACGGTACGCGCTGTTCGCGGCGGTGGTCATGAGCGATCACGCGCATCTTGTGCTGCAAGCGCTGCACGCAGAGCGCGGATGGCCGTTCGACATTACATCGATTCTGGCGAGCCTGAAGGAAGGCTCGGAACTGGAGATTCGGCGGTCTCTGGGCGGGACCGGTCCGGTCTGGCAGGACGAAACTCTCATATTGGATTTGCGATCGCAATCCGCGCTGGACGCGAAGTGTGAATTCGTGCGGCAAAACCCAGTGCGCTGGAAGGCGGTGAGAACACCCGAAGAGTATGCGTGGCTGTGGTTGAGCGCGCGGATGTAGCGGGGTCTGGGTTTCAGAGCTGGGTTCGAGGTTTCAAAAACAACTTCTTCTGCCGGGGATTCACGGGGACTCTTACCGATTTCTTGCGGAGGAGCAACCCAGGTTCGCGGCAAAGAACGCGGCGAACCTGGGGCACCCTCTTCTTAGGCTATTTTGCCTGAGCTGTCGGCGTTCCGAGGGATGCGGCGTACATGGCATCCAGCAGATCCTGGGAGTGGCCATCGTAATCGGCATCGAGCGACCACATAAAGGTGCCCCCCAAACCGCGCACCCAGTCCGCGTAGTAGACGCGGGCGTAGGTAGAGAAGGCGTCGTCAAAGGTGATGTAGCCGCGAGAGCCATCCTGGCGGAGCAAATAAGGCACGAGCGCGACCGGATCGTAATAACGGACCCAACCTTTTTTATTGATCAGCTTTTTGATGTCGGGGCCGTAGTTCAAAGTGATCACGGTGTTGTCGCAGTCACCGTCGGGCGTATGGGAGTCATTGGGGCAGGCGCCGAAGAGCGCATTCACGTTCTTGTACTCATAGCCATAAAACGGAGTGCCCATGTTGAGCTGTTCGGCAGGAACATGCTTGAGAAAGATATTGGCGGTATCGTTCACGCTGCCGCCGGGCTGACACTCTTCGGGGGCAGGGTCTTTGTGATCCCAGAAGATGGGCGAGTTGAGCTGGCCGATGCTGGTCCAGGGGCCAGCGCAGTCGTACATCATGATGTTAAAGAAGTCGACCGTCGTTTGAAGATGCTTGAGGTCATAGCCACTGCCGCCCCAAGGGGCGACGTCGATGGAGAAAGAATAGCGAGGCGCGGGCAAGCGGTCACGGAGCGCCGCCATCAGCTTCACGAAGATCTTGCGATCGGCGGTCGACTCCGGATACTCCCAATCGACATCAAGACCATCGTAGTCGTTAGCTACGACAAAGGCGGCGACGTTGGAGACGACGGTGTTGAAGACGGTCGTAGAATTCTCGATGGCGTTGAAATCACCCCCGGTGAGCAGCATGACGCGGACCCCAGCCTTGTGAGCACGGGAGATGAGCTCGGGCTCGAGAAAGTTAGGATCGACGGAAAGGGAACCATCGGAGTTCCAGGGAACGCCGGCGTGGATGATGTGCGTCAGCTTGTGAAATGGAATCTGGTCGACATCATAGGGCGGATTAAGGAACTTGCTTCCGCTGGTGTAGTCAGCAACGACGCGCTTGCGGAGGTGGGCGGCGTTTTGCGCGAACGCCGGCAGGAGCGAAGCAACGAATAGAGCGAGGATCGTGATACGACACAAACGTGACATGCGGCAGGCCTCGGGAGGAAAGATTGGGGTCGGAGAGCCGGGCAAGGCTGGGAGAGCGGCCTCCGGCGGCCCCGTAAGTGTACTGGCGGGAATGCGGGCGGGGCAAGGAATTTAGGGGCAGCGCCATGGAAAAGCCGCTCCGAAGAGCGGCTCTCGACTGTGCAGATTCTTACAGCTCACTTACTGAGCGAATAATCCCCAGTACAAGTCCAGGAAGAAGAACCGTCGGGAGTTCCGCTTCCTTTGCAGCTTCCCTTTCCCGTGACCTTGCTGAATTTGCCGGTGCCTCCAACCAGGGTCCAGGTATTGGCGCCGGTGTCGACTTTACCGTCCTTCAGTGTCTGAGTTCCCTGGTAGTGATAGAAAACCTTGTCGCCAGTGGACAGGTCGACGACGAACACGCCATGATCCGAGATCTGGTTGCCGGAGACATCGTCAAACTGGGTCCAGGTAGCGTCCTGCTCTTTGGCGTCGCCCATAGCTCCTTTCTCGGCGGTGCATTTGCCCTGACTGATGTGATACGCGCGCCCTTCCTGGCCGGGGATGGCCAGGCTCTTTTCGTCGCTGGGCTTTCCGTCGCACTTCCATTGCGAAGAAATCTTGTCCTTCGCGCTTGCCATGGTCACGCACAAGACCAACGAACACACTCCAAGCACAAGGTTGCGCATGGCTGCTGTTCTCCTGAATTGAGAATTGAAAACGGGCCCGCCTGTCGGACGCCCGTCAAAAGGTCTTACGGCGGGAAAGCAATGTTCGGCAGGGCGATGAGAGTTTACGCTGAGGGGATAGCCTGGTCAATTTTAGGGCGCGTTGATTCCGAGTGAGTTACCGGGAGTAACCACGCGATTGGTCAC
>Ga0335069_10014828_pt1 | contig 10905 bp, 9 predicted proteins | sample Lox_Sample_11_FD_206714 | JGI IMG/M metagenome (GOLD analysis project Ga0335069, IMG submission 206714) | Soil microbial communities from Loxahatchee National Wildlife Refuge, Florida, United States - Lox_Sample_1.1 | ecosystem: Environmental > Terrestrial > Soil > Wetlands | place: USA: Florida... | reverse complement strand
CTGCGCCTGGGCTGGTATATGGCCGAGGTGCGCGGCCGCAGCCGGCCGGGCAGCCCGGTTACCCCGGCCGAGAGCCTGCCGAACCGGGCGGGCCATATGCTGCCGCTGCGCATCGAGCGGACCCCGGGGGAACTGCGGATCGAGGCCCAGGCCGTGATACGCAAGCTGGCGGCCGATCTGGAGGTCGACACCGTCACGGTCAATGGCCAGCCGCGCAATCTGGCCGACCACGTGGTCCAGCAGGCCGTGGCCCTGGCCGGCGCCAAGCCGCAGGCCGCGCCGGACGTCTGGCGGGCCCTGGCGCTGAGCATCTACCAGTTCGACGCGCACATTCAGGATGCCCTGGCCGCCCAGTCGGGCACCCGATCCGCGGCCTACCAGCTCGGCCGGGGGCTCGCCGAGGTCTACTGGGCGCTCGACCCGGCCGCCCAGTGCGACCCGCCCGCGCCGGACTGCTGGACCTTCCTGCTCGGCACGCAGCGCTGCGGCGAGCTGACCAGGCTGGCGGCAGGACGCCTATACCGACCTGGTCGCGGCGGCCATTGCCGTGGCGCCCGCCAAGCCCGGCGCCGACCGGCCGGACCGCGTGGTCGCCGAGGAGATCAGGAAGCGAACGCTGACCACGGCGGCGGACGCCGCCGTGCCCTGACCAGCGCCAGGAGCCGCTATGAACGATTATCCCGCCGCGATCGTCCCGGTGAACCACGTGGAGCCGGTGCCGCGCCGCATCCGGGCCTACCTCGGAGGCCACAAGGTGCTCGACACTACCCGGGCCCGGTACGTCTGGGAGTGGCCGAACTACCCCCAGTACTACATTCCGCTGGCCGACGTCCGCCGTGAGCTGCTGGTCCCGGAGGGACATACCCAGCGGACCGGCCGCGGGGTCGCCGAGCTGCACGGGCTGCGGGTTGAGGGGTCCGGCGAGGTGCACCGGCCGCGCGCGGCCCGGCTGATCACCGAGGCCGCGGTCGACGGGCTGCAGGGCACCGTCCGCTTCGAGTGGGCCGCGCTGGATGCCTGGTTCGAGGAGGACGAGCAGGTGTTCGTGCACCCGCGCAGCCCGTACGTGCGGGTCGACGCGCTGCGCTCGAACCGGCCCGTGCGCGTCGAGCTCGACGGCGTGGTGCTGGCCGACTCGGAGTCCCCGGTGATGGTGTTCGAGACCGGCCTGCCGACGCGCTACTACCTCAGCCGCACCGACGTCCGCTTCGAGCACCTGATCCCCACTGGCACGGTGACCGCGTGCCCCTACAAGGGGACGACCAGCGGCTACTGGTCGGTCCGGGCCGGCGGCGCCGTGCACGAGGACCTGGCCTGGGCGTACGACTTCCCCACCCGCCAGCTGCTGCCCATCACCGGCATGATCGCCTTTTACAACGAGAAGGTCGACACCTTCGTCGGCGGCGAGCTGCTCGAGCGTCCGCAGACACATTTCTTCCGAACGGAGAAGGGCGCGAGCTGAGGCCCTGTTTCATGCGGCCGTTGCGTCAACGGGTCAGCCGTTCCGCAGCTGGGCCACCACGGCGTCGGCCCGCTCGAGGGTGAGCCCCCCGGCGAGGCTGGGCATCGGCAGCACGCGGCTGCCGCCGGCCAGGAAGATCACCTTGTCGGTCAGGCAGGCCCGCAGGTCCGGGTGCCGTTCGGCGATCGCGATCTGCTCGCGCAGCATGGCCTCCTGCCGGGCGGCCATGGCGGGTATCACCCTCTCGCTGTAGGCGCGCTGCACGCGCCGGCCAATGGCCCGGCCGATGAACTTCGTGGCCGCCTCCATCACGATGCCCGCCACGGCGTCCTCGACGGAGTCGTCGCTGCTGCTGCTGGATGACCTGCTGCCGGACCACCGGCCGGGACGCCGCTGCCCGGTGTATCCCGGCGGCGGCGTTGAGGCCGAGTAGTCCGGTGGCGGTGGCGGAGGTGGCGGCGGCGCAGGAAACTCGGGCGACAGCGGTGCCGAGGGGAAGCCCGACGACGGGGGTGGCGGCGGGGGAGACCCGGGCGGCGCCTGGTAGCCGGGTGGTGGCGCCTGGTATCCCGGTCCGAACTGGCCCAGCCGGCTCCGGGCCATCGCCGCGAGTTCCCCTACCGAATGCACCGCGGCGGCGCTGCCGCATTGCGGGCACACCGCTCCTGACTGCCCATAGGTCACCGGATCATTGTGCTCTGCGGCCAGACCCCATGGGAAGCGCGAGTTGCATTCCACCACCCCGGCCTGGCTACGAACCTTGCCGGCTACGAGCTCAGCTCGCTGCGGAGCCGGGCCGCGGCCGCGGTCAGCGCGGTCAGCTTGCCGAAGGCCACGTCGCGCGGCAGGTACTTCATGCCGCAGTCGGGGGCGAGCACCAGGCGGCCGGGCGGCACGTACGGCAGCGCCCTGCGGACCCGGGCCATCACCGTCTCCGGTGACTCGACCGTCATGTCGTTCAGGTCCAGCACGCCCAAGATGATGGTCTTCCCGTCCAGTGCGGCCAGCACAGAGGTATTGAGCCCGGACTGCGCGGTCTCGATCGAGATCTGGTCACACTGGCAGGCGGACAGCTCGGGCAGGAACGAATAGCCTTCGGGCCGGTCGTGGATGATGGCGGCGTAGCCGAAGCACAGGTGCACCGCGGTGGTCCCGGCCGCCTCCTCCAGGGCCCGGTTGATGACCTTCACGCCGTACTGCTTCGCCGGCTCCGGGCGCGCCTGCAGGTACGGCTCGTCCAGCTGGACGATGTCGGCGCCCGCCGCGAACAGGTCCCTGACCTCCTCGCCGACCGCCTCGGCGTACCCGAAGGCCACGGACTCGGCGTTGCCGTAGTAGTCGTCCTGCGCCTGCTGCGCCATGGTGAACGGGCCGGGCACGGTGATCTTGATGGTCCGGCCGGTGTTCGCGCGCAGGAACTTCAGGTCCGCCACCTCGACGGGATGCCGCCGCCGGATCGGCCCGGTGACCCGGGGCACCGGGTTCGGGTGACCGCTCCGGTCGAGCGCGGTGCCGGGGTTGTCGATGTCCACGCCGTCCAGCGCGGTCGCGAACCGGTTGGAGTAGCTCTCCCGGCGTATCTCCCCGTCGGTGAGGATGTCCAGGCCGGCCTGCTCCTGGGCCCGGATGGCCAGCACCGTCGCGTCGTCCTGCGCCTGCTCCAGGTAAGCGGGGTCGACCCGCCACAGCTCCCGGGCCCGGACCCGCGGCGGGAACCGCCCGGCGAGCCGGGCCCGGTCGATCAGCCAGTCCGGCTGCGGATAGCTCCCGACGAGGGAGGTGGGAAACAGCATGGCAGCACCTTACGCCCGCCGGCCGCCCGGCCGTCAGGCGATCTTGCGGGCGCCCGGGCCCGGTACCGGGGTGACCTCGCGGGCGGAACCGACCACGTGCCCGGCCTCGCAGGACAGCTGCAGCCGCACCGGTTCGCCGCAATCACGATGCCGCAGCTTGACGAGCGGGCCCTCGCTGCCCACCTCGTACCGGTCGCCCCACTCCATCAGCGCCACCAGCACCGGGTAGAGGTCAAGGCCCTTCTCGGTGAGCCGGTACTCGGCCCGGCTGCGCTGTCCGGCCTGCTGGTAGGGGACCTTGCGGAGCAGGCCTTCCGCGACCAGGCGGGCCAGCCGCTGGCTGAGTACCTGCCGGGGCATGCCGGTGCGGCGCTGCATGTCGTCGAACCGGCGCACGCCGTTGAAGGCCTCGCGCAGCACGAGGAACGTCGACCGCTCCCCGAGAATCTCCAGGGCCGCGCCGATCGCGCAGTTAGCCGAGTCGTAATCCAGAATCCAGGGCCGTGCCATGATCGTATGCTAAGTCTAGTTGACAGACTCAGCAATAGCGGCCATGCTGGGTTCGTGAACGGAACCCAGGTATCACGAGCCGAAGGCCGCGCCGCCGCCGTGATCCGGCCGGTGTGCCCGGCGGACCTGGCCGCGCTCGGTGACTTCATCAGCGGGCTGTCCGCCGAGACCCTCTACCGGAGATTCTTCGGCCCGGTCACGCCCACCCCCACGCTGCTCGGCCTGCTGTCCGGCCAGCCGGCCAACGTCCATGCCGTGGTTGCCATGGCCGACGCCGTCATCGTCGGGCACGCCATGGCCGCGGACCAGGCCGAGGCGGGGGACCCCCGGAACCCCGGCCAGACCTGGACCGCCGACATCGGCCTGGTGGTCACCGACGGCTGGCAAGGCCGGGGCGTCGGCTCGGCGCTGATGCGCGCGCTGGTCGCCCAGGCCGGGGCGCGGGGCGTGACGTCGCTGGCCATGGACGTGCTGCACACCAACCGCCAGGTGCTCGCCATGATCATCGGGCACTGGCCGGCGGCCGACGTCGGCTATTCCGCCGACAGCCTCGGCATCCGCATCCGGCTGCCGGGCCACCAGCCGCCCCGGTCGCGGACGCGGGCCCGGCCCGCCGCCCGCCACGCCCGGCCGCTGGTCACCGTCGGGGGATAACATCGCGGATCATGACCACAGTACGCGCAGGCGGCGCCACGGCCACCGCCGCCCGGCCCCGTGACGCGCTGCCCCGTGACCTGACCGCCGCACTGCGCGGGGCCGGGCTGGCCGAGGTGGACGACTCGGCCCGGCGCCGGGCCGAGTACTCCACCGACGCGTCGAATTACCGTGTCGTGCCCAGCGTGGTGGTCTTCCCCCGGCATGCCGAGGAGGCCGCCGCCGCGCTGGACGTCGCCACGCGGTTCGGCGTGCCGGTCACCAGCCGGGGCGGCGGTACCTCCACCGCGGGCAACTCGGTGGGCTCCGGCATCGTGCTGGACTTCTCCCGGCACCTGAACCGGGTGCTCTCGGTCGATCCCGAGGCGCGCACCGCGGTCGTCGAGCCGGGCGCGATCCTGGACGACATCACCGCGGCCGCGGCCGGGCACGGGCTGCGGTTCGGCCCCGACCCGTCAACGCACGCGCGGGCGAGCATCGGCGGCTCGATCGGCAACAACGCCTGCGGCTCGCGGGCGCTGAGGTACGGGCGCACGGCCGACAACGTAGTGAGCCTGGACGTGCTGACCGCGTCGGGGGAGCGGCTCGCGGCGCGGCGGATGGGCCGTGACGGCCTGACCGCCGCCGGGCCGGCCGGCGCCGCCCTGGACGCCCTGGTCGCGGCGCACCTCGGCGTGATCCGCACCGAGTTCGGCCGGTTCACCCGGCAGGTGTCCGGCTACTCCCTGGAGCACCTGCTGCCGGAGAACGGGGCGGATCTCGCCCGGTTCCTGGCCGGGACCGAGGGCACCCTCGGCATGATCCTCGGGGCGACCGTCGGGCTCGTGCCGTCGCCCAAGGCGGTGGCGCTGGCGGTGCTGGGCTATCCCGGCATGCCGGCCGCCGCGGACGCGGTGCCCGGCCTGCTGCCGCACCGCCCGGTCGCGGTCGAGGGCATGGACGCGCGGCTGGTCGAGGTCTTCCGGGCCCGCCGGGGCGCCGCCGCGGTCCCCGGCCTGCCGCGCGGTGAGTCCTGGCTGTTCGTGGAGACCGCCGGGGACACCGAGCCCGAGGCGCGCGCCGGGGCCGAGCGGCTCATCGCTGGCGCCGGCTGCCTCGGCGCGCTGGTGGTCACCGGCGCGCCGGCCCGGGCCCTGTGGCGCATCCGCGAGGACGGCGCGGGCCTGAGCGGCCGCACCCCGGCGGGCGCCCCGGCCTGGCCCGGCTGGGAAGACGCCGCCGTCCCGCCGCGGCACCTGGGCGCGTACCTGCGTGATTTCGCCGCGCTGATGGCCGAGCACGGGCTGGACGGCGTGACCTACGGGCACTTCGGCGACGGCTGCGTGCACATCCGCATCGACTTCCCGTTCGCCACCGCGCCGGGCCGCTACCGGCCGTTCGCCGAGGCCGCGGCGCAGCTGGTGGGCAAGTACGGCGGCTCGATGTCCGGCGAGCACGGTGACGGCCGGGCGCGCGGCGAGCTGCTGCCCGCCATGTACTCACCCGAGGCCATCGACACCATGGCCGCGGTCAAGGCGATCTTCGACCCGGGCAACGTGTTCAACCCCGGCGTGCTGGTCGACCCGGTGCCGCTGGACGCGGACCTGCGCGTGCCGCTGGCCCGCCCGCTGCGTACCGGGCTCGGTTTCGCCTATCCGCACGACGACGGCGACCTGTCCACGGCGGTGCACCGCTGCGTCGGCGTAGGCAAGTGCCGGGCCGGCACCACCGCCAGCGGAGGGGTCATGTGCCCGTCCTATCTGGCCACGCGGGACGAGAAGGACTCCACCCGCGGCCGCTCGCGCGTGCTGCAGGAGCTCGCCAACGGGACCCTGGTCACCGGCTTCCGCTCGGCGGAGGTGGCCGAGTCGCTGGACCTGTGCCTGTCGTGCAAGGGCTGCTCGTCGGACTGCCCGGCCGGGGTGGACATGGCCACCTACAAGGCCGAGGTGCTGTACCAGCGTTACCGGCGCCGGCCGCGGCCGCCGGCCCACTACTCGCTGGGCTGGCTGCCCCGCTGGGCCTGGCTGGCCTCGCGGGCGCCGGGACTGGCGAACGCCGCGCTGCGCGCCCCGGCGATCGCCGGCCTGGCCAAGCGGATGGGCGGGATCGACACCCGCCGCCCGCTGCCGCGGTTCGCCGCGCAGACCTTCCGGGCCTGGTTCGCCGGCCGGCCCCCCGGAACGCGGACCGGGGTCCCGGTGCTGCTGTGGGTGGACACGTTCACCGACCACTTCGCGCCCGAGGTCGGCCAGGCCGCCGTGCGGGTGCTCGAGGCGGCCGGCTACGCGGTGGAAATCCCGCGCCAGCCCGTCTGCTGCGGGCTGACCTGGATCTCCACCGGCCAGCTCGACGGCGCGCGCAGGCAGTTGCGGCGCAGCCTGCAGGCCCTGGAGCCGGCGCTGCGGGCCGGTAGCCCGGTCATCGGGCTCGAGCCTTCGTGCACCGCCGTGCTGCGCGGCGAGATCACCGAGCTGCTGCCCCGGGACCCGCGTGCCCGCCAGGCCCGCGCCGTCACCCGCACGCTGGCCGAGCTGCTGGCCGGCACCACGGACTGGGCTCCGCCCGATCTCACCGGCGTGCGCGCGGTAGCCCAGCCGCACTGCCACCACCACGCCGTGATGGGCTGGCACGCCGACGCCGCGCTGCTCGCCCGCGCCGGGGCCGAGGTCAGCGCGGTCGGCGGCTGCTGCGGGCTGGCCGGCAACTTCGGCGTGGAGCGCGGCCACTACGACGTCTCCGTGGCCGTCGCCGAGACCGCCCTGCTGCCCGCCGTGCGCGACGCCGCGGACGCCGTGGTGCTGGCCGACGGGTTCTCCTGCCGCACCCAGCTCGACCAGCTCGCCCACGTCAGCGGCATTCACCTGGCCCAGCTCCTGGCCAGCCGCCTGGAACCGGCGGCCGCCGTCGGCCGCACCGCGGCCCAGAGCCCGCCGCCGGGAGCCCGTCCCGCTACCTGACCGCCTGGACCTGGGCAGCAACGCGACGAGCGCGTCCAGATCGGCGGACATGACCAGGAGGTTACCGGCCGCCCCCGCGGATGCGCGCGGTTTCCTCGGTTACGCCACGGCCTGGCTCGAATACCAGCTGCGCGGCAACGCCACCGCGGCCGCCGCCTTCACCGGGGCGCACCCGGAACTGGTCTCGAACACCAACTGGCCAGGCAGCGTCACCAAGTGAGCCGGATGCGAGTAACGGCCGCCGCCCCCGGGCGGGCGGACCGCCAGGCTCCGAGATTGCCAGGAATCAGCGGGCTTTGTCCGCTAGCATGAAGCGGCTGGCTGATGCGGTAGCCGCCGTTCTCGGGCCAGCCCTGGTCGTCGGCACCGGCGCCCGGGGAACCTGCACGTGGTCCTCGGCGCACCGGGGTACCGGCTGGGCGGCGGAACCGGCGAGGTCCTGAAGAACGCCATCGCGCACCGGGTCCTCGGGCTCCCACGCCCCGCGTGAGGAGCAGCTTCATGGCCGACCGTGACACCCTGGCTCTCAGCGAGGTCCAGCATGCCCTGCAGGACACCCTGCGCGGCTTCCTGACCGATCACTTCCCTCCTGCCGCGCTGCGTGCCGTGCTGGAGACGGGGCCCGGGTACAGTCCGGAATTGCACGCCCGCCTGGCGAGCGAGTTCGGCCTGGCCGGGCTGACGATCCCGGGGGCGTTCGGCGGACTCGGCATGTCCCAGGCCGAGGCAAGCGTGGTGCACGCCGAACTCGGCCGCGTCCTGTATCCGGGCCCTTTCCTGGCCAGCAGCCTGGCCGCCGGCGTGCTCGCGGCTGGTGACCACGCCGCCGCGGAACGCTGGCTGCCGTGGCTGGTGGGCGGGTCGGTGACCGGGACGCTCGCGGCCGCCGGCGAGGACGGCCACTGGTCGCCGGGATCGGACAGCGTCCGGGCCGAGCGGGCGCCCGGCGGCTGGCGGCTCTACGGGCACCGGTGGTACGTCATCGCGGGTCACGTGGCGGACATCGTGATGGTGCCGGCCATCACCGAGTTCGGGCTCGCGATGTTCCTGGTGGAATCGAGATCCCTGGGGTTCACCGCCTCCGGGCAGCTGGGCCTCGACCTGACCCGGCGGGTCTGCGTCACCGCCTTCGACGAGGCTCCGGCCGTGCTGGTCAGCCAGGGCGAGGACGCGGCCGCCGCGCTGGACCGGGCGGAGCGCGATTTCCTGCTCGCGACCGCCGCGGAAGCGGTCGGCGGCATCGGCTGGTGCCTGGACGCCACCATCGCCTACGCCAAGGACCGCGAGCAGTCCGGGCCGTCGGCCGGCTCCTTCCAGGCGGTCGCGCAGGCCTGCGTCGACATGCTCGCGCACTTCCAGTCCGTCTCGGCGGCCGCCAGGTACGCCGCCGTGGCGGCTGCGGACGGCACGGCGGGGGCCCCGACGGCGGCTCATGCCGCCGCCCTTCAGGCGGGCGAGGCCTACCGCGCCGTGACCGAATCCGCCGTCCACCTGCTCGGCGGGGGCGAGGTGGCCTCGGAGCACGAGGCGCACCTGTACTACCGGCGCGCGTGGTCGGCCGAGCGCCTGGCCGGGGGACCGCAGGCGCACCGGGCCGCCATCTCGGGTCTCACGGGCCCGTAGTAGCGGCCCGCCCGCTGCCGGAGCGGGTTCCGGCTGGATCAGCGTCCCGGGAACTGAACGGGCGCTGAAGCGGCGCCGAACCAGAAGCGGTTGCTGCGGCGCGGGTTCTGGAGCGACCAGGCCACGGTATGCCGCGTCGGCCTGGACGCCGCCCGCCGCGCCGGCGACACGGCCGGAGAAGCCATCGTCTACTGCGAGCGGGCCCTGGCCGGGAGCCCGGAGGCGGGCGAGCGCAACTGGGAATCCGCGACCTGGGACAGCCTCGGCTATATCCACCACCAGCTCGGCGACCACCGGCGTGCCATCGCCTGCTACGAACGCTCCCTCGATCTGCTCTTCTGGGAGGACCCGGACGGCTTCGCCGGCGCGGTGACATCGTTCCTGACGTCGGCGCCCTCCGCCGACGGCGGGAACGGGGCCTGATTACTCCTCGATTACTCCTCGGTCTGGTCGTCTATCTCGGCGTCGGGCGCGTTCCTCTTGACCGACTCGATCCCGTTCAGCGCGGACTCCTTGCGCTCGTAAGTTTCGCTGGTCGCGATGACCTGGCCATTGGCGGCCACCAGGTTGAAGTGGAACTTGCCGCTTGAACCCTTCTTGAGGACGAACTTGCCCGCCATGCTGCCTCCTCGATGAGAGCACCTGACCTGCCCGGACGATACTCACTCTTGCCAGGAGGCGGCCGTTTTAATCCTCGCCGCCACGATGGGCGCCGAACCTGCGGGCCGAGCGGATCGCCCGGTAACCGCACCGAGAGCAGGTGGTACTCCCACGGTCCCAGGTCGACGAACAACCCCGGGCTGGCCAGCTCGGCGCCGTCCCGCTCGAAGACGCGCTCGGCCAGCAGGTCGGTCAGGTACCAGTCCGGTCCCGCCAGGCCGGGCCACGGGAACGGCACCCGCCCCTGGGCCGGTTCCGGCGAGAGGTTGACCACGATGACGTGGCGTTCGCCGCCGTCGTCGTCACCGTCCCAGGACCAGGCGACCAGGTTGCGGCAGGACTGGTTGTCGGGCCAGCCCGTGGCCTCCAGCAGCCGCCACAGGCCGCGCCGCACGCGGTGCTCGTCCACGGTGGCCAGCAGCCGCCGGTACCAGGCGGCCAGACCGGAGTCCAGCGGCTCGGCCGGCCGTCGCGAGAGGAACACCGGCGGGCGCACGCGCCGCCCCTCGAACTGCCCTTCGTGCCACAAGGTGGCGCCGGGCAGCGTCGCCACGGCGACGGCGGCCGCGCGTTCCGCGCCGGCCGGCAGGATGCTGGCGATGCGCGGCTCGTCGTGGTTCTCCAGGAACCGCACCAGCTGGGACTGGTAGCTCAGGTCGGCCCGCAGGTGATCGCGGACCGCGCCCGCGTCCCCGCCGGTGATCCGGTCGTAGAGCCGCTTGTCGTAGCAGAAGTCGAACCCCTGCTGCTGGAGCCTCCACTCGAAATCCCAGTAGGCTTCCGCGATCAGCACGACCTCCGGGTTCCGGGCGCGCAGGCCCGTGATGACGGCGGGCCAGAACTCCTCGGCCGGCGTGGGCCCGGTCCGGGCCGCCCAGGTCCGGGCGAAGACCTCGTTGGTCAGCAGCATGGCCATGTCGCACCGGATCCCGTCGCACTGGCCGGCGATGTCGGCCAGCGTGTCCGTCGTCGCGGCGCGGACCTCCGGCGAGAACGCGTTGAGCTGCACCACGTCGGGCCACGGCGGGAAGTACGGATCACGGCCGTGGGCCAGGACGTGCCCGGCGGCCCTCATCCACCCCCCCGGCTCGGCCTTGATGTCATCGTCGTCACCCTGGACGAACAGCTCGGGATGGCTGGTCACCCAGGGATGGTCGGGGGCGACGTGGTTGGGCACGTAGTCCAGGATCAGCCGCACGCCCCGCGCGGCCAGGGCGGCGCGGGCCGCGGCGACCCCCCGGGGACCGCCGAACGCGGGATCGGC
>Ga0335069_10014827_pt1 | contig 10905 bp, 14 predicted proteins | sample Lox_Sample_11_FD_206714 | JGI IMG/M metagenome (GOLD analysis project Ga0335069, IMG submission 206714) | Soil microbial communities from Loxahatchee National Wildlife Refuge, Florida, United States - Lox_Sample_1.1 | ecosystem: Environmental > Terrestrial > Soil > Wetlands | place: USA... | reverse complement strand
TTCGTAGCTTCGCCGTCGCGGATTCCTCGACGTAGCTCCACTACGCCTCCGGCCCGCTCCTCCTCGCCGCCTCGGTATCCATCGAAAATCGACCCATCACGCGCATAGTTTCGGGTGGTGACTACCATATCTCCTAAGTATCCATTGAGAATCGACCTGTCATCCGCGTGTTGGTGACGCGTGGCGGTGGTAGTGTTGCGGCAGGGGTCTGCGGAAAGGGTTCTTGCTGTACCCTGCATCTCGTAACTCGGAACCCGTGACTCGTAACAGTTCTTTATAACGAGAAGTTGGAGAGCTGGTAGGGGATCTCTTTTTCTTCCAGGATCTGTTTTTTCTCGAAGTAAATCTCGCCTGCGGCAATTTCTCTTAGAGCCGTCACTACTTCCTTGTTGGTCGATTTGACGAGAGGGCGGGCACCCTTGACCAGTTGTTTGGTTCTTTTTGCTGCAAGATGTACGAGCTCGAACCGGTTTTCCACGTGCTCCATACAATCTTCAACAGTTATTCTTGCCATGCTCCTGTCCCCCTATGCACCGAATGATCGATTGGAACTGCTGGTAAGCAGCCTCTAGATTATCATTTTTCACTGCGTAAGTAAAGAGAGGCTTTTTCGCCATTTCTTCCTGCACCCGTTCCATCCTCTTTTCGATTTCTTTCTCTCCTCGCAATGAGAGGCGTTTCTTGAGTTCTTCCACTGAAGGCGGTTCCACGAAGATAAGGCACGCTGCCGCACACTTCTCTTTGACTTTTAAGGCCCCTTTAACGTCGATATCCAGGATGACGTGATGTCCTTTGTCGATGGGATCGGCTATCTCCCTGATCGGCGTTCCGTAGAGATAGCCGTGAACGGGTTCCCATTCGAGAAAGCCATTTTTGTCGATCATGCGTCGAAAAGTAGCTTCATCGGTGAAGTAGTAATCCTTGCCGTGGACCTCGTTGTGCCGTTTTTTGCGGGTGGTGTATGACACCGAAAAGAGTATGTTGTTCTCCTCTTTAAGGATACGTTCGATCAGGGTGCTCTTTCCCACCCCTGACGGTCCTGACACCACAATCAGATGCCCCTTATGCGGTGGCATCGCACCAGCCCCGTTCCGAGTTGAAGACAAGAACCTGTTCCGGGTTGCGCGTTAAAACCATACCAAAAGCGCCTTGCAGGAGGTCTTGGTCTGCGACTCGTAACCCGTAACTCGTAACAGGCCCTTTTAGACCGTAACGATGATTATTCCACATTCTGCACCTGTTCGCGCATTTTTTCTATCTCTACTTTTATCTGAATCACCCGCTCGCTGATATAGAAGTCGTTTGATTTGCTGCCTATGGTATTCGATTCCCGCACCATCTCCTGTATGATGAAATCGAGTTTGCGGCCCATTTCGTCCCGCCCGTCGAGCGTCTGCCGAAAGTGGGCCAGATGCCCCTTAAGCCGTGAAATCTCTTCTGCGATGTCAACCTTCTCCATGTAAATGGCAATCTCCTGGAGTACGCGTGACTCGTCTACCGAAGATGCCTGGATAGCCTTTTGTACTCTTTCCCTGAGCATCTCCTCATGCTTTTTTATCACCAGGGGCCACCGCTCCTCAATCTCCAGAAGAAGAGTTCGGAGTGTTTCGAGCCGCGCCGCAAGATCCTGTCTTATAAGCTCGCCTTCGCGCTCCCGCTCCTCGTTCAGCTTTGTCAGCAATGTATTAAAACAGCTGTATAGTGCATTTTCGGGTATGCTGATCTCCTCATAGACGATTATGTCTTTTGCATTCAGGATGTCCTCGATCGTCAACTCCCCTCGGAGGTTGTATGCCTCCTTCAAGTGGCGGGCCACGTCTATATACCATTTGATAGCTTGCTCATTCAACGAGGGCAAGGCAAAACCCTCATCGGCTTTTTCCCATTTTATGCTGACATCGAGCCTGCCTCTCTTGACCTGTTTCTTTGCCAACTCCCGCAAGCGCTGCTCGTAAACCGAGGCGCTTTTAGGGAGTCTGAGGGAGACCTCGAGGTAGCGACTATTCAGAGAACGCGCTTCCCCAGAGCACTTACCGCCTTCCGTTTCTGTTTCAACTTTTGAAAATCCTGTCATGCTTCTTGGCATCGCAGCAACTCCTTGTAATGGTCTCTCCACTCGTTGCAGAGGGCAATGATAGCGTCACTCCGGTAATCAGGATACGTCCATGGCAGGCCATGATAGCTGCCGTTCTCGAACATCAGCGTCAAATCCCCGAAAATACCCTGCCCCAGGTAGAGGCGATGCGCATACCCTTTTGTCGTGGCAAGCACAACGTGCTCAAAGGCTATATATCCAGGATCGATATTGACCGTTCGTTTACCCTGTTGTGCGTAGTGCATCTCGATTTCGTTGGTTCGTAATTTTACCTCAGGAAGCTGTTCGCGGGAAGCCAATGATGCGAAAAGAAGAAAACAGCGACTCAGATTCCGTCCCATCTCTTTCTCATAGTAATCTGAATGAGAAAAAGGTTCTACGGCGGACCGGACGCGGATGGTGCCCAGTGTGCGGACGAGCTCTTGTTCGATAGCGGCCATGGAGGCTTGGTCGTTAAATATCAGGCTCGTAAAGTAAATGACAGACGGCGGTCTTTTTACAGTTCCCACTGTATGAAGTATTCCCTGTTCTTCCTTTCTTTTTCTCTGGGCGCCTCAACAGCGCGCACCGGTCGCAGACCCAGGCCCTGTCCGAACTGCTTGATATCTTCAATGACGCGGCGCACCTTTTCCTGGTCTTTGACAATGCCTCCTTTGCCGACCTGGTATCTTCCTACCTCGAACTGCGGCTTGACCAGCGTAACCATCACAGCCCCTGGACGCATCAGAGAGACCAGGGGAGGGAGTATCTTTTTCAGGGATATGAAGGAGACATCTACAGTGATAATGTCTACCTGCTCTCCTACCTGTAAAGGCGTCAGATAGCGGGCGTTCACACCCTCCAGGAGGACAACCCGCGAGTCCTTCCGCACCTTCTCGTGAAGTTGATGAACACCAACGTCGACCGCGTAGATGCGCGCTGCTCCCTGCTGAAGCATGTAGTCTGAAAAGCCGCCGGTCGATGACCCGATGTCAAGCGCTACCATACCCTTTGCGTTCAGGCCGAACGCGTCGAATGCGTGTTTGAGTTTTGTCCCACCAAAGCTAACGTAGGGCAGGCTTCCCGGCCTTACCTCTACACGCGCGTCCACATCGACCTGTTGATCGGGTTTGAGGGCTTTTTGGCCTTCAACATAGACGGCGCCTGCCATTACAAGAATCTTGGCTTTTTCTCTCGAATCGACAAGTGCCTTTTGCGTAAGGAGGGTGTCTATTCTCTGCTTAGCCAAAGCCTCACGGTCTTTTTTATGCCTTCTGGATCAAGACCAACGAGTTCGCGCAGCATCTTTTGAGTGCCATGGGCGAGGAACCGGTCGGGGAGGCCGATTCTCTTCACCGGTATGCGTACTCCCTCGTCCGATAAGACCTCCATAACTCCGCTGCCGAAACCGCCGATGATCGTATTCTCCTCGATCGTGAGTACCCTACGGGTATGCGTTGCCAGGTTGATTATCACTTCGCGATCCATTGGCTTTGCGAATCTGCCATTTACGACCGCGCAGCTTATTCCCTCCTTTTCCAGGTCAAAGGCGGCGTCGAGTGCGGCATACACCACGGGCCCGCACGACATCAGCGTAATGTCTGAGCCTTCCTTCATGACTTCCCATGTTCCTATCGGGATTTCAGCAAAGGCGGGCGCTATTGGGACGCCGACCGCCTCTCCCCGGGGGTAGCGGATGGCAGCCGGTTTTCCGTAGCGGTACGCGGAATAGAGCATCTGCTTCAGCTCGTTCTCATCCTTGGGGCTCATTACCACCATATTGGGGATATGGCGGAGATAGGAGATATCGAAACTCCCGTTGTGGGTGGGGCCGTCCTGCCCGACCAGGCCGCTCCGGTCCAGGGCGAAGACCACAGGGAGTTCCTGAAGGCAGACATCTTCAATGACCTGGTCATATGCCCTCTGCAGGAAAGTCGAGTATATGGCGACAAACGGCCTGAGGCCCCGACAGGCCAAGCCGGCGGCAAATGTGACGCCGTGCTGTTCCGCGATCCCTATGTCGTAGAATCGATCGGGGAATACCTGCGAAAACTTCTCCAGGCCCGTACCGAGGCACATGGCGGCTGTTACGGCCACAACCTTGCTGTCGAGTTCTGCCAGTTGAATAACCGCGTCGCCGAACGCGTCTGTGAAGGTGGGTTTTCCGTTCTGTATAGAGGCGCCTGTTGCAACGTCAAACTTTGATACCCCGTGGAACCGCGCAGGATCTTCTTCTGCGGGCGGGTAGCCCTTGCCTTTTTTAGTGATCACATGAACCAGGCGGGGTCCTTTGAGGCGCTTCACGTTCCTGAGTGTTTCCAGGAGGTGGGTTAAATTGTGTCCATCGACAGGACCGACATAGGTGAAGCCGAGTTCTTCGAAAAGTATGCCCGGTGTCACCAGCCCCTTAACTGCCTCTTCCAGTTGACGGGCCGCTTTATAGACCCTGTCACCTATTCCAGGCCATTGCTTGAGCCTGCTCTTGATCTCTTCCCTGGCCCTGCTGACGAAATCACCCGTCATGATGCGGTTGAGATGCGCCGAAAGAGCACCCACGTTCTTTGAAATCGACATCTCGTTATCGTTCAGGATAACGATAACGTCGGTTTTGAGATGACCTGCATGGTTCAGGGCTTCGAAGGCCATGCCACCCGTAAGGGATCCATCTCCTATGACTGCAATGACGCTCTGGTTCTGCCCCAGTTTCTTCGCTGCCTCAGCCAGCCCCACGGCCACAGAAATAGAATTGCTTGCGTGACCTGTATCGAAGACATCGTAACAGCTTTCTCTTCTGCAGGGGAAACCGCTCAAGCCCCCGTTCTGTCTGATTGTCCAGAGCTTGTCCTTTCGTTCGGTGAGAATCTTGTGGGGATAACACTGATGACCGACATCCCACACGATCTGCGCCGCGGGTGTCTCAAAGACATGATGCAGCGCCAGGGTCAGCTCGACCACGCCCAGGTTTGACGAAAGGTGGCCACCCGTCTTTGAAACTGTTTCAATGATCACGTGGCGCATTTCATCGGCAAGCGTTTGCAACTCGGGAAGGGTGAGCTCCCGTATATCTTCCGGAGATGTTATTCTGTCGAGAAGCATCAGGAAGACCTCTTGCCGATGTAGAGGGCCAAGTCGGTGAGCACTTTCCCGTCAGGGCCAAGGAAAGCCACGGCCTCCACGGCCTCGTGTATCAACTCGTCCAGTCGTGCTCTTGACTGTTCTATGCCGTAATGGCGTATATAGGTCTGCTTGGTGACATCCTTTCTCAGCTTCTTGCCCACAATCTTTTCGTCGCCTTCGGCATCCAGCAGGTCGTCTCCGACCTGGAATGCGAGACCCAGAGACGCACCGTATCTGGTGAACTGCTCCAGCTCCTGTGCCGTTACTTGAGCCGCAAGGGCTCCGACCCTCACTGCCGCCCGAATCAGTGCAGCGGTTTTGTTCCTGTGTATGTAGTCAAGGATACCCTTGGTCCCTTCTTTGCCGTCGTACATCACATCGACGACCTGCCCCGCGATCATCCCCTCTGCACCGGCAGCCTGGGCGATTTCATTGAGCATTTGCCTTGCGATTGCCGGCGGCGTATGCGCGCTGAAGCGGGGATCTGTCATCACCCTGAAGGCCTCGGTCAGCAGTGCATCCCCGGCCAGCAAGGCGATTGCTTCCCCAAAAACCTTGTGGCACGTAGGTTTTCCCCGTCGCAGGTCATCATTGTCTATGCACGGGAGATCGTCGTGGATGAGCGAGTACGTGTGAATCATTTCTATGGCGCAGGCAAACGGAAGTACTGACGCTACCTCTCCTTTTTTTGCATCGCACGCGGCGAGCGCCAGTATAGGCCTGATTCTTTTGCCCTCGGAGAAGAGGCTGTGCTCCATGGCATTCCTGAGAACGTCGGGAGGCGTGGCAAAGGCTGCAAAGATAGTATGAAGGAACTCCTCTACCTGGAGCCGCTTCTCATCAAGAAAAACTCGGATGTCCACTAAGACTCTTCCTGCGGGAAAGGTTTTTTTTCTATAGTGCCGTCTTCTTTTTTTATGAGGATCTCTACCTTCTTTTCGATCTCGTCCAGTCTTTTGGAAAGGTCTTTGGTGAGGAGAAGACCTTCTTTGAAAAGATCCAGAGCGGCGTCCAGAGACACCTGCCCTTCGTCGAGGATGCCTACAATCTCCTCCAGCCTCTTCAAGCCCTGTTCGAATTTCACAGACTATAGTATACCGGTGGCGGAGGTTATTTTTCAAGGACTTGATATGCGGGATACCGGTGCAGTAGAATTAACGCGTGGTGGAAATCAAGGTCAGAACCGACGCCAGAATTCAGGGGAAGAGTATCACAAAGGATGTGGCCCGGGCCGTCCAGAACATGGAAGGGACACTCCTTTATCTCTTCACACCGCATACGACGTGCGGTCTTCTGATCAATGAAGATGCAGACCCTGCGGTAATCAGTGACATCATGGATGGCTTGAACAGGCTTGTGCCGCGGAACCACCCTTACAAGCATGCAGAAGGTAATGCCGACGCCCACATCAAATCTTCTTTGGTCGGCCATTCCCTGCTTGTCCCATTCTCCGGCGGGCAACTGAGGTTGGGCACGTGGCAGGGCATCTTCCTGATGGAATTCGATGGGCCCAGGGAGCGCAAGGTACATCTTACGGTGCTCGGGTAGGATGCCCGGGCCGGATGTCATTCAAGGCACTAAGGAGATATGCAATGAATAGATTTATGGCTGTAGCAGTTATGGCGATGCTCATGGTTACGCTCTATACGGCCGCTGTGTGCGCCAAGGAAGATATTGTGACGCCGAAAGAGTATGGTGTCTACATCAAAACGCCCAAAGCGCTCAAGAGGTTGCTGCCCAACATAGTGTTTGACGAGAAGGGCGTACTTTTTATAGAGAGCAACAACCCGCAACGCTTTCCCCTCGCCGAGATACAGCAGCTTATCGTGTACGGAAAGTACGATACGAAGTACCTGACGTTGAACCCGATGCTGTTTGTCAGCGAGACAGCTCTTCACAAGTCACGTTTCATATTTGGAAAGGATATTGAGCTGGAGATTGCCAAAAAGAGCGACGTTCTGTACTCGATAAAGCCCAAGAGTCTCTTTGGAAGAGGCTACTACAGTCTCTGGATCAACGATACTGCCTGGGATTTTGTGGTTGAATAAAGGCGGCATCCGGATTTGAACCGGAGAATAACGGTTTTGCAGACCGCTGCCTTACCACTTGGCTATGCCGCCACATGGTGCGGGTAGAGTAGTGACCCGCCTTTCGTCTGCCGGAGCGGACAAACGCTCCAGCTCTTTTTTCAGTTTTGGAGCGGGAAACGGGATTTGAACCCGCGACTTCAACCTTGGCAAGGTTGCACTCTACCGCTGAGTTATTCCCGCACCTCATAGGTTATAATATAATCCCATATGCATGTCAATGCCCACCGACTTGCCTTCAACTGTATACCTTCAGGTATCTTAATAAATAGCCTTCGAGATCAGCCTTCAGCTGACAGCTAACTACACGTTTCTCTTTCCCGGGCGACGTGGATTGTTTGGCTGTCCGCGCAGAATGTGTGGACTCACAAGAAGAAATATGAATATATGATGGCAATGATCGATGCTGTGATTAACCTGCTGCCTCACCATTCGATTCTCTTCTGGCTTTCGGCCGGTTGCGCCGTGACAATGGTCGGCATTTCGAAGGCCGGCTTCGGTGCCGGCGTGGGCGTTATCTCTACGCCGCTCATGGCGTTGACGATTCCAGTGTCAGATGCAGCGGCTCTGCTGCTGCCGCTGCTCGTGATCTGCGATATTGTGGCTGTCTATAACTACGGTACGGGTTTCCATAAGCGGAGTATCAAGCTTCTGCTACCCGGCGCAATCATCGGCATTGCCACAGGAGGAATCTTCTTCGGCTACTTTATCGGGATGGATCATGCAATGCGGGTCGGTATCGGTGTTCTCGCTATAGTCTTCGTTATGTTCCAGGCGACGCGCGCGTATATTTTTGGCGCTCTGAAAGAGCACCGGCCCCACGCTGCAGAGGGCATGCTCATGGGAGCTATCTCCGGGTTCACGTCAACACTTGCCCATGCCGGCGGTCCGCCGCTGGCTGTCTACCTTCTTCCGCAAAAGCTGAGTCCGGCTCTTTACGTCGGTACCTCAGTTATTTTTTTCGCGATTACAAACGCCCTCAAGCTGATACCCTACTGGGGGCTCGGCATGCTCAAGGTGGGCAACATCACCACTATCGCATTCCTTGCGCCTCTAACGATCGTCGGGGTTAAGCTGGGCCTTTACCTTAACAACCGTGTTTCTCCGAAATGGTTTAACCGCGTTGTGTACGGAGTGCTCTTTGTCAGCGGCCTTGATTTGCTCGGCGTACCGAAGCTTTTTGGAGGACTGTTCCGCATTGTCTGAACTGCCAACGATTCAACTTTTGCACAACTCAACAATTATCGTTTACTATTCCGATAGATCCGGTTTGAGTGCGCGTGACCGTTTCTTTTGTGACGTGAGATGCTTTAACTCCAGCACCTTCTCTTTTGCCCGGCGGGAGCGGCGCCGTTTCTGACGCTTCAATTTTTCGATGCGTTGCTGCCGCTCGCTTTTCTTGCCCAGTATCATGCTTTCAATCTTCTCAGCCATGATGCGCCGGGCGAGAAACCGGTTCAGAGCTTGGGATCTTTCCTGCTGGCACTTGACTTCAATCCCGGTTGGCACGTGCTTCAGGTAGACACAGGTGGAGACTTTGTTTACGTTCTGGCCGCCATGGCCGCCTGACCTGATAAACCGTTCTACCAAATCCTCTTCGCGAATGCCGAGCTTCGCCATCTTCTCCTGCAGGGTTTTTTCTTTCTCCGGGCTCACGCTGAACATAGCTTCATTCCTGGTTTTGGGATTCGCAGGTTACGCGTCAGGTCCCAGTTCCTCTTTCAAACGCGCAAAATAGCTCGTGATGTATGTGTAGTCCTGCAAGGCCAGGTCTCGTGTCTCTTGAAGAGCAAGTCCCTCCCACCGGGCATCAATGTCATCGAGCATGTAGTCTATTGGTTTCTTTCCGTAAAAGTGTCGGATGTACCTCAAAACACCCACAACCCCCAGGGTATCGATTTTGTCAGCGTCGTACAGGATCTTTGACTCAAGCGTGGTTCTGTCTTCAGGAGCGGCACTGACATCATGCACGCGGATTGCATGCAAAACAGCGTCTCTCTTTTCCTCTGGGAACTTGATCCGTCCCAGCACCGCCTCTGCCTTCAGGGCACTCAGAGCGCCGTGAGCCTTGTCATCAATATAATGACGCCCAAGATCGTGCAGATAGACAGCTGCAACGAGAGTCTCAAGGTCAGCACCCAGCTTTTCTCCAAGGAGGATACAGCGCCTCAGCACACGGAGAATGTGGTCCTTCGCATGTACCTCGGATGGTGAAGGCGCCTTCTGCATCTCAATGGCCAATTCTTTCTCCAGAACTGGAATCCAACGTTGCCACTGGTGCTTTTGATTGTCCACGGCGTCCTTCCTGCTGAGCCGGCTGTAATGTGCTTCTGGAGTGAGTGTAGCATGATCCGTTGAATCTTTACGAGATAATTAGGAAGCACTCGGCTTGTTGCTTGACTCTTCTCTTGCCGAGTATTACGGTTAGTTTTGGGGGTAAGGAGGCTCGCGATGCGGACGCACGCACGGAAAGTCGACCCGGTGTATCGCCACAACATTACTACTGAACTCAGCAAGCTCAGTCTTGCTGCTAAGCTAGTAAGAACAGTCGCAGACAGTGGAAATATGCGGCCACACGTACGCACCCTGCAGCAAACAGCAGATGAGATATCGATGTCTGTCAAACGGCTCGAGACACTCTACGCTGAGATGGAAGGCACACCGCAGTAACTCACCCGGCCCTCCTTGTGTGGAGCTGCTCGATCGGGAGAAAAGGGATCATATCCTGTCGCTCTCCAGCGACGAGGAGAACAATACGCGGTCCAGGCAAGCGAGCGGTCTCCCGGGCCAACGATCCAAGGCAGCGTCAGGAATGAATCTGTGCTTTTGAGACTCGTGTAGACCCCTGTGAGGGGGTCGGTTCTTCTTCCTCCAACAAGCGTGACGCTTCCAGGAGAATATCGCGCTTGTGTTTCACGCGCTGAAGTTGTGTTTCAAGCTGCATTATCTCTTTTCTGTACGCCTCGATCAGCCGTTGAAGATCCTCTGGCGTCTCGGGAAATTCCTCACCTGCCGCAGCGCTGCCCTTCCCTCTGCCATTCCGCCCGGCAAAAGCCTCAAAAGCCTCTCGCAGTTCTTTAGGTGACGCAAGCAACATGTGTGAAGACGCGCGTTGCAGATCGGCCGCTCTTCTCAGGCCGGCTATCGCCTTGACGGTCACGTCAGGGCGTCCGAGGAGACGACCGCGCGGATTGTGCGTCTTCCCGTCTTTGGGATCGAGCGTAACGGCCACGCGGTAATCCTCTATGGCCTGCTGAAAGTTACCCAGTTCCTCGTAGACAAGTCCCCGATGCAGGTAGGCCTCTTGGTACTGGGAGCTCAACCTGATAGCCAGGGCAAATGCGCGAGCGGCTCCCACGTGGTCGTCAGTATTGAGACGTATTTGAAACCCCCGTTTCAACCACCCCTCGGCGCTCAGTGCTTTGCGAGGCGGGTGCTTTTTAAAGCGCATACGCACTCTCCTGAAAAACCCATCCGACTCTTCCTCTCCGGCCTTCTGTTCATCATCCTCTTCCCTGTCGATGAACCTTCTTTTCGAGCCTTCTGCATGGTGCCTATGATCTCTTCCTCTGACAGGATCGACGAAAATATCGACCCACCGCTCTTCTGAAGGGCGATAGAAGTGCG
>Ga0335069_10014826_pt1 | contig 10905 bp, 6 predicted proteins | sample Lox_Sample_11_FD_206714 | JGI IMG/M metagenome (GOLD analysis project Ga0335069, IMG submission 206714) | Soil microbial communities from Loxahatchee National Wildlife Refuge, Florida, United States - Lox_Sample_1.1 | ecosystem: Environmental > Terrestrial > Soil > Wetlands | place: USA: Florida... | reverse complement strand
AGTCGACGGCAAAGAATGGCGGCCGTAGCAGCGCCGCCTCGGCGACGCCGTCGTCGCGGTCGGCAAGCGCGCGCAGCCCCAGGAGGTACTGCCGCGCCACGGGGTGCCCGAGGAACAGCGCGCCACCGCGCGCCGTGTACTCGATGCCGAGCACGTCGAACTGTCGCAGCAGGAGCCGCAGATTCGTCGTCACGCACGCGAGCACGGCGACGTCACCCGCTTGCACTACGCGTTCTTCGTTGGTGTCGGGATCGCGCACGCGGCGTCCGGACGCCAGCAACCAGCGCACATAGCGCGCCAGCATGGCAGCCTCGACGGCACGGCCCGCGGGGGCCAGCAGGCCTGCACCAGCCGCATCGGTGTACGGCAAGACGTGCACGGCGACGCCGCCGGACGGCACACTCGCCGCCGGCGTGAGGTCCTCGTAGTTGGCGCGGCCGGTCTGCGGGTCGAAGGCCGGTCCCTCGCGCTTGCCGAGGACCTGGGAAAGTTGCCGGTTGAAGAAGCCGATCAGCTCCGGCCGGCTGCGAAAATTGGTCTCCAGACGCTGTTGGAGCGCGCCGTTCGCCAGAAGGCGATCGGTAGCGCGACCGTACATCGCGATATCGGCACGCCGAAAGCGGTAGATGGACTGCTTCGGGTCGCCGACGATGGTCAACTTCCCCGGCGCCAGCGGCAGCGCATCCCACGCCACCGTGCCGCTGCTCCGGCTGCGGTCCTCACACAAGTAGAAGACGATCTCGCACTGCAGCGGATCGGTGTCCTGAAACTCGTCGACGAAGATGTGATCGAACAGGCCCTGATAGAAACGGCGGGCAGCGGGGTCGTCGCGCAGCAGATCGCGCAGCTTGATGAGCAGGTCCAGATAATCGACCACCTCATGCTCGGCCTTGACCCGCTCGTACATTGCCTTGACGACCGGAAACAGGCGCACGAGGCGCGTGGCCAGCCAGCGATGCGGACCCTTGAGTTTGTCGCCGAGCGTGTTCGTCTTGGTGTCGTCGAGACGGATCGCGTTGTATGCGCTCCACCCGGAGACGTCGTTGTTGAAGTCCACCGCCTTACGCAGCGCGCGGCCGCGCAGCGCCTCGTGCACCACTCGGTAGGCCTCGGCGGGATCGTGCGTATCCTGCAGCCGTCGCAACGCGTGCGCCATGCGTCGCAAGCGGTGATGCCCGCGCTCGCCGCCGCGCAGCGTTCCGACGATTTCGCGGAAGCGCTGTGCCGCCGCACCCGCTTCCTCCAACTGCGGATCGGGAACCGCCGGCAGCGCAACGGCGACGTCGCGCGTATCGATCATGCGCCCCAAGGTCGCCTCCACCGAGGCCAGCGGACCGAAGGCACTCTCGGCTCGCTCCATCTGCAGGCCGGCACGGACGGCAGCGCGCAACGTGTCGGCGGCATCGTCAATCAGCACCGCTTCGAGCGCCGCGCCGAAGGTCCCAAGCTCGGTGCGCAGCCGGCCGCCCTCCGCGGCGCGCCGCAGGCGCACGAAGGTTTCACGGACCAACTCGCTGTTGTCGTCGATCAACGCATACGCTGGGCTCAGCGCCGCCTCCACGGGACGCAGGCGCAGGAGGCGATCCGCAAACCCGTGGATCGTGCCGATGAACGCGGCATCGAGATTGGCCAACGCCTCACGCAGGCGGCCGGCGCGCCGGCCGTCAGCGCGGGCCTCGCGCTCGAGCTCACGCAACAGGTGCTCGCGAATGCGGAAGCGCAGCTCCCCCGCCGCCCGCCGCGTGAAGGTAATGAGCGCCATCCGCGCGATCGGAATGTGCTGCGCCTCCGCCGCCGGCGCCAGCAAGGCCACGGCGCGCTCGATGATGGTCTTGGTCTTGCCCGTGCCGGCGCCGGCGACCACGGCCACGTTCGCCGTGCGCTCGCCGATGATGGCGTCCCGCGCCGCTTGATCGGCGGGTGGTGTGTGCGCTGTGTTCATGGCCGCACGCGTACCCCCACCCTCCTCCTCCGTTGCCACTACACCTCCTCCTCTCTGCGCCGGCGTTTGAAGCGTGCGAAGCGTTCCAGCGGATGGTCGGATGGCAAGGCACTGAGCTTGGCGCCGCTGCGCTGGTGCGCGTCTTCGCCACACGCCGGCAGGAACGGACAGTAGGTGCAATCCTCGACGTTCGGCGTGCGGGGAAAGGTGCCGGCCGCCAGCAATTGGCGGGCGATGCTCAGCCAGTCACGCGTCTGCCGGCGTAAGAGGTCAAGCTCGGAGCCGCTGAAGGCACGGTCCGGCACCTGCGCCGCGGAGGGATGCACGTAGGCCGCTGTGTTCACCGGCGCGCCACCGTATCCACTCGCTTCGACGGCGAGCACGTACAGGCCGATCTGCAAGTCGCGCGCGGCGTTGATCGGATCTTCGGCGAAGTCACGCACCCGACCGGTCTTGAGATCGCGGACCGACAGACCCGCGGCGCCGAGCCGATCGATACGGTCGATCGCGCCGCGCACGTAGAGGGCCCCGCCGTCGACCTGCAGGCACACCGCCTCGGGTTCACCGAACGGCAACTCACTGGCCAGGTACTCGCGTGGCATCAGCTGCCACTCGTAGCGCACCAGCTGCTCGATCTGCTGCAGCAGGCGCTCACGCTCGCGCGCAATGCCGTCCTCGCCGCGCATCGGGTACTCGTGCCGCAGGGCCTCGAACTGCTCGCTGGCAAGCGCCCGCGCCCGCCCCACCCACTGATCGACGGTCGCCTGGCGCCGACAAATCGCCTCCCCAGCTTCGCGGAAGAGGCGCTCGGCAGCGGCGTGAAACAGCGAGCCGTAGACGACCGGCGCGATGACATCCGTCGACGGCCGCCCCGCTGGTTCGCTGAGATGGAGCACGCGCTCGAGGAGAAAGCGGTGCGGACAACCGAGCAGCGTCGTGAGCGCCGTGGCAGAGATGGGGCGCGCCGGCACCAGACCTAACGGCAGCACACCCTGCCAGGCCTCGGCGACCAGACCATCGACGCTGCTCACAGCGCTGGCCTCCAGGTCAGCGGTGAGGCGGAGCAGCCGATCGATACCCAGCGCGTCACTTCGGACCCACGCTGCGGGTGCCGGCAGAACCGAGGTCCCCCCTGCGGGATTCATCACGCCAGCCGTCAACGCCGCGCGCGGTGAAAGCGGCGTGCTGTGGGCGTGGCGCTGCCGTGCAGCCCGGCCGCAGTTGAGATACACCGCCCGCAACCGCGCCGCCGTCGGTACGTCACCCTCCCCTGCTGCTGGGTCACCCGGACGCCCGAGTGCGGTGGCCACCTCGAGCATGATGCCCGAGACCTCGCGCTCGCTGCGGTCGACCCACTGCCGCGGCGCCGACAGCGCCAGCCGCTGCGTCGTCGCGCTCAGCACCCGGAACACGTCGTGCACATCGTCGAGCACGCGATCGGCCAGACGCGGCAGGACAATGTCAGCTTCGGCCTGTTGCGCCCGCGCCAGCGCCTCGATGTAAGCGCGCAGGCTGTCGGGAACGATCGGATCGTCGTGCGGCGTGTGCGGCAACGCCCCTTCCGCCAGGCCGAGCACGCGCACTGCCGCGAAGGGAATGCCGGCGGCCTGCGCGCTGGTTCCGACGAAGATGGCCGGCTCGCCGAAACGACCGCACGGCCGGCGCGCGCGGTGCAGGGTATCGATCAAGAAGCGGATCGCGGCAGGGCCGCTAATCGCTTCGGCGACGGGGTGGATGATCACTGCCTGGAGGGACTGGTCGAGGTGTGACAGCAGGTTGGGCGGGTCGGGTGGTACGCGCAGCCAGCGCGTCACAAAGCGGCGCAACTCCTCCCATAGAACGCTCAGTGGCGAACCGGCGAGTACCGCTTCACCCAACTCCTGCAACGCGGCGATCGCCGGGAGTATCGGCTCGACGTCGCGCAGCCAACGCTCGGCCTCGTGACGCACGCGCGCGTCGAGGCGTTTTTCGGGTTCATCAACGGCGAGGGCGTCCCCCTGGGCGTGTGTCTCCGGATCGGCAACCACCCCGTCGACCAGCGCGCGCAACGCGTCGCGCCGCCGCTGCAGGCGCGGCAGCCACTCGCTCAAGCCGGCCCGGTCTCCTGGGCTGCCCCCAACGATGCCCGCACCGTACACGATCTCCGCGGCACGCGATGGTGTGAGTCGCTCCCGGCTCGCGTCGTTCCCCTGCTGGCCGCGGCGCAGTGCCGGCAGAATACGAATGGTCGCCTCGGCCTCCAGACCGCGAGCGAGCACCTGCAGTAGGCTGAGCACGCGCCGGCCAGCGGCTGACGCCGCCAGCGGTAACCCGCCGGCAACGTAGGTTTGCAGTGCGGGCGGGTCCGTTCCGGTCGGCAAGCGCCCCAGGCGGTCGGTCAAGGATTCGGCGTACGGGTCCGTCTCCGGCACGATCAGCGCGATGTGCTCGGCGGGCACGCCGCCGGCAATCTGCTCGGTGACCCATGTGGCTGCGGCCTCGATCTCCTCCTCGAGGCTCGGGTGCTCTTCGAGATCGACGCTGCCATCAGGTCCGGTGGAGCGCGGCCGCTGCGTATCGGTGAGGGTTTCCGGCGGCTGAAAGAGAAAGCGCTTTGCGAGGTCCAGCTCCGAGGCCGTTGCATGGTGTGGTGCCGCCACTGCCCGGCATGCTGGAGGACGCCAGCGTTGCGTACCCTCACGCAACGGGCGGGCGTCCTGGAGTACGATACGACAGTCCGGCAAGGCGCGGAGGAAGCGCAGCAGCGCAGTGGACGGCGAGGCGGTCAGGAGCGCGAAGACACGACCAAGAGGTGCCAGCCGCGGCGGGCAGGCCGCGGCCACCTCGGCTGCCTCGATCAGCACTTGGGCGCTGGTGGCCAGCATCCGTTCGCCGGCATCGGCCGCCTGCCAGACGACGGCGACATCGTGGAGGCGACGTGCGGCGAGCGGCTCCTGCGCTTCAAGGGTTTGCGCCACCGAGTGTGCCAGCGCGGCATCGAGGCCGCTTGCTTCCAAGTCGCCGATCGTGCGCGCAAAGGCGTCAACGTAGCCTTGTCCCGAGCACAACTGTTCAGCGTTGAAGTAGCGCAACTCGCCCGCCAGCGCCGCGGACTCGAACAGTTGCAGGATGCGCAGCCGCCGCACCTCCTCCCAGCCCGGCAGCCGCACGTGTCCGCAGCGCAGCAGGATGTCGCGCGCCGCAGCAGCCGGGCGCGAGAACCGCACGCCCGTGAGCCATTCCGGCTTCTGCAGCTCAACCGCAACGTGACGGCGCACGGCATGCGCCTGACGTTCGGCGGCAACCAGCACCAGCGCCCGGCGCAGCGGCGCGGCGGGCAGCTCTGCCAGCTGCGCCGCGAGCCATGGGAGCGGTACCGTCAGGGTCGTTTCAAACGCGCTCACGTGTCGTCACCCTGCGGCTGTGCACCGTCTGGTCAGTAGTCCTCGATGTAGTTTGCGACGATGGCATCGCGCACTCGCTGGTTCAGCTCATCGCGCCGTTCGTGCGGGTAGTCCCGGGTTGCGATCGGACGACCGAGCACGATCTTCACGCGGCCCCCCGGCCGGATGATGACGTGGCTGCGCGGCAGGAACTTACGCGTGCCGCTGACGCTCATGGGCACGATGGGGAGACCGGTGCGCAGCGCCAGGGTGACTCCTCCCTTTTTGAACTCATGCACCTTGCCATCCCGACTGCGCGTCCCCTCGGCATAGAAAAGAAGACAGAAACCGCTGTTGATCTGCGCGGCGACGCGCTCGTTGATGCGGGTGATGGCGGCCTCCGGATTCGACCGATCGATGACGATATGATCGCTCAACGCCAGCGCTTGCCCGAAGACGGGAAGCCGCAACAGCTCTTTCTTGGCGACGAAGCGAATGTCGAGTGGCACGGCCCCGAGCGTCGCGAAGATGTCGAAGTTACTGAGGTGGTTGGAGACAATGACGTAGGAGCGGTGGCGATCGAGGTGCTCGACCCCTTCGACATCGACATGAATGCCGCACACCTTGAGGATCCACCGCCCCCAGATGCGGCCAAAGGCGTCGACCGCCCAGCCGCGACGGGTGACCAGGACGACGAGGATGGCGAGCGTGCCCCACCAGACGGTGATGACGAAGATGGCCAGATCTGCGGCCAGGCCCCACAGCCAGTGTCCGACGCGCGATATGAGGCCGCGACGCTGCTTGATCATGGATGAACGACAGGGGCAGGAAGATCGGAACGCATGTAGGCAACGCTCATATGCGGCGTGTTGCAGGCATAGCCGAAACGTCCGAGGGGGTCGACCACGATGACGCCGCCCGAGCCGGCGGCTTGGCGCGCGAGATACTGCACCGCGCGCCGCGCGGCGGCGACTGGCTCGCTGCCGTCGCGTAGCGCGTCGACGACATACTTGGTGAGGACGGCACGCATGATGGCCTCGCCGTTGCCTGTCGCCGACGCTGCACCGAGAGCGTCATCGGCGTATGTGCCGGCACCGACAATTGCCGAGTCGCCGATGCGTCCCGGGAGCTTGAAGAACGTGCCGCCGGTAGACGTCGCTGCCGCAACATGTCCTGCCCGGTCCACCGCCGCCGCGCCCACCGTGCCCCCGCTCTCCGGGCTGCTGCGTTGGTGCCAGCGCTGCAACTGGCCCTCGGTCACCAGCGCCGCTGGCTCGCACAGCGCGATACCTTGCGCGCTCGCAAAGCTCTCCGCGGCAGGCCCGGCGAGCAGCACGTGGCGGCCATCCTCCATGATGGCACGCGCCAGCTGCACCGGATGCAGCACGCGAGAGACAACCGCCACCGCACCGGCGCGGCCGCGGCTGCCTTCCATCACACTGGCATCCATCTCGACCGTGCCGGCGCTGGTCAGGCACGACCCCACGCCCGCATTGAACGCTGGGGCCTCCTCCAAGGCCGCAACCGCTGCACATACCGCGTCGAGAGCGCTGGCGCCCTGGGTGAGCAGCCGCCATCCCGCCGCGACGGCAGCAGTACAACCGGCGTGCTGTTCGCTAGCGATCTGCGGCACTGCAACCCCGGCACCGCCGTGAACAATCAGTGCCGGACGCAGCATGGCAACCGCTTGGTTCATCGTCTCTGGTTACATGACTGTAATGGGTGTGCGAATCAATGCGTTCGGGCCCGCGGAATTGGCCCCACGCAGCGATCAGCCACGCTGAAGGGTAGCGCACTCGATATGGTGTGCGAGTTCCTTACTAAGTGAGTGACGCCTGAGAGTCGGTGCGACTGTGGCTCAAAGCCCGCCGTACGTTGTCACGACGATTGTGCCCCGATCGCCGACCGCCCAGCCGCTTTGGGCGGTGACGAACGCCACTGCGTTGAGCGCATCGAGCACACCGCTCTCCTGAAAGACCCAATGCGTACCGCCATCGGTGGTGCCAATGATGATGCCAAAGTCGCCCACCGCCCATGCCGTCTGCGTATCGATGTTGGTCACACCGAACAGCGGCACCGTGGCGATCGGGTCACCCGTCTGTAAGGTCCACACCTCGCCGCCATTGATCGTCTTCAAGATCACCTGGGTCGGGTTCGTGGCATCCTGCGTTCCACCAGTGGCCCAGCACACGCTCGGATTGGCGCACGTCACGGCGTAGAGCGATTCTTGTGTGTTGCTGGTTTGCGCCGTCCACTTGTCGCCGCCGTTGGTGGTATGCAAGATCGTGCCGAGATCCCCCACGGCCCAGCCGTTCTGGTCGTCGAGGAATGTGACGCCACTCAACGACTGCGTGGTGTTGCTCTGTTGACTGCCCCAGGTGTTGCCAGAGTCCGTAGTATGGATGATCGTCCCATTCTCGCCCACCGCCCAACCCGAATCGCCGTCGACGAACTTGACACCAAAGAGGGAGGAGGTGGTGCCGCTGCCTTGCGCGGGTGGCTGCCACGTGGCCCCGCCATCGCCGGTGATGAGAACCGTCCCGCTTTCGCCCACCGCCCACGCGAGCTGTGGGTCGACGGAGGAGACGCTGAACAGGCCCATGAGGGTTCGGGACGGCTGCGTCGCCCAGGTGTTCCCACCATCTGAGGTGCGGGCGATGGCGCCCACGTCCCCGACGGCATAGCCGTCGGTGAGGGTCGGGAAGGCGACGCCGAACAGCGAGTTGGTCGTCGTGGGATTCTGTGAAGGCCAACTCATGCCATCCACGGTGTGCAGCAGGGTGCCGCCATCGCCCACCGCCCACGCATTTTGTGGGTCGACCGCAGAAACCGCATCCAGCGCGTTGGTGTTGTTGCTCTCCTGTGAGGCCCACGTCCCGCCGCTGTTGGTGGTGTGGACGATCGTGGCCAAGCCGGTGGTGTCGTCGACATCACCGACCGCCCATCCATTCTGGCCGTCCGCAAAGCTGATGCCGAACAAGGCATTGGAGGTGGCGGACGTCACCGGTGTCCACGTGCTGCCGTCAGTCGTGCGCACCACCGTCCCGTTGCCGCCGACGGCAACGCCGAGGGTCGTGGTGAGGAGGGCCACACCGAACAGGTCGCGCCCGGTGTTGCTCGTCTGCAAGCGCCAATTTGTGCCGCCATCGGTGGTGTTCAGGATCGTCCCCGTGTTGCCGACCGCCCAACCATTGTGCTCATCGAAGAAGTCGACGGCGTTGAGATCGCCGTCCGTGTTGCTGGTTTGCACCGCCCAGTTCGCGCCGCCGTCGGTGGTATGCACGATCGTGCCCGACGTACCGACCGCCCATCCGTTGGAGGTGTCGACGAAGTCGACGGCGTTCAGGTCAACTCCAACGACGCTGCTTTCGATCCCGGTAGTTTGCAGCGCCCAGGTATTTCCACCATCGCTCGTGCCGTAAATCCTGCCAATCGCGGCATTCGTGGACGTGTCGGTGTCAGCACCGACGATCCAGCCGTTCTGTGGGTCGACGAACTTCACGCCGAAGAGGTCGGCGGTGATGGCATCGGTCGACTGGAAATCCCATGTCTGTCCGCCGTCGGTGGTGTGCAGGATGTCGCCGAATCCACCGACGGTCCAGCCCTGGTTGAGGTCGAGGAAGGTGACACCGTAGACATCGTTCCCTGTCGGACTCGGCTCCTGCAGCACCCACGGCTCGCACCCATTCAAGTCATCCGTAATGGCGTGGACGATGTCGGTGATCTCGATCGTGCCGCTGCTGTTGGCGTCGCCGCTCGGGCATGTCGACACGTCGCCGTTCGAGAGTGCGATGTCGACCAGCGTGATGAGCTCATTGACGGTGACGACGCCGTTGCCATCGCAGTCGCCGACGCATTGCGCCAGCGCCACGCGGCCACCAGCGGGCAAAACCGCACAGCACACGAGGGACACCGCCAGCGTGAAACGGATATGCATGTGATTCAACTCCTAGCCGACACTCAAGTGCACACGGCGAGCGCTATCGCGAGCACACAGGCGCTTCACTCACAGGCCCCAGGAGTAACTGGCCGTCGGCGTGACGCAGACGATGACGGAGTCGCCTTCTGAGATGGGCGAGATGCGCGCGTACTGACGATACTTGCGATAGAGCGCCTGGCGCGCGCGGCGAAACATGGCGCCCTGTGCGCTCACGACGCCGGTGCCCACGATCATCACGCCGGCCAAGCGCTGCCAATTCTCGCCGTAGTGATCGAATGCCAACGCCACCCGCGGGTTCTGCTGGATGTTGCGTACCTTGCGGGCATCGCGTTCGGAAGCGAAGTAGATCTTGCTGCTCAGCACAACCGGGCAAATCGGCACGTTGTGGGGCGTCCCGTCGGGGCCCACGCTCGCCAGGCGCGCGACCCGTTGGCTGCGTATGAACGCCAGGATCTTGCCGCGCAAGCGGTGGGCCATTCCCTACGACGGCGTTCCGGCAGGTGGTGGCGAGCCGGACGTCTGCGTTGGGCGCGCTAGACGCGTCGTCTGTTCGATGTCCAGCAGTACGCGCAACACCTCGATCTTGATCATCACGACAACGTACGCCAGGGCGGCCAACGCCAGGGTGATCACGAACGACACGACGCCGCCGAAGCCTCCGTGGTGGCATGAACTCACCAGACCGCAGAGCACGATGACCAAGGCCACCGCGCCGGCTATGAGCTGCGCAGCATCGATGACGAAGCGAATGTACGGATACCGGTCTTCCATAATCTTTGCTCTCCCACTGCGCGCCGGCTACAAACAGCCGCCCGTCCTTCAGCGCCGGGCGGTGTTCGGACCCTAACCAATTTCACCAAATCAGACAAGACAATTCTCGACCGCCCGGGCGCCGTTGCTGACCAGCCCTGGGGCGCCAAGGTTGACGGTCGCCACGCCGTTCGGTATCTCGGCACATCATCTCGAAATGAAACCGGCGCGAAGCACTGCAACTCGCGCCCAATCAATGCCAGCCGCCGCTGAGCCGTACCTGCCACCATGCGCGTCCTCTTCGTGATCGATCCGCTCGAGACGCTGAACCTAACCACCGAGACCTCATTGCTGCTCATGGAGGAGTTGGCGCGCCGCGGGCACAGCACTGCGGTGGCCACCTTGGCCGATCTCTACCTCACCGAGTCGGGGGCCGGCGTGCGCGCCGCGACCATCCGCCTGCGCCCCTCCGGGCAACGGTTCTACGAACTGGGCGCGGCCGTCGATTGCGCCTTCACGGAGTTCGATCTCGTCCTCATGCGCAAGGATCCGCCGGTTGACACGGCGTACCTGGCCGCCACCTTCGTCCTGGAGCGTGCCGCCGCCGTCGTTCCGGTGGTCAACGATCCGGTCAGCCTGCGCACCGTGAACGAGAAACTCTGGCCGTTGAGCTGGCCGCAGTTCGCGCCGGCGACGCTGATCAGCAGCGACGCCGGACGTCTGGTGGCGTTCGCGCGCTCCCATGGTCGCGTGGTCTTGAAGCCCCTGGAAGACTGCAGCGGCCGTGGCATTGCATTGGTTGACGCGGAACACGCGCCGCAGCGCATTGCCGCCCACCTCGCGGCGCACGCTGGACGGCCGGTGATGGCGCAGCAGTTTCTTGAAGGCGTCACCGCCGGTGACAAGCGGAT
>Ga0335069_10014825_pt1 | contig 10905 bp, 9 predicted proteins | sample Lox_Sample_11_FD_206714 | JGI IMG/M metagenome (GOLD analysis project Ga0335069, IMG submission 206714) | Soil microbial communities from Loxahatchee National Wildlife Refuge, Florida, United States - Lox_Sample_1.1 | ecosystem: Environmental > Terrestrial > Soil > Wetlands | place: USA: Florida... | reverse complement strand
GGCTTCGCCGGCCAGCTCGCCGACAAGCACGACAAGGTGCTGGTGCTGCGCGCCGTCAAGTTCTGCGAGGTCGGCATCATGCTGCTCGCGGCGCTCGGCCTCGCCACCGAGCGGATGTCGCTGATGCTGGCGGCGCTGTTCCTGATGGGCGCGCACTCGACCTTCTTCGCGCCGGCGAAGTACGGCCTGCTGCCGCAGGTGCTGGTCGAGGACGAGCTGGTCGGCGGCAACGCCATGCTGGAGATGGGCACCTTCGTCGCGATCCTGCTCGGCACGCTGCTCGGCACGACGCTCGCGGCCGCCGACGACCTGCGGATCATCGTCGGCGGGCTGCTCACGATCGCGCTCGCCGGCACCGCCTGCAGCCTCTTGATTCCGCGCACGCGCGCGGTCGTGCCCGGCCTGGTCGTCGACTGGAACCCGTGGCGCGCCACCGCCGCCAACCTGCGCGCCGCGCGCGCCGATCCGGTCGTGTTCCTGGCCGTCCTCGGCATCTCCTGGTTCTGGTTCTACGGCATCATCGTGCTCGGCCAGGTGCCGCTGTACGCCCAGCAGGTGCTGAACGGCACCGAGGGCGTGGTGACGCTGCTGCTCGTGGCGTTCACGCTCGGCGTCGGCACCGGCTCGCTGCTGTGCGAGCGGCTGTCGGGGCGGCGGCTCGAGATCGGGCTCGTGCCGCTCGGCTCGCTGGGCCTGACGCTGTTCGGCGTGGAACTCTACTTCGCGACGCCGGCCGCGCCCGCGCCGCTGCCGGTGTCGGCGCTCGAGCTGCTGACCCGGCCGTACGCCCTGCACGTGCTCGGCGATCTCGTGCTGATCGGGGTCTCGGGCGGCCTCTACATCGTGCCGCTGTACGCGCTCGTCAACCGCCGCGCGCGCCCCGAGGTCATGTCGCGCGTCATCAGCGCCAACAGCGTCTGGAACGCGGCCTTCATGGTGGTCGCGTCGCTGTTCGGGGCGCTGCTGCTGAAGCTCGGCGCGACGATCGCGCAGCTGCTGCTGGTGTGCGCGGTACTGAACTTCGCGGTGACCGCCTTCATCTACGCGCGGGTGCCGGAGTTCCTGCTGCGCTTCCTGGCCTGGCTGCTGGCGCGGGTGCTGTACCGGATCCGCGAGAGCGGCCTCGAGCACGTGCCGGACACGGGCCCGGCGCTGGTGGTCTGCAACCACGTCAGCTTCGCCGACGCGCTGGTGCTGTCGGCGGCGGTACACCGGCCGATGCGCTTCGTCATGGAGGCGGCGATCTTCCGCGTGCCGCTGCTCAACCTCGTGTTTCGCGGCATGAAGGCGATCCCGATCGCCTCGGCGCGCGAGGACCGCGCGCTGCGCGAGGCGGCCTTCGCCCAGGTGCTCGCGGAGCTCGACGCCGGCAACCTCGTGTGCATCTTCCCCGAGGGCCGCCTCACCGCCGACGGCGCGGTCGGCGAGTTCCGCCCGGGGCTGATGCGGGTGATGCAGCAGCGGCCGGTGCCGGTCGTGCCGGTCGCGCTGTCGGGCCTGTGGGGCTCGGCATTCTCGCGCCGCTACACGGGCCCCGGGCGCTACCTGCCGCGGCGGCTGTGGGCGCGGATCGGGGTCGCGGTCGGCGCGCCGGTGGCGCCCGATGCGGTGACGCCGGAGGGCCTGCGCGAGCGCGTGCTCGCGCTGCGCGGCGCGCGGGCCTGAGCGGCGCGGGACGCGGCGCGCTACGGACGCGCGGCGCGGTTTGTTCGCTTGCGCGATCCCGAAGCGGTCGATAGCGTTACGGGCAGCCGGCGGCGACCGGTCTATTGCGATGCAACAACGGCGGGGTGCGCGTGGAAAAGCTCTGGTTGAAGTCCTACCCGGCGGGCGTGCCCGCCGAGATCAACCCGGAGCAGTACCGCTCGCTCGCGCACCTGTTCGACGAGTCCTGCGCCCGCTACGCGCAGCGACCGGCGTACTCGAACCTCGGCCGCACCATCAGCTTCGCGCAGCTGAACGCGATGAGCCGCGCCTTCGGCGCGTGGCTGCAGAAGGAGGCGCGCCTGAAGCGCGGCGACCGCATCGCGCTCATGATGCCGAACATCCTGCAGTACCCGATCGCGCTCTTCGGCGCGCTGCGCGCCGGGCTCACGGTCGTCAACACCAACCCGCTCTACACCCACCGCGAGCTCGAGCACCAGCTCAAGGACTCGGGCGCCAAGGCGATCGTGGTGTTCGAGAACGCCGCGCACATCCTCGAGGCCTGCCTCGACCGCACCGACGTCGAGGAGGTCATCGTCACCGGCATCGGCGACCTGCTGGGCTTCCCGCGCGGCCCGATCGTGAACTTCGTGCTGCGCAACGTGCGCAAGCAGGTCAAGCGCTACGCGCTGCCGCAGGCGCACTCGTTCGTGAACGTGCTCGAGCAGGGCAAGTGGGTCAACCTCGGCGATCCCGGGCTCACGCCGGAGGACATCGCCTTCCTGCAGTACACCGGCGGCACCACCGGCGTCGCCAAGGGCGCGGTGCTGACGCACCGGAACATGGTCGCGAACACGCTGCAGACGCACGCCTGGCTCGGCCAGTTCGAGCTCAACCACGACGAGCAGCAGGTCATCGTCGGCGCGCTGCCGCTCTACCACATCTTCGCGCTGACCTCGATCGCGCTGGTCTGGCTGCACGAGGGCGGCCACAACGTGCTGATCACGAACCCGCGCGACATGCCGGCGTTCATCAAGGACCTGCAGCGCTACCACTGCACCGTCTACTACGGCGTCAACACGCTGTTCAATTCGCTGCTGAACGCGCCCGGCTTCACCGCGATCGACTTCTCGCGGGTCACCTCCTGCGTCGCCGGCGGCATGGCCCTGCAGGGCGCGGTCGCCGAGCGCTGGAAGGCGGTCACCGGCCGCGAGCTGCTGCAGGGCTGGGGGCTGACCGAGACCTCGCCGGTCGCGACCACCAACCCGCGCGGCGTCGACTTCAACAACTCGATCGGCCTGCCGGTGCCATCCACCGAGATCTCGATACGCGACGACTCCGGCCGCGAGCTCGGCGTCGACCAGGTCGGCGAGATCTGCGTGCGCGGGCCGCAGGTGATGCGCGGCTACTGGAACCGGCCGGACGAGACCGCCAACGTGATGGTCGACGGCGACTGGCTGCGCACCGGCGACGTCGGCCGGATGGACGCCAAGGGCTTCGTCTACATCGAGGACCGCAAGAAGGACATGATCCTGGTGTCCGGCTTCAACGTCTACCCGAACGAGGTCGAGGGCGTGATCGCCCGCCACCCGGGCGTGCTCGAGGTGGCCGCGATCTCGCAGCCCGACGAGCGCTCCGGCGAGGTGGTCGCGGTGTTCGTGGTGCGCCGCGACCCGGCGCTGACCGCGGAGCAGGTGATCGAGTTCGCGCGCACCGACCTCACCGGCTACAAGGTGCCGAAGCACGTCTACTTCCGCGACGAGCTGCCGAAGACCAACGTCGGCAAGATCCTGAGGCGCGCGTTGCGCGACGAGATCCCGAAGACCGCCTGAGACGCGGCGCGCTCAAGGCGCCGCGAGCGCGCGCCTGAACAGCAGCATCGACAAGGGCCCCTCGCGCGGCACGCCGCCCTCGGTCCCGCCGCCCTCGAACGGGCGGGTCGCGCCGCTCGGCCGGTAGCCGCGGCGCTCGAGCCAGGCGATCAGCTCCTCGCGCCCGGCGAGCACGGCGAGCTCGAGGAAGCGCGCCGCGAAGCGCCCGCGCGCCGAGCGCTCGGCGGCCGCCAGCATCTGCCGGCCGAGGCCGTTGCCCTGCAGCGCCGGCCGCACCGCGAGCAGCGCGAGCGCGGCGCCGTCGGCGCCGAGCCGGTCGAGCGCCGCGCAGGCGAACAGCCCCGACTGCGCGCGCAGCACGAGGAGCGCATGGTCGGGCGAGGCGAGGCCGGGCTCGAGCGCGGCGGCGTCGACGCGCGGCCCGTCGAGGAGCTCGGCCTCGGTGGTCCAGCCGCGCCGGGCGCCCTGGCCGCGGTACGCGGCGTTGACCAGCTCCACGACCGCCGGCAGGTCGGCGCGCCGCGCCGGCGTCGTGTACAGCTCGTCGGGGCCCGCCTCGATCGTCATGGCCGTCCCGCCGTCAGCGGCGCGCGCGGCGCCGGGCGCGCGGCGCGCGCACCGGCCGCGGCCTGACGGCGACGCCCTGCACGCGCGCGATGCCGTCGCGGATCAGCTGCGCGGCGCCCTGCGGGCCCTCCCACTTCGAGATCGTCACCCACTTGCCCTTCTCCAGGTCCTTGTAGTGCTGGAAGAAGTGCGCGATCTGCTCGGTCAGGATCGGCGGCAGGTCGCGGTAGGAGCGCACGCCGCTGTAGAACGGGTGCAGCTTGTCGACCGGCACGGCCACGATCTTCTCGTCGCCGCCGCTCTCGTCGCGCATCAAGAGCGCACCGATCGGCCGGCAGCGGATCACCGCGCCCGGCACCACCGGCACCTGGCCGACGACGATGACGTCGCAGGGATCGCCGTCCTCGGACAGCGTCTGCGGGATGAAGCCGTAGTTGCCCGGGTAGTACATCGAGGTGTGCAGGAAGCGGTCGACGTACAGCGCGCCCGACTTCTTGTCGAGCTCGTACTTGACCGGGATGCCGCCCTGCGGAATCTCGATGACGGCGTGGACGTCCCACGGCGGGGCGATGCCGACCGGAATCTGGCTCAGGTCCACGCGGCTCTCCTGCTCGCGCCGCAGGGCGCCGCGGCCCGGCCCGCGGCCGCCCCCGCGCCGGCGGTCGGTGACGGGCTCATCCCCGCTACGATACCCGAAGCCGCGGCGAGGGTCCCGGCCGGCCCGGCGCGCGACGCCGGCCTCAGCGGTGGTAGGCGGGCGAGAGCTCGTGGACGGCGTCGACCATTGCCAGTGCGTGCTCCGGCGGCACGTCCGGGTGGATGCCGTGGCCGAGGTTGAAGACGTGGCCCGGCCCCTGGCCGTAGCTCGCGAGCACGCGGCCGACCTGTTCGCGGATCGCGGCGGGCGGGGCGTACAGCACCGAGGGATCGAGGTTGCCCTGCAGCGCGACCCGCCCGCCCACCGCGGCGCGCGCAGTCGCGAGGTCGGTGGTCCAGTCGACGCCGAGCGCGTCGGCGCCGCTCGCGGCGAGCTCGGCGAGCCACTGGCCGCCGCCCTTGGTGAACAGGATCACCGGCACCCGCCGCCCCTCGTGCTCGCGCACGAGGCCGGCGACGATCTCGGCCATGTAGCGCAGCGAGAACTCGCGGTAGGCGGCCGGCGCGAGCGCCCCGCCCCAGGTGTCGAACACCATCAGCGCCTGCGCGCCGGCGCGGACCTGCGCGTTCAGGTAGTCGGCGGTCGCGCGCGTCAGGTGCGCGAGCAGCCGGTGCAGCTCGGCGGGCGCGCCGTACAGCATGGACTTGATGCGACCGAAGGCCTTGCTGCCGCCGCCCTCGACGCAGTAGGTCGCGACCGTCCACGGGCTGCCGGCGAAGCCGATCAGCGGCACGCGGCCGCCGAGCTCGCGGCGGATCACGCGCACCGCGTCCATCACGTAGCGCAGCTCGCGCTCGGGATCGAGCGTCGGCAGCGCGTCGATGTCGGCCGGCGTGCGCACCGGCCGCTCGAGACGCGGGCCCTCGCCGGCCTCGAACTCGAGGCCGAGCCTGAGCGCGTGCGGGATCGTCAGGATGTCGGAGAACAGGATCGCGGCGTCGAGGCGGTAGCGCGCGAGCGGCTGCAGCGTGACCTCGCAGGCCAGCTCCGGCGTCATGCAGAGCCGCAGGAAGCTGCCGGCCCTGGCGCGCGTCGCGCGGTACTCCGGCAGGTAGCGCCCGGCCTGGCGCATCATCCACAGCGGCGTGCGCGGCGTCGGCTCGCGCAGCAGCGCGCGCAGCAGGAGGTCGTTCGCGAGCGGCGCCACGGCTCAGCGCCCGCCCACGGTCGCGAGGATCGACGCCTGTATCGCCTCGGCCGCGGCGCGCGGGTCGGCGGCGTCGCGGATCGGCCGGCCGACGACGATGTAGTCGGCGCCGGCGGCGAAGGCGCGCTCGACCGTCAGCACCCGCTTCTGGTCGTCGGCCGGGCGGTTCTCGGCCGGGCGAATCCCCGGCGTCACGATCGCGAGCCCGGTGCCGAGCTCGCGGCGGATCGCCGGCGCCTCGACGCCCGAGGCGATCACGCCCACCGCGCCGGCCGCGCGCGCGCGGCGCGCGCGCGCGAGCACCAGCGGCTCGACCCCGACCCCGAGGCCGAGCTCGTCGACGTCGGCGCGGTCGAAGCTGGTGAGCACGGTGACCGCGAGGATGCCGATGTCCCGGGCGGCGCCCACCGCCGCCTCGACGATGCCGGCGTTGCCGTGCACGGTCGCGAAGCTGACGCCGCGGCCGTTGAGGCCGCGGACCGCGCCGGCCACGGTCGCCGGGATGTCGTAGAACTTGAGGTCGGCGAACACCTTCTTGCCGCGCGCCGCCACCCAGTCGAGCAGCTCGTGGTAGCCGCCGGCCATCAGGAGCTCGAGGCCGAGCTTGTAGAACAGCACCGAGTCGCCGAGCCGCTCGACCATGCGGCGCGCGGCGGCGGCATCGGGGACGTCGAGGGCGAAGATCAGCCGCTCGCGCGGCGGGAGGGAGGGCATGGCGCGATTATGCCGTGCGCCGCCGCCCGAGCGCGAGCAGAACCGGCCGGCCGGGCCCGCCGGCTACGGGATGCGCGGGTCGTAGAGCCGCGAGTGCTCGAGGATCGCGTAGCGGTCGGTCATGCCGGCGATGTAGTCGGCGACCGCGCGCGCCTGGCCGTCGATGCCGTCGCGCGCCTCGAGGCGCCGCGCCGCCTCGCGGTGCTCGTCGGGCAGCAGGCGGATGTCCTCGAAGTAGGCCTTGAAGAGTTCCCGCACCACGCGCTGCGCCTTGGTGGTCATGCGCACCACCCGAAAGTGCCGGTAGACGCGCTCGCGCAGGAAGCGCTTGGCCTCGAGGTGGTCGGCGGCGATCCGCTCGCTGAAGCCGACCAGCGGGGCGCTCTCGGCGCGCACCGCCTCGACGTCCGCCGGCGCGGCCGCCGCGAGCCGCGCGCGCGTCGTGTCGATCAGGTCGTTGACGACCTCGTTGATCATGCGCCGCACGACCTCGTGGATCAGGCGCCGCTCACTGATGCCGGGGTAGCGCGCCTCGACGACCTCGTGGTGGCGGGCGAACAGCGCCACCGAGCGCAGCTCGCGGGTGGTCACGAGCCCGGCCCTGAGGCCATCGTCGACGTCGTGGTTGTTGTAGGCGATCTCGTCGGCGACGTTGGCGAGCTGCGCCTCGAGCGAGGGCTGGCGGCGCTTGAGGAAGCGCTCGCCGACGTCGCCGAGCGTCGCGGCGTTCTTGATCGAGCAGTGCTTGAGGATGCCCTCGCGGCACTCGAAGGTCAGGTTGAGGCCGGCGAAGTCCGCGTAGCGCTCCTCGAGCCCGTCGACGACCCTGAGCGACTGCAGGTTGTGCTCAAAGCCGCCGTAGTCGCGCATGCACTCGTTGAGCGCGTCCTGGCCGGCGTGGCCGAAGGGCGTGTGGCCGAGGTCGTGCGCGAGGCAGATCGCCTCGGTGAGCGACTCGTTGAGGCCGAGCGCGCCGCACACCGAGCGCGCAATCTGCGCGACCTCGAGCGAGTGCGTGAGCCGCGTCCGGTACAGGTCGCCCTCGTGGTTGACGAACACCTGGGTCTTGTAGACCAGCCGCCGGAACGCGGTCGAGTGCACGATCCGGTCGCGGTCGCGCTGGTACTCGCCGCGGTGCCCGGCCGGCGGCGGCTCGGGATGGCGGCGGCCGCGCGAGCGGGCCTCGTGGCAGGCGTAGGGCGCGAGCTCGGGCCCCTTCGGCACGAACGTGTCCGCCATCAGGCCACCTCCGCCGCCAGCACGGCCTCGAGCGCGGCCGGGTCGTAGTCGGCGCTGACGACCGCCTCGCCGAGCCGCTTCAGGAGCACGAGGCGCACCCGGCCGGCGAGCACCTTCTTGTCGAGCGCCATCAGCTCGCGGGCGCGCTCGACGCCGATCCGCGGCGCCTTGGCCGGCAGGCCGGCGCGCAGCACGAGCTCGCGCACCCTGAGCACGTCGGCGGCGCCGAGCCAGCCGAGGCGGCGCGAGGTCTCGGCGGCGAGCACGAGGCCGACCGCGACCGCCTCGCCGTGCAGCCACTCGCCGTAGCCGGTCGCGGCCTCGATCGCGTGGCCGAAGGTGTGGCCGAGGTTCAGGAGCGCGCGCGGCCCGCGCTCGCGCTCGTCGACCGCGACCAGCTCGGCCTTGATCGTGCAGGAGCGCGCCACCGCCTCGGCGAGCGCCTCCGGCTCGCGCTTGAGCAGCCGCGGCAGCTCGCGCTCGAGCCACTCGAGCAAGCCGGAGTCGCGGATCAGCCCGTACTTGATGACCTCGGCGAGGCCCGCCTTGAGCTCGCGTTCCGGCAGCGTCGCGAGCGTGTCGAGGTCGGCGATGACGACGCTCGGCTGGTGGAAGGCGCCGATCAGGTTCTTGCCGGCCGGGTGGTTGACCGCGGTCTTGCCGCCGACCGAGGAGTCGACCTGCGCCAGCAGCGTGGTCGGCAGCTGCGCGACCGCGATGCCGCGCTGCCAGGTGGCGGCCGCGAGGCCGGCGATGTCGCCGATGACGCCGCCGCCGAGCGCGAGCACGGCGCCGTCGCGGTGGATGCGGCCGGCCGCGAGCGCGTCGTAGACGCGCGCCAGCGTCGCGAGCGTCTTGTAGCGCTCGCCGTCCGGCAGCACGCACTCGCTGAGCGCACGCCCGGCGAGCGCGTTGCGCAGCCGCGGCAGGTAGAGCCGCGCGACGGTGTCGTTGCTGACGATCAGCAGCGGCCCGTCCGGAAGTTCCGCCTCGAGGCGCGCGCGCTCGCCGAGCAGGCCCGCGCCGATGTGGATCGGGTAGCTGCGGGCGCCGAGGGCGATGGTCAGCGTGCGGGGCGCGGGGCTCACGGCGGGGACGATAACAAGAACGCCCGGCCGAGGTCTCGGCACGGGCGCCCCGCGGGCGCCCGGGCGGGCGCTCGCGCGCGCGGCGGGCGGCGCCCGGGAGCCCGGCGGCCGCCGGCCCCGAAAACCCTGTCGGATCAGCGCCCTAGCCGCCGGCCGCGGGCCGGGGCGGGCTCACTCCTTCGGGCGCTGGCGGGGGTTGATGACCGCGTAGCGCAGGAGTTCCGCGGCCGACTCGAGGCCGAGCTTCTCGCAGATGTTGCGCTTGTGGGAGTCGACGGTCTTGACGGCGGTGCCCATGCGCGCGGCGATCTCGCGCGTCGTCAGCGCCTCGCCGAGCAGCTCGATGACCTCCTGCTCGCGCGGCGTCAGCGCCTCGTGCGCGGCCGGTCCCTGCTCGCGGCCGGCCGCGACACGGCGCATGACGCGCTGCGCGAGCCGGTCGCTGAGGTACACCGCGCCCGCGGCGATGGTGCGGATGGCGCGGATCAGGTCCTCCGGCGGCACGTCCTTCATCGTGTAGCCGCGCGCGCCGAGCGCGAGCGCGTCGTCCGCGTACAGCGATTCATCGAACATCGACAGCACCAGCACGCGCGGCGTGTAGCTGAGCTCATCGAGCGAGCGCAGCAGGTCGAAGCCGCTCTCCTCGCCGAGCGTCAGGTCGAGGAGCACCACGTCGGGCTTCAGCACGTCGATCGCGGCGCGGGCCTCGGCGACCGTGGTCGCCTCGCCGCAGACCTTGAGGTCGGCGTGCGAGTCGACCAGCTGGCGCAACCCGATGCGCACGACCTCGTGGTCGTCGACCAGCAGGATGCGCACCGGTGCGGCACGCGCGGGCCCTGCGGCCCCGCCGGCCGGTCTTTCGTTCTTAGAGTCAGGCACTGCGATCCCCGAACGCGGCCATTGTGCCGAACGCCACGGCAACACGTGAGTGTTACGGGAATACCCGCCGGCCTCAATCAGGAATTCCCTCAAGTCACCCGGCCGGGGGGCCGGCGCCGGTGCCGAGCGCCTCTATGCCGGCGATGATCTGCTCGGCGACCGTCTGCACCTTGCGGCGGTCGGTGCTGACCGTGACGTGCGCCACCGAGCGGTAGAGGGGCGCCCGCACGAGCATCAGCTCCGCCAGACGGGCCTGCGGGTCGGCGTTCAGGAGCAGCGGCCGGTTCCGGCCGTGGCGCGTGCGCTCGACCTGCTGGCCGACCGAGGCCTCGAGGTAGACGACGATGCCGCGCTGCGACAAGTGCGCGCGGTTCTCGGGCGCGAGCACCGCCCCGCCGCCGGTGGCGAGCACGATGCCCGGCAGCTGCGTCAGGTCGTCGAGCACCTCGCGCTCGCGGGCCCGGAAGCCCGGCTCGCCCTCCTTCTCGAAGATGAACGGGATGTCGACGCCGGTGCGGCGCTCGATCTCGGTGTCGCTGTCGATGAACCTGAGGCCCCTGAGCCGCGCCAGCACCTTGCCGACCGCCGACTTGCCGGACCCCATCGGGCCGACCAGGAAGATGCTCGGGCCGGGCTGGCCGGTCTCGGACTCGCTCATGGCCTGAGTGTAGAGCGCCGCGCGCCGCAAAACGAAAACGGCCGCCCACGGGGGCGGCCGTCTGCGCCTGGCTAGCGCGCGATCGTCAGTTCGGGTTCTTGCAGGTGCTGGCGACCCCGTACGGGCTCACAGGGCCCGGCGGGCCGATCGAGCAGGAGTAGTCGGTGGTCGTCCCCCGCAGGATGAACTTCGAGGTTGCGGTGTTCTCCGAACCCTGGGTCCCGGTCGTGGCGACCAGCTGCACCTCGACCCAGTACGAGTGGTCGCGCGGATAGGTGATGGTGACGGTCAGCTTGCCGCTCGCATCGGTGTTGCCGTTGCCCGGCGAGACCACCGCGATGTTGCCGGGCCAGAGCTTGCCGTCGAGGTTGTAGTCCTTGACCGGGTTGCCGGACCCGTCGAGCCCCAGCGAGTCGATGTTGCCGGTGTAGTCGGTGTCCTCGTTCTTGCACAGCTGGCCGTCGATCGCGTCCGGATCA
>Ga0335069_10014824_pt1 | contig 10906 bp, 9 predicted proteins | sample Lox_Sample_11_FD_206714 | JGI IMG/M metagenome (GOLD analysis project Ga0335069, IMG submission 206714) | Soil microbial communities from Loxahatchee National Wildlife Refuge, Florida, United States - Lox_Sample_1.1 | ecosystem: Environmental > Terrestrial > Soil > Wetlands | place: USA: Florida... | reverse complement strand
GCCGAGGCGCCCGTCTCGTGATTCTTGCGGCCATCGACATTGTCGTCCGCGGTGGCGCTCAACTCGAGGCGGATGTCCGGGTAGAGGCTGGCGTTCTGTTGCTTCACATCGGCTTCGGCCGTCTTCACGTCCTGCCGGGCGAAGGCCACGGTCGGGCTATTGGCTACCGACGCACTTACGGCGGAATCGACATCCGCCGGAATGGAGTCGGCGGGCAACTGCTGGGCGTCAAGGGTATCCGGGGCCTGACCGATGACCCGAAGGAACTGCGATTCCGCGTCCTTGAGGTTCCCCTGAGTCTGGATCAGCGAAGACTCCGCATTGGCCAGGCGGGCCTCGGCCTGGCGAACTGCTGCAGGCGCTGCCGATGAATGCTGACATCGGCCTCGGCATTATGCACGCGTTCGCGGTGCCGCAGGACCTCCAGATAGGCCTCGACGGCATCGAGACCGGTGAACTCGGCGCTCTCCTGCACGCGATGCGCCGCCGACTTCACACGTGACGTCTGGCGCTCCACCTCGCTATCGGCGAAGTAGCCGTCGAAGATCAACTGGCTCAAGGTGAGCGATCCTTCCTTGCGCCAAAGCGTCATATCGTTTCCGTGATGAGTATCTTCCTGGGTGGTCGCATTGTTGGAGAACTCACCGCCGGTCGCGATGCGCAGGTCGATCTGCGGGTAGTAGAGCGCCCGCCCCTGACGCAATTCCTGGTCGATCGCCCGCCGGTCGTTGGCGACAACGCCCACGTCGGGATTCGTCGAAATGGCCAGAGATACGGCGTCCTTCAAGGAGATGGCCGAAGCCGTCCCCGCCGCTGCCATGAGTGCCACGCCGGCCGTTGCAGCCAGCAAAGCAGTTCGGAAACCTTTCATTCTTGCCCCCATCCACGCTGCGCAGCGTCGAAAACCTCTCGCCGCGCCTCCTTTAATTTAATCTAACAAACTCTGATCGGCTTGTCATGTCATTGATACACGATCAGATAACTTTCTGACAAGCCACTGATTTTTATTAACTAAGCCGACGTCCGAGGATGGGGCTTCAGCCACGGCTAGCGCTCGCGCAGGGCCTGGTCCCGGGCCTTCAGAATTGGCTTCAGGAGGTACGCCAGCACGGTCTTCTTGTCGGTCAGAATCTCCGCCGTTGCCGTATATCCCGGCCCGACGAAGAGCGGCTTTGCCTCGGTGCCGAGGAAGTTCTTATCGGTTCGCAGCCGGACGCGGAAGTAGCGTTCCTTCTTGCCCGCGTTCTGGTCCTCGATCGCGTCCGTGCTGATGAATTCGACGGTGGCCTTCAGCCCGCCATAGATACTGAAGTCATAGGTGTCGAACTTCACCGTCGCCGGCTGCCCGATATGAATGAAGGCGATGTCGGACGTCTTCACCTGGGCCTCGACCAGCAGCGTGTCCTCGATGGGAACGATTTCCATGAGGTCCTCGCCCGGCTTGATGACCCCGCCGATGGTCCGGATCTTGATCTCCTTGACGGTGCCGCGGACGGGCGAGCGCACTTCCGTGCGGGTGACCTTGTCCTTGTTCGCCTTGAGCTGCTCGGTCACGCTGGCGAGCTCGATCCGTTGCTTGCTCAGCTCGGTGGAGGCATCGCTGCGGAACGTTACGTCGCGCTCCTGGATCCGGTTCTTCGCCTCGGCGAGCGCGGACTGGGCTTGCGGCAACTGCAGCTGGCTCCCCTCCAACTCGGCCTTGAGGTCATGGACTTCCCGCTGCTTCTGAAGCGTGTCCACTTGCGACACGACGCCCGCCTCCATCGAGTTCATGATGTTCAGCTGCTTCTGGGCCAGCGCCAGCGATTGCTTGAGGTTGTCGATCTTGTTCGTAAGCTGGTCGACCTCTCCCTGCTTCTGCGTCGCCTGGTCACGCAGAATCGCGACCTGCGCGTCGAGTTGATCGCGGCGGATCTTGGCATTTCGCCGCTCTTCGTCAACGAGGTCGGGCGCCTCTTTCAGAAGCTCGTCGGGGAACACGATCTCATCGGCAGACTGCCCGGCGGTCTCGGCCAGGAGCCGCGCAACGGCGGCAGTGCCGCTGAGATAGCGCTTGCGCAAGTCGTCATAGTTCGACTGCGCCGTTGTATTGTCGATGCGGCAGAGAACCTGGTCCTTGTCGACGATGTCGCCTTCCTGGACGAGGATCCCGGCCATGATGCCGCCCTCGAGGTTCTGGATCACCTGGACCTGGCTCGACGGGATGACCTTGCCCTGGCCGCGCGTGACGATATCGAGCACGGCATTGTCCGCCCACACGAGGAAAGCGATGATGATCACGCCGACGGTGATCAGCAACAGGTGGCCGAAGATCCAGAAGCCCTTGCGATCGGCGTCGGCCGGGTCGACCCAGTAGTCCTGGTCTGCTGCCGTGGTCATCGATCTGCCCTATGCCTTGACCGCAGTGATGCGGCCCTTCATCAGCGCATCGAGAACCGTTGCCTTGGGGCCGTCGGCCACCACCTTGCCGCCGTCGATGACGACGAGGCGGTCGACCAGCGACAGCATCGAATTGCGATGCGTAACCAGGACCAGGGTCTTGCCAGGCAGGATTTCCGCCAGCCGGTTCTTGAAGGCCGTCTCCGTGCTGTTGTCCATCGAGCTCGTCGGCTCGTCCATCACCAGGATCGGCGGATCCATGAGGAGAGCGCGGGCAATGATGACGGCCTGCCGCTGACCGCCCGACAGCATGCGCCCGCTTTCGCCCACCGGCAGGTCGTAGCCGAGGGGATGGCCTTTGACGAAACCATCGACACCGGCGATCGAAGCCGCACGGATGATCGACGCTTCCTCCACATACGGCGCGCCGAGGGTGATGTTGTCCTTGACGGTACCGAAGAAGAGCCCGCCGTCCTGCAGCACGCAGCCGATGTTGCGGCGGAGGTCGGCGGGATCGATCTGGCGGATGTCCGTGCCATCAACGAGAACCGCCCCATCGCCCGGGTCGTACAGCCCGACGATCAGCCGCTCGATCGTTGTCTTGCCAGAGCCAATGCGCCCGACGATGCCGACACGCTCGCCCGCGTTGATCGTGAAGGAAACGCCGTCCAGCGCCAGCCCCTGCTGGCCGGGGTATTTGAACTTAACGTTGCGGAACTCGATGGTACCCTCGACGTTTGGGCGCCGCAGAAATACTTTACCGACAGGGCGTTCTGTCGGCAGATTCATCAGTCTGTTCAACCCCTTGAGTGAGGTCCAGGACTGATGGAAGCGGACGATCAGACCAGAAATCTGCGCCAACGGGGCCATCGCCCGGCTGGTCAGCATGGAGACGGCGACCATAGCGCCGGTCGTCATGTCACCATCGGCGGTCCGATAGACACCCCAGATCACGGTGCCGACCGTCGCCAGGTTGGAGGCAAGCAGCGTGAAATTCACCGAGATCGATGACCAGAACCGCGACGCCATCGCGGATTTGGCCGACGCCGCGACATAGCCGTTCCAGTCGCGCTGGCGCCGGCCCTCGGCCGCCGCGGCCTTGATGGAATCAAGGTGGTTGATCGTCTCGACCAAAGTCGCGTGCTTCTGGGCGCCTTCGCGGTACGACTTCTCGACGGCCCGGCGCATCGGGATCTGCACGATGATGCTGAGGATGATGACGATGGGGATGATGACCATCGGGACGAAGACCACGGGCCCGCCGATCAGCCAAATCACGAACAGGAAGAGCAGCAGGAACGGCATGTCGACGAGTGCCGCCAGCGACGCCGAGGTGAAAAAGTCACGCAGCGTCTCGAATTCGCGGATGTTGCTGGCAAAGGCGCCCGACGAGGCTGGTCCGGCCGCCATCTTGATGCAGAGGATCTGTTCGAAGATGCGCGACGAGATCTTGCGGTCCAGCTGCTTGCCGGCGCGGTCAAGGAAGTAGCCGCGCAGATTGCGCAAGAGGAAGTCGAAAAGGAAAGCCATGCTGACGCCGATGGCCAGGACATACAGGGTCTCGAAGGCCTGGTTCGGCACGACCCGGTCGTAAACCGTCATCGTGAAGATCGGGCTGGCGATGGCAAACAGGTTGAGGAACACCGCCGCCAGGATGACCTCGAGATAGATCGGCGTGAACTGGAAGACGCTGCCCCAGAACCAGGAGCGCGGCGGCGGCGCGGCCAGATCCGAGGACCGTACGTCCATGCGGATCTTCGGCCTCACGATGATCATGGTGCCGGCATAGCGCTCGGTCAGGTCGGCCAGCGGCACGTGATTGCTGCCGTCAAGATGCTCAGGCGTAGCGATCTCGGCCAGCTTGTCGTCGACGCGGCGCAGGAAAATGCAGGCTTGGCCGTCCTTCAGGAGCAGGACGCAAGGCAGGGACAGCGCCGAAATCGCCTTGAAGGGGCGCTTGGCGATACTGGCGGACAGGCCGATTCGGTCGGCCGACTGGACGAACAGATCAGGGGTGATCCCCCTTTGGCCCACGGGCAGGCCGGCCGCCAGTGCGGTCGGCGACTTCGGAACCCCGTAAAGCCTTGACATGATTACGAGACAGAGGAGAAGCGGGTCATCCCGCTCAGCCGGCCGCTCATAGACGGCCGGGGCCGCAGCCACCACCGTGATCTTCTCTAGTGCCGATTCCATCAACAATGCCTATGCGATCGAGGCGGCGATTATGCTTAACGAAATTTACTAATTCGTTAATGCTGGCCTGATTTGCGCCAAAAGGAAAGAGCGTCGGATGTGATGGCTGTCACGAATGCAGAACCGGAAACAGGTTGACCCTGCGGAAACTCCGCGCCCTGCCCGGCAACGCCGATCTGTGCGGCATGATGCCGCTGGCGTCAAGCCAATGACAGGCCGTCAGGCGGCCGCCGGGCAATTTCGATGTGGGGCGAGCGTGGGCCGATCAGGCGTGCGGCGGGGCGATCGTCAGATCGATGTCCGGCGAGTAGTACACCCGGGTCCCGCCCTCGAAGGTGTAGTAAGCCAAGCCGGCGACTTCGACGCCGTCGGCTGTTACATGGCCGGCGGAGATGCCGGCGTCGCAGACGCGCAATTCCGTCACGATGCTCAGCTGCGGGCTGTCGCCGGTGCTGACGATCACGATCTCGCCGTTCTGGTCCGGCAACAGATCTTCAAACGACAACGTGATCGGAACGCTTGGGACCTTGATCATTCAGACACCTGCGTCGCGTCACTCGATCGTCACTTCAAGTCCTGCCCAGGTTACCCCCGGCCTTCGTCCGTGATGCTGCCTCTACGCCACTATGGTTAACGCATGATTAAACGACAGGACTATCGACCTACGCAAACCATAAGCACAATCGTTGAATTTCGCAATCGGCGGATGCAGCTCCGCAGCGCAATCGGAGAGCCGGTTACTCGTCCACGATCAGAAAGTAAGCCATGTTCTCTGCGCCATCGACGATGGCGGGGCACAGGCTGGCTCGCGCCATGACAAGGCGGCCAGGGCGCACGTGGAGAACACGCGCAGCATAGACCTGTTGCATTCCCTCTTCGAACTGGCGGAGGACGTCGCCGATGGGCGGCACCGACTTGATCTGCAGGTAGTGTTGGATGTTCTTGCCCAGGAGCGTGGACCTGTCGGTAAGCATCCACTTTTGTGCGGGTTCGTTGACGTCGAGTATCAACTGGCCGTGGCCGATGAGAAAGCAGGGTGCCGGGCAAGCCTGCGTGAACAGCGTTGCCGGGACCCCGCGACTGGTCAGTGTCAGCACGTTGATCTTTGCATCCAGCTCGCGGACCCGCTCACGCAGTTCCTTGAGACAGTACAATCGCAAGGCTCTGGTCACACCGGCGTCATCGCCGACGTCATGGGCCACTCGGGCGACCAGTTCGTTCAACCGCAGGTCGGACCGCTCTGCCAGTTCCTCGAGGATCTCCCACATGATGACGTCGAGCTTCAGAGAGTACCTTCGGCCCTCAAATTGAAGGATGCGATGCCGCATGGAGCGTGTTTGAGTACCTCGTGCCGGGGTCACCGAGGCCGGGCCCGAGCGAGACCGCCGTTCGCGCCTGTATGGTCGCGTCGCCCTATTCACGGCGGCAACTTAAGACCGATGACCAAGCCGCGCAAACCTGCTTGACCAAGTCGAGACGGTATTCGGCCGGAACCTATCCTCGGCCCGGCGCGGCCTTGAGGACGCCGCGGGCGATCTGATCCCGCTCGATCGATTCGAACAGGGCTCGGAAGTTCCCCTCGCCGAACCCCTCGTCGCCTTTGCGTTGGATGATCTCGAAGAAAATCGGTCCGATCACCGTCTTGGTGAAGATCTGCAGCAGGAGCCCGCCGCCAGGGCTGCCGTCGATCAAAAGCCGGTTCCGCTGCAACCGCGCGATGTCTTCGCCATGACCCGGCAGGCGGGACTCGGTCATCTCGTAGTAGGTGTCCGGCACGTCCATGAAAGTCACGCCGCCGGCGCGCAAGCCTTCGACGGTGACGTAGATGTCCGACGTGCCGAGGGCGATGTGCTGGATCCCCTCGCCGCGATAGGCGCGCAGGTATTCCTCGATCTGCGACTTGTCGTCGGCGGACTCGTTGATGGGGATGCGGATCTTGCCGCACGGGCTGGTCATTGCCCGGCTCTTGAGACCGGTCAGCTTGCCCTCGATATCGAAATAGCGGATCTCCCGAAAATTGAAGAGCCGCTCGTAGAATTCCGCCCACAGATCCATGCGGCCGCGATGCACATTGTGCGTAAGATGGTCGATATAGGTAAGGCCGGCGCCGCGCGGAACCGCTTCGGCGCCCGCAACGGGCACGAAGTCGACGTCATAAATCGTGCGATCGCCGTAACGGTCGACGAGGTAGATGAGGCTGTTGCCGATGCCCTCGATGGCCGGGATGTTCAATTCCATCGGACCTACGGGTCCGCTGACCGGCTTGGCGCCCAGCGACTTTGCGCGTTTCAGAGCCGCGCCCGCATCCCGCACCCGAAACGCCATGGCGCAGACCGAAGGCCCGTGCACGCGCGCGAAGGCCTGGGCGAAGCTGTCGGGCTCCGCATTGACGATGAAATTGACCTCGCCCTGACGGTAGAGCGTTACGCTCTTGGACCGGTGCCGGGCCACGGCGGCGAAGCCCAATTGCTCGAACAGCCGTTTAAGCTGCTCGGGGTCGGGTGCCGTGTACTCGACGAACTCGAAACCGTCGGTGCCCATGGGATTGACCGGATCTGCTGGCGCAGAGGTCTTGGTCGCTCCGTCCTGGGTCATCACGCCCTCCTCCTCGATGATTGCGTCATGTCTTGCGGCAGCTTCACTGTCATTGTCGAGCCACCCGCTGGTCGATGGCACCAAAGATCGAGCGACCCGCGGCATCGAGCATGTCGATCCGCACGCGCTCTCCGAAGCGCAGGAACGGCGTTTTCGCTTCGCCGCCGTCGAGGACCTCGAGCGTGCGGCGCTCGGCGATGCAGGAGGAACCCACGCTTCGATCCCTGTTCGATACCGTGCCGGAGCCGATGATCGAGCCGGCGCATAATTGGCGGGTCTTGGCGGCGTGGGCGATCAGGGTCGGGAAATCGAACGTCATGTCTACGCCGGCATTGGGCCAGCCGAAGGCCTCTTCGTTGCGATAGCTCCGCAGCGGCAGGCTGACTTTGCGGCCGTCCCAGGCCGGGCCAAGCTCGTCCGGCGTGACGGCGACCGGGGAAAAGGCGCTCGACGGCTTGCTCTGGAAAAAGCCGAAGCCCTTGGCCAACTCCGCCGGGATGAGATTGCGCAGCGAGACGTCGTTGACCAGCAGCACCAGCTTGATATGGGCGGCGGCGGCCGCCGGCGTCACGCCCATCGACACGTCGTTGGTGATGACGGCGACTTCGGCCTCGAAATCGATGCCCCAGGATTCATCAGCCATGACGATTGGATCGCGAGGACCGAGCAGGCTGTCGGAGCCGCCCTGGTACATCAGGGGATCGGTCCAGAAGCTCTCCGGCATGGTGGCGCCGCGCGCCTTGCGCACCAGCTCGACGTGGGTGACATACGCGCTACCATCCGCCCATTGGAATGCGCGCGGCAGCGGTGAGGCACAGGTGGCCGGATCGAAAGCGATGGCGTCGGCCATGCCGCCCTCACTGAGCTTCCGATAGACGGACTCCAGCTCGGTTACCACTGCCGGCCAATCGTCGAGGGCGGCCTGCATCGTGCGGGCGACCTTGGGAGCGGCGACAGCGCGCTCGAGCCGACGATCGACGACCAGCAACGTGCCATCGCGGCCGCCGGTCTTCAGCGAGGCAAGCTTCACGGCTTGTCGCCTCCGCCCCGCCAGGAGTCGACATAGCCCGGCCACTCCACGCCGTCGGGCAGCGGCGCCACGTCGAGGGCATCGCGCGCATCGATCATGACGGCGACCTCGTCGGTCTCCGCGCGGGTCCGGGTTGCGCCGGCCTGGAACGCCTTCGGGTGCGGCCCATGGGGAAAGCCGCAGGGGTGCAACGTGACCATGCCCGGCGCGATGTTGTCGCGCGAAAAGAAGCTGCCGCGATGATAGAAGATCACTTCATCGAAGTCGTTGTTGCTGTGGAAGAACGGCACACGCAGCGCATCGGGATCGCTTTCCATCGGCCGTGGGCAGAAAGTGCAGACGACGAATCGGTTGGCGAGGAACGTCGTGTGCGCCGACGGGGGCAGATGGAAGCGGTGGCTCATCAACGGGCGGATGTCTCGCCAGTTGATGCGCACCGGCGCCAGATCGCCCTGCCAACCCGTGGCGTCGAGCGGGTTGTAGGGATAGGTGACGGTCGTGAGCTGGCCCAGCCGCTTGATGACGACACGCCAGGGCTGCTCGCCCTGCTGTGCCCTGAAGGCATCGTCGATGACCGGTGTCTCCAGGGTGCCAAGGTCGAAGACCGCCTGCTGGCCGACGATGCCGCGCTCCGGCAGCCGATAGCTGTCGTTCGTGGCCTCGACGAGCAGTGCCGAAATCGGGCCGCCGGCATCGATGCGCCACATCGTGCCACGCGGCAGGACGATATAGTCGCCCTCGCTGAAGGCGAGATGTCCGAAGTCGCAGAAGAGATCGCCAGCGCCGTCGTGAATGAAGATCAGCTCGTCGCCGTCGCCGTTGCGCGCGAGGTGATCCATCTTGCCCATCATACGCCAATAGCGGATGCGCACCTGCGAATTGTGCAGAAACGGCGCCGCTTGCCACGGCGACGCCTGCGCATTGCCGAGCTTGTTCAGGTCGAATGCGCGCGGCCGCAGCGACCCGGCCCAGTCCGTCCAGCCGGTAGGCGGATGGGCGTGATACATCTGCGTGACCGGGCCAAAGAAACCCTCCTTACCGAACTCCCGCTCGAAGGTTCCGGGCGGCAAGTTGGTATGGGCCTGCCGCGACGCGATCCCCTCGCGACGGGGAAACGAGATCCAGCGCTTCATGCCCGCGCTCCTCTTTTGGCCTGCATGCCGCGATCTTAGTGCAGCCGGAAGAACAACGGCATTACTTTGCGTCGACGGCCCAGCCCGTCAACCTGCGACGCGAGATTTGCCGCTTCATCGCGTTACTGCAGCGGGTAGATGCGTCGCGTATTCTCGGCGGCGATAAGTCCGATGATGCGGTCCGCCTCCTTTACCGAGCAGGAACCGTCGGCGATCCAGCGATCGAGATGTGTGCGCAGGCCCTTCCGAAACAACAGCGCGCCCAGATAGTAGAACTCGGCGACGCCGAAGGCATCCGAACTGTAGAGCTGCTTGGTAAAGGGTGACAGTTCGAGCGCCTCGCCGAGGATCCGGGTTGCGCTGGCGCCGGTGTAGTGCAGGATCGCGCCGACGTCGAAGAACACGTTGGGGAACACCTCGGACAGGTATCCTGCCTCGCGGTGGAACGGGTAGCAGTGCAGCAGCACGACGTTGACCCCTAGGCGGTTGAGCTCTCCGAAGAAATCCATCAGCAGGGACGGGTTGTTCAGGTGGATCTTGGCGTCGCGGTCACCATAGCCGACATGGAATTGAATCGGCAGCTTGCGCTGCCTGGCCAAGTCGGCGGCGACCCAGAGCCCGTGGCGCAGCAAGGTGGGCTCTTCCATCCTCGCACGACCGGCCTGGATCTCCGGCAGCCAGCCACCGGCCGCCGCGACTACCTCTGCTTTCGTCGGCGGCCGCGGATCGAACGCGAAGCCGCCGCGATAGGCGACGATGCTCTTGAAACCGACAGCATCCTTGGCGGCCGCAGCGAGCGCCGCGGCGAAGGCCTTGGCGTACTCGCCGGCGCCGACACCGCTACGCCCCACCTGCTCGGCCACGGCTTCGATGCGCACCACCTCGCGCGTCGGCCGTCCGGTCGTCTCGGTCATTCCGGCCGGCGTCAGGATGTCATCGGAGCGAAAGCCGGTATCGATGAGAAGCAGGCTGCAATTCGCGGCTTCGACGAAGCGACGATTGACGGCGGCAACGCCCAACGCGGCGCGCCGCTCCATGTAGGCGTCCGGGTCCGGGAACCGCTCGAGGCCGAGTAGCGGCGCGCAGTTGGCGCGGATGGTGAGGCCGACAGGTGCGTCGAAATGACTGGTGCCGGCCGGCGCGTCGACGAAGCTCTCGGAGATCATTCTCTCGAATTCGGGGCGCGTGAGATCGCGGGGTACCAGGCCATGGCAGTGGTGGTCGATGAGGGGAAGATCGATATCAATAGGCATTGCGGTACCTCTCGCAGATCTCGTCCTCGCTCGACGTTGCCATCATCTCGATCTCCTTGCGTTTTACGGCCAGGTAGGTGCGCCGCAGATTCGGCGCGAACCAGGTCTTGGCGACTCGGTCACGCTCCAGGCAGTCGAGTGCCGCCGGCAGCGTCGACGGCAGCTCGGTAATGCCGAGTTCCTTCCGTTTGACCGGACCTATGTCGTGCGGGTCTTCGTGGACCAGGGGCGGTAGAGGAAGCCTCTCCTCGATGCCGGCAAGCCCGGCCCTGATCAGCGCGCCGAGTGCAAGATACGGGCAGGCCGTGCTGTCTGCCGGCCGA